>Ga0157372_10008711_pt1 | contig 10772 bp, 7 predicted proteins | sample C55metaG_FD_115307 | JGI IMG/M metagenome (GOLD analysis project Ga0157372, IMG submission 115307) | Corn rhizosphere microbial communities from Kellogg Biological Station, Michigan, USA - C5-5 metaG | ecosystem: Host-associated > Plants > Roots > Rhizosphere > Soil | place: USA: Michigan...
GCGACCGGCGCGTACCGAGGCGCAGGCGCTGCAGATCGCAAACCCGCCGGTCTCCGTCGTGCTCGGCTCACACGAGATCACCGTCGCCGGCGTCTCGCGGCCGGCGCAGCTCTCGGCGCGCCTGTTCGACTTCGGCGTGTGCTCGCTGCAGCTCGAGGTGCACGCACCGGCGGGCTACGCGTGGAACGACTTCCTCGCCTTCGCCCACGCCGTGGAGCGGGCGCCCGAGCTGGTGAACATCGTGAGTGGCCAGCTCGACGCGCTGCGCGAACGGCTGGCGCCCGCGCTCGAGCGGTCGGGGGTGGGGCCGGTGTCGGAGGAATACGTGGTGTTCCGCATCGCCGAGCTGCGCGACGCCGGGCAGGCCACCCTGCCGACTACTGCGCTCGACGACGATCGCCTCGCCCACCTCCTGCTCGGAGAGGAGCGCCCCCTCGCCGCGTCGGCGCGCAGCGGGCTGCTGGCCCACCGCTTCTCGTACTACGCCGACGACCTCGTGGTGCTCACGTGGGACAATGCACTCGTCGCCGAACCGCAGGCGAACGACCGCGACGTGGAGTACATCCTCGAATTCGCCAACGCGCAACTCCTCGAGCTCCGCGTGTACGACGCGCTCCTCGACGCGGAGTTGCCGGCGATGTACGACCGCGTCGCGGCGGCGCGCCGGCGCACACTCCCGATCCCGACGCGCCGCTTTCAGTCGGTGCTCGCCAAGTTGCAGACCCAGGTCGCCGACGTGACGGAGACGGTGGAGCGCGCCGAGAACGGCCTCAAGGTGACGGACGACGTCTACCTCGCGCGGGTGTACGGTGCGGCCCTCGACCTGTTCCGCGCCACGGCGTGGCGCCGGGGCATCGAGCGCAAGCTCGAGATCTTCCGTGAGACCTACGCCATGCTGAACGGCGAAGCGCAGTCCGCGCGAAGCGAGCTGCTGGAGGTCGTGATCATCGTCGTCATCCTCGCCGAGCTGTTCATCCGGTAGTTCCGGCCGCAGATCCTGGAGGGTGTGGAGGCGAGTCTCGGCGCACGCATGGACAATCGCGCTTTCCGGCGCATCTTCCCGCGCATGGTCATCCCCCACCAGCTCTCGCGGGCGGTCGTTCGCGTTGCCGCCGTCTTCCTCATCGGCTTCGCCATCGCACCGCGCGTCGGTGCGCAGGATACCACCGCGACTCGCAACCTCCAGCCGACGCCGGACAGTCAGCTCGTCAAGCTCACCCTCCGCGACGGCTCGGTGCTGATCGGGCGCGTGCTGGTCGTCACGGCGACCACCGTGCGCTTCTCGTCGGCGGTCGGGGAGACCGACATCCCCCGCGCCGCGATTCGCAGTGTCGAGGCGACCGGACCGAAGGCGATCCACGATGGCGAGTACTGGCCGGAGGATCCGAGTCGGACGCGACTCTTCTTCGCGCCAACCGGTCGGATGCAGCGGCAGGGCGAGGTGTACCTCACCGATGCCTACGTGCTGTTCCCGAGCCTGCAGGTGGGTCTGACGAATCACCTCTCGCTCGGCGGGGGGATATCGATCATCCCGGGACTCGGCCTCGACGAGCAGCTCTACTACTTCACGCCGAAAGTCGGGTTGCTGGCGAGCGACAAGGTGAACATCGCCGTCGGCGCGATCGTCGCCGGGGCAGGGACGCTCATCGACGCGGGCCCGTTCGGCATCGGCTACGGGGTGACGACGTTCGGTGGCGAGGACGGCAGCGTCACCGCCGGCGCGGGATTCGGCTTCGATCGTCGCAGCGCGTCGCAGGCGATCTTCATGCTCGGCGGCTCGAAGCGGGTCACGCGCAACGTCGCCCTCGTCACGGAGAACTACCTGTACAGCCAGAACACCAACAACGTGCTCGTCTCCGGCGGCTTCCGATTCATCGGCGAGAAGATCGCCGTGGACTTCGCCGCGTTCACGGTCGGCGAGTCGGAAGTGCCGCTCATCCCGTACCTGGCGTTCATCTACAAGTTCTGATGGAATGGAAAGGACCGGACACCGAACGGCCGGATCGTCTCCCGCTTTCCGGCGGTGCCTATCGCGTCTGCCACGCGAACAGGCTCGCCGGCACGGCTCCCGTCCTCGCGCGTGATACGTCGTCCGGCTCATTCCAGAAATCGATCGTCCGATCCTCGCTGGAGAACCGTACTTCGATGCCGGCGCCGTTGCCGCGCGTGAGGGGGAATCCGATGTCGGCGCGGTAGAGGCGCTTGGAGCGCGTCGGGTAGGCGGCGAGAATGCTGAAGCCGAGCGTGGAGCGCGTGGCCGTCACGCCGTAGGGCGCATCGCCTCTCCAGATCGTGCCCACCTCGGCAAACGGCGCAACACCGACATCCGCGCCCTTGATCGCGCGCGCCCTGCTCCAGCGGAATTCGCCGTGCACCACGTTGCGTCGCGCGCCGGCGAGTGCAGTGGCGTGGTAGCCGAGGATGCCGCCCTGGCGGTCGCCGAGGGCGAGCTGCAGGGGAAGCCGGGAGTGCGAGCCGCCGGCGTAGCGATCCTCCGCCATGAACACCGCGCCCGGTGCGCCGAGGTAGAGCGATGCGCGCCCGCTGCCGATCACGCTGTCCCAATCGTGCTCGGCGGCGCCCTGGCCGCGACGTCCCTCCCACTGGGTGAGCGCCGTGACGAGCGCGTGCGACGCCGACCAGCCGCCGTACATCGCCCCCGAGAGGTAAAGATCCTGCTCGCCGAGCGACGGCAGGCCGTGCGCGACGAACAGCCCCGTCATCACTCCGTTAGCGACGTCCTGCTGCGCCGACAGTCCGTCGAAGCCGCGTACCGTTCGGAAGGTGATCCGGCGCACCGCGCCGATCACGCCGAGACGGCCGCTGCGGAACGGCATGTAGCGATTGGTGAGCGTGCTTCCCGTATCGATGGCGAGGCCCGTGTCGCTCACCACGATGCCCCGCGCTGCGGGCGTGAGACGCAGCCCCGAGGCGCCGAGTCCGATCAGGCCCACGGTGCTCGTGCCGAAGACGCGCGTCAGGGAGCTCGCATCCCAGCGTTCCTGCTTCACCTCGAGTGCCAGCGCGTCGCGTGCCGGTCGCTTGAGCCGCGGGTAGTCGTCGCTCGAGCGGTAGCCGACGTGCCAGCCGACGTGCTGGAGATCGGAGTAGAACGGATGCTCGAAGGCGCCTTCGAGCAGGTAGCCCAGCGTGTTGCGCTGCGCCTCCAGCGTTCCGATGTACGGGTGTCCGAACATCGAGTACTGCCGCACCTTCGCGCCGAACCCCGTTCGATAGGCAAAGCCGCGCTCGACGCGTGCTTCCGCGCTGAGCCCTGCACCGCCGATGTTCGAATTGCCGAGCGAGAACTCCTCGGGCGACGCACCATGGAAACGCGCGCTGACGAGGACGGGAATTTCATCGGTCGTCTCGACCATGGCGATCACGCCACCCCGCCCGTCGGACACGGTGCGCACGGTGGCGTCCGCGAGGAACGGCTGCGCGCGCAGCATGCGCTCCGACTCGGCGCGGCGGCGCTCGGTGCAGGGACGTCCGAGGTGCAGCGCCATGAACGACTCGATCACCTCGGCGCGCGTCGTCGTGTGGTGCAGCCCGACGGCACGCGCCACGGAGCGCCACGTCTTCGCCGTGCCCTCGAACGGCGGCCGTGCGGCGCGGACGTCGAAGGCGGTGACGATGCGGCCGTCGCACGGTGACACGTTCTCCTGTGCACGCGCGACACGAGCGAGGGCGCAGCAGAGCAGGGGCGTGAGGATGGACGCCGTGAACGGGCGCAGAGCGATCATGCGGCCCACGATAGCAGAAGACGCGCCAGCGAGTGGAGAACAGATGAATCCCGACACTTCCGACGACGTGCTCCCGTCGCCAGTATGACGAGCAATGAACTGCACTGCACTCCGCGCACCACGGCGGCGCCTGACGGCGATTGCCATTGCCGCCCTCGTGGGGCTCCCTGCTCCCGCCCTCGCGCACGCGCACCTCGAGCGGACGGCGCCCGCCTCGGGCGCTCGACTCACGGTGGCGCCGCGGGAGCTCGTACTCACGTTCAGCGAGGCGCCAACGCTGCCCATGAGCGCCCTGCGCCTGCTCGGCCCCGACTCCGCCGACGTGGCGCTCGGCGCGCTCGGCCACTCGGGTGGCGGGCGCACACTTTCGGCTGCCATCACCGGCGCGCTGAAGGCCGGGACGTACACAGTGCTCTGGCAGACGGCAGGCGACGACAGCCACGTGCAGCACGGCAGTTTCCGCTTCACCATCGCTGAGGGCGCCGAAGGGTTGGCCAGTGCCGCGAAGCGCGGCTACGTCGTGGCACCCGGATCCACGACGGCGCCCCGGACGATCACGCTGGACTCGGCCCTCACCGCGCGCCACGCCGGCGGCTTTGGTGTTTCGTCGCCGTTCTACGTCGCCATCCGCTGGGTGCAGTTCGCGTCGCTCGTGCTGCTCATCGGCGCGGTGGCCTTCCGCTGGTGGGTGCTGCCGCGCGCCGGCGTCTCGCTCGCGCTGGCGGAGTCAGGGCGGCGGGAGCTGTCGCTCGGCGCCGCCCGCGCCGGCATGCTCGGCGCGTCGATCCTGGCCGTGAGCGCGGTTGCGCGGCTGGCGGCGCAGGTGGCCACGCTGCACTCGCCGTCGATGGCTGGGAGCGCGCCCTCGCTCGGTGGAGTGCTGCTGCACACGGAGTGGGGACACGGCTGGCTGCTGGAGATCTTCGCGCTCGCGTTCGCGATCGGCGCCCTGCGCCTCGCGCGACGCGAGGCGACGGAAGTATTTCCGTGGCGCGTCGCCGCCGCTTCGACAGTGGGGCTCGCGTTCGTGCCGGCGCTCAGTGGGCACGCGGTGGCCGAACGTACCTTCCAGCCGTTCACGCTGCTGTTCGACGGCGCGCACGTCATCGCGGCCGGTACGTGGCTCGGCACGCTGGGGGTGATGCTGGTGGTGGGAGTGCCGGTCGCCCTACGCGCGTCGAGTGACGGGCGGGCCGAGGGCCTGTCGACGATGGTGAACGCGTTCAGCCGCCTGGCGCTGGCCTGCGCCGGAGTGCTGGTGTTCACGGGGATCGTCGCGGCGCGGCTCGAGGTGGCCTCGTGGGGCGCGTTCACGACCACGACGTACGGTCGCACGCTGCTCATCAAGCTGGCGATTGTGCTGCTGCTCGTGCTGGTGGGCGCGTACAACTGGCGACGGGTGCGTCCGGCGCTCGCGTCCGACGGTGGTCCGGCCGCCGAGCGGCTGCGTCGATCCGCAACGCTCGAGCTGGTGCTCGGCGCCGTCGTGCTCCTCGTGACCGCGATCCTCGTCGCCCTGCCCACGCCGGTCGATCTGGTGCGATAGCTCCGTCGTCTGCACAGCGGCCGGCGCGAGGAGCCGACGCAGAGCGCCTCATCCGAAGCCTGCTTACGCGACCGATTAGATTTCGAGCGTGACGACAGACGCAGCGCTCAACGACGCGATCAGGAACCGGCGCACCTTCGCGATCATCAGCCACCCGGACGCCGGCAAGACCACGCTCACCGAGAAGCTCCTGCTGTACGGCGGTGCCATTCACCTCGCCGGTACGGTGAAGGCGCGCCGGCAGCAGCGCCATGCGACATCCGACTGGATGCAGATGGAGCAGGAGCGCGGCATCTCGGTGACGTCGAGCGTGATGCAGTTCGCCTACGAAGGGTACCAGGTGAACCTGCTCGACACGCCGGGTCACGAGGACTTCAGCGAGGATACGTACCGCGTCCTCATCGCCGCTGACAGCGCCGTCATGCTGCTCGACAACCGCAAGGGAGTCGAGGAGCGCACGCGTCAGCTCTTCGCCGTCTGCAAGCGGCGGCGGATGCCGATCTTCACCGTGGTCAACAAGTGCGACCGCGTCGGAGAGGATCCGCTCAAGCTCATCGGCGACGTGGAAGCGGACCTCGGCATCGATTGTCATCCGGTCACGTGGCCGATCCACTCCGACGGGCAGTTCGTCGGCGTGTACGACCGTCGGCGGAAGCTGATCTACCGGTTCGAGCGCGGCGAGGACCACGGCGCGAGCGAGGCCGACGTGAAGGTCGCCTCGCTGGACGACCCCAGCGTCCGCGAGCTGCTCGGCGAGGAGGCGCACGAGCGCCTCGTGCATGACATCGCGCTGCTCGACGAAGCGGGGCATCCATTCAGCCACGAAGCGATGCTCGCCGGTGCACTGTCTCCGGTGTTCTTCGCCAGTGCGCTCACGAACTTCGGCGTCGAGCCGTTCCTGAAGGAGTTCGTCGAGCTCGCACCGCCGCCAACGGCGCGCGAGGCGAGCACGGGACTCGTCGACCCCGCCGATCCGGCGTTCACCGGGTTCGTGTTCAAGATCCAGGCGAACATGGACCCGAAGCATCGCGACCGCGTGGCGTTCGTTCGCGTCTGCTCGGGGAAGTTCGAGCCAGGCCTGCAGGTGACGCACGTGCGCACGGGGAAGCCGCTGCGACTCAGCAGCGCGCAGCAGTTCCTGGCGCGCGAGCGCAGCGCGGTGGAGGAGGCGTTTCCCGGCGACGTGATCGGCGTGATGGACCGCGGCACCCTGCGCATCGGCGACACGCTCAGCGCGAACGGCAACCTCGAGTTCCAGGGCATCCCGCGCTTCGCACCGGAGCACTTCGCGCGCGTCATCGCCGCCGATCCGCTCAAGCGCAAGCAGATGGATGCCGGCCTTCGCCAGCTGACCGAAGAGGGCGCCGCGCAGGTGTTCTACACATCGGGAACCGACACGCTGAGCCCGACACCGATCGTCGGTGCGGTGGGCCAGCTGCAGTTCGACGTCATGATGCACCGGCTGGAGCACGAGTACGGCGCGCCGTGCCGGCTGGAGAAGATCAGCGCGCGCTATCCGCGATGGGTGGTCGGCAAGCCGGACGACATCGAGCGCCTGGCCCGCGACCGGGGGCGGATGCTGCTGTACGACGCGAAGGGAAACCCGTTGATCCTGTTCGAGGATGCGTGGGGACTGCGGTGGGCGCTGGAGCGGGAGTCGTCGGTGACGTTCCTCGAGGTCGCGCCCTGACTCGAGTCTCGAGTCGTAAGTGATGAGTTGGGAGTGTACACGGCAAAGCTGAAAGCTCGAGCTGAAAGCTGTCAGTGCTGGTCGTAGTGCCGTGTGCGGACAGAGGTCGTGTCAGCGGGGCGGGAAAGGACCGAAGGGCGGAAGGGCAACGGCGTTGCTCTCCGCCGTTCAGCATTTCTCCGCTCCCAAATGCTCTTCAACGCCCTGGCTCTCCCGTCAGTTCGTTCCATTCCAGCCGCGCTGTGACCAGCCGTAAGCGCGTGAGTGACTACGACCAAAGCTGTCAGCTTTCTGCATAAGCTTTCAGCTTTGCCGTGGCACTCCCGACCTTCCACTTGCCACTCGACAACTCGAGGAGTGAGTCAGTAGAGCGAGTACCCGACCTTCCAACCGCCGTACGCATCCGGCGTCGCCGAGATCCGGAGGAGCTTGCGGTCGAACCAGTTGTTCGGGTGATCGTGGCTGTAGGTCACCACCTTGTAGCCTGCGAACACTCCCATGAACGCCCCCGCGAGCACGTCGCTCGCCCAGTGCTGGTCGAGCTGGATGCGCGAGATCCCGGGGAGGATGCCGGCGGCGAAGAGGAACGGCGCGACGTACGGCGTCGCCGCCACGTGCCGGCGCTGCATTTCCATCGTCAGCACCGTCGCCACGGCCATGCCGGACGAGGTGTGGATCGAGGGGAAGGCGCGATGGTCGAAGCTGGTAAAGCCCTTGCCGAAGTGGAAGTCGTACTGATTCGTGTCGCCCGCTTCGTGCGGGCGCGTGCGGCCGAGCGGGCCGCGAATGAGCTGGCTCGAGAGGCTGGCGAGGATCACCGACTCAGCGCTGTGCAGCCCGACGTCGGCGACGGTGTTCTGCTTCGTGAGCCGCCCGATGCCATAGGTCAGGATGCTGGCAACGGTCAGCGTCGTCTCCTGCGCCTTGCTGACGTTGAGCGCGAAGTTGTGCAGGCTCGGGCTCTGGAAGCGGTGCTGCTGCGAGGCGACGGCGATGTCGTCGTCGAAGATCGACAGGACGCCCGTTGCCGCGGCCCCGATGCCGAGCACCACGAAGTCGCGGCGAGTGAGGAAGGTCTTGTCGTGCGTCACGCTGTCGCTCGCCTGCGCGAACATGGTGACGGGAAGCACAAGTGCGATGAGCGCGCGACGAAGTGCCCGCACGGTCGTTCTCCGGTGTGAAAGTTGTGTGCGCTTCGGGCATTGCACCGGTCGTGCCGCGCTCATGAATCCGGCTCGGCGCATAGCGGGTCCCGACACTCGCTTCGCTCCTGCGGAGGACACGCTCGTGCGGGATGACGTGGAGAAGATCCCTCGTGCGCACTGGAGCTGCTTCCACTGTGGAATCACTCGTCTTTGTGGCACCAACTCTGCTCTATCCACCCCATGCATGCGGCCAGGCGGGCGCGACCGCGAAATGCGAACCAGGCGAGGGAGGGCCGGCATGGGGTATCGCATCTTCAGGGACTCGGCAGGAACCGAATGGCAGACGTGGGACGTCGTGCCTCGGCTTTCCGAGCGGCGCACGGGCGAACGCCGCGTCGCTGTCGCCATCGTCCCTCGAGTGGAGCGCCGGCGGACGCCCGAGCGCCGAGTGCGCATGGGCCGCCGTCCGATGCTCAGCTCCGGCCTCGATGGGGGATGGCTCTGCTTCGAGGCGCGGGTGGAGAAGCGGCGCCTGACGCCGATTCCCGCCGACTGGGAGCGCTGCCCGACGGCGCGGCTCGAGGAGTACTGCCGGTCGGCGAAGCCGGCCATGCGCGCGCACCTCGCCACGCTGCACGCGGGCGACGAGCGCCGCACGTAGCTGCTCCCACGGCCGTGCGTGACGCTCCATCTTTCACGCATGACCGACACCGACAAGCCACGCGCGTACCCGCCGGAGACGACAGAGGGGTGGTACGCCTTTCATCAGATCCTCGCCTGGAACCGCCGCGCTCGGCGCGCGATTCCCGTGGGCGAACTGCCGTCGCTCCAGCATCGCGCCGTCGAGAAGCTCGAGGCCATGGCTGCGCCCGCCAGCGGCGGATGGACGGGAGTCGTGCCGCTCATCGGCTCGCGCGCCGACGTGATGCTCATCCACTTCCGTCCGACGCTCGACGACATCGGCGAGGCGCAGCGCGCGCTGGAGAGTGAAGCGCTGTTCGGCGCGCTCGACCCGGTGTACTCGTTCCTGAGCATCACCGAGGCCGGCCTCTACCATGCGACGTCGCAGCTCGTGCAGGAGGCGACAGCGCGCGGCGGCAAAGTGGGCGACGACGAGTACAAGTCGGCAATGGAGAAGCGCGTGGAAGCGGAGCGGTCGAGTGCGCACGTGCAGCGCCGCCTGTTTCCCGTGCAGCCGGATGACATGCCGTATGTCTGCTTCTATCCGATGTCGAAGAAGCGCGACGTCGGCGCGAACTGGTATGCGCTGCCGGTGGAAGAGCGCAGCCGGCTCATGTGGTCACACGGCATGACGGGCCGCACCTACGCGGGACAGATCGTCCAGGTCATCACCGGCGCGATCGGATTCGATGCGTGGGAGTGGGGGGTGACGCTGTTCGCGAAGGATCCGCTGCAGTTCAAGAAGATCGTCAGCGACATGCGGTTCGACGAAGTCTCGGCGCAATATGCATCGTTCGGGGACTTCTTCGTCGGCAAGCGGGCGAGCGCGCGGGAGTGGCTGCTCCGTTCGGCTGGCTGAAGGGAGCGTCATTCCCGCGCGAGCCCGATGAGCGACAACAGCTCCAGCGCGTTGCTCGACGTCGTCGGTCCCGGGCGAAGCTGGTAATCGAACACAAGGCGCTTCCCGCCCGTGTCGCCGGTGAATTGCTCGGCGAAGTGCGCGTGGTGCGCATGCTTGGCGATCTCCGGCACGTCGAACACGCCGAGGTCGTGCGTGGTGATGGCGCCGATGGCCGACGTCCGGAGTAGCCGGGCTACGATGAACCGTGATGCGACGGCTCGTTCCTCCGAGTTCGTGCCGCGCAGGATCTCGTCGATCAGGTAGAGCACCGCCGTCGCGCCGGCCTGCGTGCTCGCTTCGGCAGCCACGACGATGTCACGCAGGCGGAGCGCCTCGGCCATGAAGTACGAGATCCCCTCGGCGAGCGAATCCTGCACGCGCAGCGACGTCACGAGTCGAAGCGGCGGACACGTCATCGCCTCGGCGCACACGGGGCCGCCGATGCGCGCCAGCAGCGCGTTGAGCCCGATAGCGCGCAGCAGCGTGCTCTTGCCGGACATGTTCGATCCGGAGATGAGGAGCACCGTGCCCGGTGGTCCGAGCTCCAGGTCGTTCGACACGCGAGCTTCGTCGGGGAGCAACGGGTGACCGAGGCCCCGGGCGCGGACGAGCAGCGGCGCCTCTGAGGCGAGCGCCGGGAACGTCCATGCGGGATTCGCGGACGCGAGTCCTGCAAGCGCCGCCAGGCACTCGATCTCGGCGAGAGCGGAAAACCACGCGCCCAGCGATGCGCCAGAGGTCGCGCGCCAGCTCTCCACCGCCCGCGCGACCTGGAGGTCCCACGCGAAGAGCGCCTGCAGCGCGGCGTGCATCATCGGCGACGACCGAACCTCGGCCCACGCCGCGATCCTCTGCAGCCGCTGAAGCGCGACGTCGGCGCGCGCGGCGGTGTCGTCGTGCAGGGCGGCCTGAAGATGACGAAGCAGTGGCGTCCGGAATTCGGCGCGCTGCACGAGACTCGTGAGCTCGGCGTACGCATCGGCGATCCTGGCGCCGGACTCCGACGCCAGCACTGCCTCGCGCGTCCTCGCGCGCACCAGGGTGGCAAGAACGAGCGTGGCGA
>Ga0157372_10008717_pt1 | contig 10770 bp, 8 predicted proteins | sample C55metaG_FD_115307 | JGI IMG/M metagenome (GOLD analysis project Ga0157372, IMG submission 115307) | Corn rhizosphere microbial communities from Kellogg Biological Station, Michigan, USA - C5-5 metaG | ecosystem: Host-associated > Plants > Roots > Rhizosphere > Soil | place: USA: Michigan...
CCTCGAGATGGCTCTCCATCTTCGGCAGGTAGAAATACGGGCCGCTGCCGCGGGCGATCAGCTCCTTCGCGTTGTGGAAGAAGTAGAGCGCGAAGTCGAAGAACGCACCCGCGATCGGCTCGCCGTCGACGATCATGTGCTTCTCGGGCAGGTGCCAGCCGCGCGGACGCACGAACAGCGTCGCCGTCTTCTCGTTCAGCCGATACGCCTTGCCTTCCGGCGACACGTAGTCGATGCGGCGGCGGATCGCGTCGCGCAGGTTGAGCTGTCCCTGCACGTTGTTGTCCCACGTCGGGGTATTCGCATCCTCGAAATCCGCCATGTAGACGTTCGCGCCGCAGTTCAGCGCGTTGATGATCATCTTCCGGTCGACCGGTCCCGTGATCTCGACACGGCGGTCCTCGATGCCGGCGGGCACGGGATCGCAAGTCCAGTCGGCATCGCGAATCTCGCGTGTCTCGGCGAGAAAGCCCGGCAGGTCGCCGGCGTCGAATTGCACCTGGCGCGCGACGCGACGCGCGAGCAGATCGGTGCGCCGCGCACCGAACGCGCGTGACAGCCGCGCTGCGAACGCGACGGCCTCAGGGGTGAGGATTTGCGCGAATTCCGGCCTGACCTCTGCCGTGATCTCGATGCCGGGGCCGTAGCGCGGGGCGTTCATGGATGTGCGTCCGGGAAGCTGGCGTTCTCGATGCCCGCGCTTCGATGCGAAGGCGGCGCGAAGCGGGCGCCGACTTCGATGAGCGCCCGGCGCTATGTTACCGCGCTTACGCCGCGCGCTGCGGATTGACGCGGACGACGCCGTCGTGCAGCCGGTTCAACGCGTTGATGTACGCCTTCGCCGATGCGACGATGATGTCGGTGTCGGCGCCCAGGCCGTTGACGATGCGCCCGGCCTGCTCGAGCCGCACGGTGACCTCGCCCTGCGCGTCGGTGCCGCCCGTGATCGCGTTCACCGAATAGAGCAGCAGGTTCGCGTGCGAGCCGGCCATCCGTGCGATCGCCTTGAACGCGGCGTCGACCGGTCCGTCGCCGTCGACTTCCGCAACCACCTCACTGTCGCCGACGCTCATCACGACGCGCGCACGCGGCACGGTTCCGGTCTCCGACGTCACCTTGAGCGCCGCAAGCCGGTAGTGCTCGTGCGCAGGCAGGATGCCCTCCTCCGAGATCAGCGCGTGCAGATCCTCGTCGAATACTTCGCCCTTCTTGTCGGCAAGCTCCTTGAAGCGGGCAAACGCGGTGTTGAACGTCTCCTCGTCGGGCAGGTCGATGCCGAGCTCGCCGAGGCGCGTGCGAAACGCGTTACGTCCCGAGAGCTTGCCGAGGACGAGCTTGTTCGCGTGCCAGCCGACGTCCTCCGCACGCATGATCTCGTACGTCTCGCGGTGCTTCAGCACGCCGTCCTGATGGATGCCGGACTCGTGCGCGAACGCGTTCGCGCCGACGATCGCCTTGTTCGGCTGTACCGGAAAGCCGGTGATGCCGGAGACGAGCTTCGACGCGGGCACGATCTGCGTCGTATCGATCCGCGTTTCGCAGGGAAAGACGTCCTTGCGCGTTCGCACCGCCATCACGATCTCCTCGAGCGACGCGTTGCCCGCGCGCTCGCCGAGGCCGTTGACCGTGCACTCGACCTGGCGTGCGCCGTTCATCACCGCGGCGAGCGAATTGGCGACGGCGAGCCCGAGGTCGTTGTGGCAGTGGACCGACCAGACGGCGCGGTCGGCGTTGGGCACGCGATTGCGCAGCGACGCGATCAGCGCGCCGAACTGCCACGGCATCGTGTAGCCGACCGTGTCCGGGATGTTGACGGTCGAAGCACCCGCCGCGATCACGGCCTCGAGCAGCCGGCAGAGGAAGTCGGGCTCCGAGCGCCCCGCGTCCTCCGGCGAGAACTCGACGTCGTCGGTGAACGTGCGTGCCCAGCCGACCGCCTTGACTGCCTGCTCGAGCACTTGCTCCGGCGTCATCCGCAGCTTCATCTGCATGTGGATCGGCGAGCTCGCGATGAACGTATGAACGCGCCGCGACTTCGCGGGACGCAGGGCTTCGCCGGCGCGGCGGACGTCGTTCTCGTTCGCCCGTGCGAGCGCGCAGACGGTGCTCGTCGTGATCGCCTTCGCGATGTCGTGCACCGCGTCGAAATCGCCGTTCGACGAGGCCGGGAAGCCGGCCTCGACGACGTCGACGCGCAACCGCTCGAGCTGGCGCGCGATCCGGGTCTTTTCCTCGCGGGTCATCGACGCGCCGGGGCTTTGCTCGCCGTCGCGAAGCGTCGTGTCGAAGATGATCAAGTGATCCGGCATTGCAGCCTCCGTTTCGTTAAGCCGCGGCGCCCACCGGCGCCGCGAGCGCGATCGCGCCCTGCGCGCACGCCCGGTTCGCCGCCGCGACGACCGCCTTGAGCGTCGCCGTGACGATGTTCGGATCGAGGCCGACGCCGTAGACGTTGGCGTTGCCGGCCCGAAGCTGCACGTACGCAACGGCGGTCGCATCCTCGCCGGTTCCGGTCGCGTGCTCGTGGTAGGCAAGCACGTGCACGTCGAGGCGAAGGTCGTTGCGCAGGCCGTGCACGAACGCGTCGACCGGCCCGTTGCCGGCGCCTCCGGCGAGCGTCTCGACGCCGTCGATCGCAAGCCGCGCCGTGATCTGTTCCTGCGCACCTGCATGCCCGCTTCGATGGTCGATGTAGCGGATCGGTGCATCGGGCGCGACGTATTCGCGCGCGAACGCGGCGTGGAGGTCCACGCTCGTGAGCTCCTTGCCGGTCGCATCGGTGATCGCCTGCACGACCTGGCTGAATTCGATCTGCAAAAGGCGCGGCAACGCAAGTCCGTAGTCGCGCTCGAGCAGGAACGCGATACCGCCCTTGCCGGACTGGCTGTTGACGCGGATCACCGCCTCGTAGCTGCGGCCCACGTCGGCCGGATCGATCGGCAGGTACGGCATTTCCCAGATCGTGCCGCCGGCCGCCTGCGCCGCGCGCTGGGCGGCGAAGCCCTTCTTGATCGCATCCTGATGCGATCCGGAGAACGACGTGAAGACCAGCTCGCCGGCGTACGGATGGCGCGGATGCACGGGCAGCCCCGTGCAGTATTCGGCAGTGCGGATGACCGCGCCGATATCGCCGAAATCGAGCTTCGGATCGACGCCCTGCGAATAGAGATTCAGTGCGAGCGTGACGAGGCAGACGTTGCCGGTGCGCTCGCCATTGCCGAAGAGGCAGCCCTCGACGCGGTCGGCGCCGGCCATCACCGCGAGTTCCGCCGCGGCGACGCCCGTGCCCCGGTCGTTGTGCGGATGGACCGAGACGATCACGCGATCGCGCCGCGACAGGTGCCGGTGCATCCATTCGATCTGATCCGCGAACACGTTCGGCGTCGCGACTTCGACGGTCGCCGGAAGGTTGAGGATCACCGGATGCGCGGTCGCGGGTCCCAGCACGTCGACGACGCGCTCACAGATCTCGAGCGCGAAATCGAGCTCGGTCATCGTGAACGTCTCGGGCGAGTATTCGAAGCGCCAGTCGGTCTGCGGCTGCTCGGCCGCGCATTGCGCGAAAAGCCTCGCGCCTTCGGTTGCGATGTCGATGATGCCCGCGCGATCCCTGCCGTAGACGACGCGCCGGAAGAGCGGCGACGTCGGGTTGTACAGGTGCACGATCGCGCGCCTGACGCCGCGCAGCGACTCGAACGTGCGCCGGATCAGCTCGTCGCGCGACTGCGTCAGCACCTGGATCGTGACGTCGTCGGGGATCAGTTCCTCGTCGATCAACTGGCGGATGAAGTCGAAATCGGTTTGCGACGCCGACGGAAACGCGACCTCGATCTCCTTGAAGCCGATGTCGACCAACTGGCGGAACATCCGCAGCTTGCGCGCCCCGTCCATCGGCTCGATCAGCGCCTGGTTGCCATCGCGCAGATCCGTGGACAGCCAGATCGGCGGCGCGGTGATCGTGCGCGACGGCCACGTGCGGTCGGGAAGGTCGATCGGCTGGAACGAGCGGTACTTCTGCGAAGGGTCGGCGTGCATGGCGGATTTCCGGCGAGAAACGGGATTCACCGTCCTGTGGGACGGCGCGGGCACTGCTCTTGAGCGAGGGGTGGGAAGTTATCTGCGCGCTAGGCGCAGCAGAAGCAGCAGGCCGCCCGGAATGAGGGCAGGCGCGAACGCGCGGGCGGCGAAGGGATGGCTGCTCATCCAGGCTACGTTATACGAAACGGCCCGTTTCTGCAAGGCGGCGGCCGGCCGCCGGGAGCCGTGCGACACTTGCGTCCATCTTGTCGCATCGCTCCATGCCGACCGCCGCCTCGAGGCCGACGATGCCGTTGCCGCCCCGGTGGCTCGGCATCGCGCTCGCCGCCGCCATCGCGCTGCACGCGGCGCTCCTCGGCGTGTGGCTGTCGCGCCTGTTGCCGGCGAGCAACCGCGACATGCTGTTGCCTCTTCGCGAGCTTGCGCCGGTTCTGGCGCTCGTCGTGCCGCTCGCGCTCGTGGCCTTCGCCCTCTTCGCGCGCCGCGCGCACGGCGCGTTCGCAGCGATCGTGCTGACCGCGGCGTGCGTGCTCGTCGGCATCGGTGCGGTCGCGACCGTCGCGATCATGACGCTATCGGCCCACGTGATCGGCGCCTCGCTGCTCGACTGGAGCGGCGGCGACGGTCCGCGAGCCTACGCTGCGCGCCCCCATGGCCCAATCCCGGTCCTCGTCGGAAGCGCGGTCTGGATCGGCGTCGTCAGCGCGACGCTTGCGTGGCACGTGCATTATGCATTCGTCTATCTGCTGGCGATCGCGGCGTCGCTTGCCGCCTTACCGGCGCAAGTCCGGCGTTCGATCGCGGCAGCGCTCGCGTGGCTGTCCGAGGAGACGCGGTGGTCGTGGCCGGAACGCGCGTGCGCCGCGCTCGCGTGCGCGGTCGTCGTCCTGCACCTGGTCGTCGTCGCGAAGCCCGAAGTGGGTTACGACGCGAGCGCGATGCATCTGCAGTTCGCCGAGCTCGTCGCGGCGAATCATCGCTGGCCGTTCGACGCCGCGCGCTATGCGTGGGCCGTCATGCCGATGGGCGCCGATGCCGCGTATCTCGCGGCCTATCTCGTCGACGGCGAGCGGGCCGCGCGGCTCGTCAACCTGCTGTTCGGCGCGCTGCTGTGCGCGGCGACGTACACGATGATGCGGATGCAGGCGGACCGCGTCGTCGCGCTCGCGAGCGTCTGCGCGCTCGCGTCGACGCCGCTCTGGTTCTTGGAATCGGGCTCGCTGTTCGTCGAGTTCGCGTGGGCGGCGTTCCTCGTCGCGGGGCTCGCCTCGACGCTCGCATTCATTGCCGATCGCCGCGCGAAAGACGTCGCTGCGGCCGCGATCTGCTTCGCCGGCGCGATGGCATGCAAGGTGATCGGCGTCTTCTGGATTGCCCCGCTCGTTGCCGTGCTTGCTTACGATCTCGCGCGCGGCGGCGCGGTCGGCAACCGTCGCCTCTTCGCGGTCGTCGTTGTCGCCGCCGTCATCGGCGGCTGGCCGTACGTCAATGCATGGGTGCGGACCGGAAACCCGGTGTTCCCGTTCATGAACGCGCTGTTCGCCTCGCCGCTCTTCCCTGCCGTCGATTTCAACAATCCGCTTTACAACGCGCCGCTCACCGCGACGACGCCGTACGACCTCGTGACGCAAAGCGGCCGCTTCATCGAAGGTCACGATGGCGCCGCAGGCGTCCAGTGGCTGCTGTTGTTCCCGCTCGTCGTCGGCGGCCTTTTTGCACGCCGGCGCGGCATCCGGGCCGGCCTCTTCGCGCTCGCCGCAGGCTTCGCGCTGCTCGTCTACGCGCAGCAATCCTATTTGCGCTACCTGCTGCCCGCGCTCGTCCTGCTCGCGGTGCTTGGCGCGTGGTCGCTCGGCGACTGGATGCGCCCGGCGATGGCGCGGGCGGGATTGGTTGCCGTTGCGGCCCTCGTTGTCGTGGTCAACTCATCGCTGATGCCGACGGCGAGCTGGCCGAACACGACGCTTTGCCTGCGCTGCTCGCAGGACGCCGATGCGCGCCGAGCGTATGTGGCGCGCTACGCGCCGCTGCGGATCGTCGCCGACTACCTGAACCGCGATCTCGCCGATGCCCGCGTCGGCTTCTTCGTCCTCAACGCGCCTGCACCGAGCGGCTTCGTCGGTTATTCGCGCTCGGCGAACTGGCACGACGCCGGCGTGTTCAGCGCGCTCGCCGCTGCGCGCACCGCCGACGACGTCGCGGCCGTGGCGCGGCGGTTTCGCCTCACGCATGCCGTGTTCGTCGCGCATTCGACCGACCCGCTCGACCGCGTGCTCCTCGAATACCGCGACCGCGACACGACGCCGGTCGCGCGCATCGGCGGCTATGTCGTCGCGGCGATCGCGCAGGGCGACGACGGCAAGTCGCTGTCGTCCGCAACGGGACGCTAAAAAGCTTCGGCTCCGACGAGAGCCGGATCCGCGCACAGCGGCGCGCGCGGCACGTTCTGGATGTCGAACTGCAGCGCGCCGAGCAGCAGTTGAACCCCGATCAGGACCGGCAGTGCGGCGAGCATCACGGTGCCGGACGTCGCCGTGAAGCCTTCGATCGACAGCGTGATCCATTTCCAGGCGCCGAAGACGATGCCGAACGTCAGCAACACGAGGCCCGACGCGAGCTGGAGCGTCCCGGCGTTGAAGTCGCGCAGGAAGTACGCGTAGAGGACACGCTTGAGCGTCGCCGCCACGTACTTGAGCGGAAAGTCGCACAGCACGCGCGCGATCCGCAGGTTGCTCTTCTCGTCGGCATAGCGGGCGGCGAGCGGCACGTCGCGCACGACCGCGCGGACCGTGTAGAGCCGGAACAGCATGTCCGACTCGAAGAAATAGCCGCGGTCGATCCGCCCGAGCGGCAGCGCGGCGAGCGCGATCCGGTGGATCGCCGTATAGCCGTTCGTCGGATCCATCACGTTCCAGTAGCCGCTCGAGATCTTGTTGACGAGCGACAGCAGCGCGTTGCCGAGGAGCCGCACGCGCGGCATCTGCTGCAGCAGCGCGTAATCGTAGAAGCGGTTGCCCTTCGTGTAATCGGCGGCGCCCATCGCGATCGGCGCGACGAGCCGGCTTATCTGCGCCGGGTCCATCTGCCCGTCGCCATCGATCTTGACCACGATCTCCGCTCCGTCGGCGAGCGCGGCGCGGTAACCGGTCACGACGGCGCCGCCGACGCCGAGGTTCTTGTCGTGGCGCAGCACACGCACGCGCGGGTCGCCGGCGGACTGCTCGACGAGGTCGCCCGTGTGCTCCGGACATCGGTCGTCGACGACGTAGATGCGGCCGACGTTCGCGCCGATCCCGGCGATGACGTCGAGGATTTGCCGCCGTGTCTCATAGCACGGAATGACGACCGCGATCATCGGCTCACGACGAGCCCGAGGTGCGCATCCGCCGCGCGCGCGCAAGCGTCCAGGCCGAGACGACGTAACCGGACGCCGCGTAGACGACGAACGCGGCGAACAGCACGAGCGGCGGCTGCCACGACAGCAGCGCAACGAACAGCACGATCAGGAAGATCGCGACGAACGGCACGCTCTTCTTGAGATTGATCGTCTTGAAGCTGTAGTACTTGAGATTGCTCACCATCGTGAGTCCCGCGAACAGCGTGACCGCCCATGCGAGCCAGCGCAGCGCGTCGGGATCGTAGGCGAGATCGTCGACGACCCAGACGAGCCCGGCGACGAGCGCAGCGGCCGACGGACTCGGCAATCCGGTGAAATAGCGTTTGTCCGCGACCTCGAGCAGCGTGTTGAAGCGCGCGAGGCGCAGCGCTGCGCCGGCGACATAGACGAACGCGGCGATCCAGCCGAGCTTGCCGAGATCGCGAAGCACCCATTCGTACATCACGAGCGCCGGCGCCGCGCCGAAGCTCACCATGTCGGCCAGGCTGTCGAACTCGGCGCCGAACGCGCTTTGCGTGCGCGTCATCCGGGCGACGCGGCCGTCGAGGCCGTCGAGCACCATTGCGACGAAGATCGCCACGGCCGCCTGGTCGAAGTTCATGTTCATCGCCTGCACGATCGCGTAGAAGCCCGCGAAAAGCGCGGCGGTCGTGAACAGGTTCGGCAGCAGGTAGATCCCGCGCCTTCGCACACGGTTCTTGAGGAGCCGCCGCTCGCTTTGCAGGTCGTCGTCGTCGCTGATCATCGGCTGGTCACCTCGCGGTCACGGCTCGCGCAATTCGGCGACGATCGATCGTGTCGCATGCACGATGTCGCCGACCGCTGCACGCGGAACCGCATCGGCAGGAAGGTAAAGGTCGACGCGCGAGCCGAACCGAATGAAGCCGTAGCGCTGCCCCCGGGCCAGGCGATCCCCCGCCTTGACGTAGCAGAGGATGCGCCGCGCGATGAGGCCCGCGACCTGAACGCACGTCACCTTCGCGCCCGACGGCGTGACGAGCGCCAGCGCGTTGCGCTCGTTGTCGACCGAAGCCTTGTCGAGCGCCGCGTTGACGAACTTGCCCGGGTGATACCACGTCTGCACGACGTCGGCGTCGACGGGGCTGCGATTCGAATGGACGTTGAACACGTTCATGAACACGCTGATCAGCAGCGCGTCGCGATCGAGATAGGGATCGCGCGCATTGCCGACGCGCATGACCCGTCCGTCCGCCGGCGAAAGCACCGCATTCGGCTGCGTCGGCGCGTCCCGCGGCGGGTCGCGGAAGAACTGCAGGATGAACAGGAACGCGAGCCATGCGAGCGCGGCAAGTGCCCACCACGACGCGAGCGACAGCGCGAGCGCGACCACGAACGCGACGATCAGGAACGGCCAGCCCTCGCGTGCGATGACCGGGTGCGGATAGGCGCTCACGACCGGCAACGCTTACGCGACGATCGCGTTCGCCGCGCGGAACAGGCGGACGAGCGATGCGGACGCAGGTCCGGTCACTTGGCGATCGCGTCGTCGATGCGCTTTTCCTGCTCGATCGCGCCCTGCTTCACCGTTGCCTCGACGCCCCTCGCGCGCTCGAGCGCGTCGCGCGGCGTGACCGCAGCCGCCTGCTCGACCTCGGATGCGCCGCGCGCGGCCGCACGGCGCGGCTTGTCCTGATCGTCGAACAGGCCATAGGCCTTGAGCGCGCTCCGCGCCGCGAGGCCGACGATGACGAGCGCGAGCAGGATCACGACCAATCCGAGCCAGCCTCGCTGACGATGGCGCGGTGTCATGGCGCAATCCCCGCTCGAATGACCATGGCCGAAGTATACCGTCGGCCGTCGGTCATTCGCGAAGGGCCGCCCGCCCCGAGCGACTGACGCGCCCCCCGGAGGCAGCGAGCGAAGCGAGCGTGGGGGACGTTTAGCCTCAGTTCCGCGTCTGGTCGACGAGCCTGTTCTTGCGGATCCAGGGCATCATCGAGCGCAGCTTCTCGCCGACGACCTCGATCGGATGCTGGGCCGTCATCCGGCGCCGGGACATGAGCGTCGGCGCGCCGGCGCGGTTCTCGAGGATGAATTCGCGCGCGTATTCGCCCGACTGGATGCGGGCGAGTGCCTCCTTCATCGCGCGCTTCGTGTCCTCGGTGACGATCTTCGGTCCGGTCGCGTATTCGCCGTACTCGGCGTTGTTCGAGATCGAGTAGTTCATGTTCGCGATCCCGCCCTCGTAGATGAGATCGACGATCAGCTTGACCTCGTGCAGGCATTCGAAATACGCCATCTCCGGCGCGTACCCCGCTTCGACCAGCGTTTCGTAACCGGCCTTGATGAGCTCGACCAGTCCTCCGCAGAGCACCGTCTGCTCGCCGAAGAGATCGGTCTCCGTTTCCTCGCGGAAGTTCGTCTCGATGACGCCGGCGCGTGCGCCGCCGATCGCCGCTGCGTAGGAGAGCGCGACGTCGCGGGCGCGCTGCGACGCGTCCTGATGCACGGCGATCAGCATCGGTACGCCGCCGCCGGCGACATACGTCGAGCGCACCGTGTGGCCCGGCGCCTTCGGCGCGACCATGACGACGTCGAGGTCCGCGCGCGGGACCACCTGACCGTAATGCACGTTGAAGCCGTGGGCGAACGCGAGCGTCGCGCCCTTGCGGAGGTTCGGCTCGACATCGGACTTGTAGACGGCGGCAATGTGCTCGTCGGGCATCAGCATCATCACGACGTCGGCGCCCTTCACCGCGTCGGCGACCTCGGCGACCTCGAGGCCCGCCGCCCTGGCCTTGTCCCACGACGCGCCGCCCTTGCGCAGGCCGACGGTGACCTTGACGCCGGAGTCGTTCAGGTTTTGTGCATGCGCGTGGCCCTGCGAGCCATACCCGACGATCGTCACCTTCTTGCCCTTGATCAGCGAGAGATCGGCGTCCTTTTCGTAATAGACCTTCATGTGCATGTCCTCGTGAGTTCGCTCAGATCCGCAATATCCGCTCGCCGCGCCCGATTCCCGACGCCCCCGTGCGCACCGTCTCCAGGATGACGCCCGGTTCGATCGCCTGCAGGAATGCGTCGAGCTTCGAGCCGGTGCCGGTCAGCTCGATCGTATAACTCTTGTCGGTGACGTCGAGAATGCGGCCGCGGAAAATGTCGGCCAGACGCTTCATCTCGTCGCGGTCCTTGCCGGCTGCGCGCACCTTGACGAGCATCAGCTCGCGCTCGATGTGATTGCCTTCGGTCAGGTCGACGACCTTGACGACCTCGACCAGCTTGTTCAATTGCTTGGTGATCTGCTCGATGACGTCGTCCGAGCCGCTGGTGACGATCGTCATCCGCGACATCGTCGGGTCCTCGGTCGGCGCGAC
>Ga0157372_10008719_pt1 | contig 10769 bp, 11 predicted proteins | sample C55metaG_FD_115307 | JGI IMG/M metagenome (GOLD analysis project Ga0157372, IMG submission 115307) | Corn rhizosphere microbial communities from Kellogg Biological Station, Michigan, USA - C5-5 metaG | ecosystem: Host-associated > Plants > Roots > Rhizosphere > Soil | place: USA: Michigan...
AGGCGGTGGCAGAGTTTCGTCACCAGATTCGCCGTTACTTGAAATTCAGTGACGCTGCCGTCCGCGGTTCAGAGCTGGAGCCGCGGCAATACCAGTTGCTGCTGGCGCTGAAGGGCCTGCCTTCGAATGTGCGTTCACGAATTGCAGAATTGGCGGAGCAGCTGCAAATTCAGCACCACAGCGCAGTGGAACTGGTTGACCGACTGGAGGCAAGCGGCTTGGTCCGGCGAGAGCGAGGCACTCACGATCGCCGCGAGGTGCTCGTGGTTCTCACTCCAGCTGGCGAAAAAGTGCTGCGTCAACTAGTACTGCACCATCGTACGGAATTGTCCAGTCGGGGACCGGCGCTTATAGAAGCGTTGCGCCGCGTTTTGCAGCAGAGCAAGAGATTTCGCGCGTCAAAAAAAGGAACCAATTAAATCCAAATGCAAAATAGCAAACCGCCGTCTACTCACATTACCGGCGCACCCCCAGCAGACGCGAAGACCCAATTCTCAGTCACTGGCATTAATGTCGCCGCGGAGGAACAGCCACAGGCGACCGCACAGTTTCGCCTGGTCATGATTTCTTTTCTGGCCGCTGCCATAGGGTTGATCGCCGGCGGCATTGCGTTTCTGCTCTACAAACTGATTGGCCTGTTCACCAACATCGCATTTTATGGGCACTTCAGCGCCGTTTTCATGAGCCCGCGCTACCACCACCTCGGAGTATGGGTAATCCTGATTCCCGTCATTGGCGGATTGATCGTCGGCGTCATGGCCAAATACGGCAGCTCCAAGATCAAGGGCCATGGGATTCCCGAAGCTATGGAAGCGGTCCTCGTGAACCGCAGCCGGATTGAGCCGCGGGTCGCGATCCTGAAGCCGATTTCGGCGGCCATCGCCATCGGCACCGGCGGCCCGTTCGGCGCGGAGGGACCGATCATCCAGACCGGCGGCGCTGTCGGATCCCTGATTGGACAAGTTCTGCACACTACCGCCTCCGAGAGAAAAGTTCTGCTGGCCTGTGGCGCCGCTGCGGGAATGTCGGCAACCTTCAATACTCCCATTGCCGGCGTCATCCTTGCGATTGAGTTGCTGCTGTTCGAATTCAAGTCGCGGTCATTTATTCCCCTGGTAATCGCAAGCACGTTGGCGACTGCGGTCCACATGCAACTGCTCGGCGCAGGACCGATGTTCCGTGTGGCCGCAATGAACTTCGACATCCCGCGCGGCCTGCCTTTTTACCTGCTGCTTGGCGGCTTGTGCGGTCTGGCTGCAGTGGGATTTACCCGGCTGCTTTATTGGACCGAAGACTTGTTCGAGAAGCTTCCCATCGATGAATTGTGGTGGCCCGCTATTGGCGCGCTTGGCCTTGGCATCATCGGCTATTTCGTTCCACGGGTGTTCGGAGTCGGCTATGACACCATCGGCGACATTTTGAATGGGAACCTGGTGTTGAAGGTGCTAATCGTAGTCATGCTGGCGAAATCCGCGGCGCTGGTGGTTTCTCTTGGTTCTGGGACTTCTGGCGGACTGCTCGCCCCCATGTTCATGTCTGGAGCCGCCATGGGCGGGGCGTTCGCCATGGTGTTGAATAAAATCATCCCTTCCGCCCACCTTTCGCCGGGAGCGTTCGCCCTAGTTGCCATGGGCGCGGTATTCGGCGCAGCCTCAAGGGCAACGTTTTCATTCATCATTTTCGCATTTGAAATTACCCGCGATTACAACTCAGTGCTGCCGCTGATGCTGGTCAGCGTGATCGCCGACGGCATTGCCATGCTCCTCATGCCGCGAGCGTCCATCATGACCGAAAAGTTGAGGCGCCGCGGCTTGCGTATTCCTCACGAATACGAAGCCGACGTGCTTTATCACATGACGGTTTCACAAACTATGGACCAGGACGTTCCATCCGTCCCCGCCGCGATGAAAATTGGCGACCTCGCAGAACGTATTGCGCGCGGAGAGCCGCAGGTCACTGGACATCATGCAATGATCATCCTCGACGAGCAAGGGAAATTGGCCGGCGTAATTACACGCGGGGATCTCATGCGCTCCCTGGACAAAGATCCCTCCGGCGGGATTACGGTTCTCGACGCTGGTTCGCAAAACGTTGTAGTCACCTATCCCGACGAGGGGCTGCAGGAAGCCTCAGAAAAAATGCTGCGCCACAATATTGGCCGCCTTCCTGTGGTTGAGCGGAATGATCAAAAAAACGTAGTCGGTTATTTGGGGAGGCCAGGAATTATGGCTGCGCGCCTGCACCGCTTTAATGATGAATATGTGCGCGAGGCAGGATGGTTTCGAGGATTTCGCAAAGGATCGAACTGAGAGTTGCTTTTAAGGAGTGCGGCCGCCGCCCACTGGGCAAAACTAACCAACCAAATCAGCTTGTAACATTTAGGTTCCCTGGAAGGCAGTGAGTAAGGGGATCTATCGTCAACTTTGCCGTGTGCCTCAACTATTTCTGCGCCGCCCGGGGGAGCGGCGCGGCGCGCTAAAATGATAGGATCGTTGCCTGCCGCTTTCGTCACTCCATAAAGGGATGTGTCGCATGAATCCAGAAACGCAACAGTCCGAATCCCCATACTCCCTGACGATCGAGACCGAAACCGGCCAGTCCGCTACCGTTCCCATTGCCGTCTTGACACCGAAGCAGTTGGAAGTCTTTCTTACGAGTGAGTTCAAGAGGCTGGCGCAAGAAGCAGGCGTAAAAGGCGTTCGTATTCATGTCGAACGGGCGATAGCCGCTGACTACGATCAGGTCCTCCGTGAGGTGACGGGGTGCCTGTCCTCTGCAAAGGCACGAGCCGCATGACTAGGGCCGTGCGATTGTGCCAGTGAGCACGGGAAACCGGAGCGGCTGAGTTTAGGCACTCTCGTTGCAGTGATTACCGTCCTGCTTTTTGTAGTCAGATTACACTCACGGCTGCTCCAGCAAATGTGCGGAGCGAGCATCTTGCTCTCGTTATATCTTCGAAGCTCCATTCCGTTGTAACTCCAGTAATACGCGTAATCCACGATAGAAAGTTTCCTTCCTATAGGCGGTCTCCCATCGGTCCAACGCGGTCTTCAATTCCTTGCTGGCATTTTTGATGGTCATGCGCGCGTTTGGCCGAGTCTTCCTAAGCCGTTTCAAATCCCCAAAGGCCCGTACGATCTCCGGCTCAAACCGTTTCCGTGAAGCTCTCGCGTTTTGAATCCAGCGAGGCGGAATATTTGCACTGAATTTGAGAAAGCCTCTGACCACCGAACCTGAACTTGTATCGAAAAGCTTCGCTTCCCTCGGCATGTTTGCCTCCTCATCGTTTCCGAAAACGTTCTTCGCTAATCGCCCGGCCTCTGCTCGTTAGAAACTTTTCGTTTTCTTTGTTATCAACAGCACCCATCGATCGTTTCGGACTGATGCTGACTAAGGTAGTCGTGTTATCAGGCGCTTTCAGTCATTTGCGTGCCGCCATCTGGGCAAGTTCCCGCCAGGTAATCAGCTTGATGTTCTGTTGAACCAGAATCTGGCGGAATTGATTGCTGTTAAAGAAATCGAAATCGCGCTGCCTCCAAGCCGAGCCCCAGGTTGACCGCTCCCTCGTGGCCGCACGCAGTTCTTCATCGTCAAAGCCGGGATGGATGACGAATTCGGTCACGCCGGGTTGCAAGTTTTTCAGCGCCGAAATGTAAAACTCGGCCCATTTTTCCGGCGGAACCTCGGGTTCGATCGTGATTGTATGGTCAAGAACTATGTCGTCAGGACGGAGGCTCCCCGGCAGATAAGGATAATCAGCGAACCAATCTTTGTTTACGAAAATCGGTAACTTGTATTCATGAGCCACCCGCACCATTACCTCGAATAGTTCCTTTCCATTCATAATCAGCCGGTACTGATGCGAGTCGAGATGGGTAGGGCGAACACCCATCGCCAGCGCACGTTCAATTTGCGCGCGCAATTCGATTTCAACCTCCTTCGCATTGATGTGCTGGCTATGTTCCCAGTCATGATGGAAGTATCCCTCTTCGTCCAGGAGACTCGACAGTTTGTCGGCGGGAGCTACCGATCCCCAACGGTAATAAACTCGCTCACTCGTCAGCGTGAGATGCAGTCCGAAATCCCCGCTGGGATGAGACTTGGCGTAGTCAGCGATTTCGGGGAACCACGGACAGGGCACCATCAGGCTGGCGGAGTTGACCGCACCAGCCTCTAGCGACTTAATAGCCGCGGCATTCACCGCATGAGTCTCACCAAGGTCGTCGGCATGAACGATGATCAGCTTTGTGCCGGAAGGATATCCCAGACGGTCCGCCAGGGTTTGCGCAGAGATTGTGGTCGAAGAAAAGGATAGAAAGGAACCAAAAATCAACAAGGCGAACATGAACTTGGCGCTCTTCTCGATCCGATTGCGATGTGACATACAAAATTACTCTACCGCAGCATTGGAGGGCTTTCCAGATCACTGGTGTTAACAAGGCAATAGCGCTTGTTGACCATGTTTTCTATTCGCAGCCCCTGGGGTGACGGCCTCGGTCGCGAAGGCCGCGTTATCTGCCGAATTTCGCGCCGCACCGGAAGACGAATTGTGCAGAACGGGATCCTGAAAGTTGAGGTCGAGCACCGGCTTTGGGATCGAAGGGGGAAAGCCTGAATCAGAAGCTTCTCTGTGCCTTCTCGATGAGCGGCTTCAGCGATTGCGCCGTGACCCCGAGCGTGCCACCAGCGAATCCGTCGATGTAGGCGGCATTCACTCCAATCACTTCTCCGCGGGAATTGAAGACCGGGCCACCGCTGGCACCGTGTGCGGTGGGTGCGTCATAAATTAGTTTGTCGCCCACCACATCCCCGAGATGTCCGCAGGTTGCCGAGGGACGAATTAGTGACAGCGCCGCCAATTCGCTGGCTGCACCCTGATCGTCGCGGCGGTAGGCAAGCCGAGCGTAAACCGGGGTGGGGGCCTTCGCCATCATGCCCAGAACTCCCATCGGATACCCCACAACCGCGACAAGTTCGCCAGCGTTCGGCTTGTCCAGCGCAAGCGGCACCGGGCGCAGGTTCAGCGCCGATGCGTCCCCCATGCGCATGATCGCCAAGTCTCCGTCTGACGAAAGCGCAGCGGGCGTCAGATTGATGGGCGCCGGAGATCCCGGAAAATACGCGACCATCTTCTCAAGCCGGGGCGTCGCGCCTTTTGCCACCAACGCGTCGGTGTCCGGATCTCCGTACCAAGGTTCGGCTACGTGGCGATTGGTCGCGATCAGGCCTTCCGCAACCACAAAGCCTGTCCCTGAGATTCGCGTCCTCTGTACCGGTTTCCCGCTCTGAAATCCAACTTGATAGATACCGAAGATGTAGCAGATCGAGTTGCGGTAGCGGTTCAACACTAACGCCGGCATCTCCTGTTCTTGCTTGAGCTCATTCACCTGCTCGGATAGCGTATGCACCTGCTGCCGTAGCGCCTTTGAATCAGGCTCCAACAAATAGTGGGCTAAAACCAGCAGGGTTACGGCCAGAAAAAATATCAGCGCCGCCTGTACCAGGCGTTGCCAGGCGGTACACACCGGCTCTTCGTCGTGCGTAATGCGGTCAAAAGTCATGAGCAATAAGCCATTTAGGACTTCGTGAGAACTCAGTTTGCGGAATTTCGTGGGGATGGAAACCGCAATTTCGGTTCGCTTATCGTCGCGCCAATCGGACGCATTCGCCACGGTACCTTAGGCCCTGTACGCGTGCGTGCGCCCGGTTAAGCTTGCGTCATATATCATGGTATATACTTAAACAAAGGGAGACGCCGTTGGCACGAACCGCGAAATTGTTCCGTAACGGTCGGAGTCAGGCAGTGCGCTTGCCGGTGGAATACCGTTTTGAAGGATCCGAAGTTTATATCCGGCGGGATCAGGAGACTGGCGATATTGTCATCTCACGGCGGCCGGATTGTTGGCAGGACTTTTTCGATCTGGCGGACAGAATCGGCGTTCCTGACGAGTTCCTTTCAGAACGTGATCAAACCCCTTCGCAAAACCGCAGGCTGTTCTGAATGGCGGTCCGCTATCTGCTCGATACCAATACGGCCAGCTATGTAATCAAAGGTAATCTGCCGAGAGTACGCGAACGGCTACAGCAGGCAGCGCTTTCAGAAGTTGCGATTTCTGCGATAACCGAGGCGGAGCTTCGCTTGGGCGTGCTTCGACTGCCTGAAGCAACCGTCTGGCGTTCGTGGTCGAAGAATTTCTCCGCTTTATCGATATTCGGCCGTGGGACTCTCCTGCCGCACAGAACTATGCTCAATTGCGGGCGTCGATCGAGCAGCAGGGCCGTCCCCTGGGAAATTTGGACCTGATGATTGCCGCGCACTCCCTGTCTCTGGGTACAACTTTGGTGAGCAGCGACCGCGTATTCCAAGGAGTGAAGGACATGAAATTGGAAGACTGGAGTCGGCCTTAGACCTTCTCAAGCTCGCGCAACGTGAACTGGTTGTCAACGTTTCCGGTATTCAAGGTTGATGCCGGCTCGAACAACACGATCCAGGCTTCCTCATCGGCAACCGGCTTATGTTCGACTCCGCGGGGCACAACAATGAATTCGCCTTCCTCAAGCCACACCGTCTTATCGCGAAACTCAATTCGGAACCGGCCCTTCACCACGAGAAACATTTCGTCTTCGTTTTGGTGGTGATGCCAGACGAATTCGCCCTTCAGCTTGTCGAGCTTTACCAACTGACCATTCAGTTCACCGGCAATGTAGGGCTTCCAGTATTCAGTTATGCGTGCAAATTTTTCGGCGAGGTTGATCTTCTCAAGCATGGCTTCCTCAGGCGACATCGATCAGTCGCGTCAAATTTTCATTGTACCGTTGGCCGGCTACAGCGCCTTTCGGCAGTATTCTTTCAATTTGGGCGAGATCATCACCCGTCAAATTGACATCCACCGCGCCGACATTGTAGATGACTCGGGCGGAACCGGCGAATACGATTTCTCCAGCAGGCGAGTACCTGAGATGTCTCTGCTGGTCGGGGCGCTCTCAAGTAGAATAAGGCCTTGCCTTCGAATATGCCCATTTTACGGGAGTGCCGCGGCTTTTGGCTGCAGGGTAAGCGCAATCGCGACCTGCCATCAGGCCTGCTTTACCCGTTCCGGAGCGCTGAATGCGCCAACTGACGCGACTTCTGCGTTATCTGGCGCCTTATTCGTGGCAATTTATTCCCTCTGTCCTTTTGCTCGCTGGGGTTGGATTCCTGGACGCGTTTCGGGTCTTGCTTATAGGACCGATTCTTGGACGCGTCTTGAACCCGTCAACCGGTTCGGACAACATTGTTCTGTTCACGATTCCGCGAACTCACCACGCCATTTACCTGCAGCAGTTTGTGCCCTCGCGCTTTCATAACGCTTGGACGATTGTGGCGTTCGCTTTTGTGGCGTCCACTGTCTTAAAGGGAGTGTTCGATTTTGCCGGCACCTACTTGGTGAACTACGCCGGTTATGGACTGATCACCGATCTGAGGAATTCTCTTTATAACTCGGTCCTGCGCCGCTCTGCCGCGTTTTTTCAGAAGCACACCACCGGGACTCTGGTGTCTACGATCATCAGTGACATCGAGCGTGTGCAATTTGCCATGTCGAGCGTGCTGGCGGAGTTTCTGCAGCAGATTTTTACGCTCTTGTTTCTCGTTGCCGCAGTGATTCTGTTGGGTGGTAACTTGGCATGGCTGCTTCTGCCAGTTGTACCGTTCATGATCTTCTCCACGGGAAAGATCGGCAGGAGGACGCGGCACACCACCCGTCATGGACAAGACAAGCTGGCCGACGTGCAGAATATTCTTCACGAAACCATTACCGGCAACCGGATCGTAAAGGCGTTCGGTATGGAGGCATGGGAATTTGCTCGTTTCCGCAAGGCTGCGCAACGTCTGTTTCGTGCGAATCTCCGTTCTGTAGCTGCCGCCTCACTCAGTTCACCGCTGATGGATTTCTTCGGCGCCACCGCCGTTGCTCTCCTTCTGCTGTTGGGGCGTCAACAGGTGGTGCATGGCCTCATGAGGCCTGAAACATTTGTGGCCTTCATCATCGCCGTCTTCAAGCTCTACGACCCGGTGCGCAAATTCGCACTTTTTCACAACAGCTTTCAACAGGCGCTGGGCGCTTCGTCGCAAATCTTCAAGTTCATGGATATTCTGGACGAAGTGCAGGAGAAGCCGGGAGCTCCGGCTTTGCCACCGTTCTCCCGAAAGATCAGCTTCGAGGATGTTTCATTTCATTACGAATCAGAGGGCGAGCAGCGCGAAGTCTTGCGGAGTATCGATCTCGAAGTCAATGCGGGCGAAATTCTTGCGCTGGTTGGGTCGAGCGGCGCTGGAAAGAGCACTCTGGTTTCGCTGATCCCGCGCTTCTTTGATGTAACTTTGGGGCGAATCTCGATTGATGACCGGGATGTGCGGGACGTCACGGTCTCTTCGTTACGGTCGCAGATCGGGGTAGTTACTCAGGAGACAGTGCTCTTCAACGACACTCTGCGGAACAACATTGCCTATGGTCAACCCAGCGTATCGCAGACCCAAGTTGAAGCCGCGGCCCGCGCAGCCCTGGCGCATGACTTCATCAGCAAGCTGCCCGCTGGGTACGAAACTGTTATCGGCGAAAAAGGCGTTCGGCTCTCGGGTGGCGAGCGCCAGCGCATTGCCATCGCGCGCGCGTTATTGAAGAATGCGCCAATTCTGATTTTGGATGAAGCCACTTCCGCGCTGGATAGCGAGTCGGAAGCTCTGGTCCAATCAGCGCTGCAGAACCTTATGTCTGGACGCACGGTGGTTGTCATCGCTCACCGGCTTTCGACCGTGCGCCGCGCGGATCGCATCGTGGTCATAGAAAACGGCGCGATAGCCGATGTGGGAAGCCATGAGGAACTGATGCAGAAACTCGGCACCTATCGCCGGTTGTATGATCTTCAGTTCATCGACATAGAACTACCGCGACACGCTACGCAATCGCAATGAGAAAGTTCTGATGCCAATTCGCTCCATGACCGGTTTCGCGCAAGCCAAAGGGCAAGTGAACGCCGGCCCTGCGTTCAACATTTCCATCAAGTCAGTGAATCACCGTTTCCTCGATCTTCACTTTCGTTTGCCTTCGAATACTGACGCGCTGGAGATGAACTTACGCCGCATTTTGAAAGAGAAGCTGGCCCGCGGCCACGTGGATGTAAATCTTTCATTCGAGCAAGCGGGAAACTCGCCTTTCGCATTGAACAAACAGCTAGTCGCAGGCTATGTGCAGGCATTTCGCTCCGCTGCCGCTGAATCCGGAATTGCCGCCGAACCCGACTTGAACGCCGTACTCCGATTTCCGGGCGCGCTCGAGACCGCGGCTGCGCCTGCCGAAGCAGACCTTACCCCTGCGGTTTTGTCGGCCATCGAACACCTGCTGGTTCAACTAAATCGTATGCGGGAGGAAGAAGGCCGGGGCATGGAGCGCGAGCTTCGCGAACGAATGGCTAGCCTCAAATCCGCCTGCACTGAAGTACGCAAGCACCGCGACGCCGTGCTCAAGAATTACGCCGAGCGGCTAAAATTACGTATGCAGGAGTGGCTCGGCTCCACGGTCGATCCCGACCGTATTCTTCAGGAAGCGGCGGTGCTGGCGGATCGCAGCGATATTCAGGAAGAACTGGTGCGTCTGGAAAATCACGTCGATCATTTTTTAGGATTACTCGAATCTGCGGGTGAAGCCGGGAAGAAACTCGACTTTTTGTTGCAAGAGATGAACCGCGAAGCCAACACCTTGATGTCAAAAACTTCGGGCTTATCTGGAGACGCGGTCAAAATTACCGAAGCCGGACTGATCATGAAGTCGGATATCGAAAAGGCGCGCGAACAGGTGCAGAACATCGAATAATGACTAACGTCTTCATCATCTCAGCGCCATCAGGCTCCGGCAAATCTACCCTGGTGAATAAGATTCGCGAAGCCGTTCCTCACTTGGCATTTTCCGTTTCATACACGACTCGTAGCCCTCGCGGCCAGGAACGCGATGGCCACGAGTACTACTTCGTGTCACGCGAAAAATTCGAGCAGATGATTCGGGAAAATGATTTTCTCGAATACGCCGATGTTTTTGGAAATTACTACGGGACGGCAAGACGATTTTTGGCCAACGCGGAAGAACAAGGCAACGATCTGCTGCTGGATATTGACGTGCAAGGCGCTTCCCAGATTAAGTCGAAGCTTCCGGATGCGGTGAGCATTTTTGTTCTTCCGCCCACTCGCGAGGAACTTGAGAGACGCCTCCGCGAGCGTAGTCAGGACAGCGAATCAGTGATCCAACGAAGGCTTGGGGACGCCAACCGTGAGATTGAGAATTACGGGAAATACGACTATATTTTGGTGAATGACCGCCTGGCGGATTCCGTGGATGCGCTGAAGGCGATTCTGTTGTCTCAACGGCTCGAGCGTCGGGACCGTTCTGACTCTGGGTTGAGCGCCACTGCCGAGAAGTACCGCCTGGAAAATGTTCGCCAACGTCTGCAACCAATTTTGCAGTCGTTCGGTAAAACCGCAGCCGGTGTGAAGTAAACGCAGGGGGAATTCCATGAAGTTGATTGAAGGGTTCGACAGCAACTATCGATACATCCTGGTGGCGGCGCGACGTGCGCGGCAACTCCAAGGGGGCGCGCCTCCGGTCATCGAGACAATTTCGCGCAAGCCCTGCAGGATCGCGCAGGACGAGATCAAGGCTGGCAAAGTGAAATGGGTCGTTCCTGAAATACCCGCCTCGCCGGTCGACGTCGCCACCGAAATGCTCGACAAGGCCATG
>Ga0157372_10008723_pt1 | contig 10767 bp, 10 predicted proteins | sample C55metaG_FD_115307 | JGI IMG/M metagenome (GOLD analysis project Ga0157372, IMG submission 115307) | Corn rhizosphere microbial communities from Kellogg Biological Station, Michigan, USA - C5-5 metaG | ecosystem: Host-associated > Plants > Roots > Rhizosphere > Soil | place: USA: Michigan...
CATGAGCGAGCTCTGAAGGCCTTGCACGACACGGAGATGACCGACGAGGGCCGCTCCGGCTTGACAGCACTGGCCGAAGCGGCAGTACGGCGCGAATTCTAGCTACGTGGTTTCCCAGGTGCAGAGAGCGCCTGGAACACGTACCGCTCCATCGCAGGGTCGGACTTCCACGCGGCGCGAAGCCTGCTGCTCAGTCGATCCGCCGCTGCCTGCGGATCGGCGGCCTGGGTGATCGCCCGCACCACACAGACCCGCCGGGCGCCGGCTGCAATGACGTCTTCGATGTTGTCCATCGAGATCCCGCCGATCGCGAACCATGGTTTGGATGAAATGGCCGCCACGGGTGCTTTCTTGGCGGCATATCGAACCAGGTCGAGGCCCACAGGCTCGTAGTCAGGCTTGGTGGAGGTCGCGTATACCGGTCCAACGCAGAAATAGTCGACATTGGAATCCTTCATCGCTTTGTCCGCCTGCCGACGCGCATGTGTGGATCTGCCCAGCAGTGCCCACGGGTGCAGGTATCTGCGTGCCTTCGCTGACGGCCCATCGGCCTGGCCCAGATGCAACATGTCGGCCTGGAAGCGGCCGGCGATCTCCGCCGAATCGTTGACACAGACGATCGCCTGGTACGGGGTCGCCGCCTGCCGGGCGATCTCCAGGGCCGCGAGTTCTGCGTCAGGTTTCATGTCCTTCTGCCGGATTTGCACAATGTCGACGCCACCGGCGAACGCTGCCTGGAGGAAGCTACCTAGATCGCCTTGCTTCTCCCGAGCGTCTGTGCACAGATAGAGCCGGGCAAGCCTGAGGCGGGCTTCCAGGCCCATCAGCACGGTCACGAGGCCACGATAGTGGGAGTTGTCCAGAGACCTCTTGGGGCTTGACCCGGGCAGTCAAGGCGAGCGGTTCAGCGCCTCCTGCCGTTCGGGTTCAGCCGCCTCGCGCAAACTGTGGCTCTTGGCGCTCCTCATCGGAGCCGACTAAACGCACGAAGTCAATCGACTGAGTTCGCGCTTTCTGCGTGTCAGCGTGCCACTCGACAAGGAATTGACGCTCGCCGAGGTCATGTGCCTCGCGATCAAGAATGTCAAGGAGATATTCCTGCAAGGTCTCGCCCCGCGACCTGGCCTCGGCTGACAGTACGCGACGGGTCGGCTCCGAAACGCCGTGAATCTGCAAAGAAACCACGGATGCATCCTGCCAGTCAGCCTCAGCTGGCGCGGGTTATCTCACGTTCGGGACGCCTTGAGCCCGCGATGTTCGCGCCGCCGATCTGCAGGAGGAGGAGCCGAGGAAACGCATCGAAACAGAGCTGATTGTCCGAGACGACCGTTTCGTCGGATCCGACGAAGACGGCGGCTTCCTGGCGAACATCGCAGCGAGCGCAGCGAGCCATCCGACACTGCAGAGCTAGCTCTGCGCCGCTAGCCGCGCAGCGAACTCGCGGAACCGCGAGGCCGCGTCGCGTGATATCGACTTGCCGTGCCCGAAAACTGCCGCCTCGAAAGTGAGCTCCGCGAGCCGCGCGACGCTCGCTGACTCGGCCTCACGGTCCTCAGTGATTATCCGCGGCGACCGGCGCACCCGCCCGTTGCGCCCACCGCTCACAGCGTCACCGGCGAAGAGCACACCACCACCACGCTTGAGCAGAAATGACATATGCCCACGGGTGTGGCCCGGGGTATGGAACGCCATGAAATCAGACATGGAGAGCGGGCCGTCACCGGTGAGCGTCTCGTCCACAGGAACCCGCTCCGGCGCTGGCATGACCGCTCCCACGATCCGCATGAAGCGCTTGGCCGTTGGGTTCTTTGCGCCAGAGATGATGGGTGCATCGACAGAATGAGCAACGATGCGTGCTCCAGATCGACGACGCAACTCGGCGACGCTGCCGACGTGGTCGGGATGCCAGTGCGTCAGCAAGATGGTGTGCACCTCGCCAATGCGATGTCGAGCGGCCTCGATAGCACTCGCCACTGTGTCGGCCCGTCCGGGGATCCCGGTATCGATCAAGACGACTCCGTCGTCGACGACCACGGCATAGGCGTTCACATATCCGATGGGGATCTCAAGGACGCCATCCACCACTTCGCGCATGTGGTTATTGTGACCTGCGGCCCGCCGTAAGCCGGACCAGCTGCGTCAGGCGGGCGATCGAGCAGCCAGCTCCTGACGGACCAGCGGAGCGACCTCGGTGCCGAAGAGCTCAATCGAGCGCATCGTCAGTGCATGATCAACATGGGCCGCGTGCAACTCGAAACGATCAATGCGCATCAACTCGTGCAATCGGATGATCTTCTCAGCTACGGTTTCGGGACGGCCGAAGAACAGCGCGCCATCTGGCCCGATCAGCTCCTCGACCGCGGCTTCCGACATCGGTGACCAGCCTCGCTCCCGGCCGATCTTGGCGAACGTACGGCGGTAGGCGGGCAGGAATTCCGCACGCGCCGCGCGCTCGTCGCTGAACACGTAGCCATGGCTGTGCACCGCGAGTGGCGTACCTGGGTCGTGTTCTCCGTACTCCAAGGCCTTGCGGTAGAGCTCGACATGTGGAGTGAAGGCCGACAGTCGGCCACCGATGATCGCTAGCGCCATAGGTAGGCCAAGGGTGCCGGCCCGGACAACCGAATTCGGTGTACCTCCGACGGCGATCCAGATGGGCAGCGGGCGCCCCTCCTGGCGGGGATAGATCGTCGCATTGTCCAGAGTCGGCCGGAACTTGCCCTGCCAGGTCACAGGCTGCGCGTCGCGCAGGGCCAGCAACAGATCAAGCTTCTCGGCAAAGAGCTCGTCGTAGTCGGACAGAGAATACCCGAACAAGGGAAAAGATTCCGTGAACGAGCCGCGGCCGACCATCAGCTCGGCCCGACCGTTCGTTAGCAAGTCGAGGGTGACGAAATTCTGGAATGTCCGCAGCGGATCGGCCGAGCTGAGCACGATCACCGCGCTCGATAGATTGATCGTTTTCGTGCATCCCGCGATGGTGGCAAGGACGATCTCCGGCGCTGAGACTGCCATGTCGGGACGGTGGTGCTCGCCAATTGCATAGACCTCGAGGCCGAGCTCGTCGGCGAGCTTGGCTTCCTCGACGACCTGGCGCAACCGCTCACCAGGTGACGTGCCGGAATCGGTGATCTCAGCAAATGTTGTGAGCCCAAGCTCCATAGCACCTCCAAAGGTTGATCGCACTCTGACAGGCAGCCCGCCAGATTCGCCTTTTCGTCGCTCGCCAACCAGAGATCACCAGCCACGTCACCTTAGGCGGCGAGCTCCTGCAATCGGCGAAGCGGGCTGCCTGCCATAGCGCAGTGGGAGTTATTCACAAATTGTCTCGACTCACCCGACACTAAACTGTCCCGGTGAGATCCCCTGGGACCTCCTCGACCGCCGACGTCGTGGTGATCGGTGGTGGTTTGATCGGCACGGCGATCAGCTGGCGACTCCGCCAAGCAGGCTTCGATGTCGTTGTTGTGATCGGTGAACGATCCGCAGCCGCGTCGCAGGTCGCAGCCGGCATGTTGGCCCCGATCACGGAGACGACCTTTACCGAGCCCCGTCTCCTCCAGCTGAACCTCGCCTCACTCAGCCGGTATCCCGATTTCGTCACCGAGCTTGAGATGGCAAGCGGTTTGCCCGCCGGCCTCCGTCGTACGCCGAATCTCTCCCTCGCCTACGACGCCGACGATGCTGCCCGTCTCGCAACGTTCGCAGATTTTCTCGCCCGGGCCGGTCATCCGGGCGAACGGCTGACCAGCCGGGAATGCCGACGTCATGAGCCGCTCCTCGCGCCGAGCATTCGCACCGGACTGCTGGTCGAGGGTGATTGGAGCTGTGACAACCGGCTGCTATGGCGCGCCGTTATCGAGGCCGGTCACCGGATCGGCGTCAGAGATGTCGCTGGATTCGTACATCGCGTGACCTCGGAGGATGGTCGGGTCACTGGGGTGCAACTCGCCGACGGCAGCAGCATTGCAGCTGAGCGCGTGGTGGTCGCGAACGGCGCGTGGGCACGGCAGCTCGACGGACTTCCTGATCTTCCAGTTCGGCCGGTCAAGGGTCAAATCCTGCGCCTCGATCCTGGCCGCTTGCCGTCCCCGAGCATGACCATTCGGGCGTACGTCCGCGGCGCTGAGATCTATCTGGTTCCCCGGGAAGGCGGCCGGGAAGTGGTTCTTGGTGCGACCGTCGAGGAGCTCGGGTTCGATGGGCGGGTGACCGCGGGCGCGGTCTATGAGCTGCTCCGGGATGCCCGTAACGTGATGCCGATGACGGCTGAATACGCTCTCGCGGAGACCTCGGTTGGTTGGCGACCTGGTACTCCAGACAATGCGCCAATCTTGGGCCGCTGCGACGTCGACGGCCTGTTGTTGGCCACCGGCCACTACCGCAACGGTGTGTTGCTGACCCCGATTACCGCCGAGATCATTTCGACCTTGATCATCAGTGGTGAGCTGGATAGCGTCGCCGAGCCGTTCACTCTTGATCGTTTCGCTACTACCATTGGGCGGACCCGATGATCATCCGGGTCAATGGACAGCTGCGCGATGTCGATCCGCCGATGCGGCTGAGCGAGGTCCTCGACCTAGCAGAGGGTGCCGTAGCTGCGCGCGGCATTGCCGTTGCCGTGAACGGTGAGGTGGTCCCGCGGAGCCAGTACGCGACCATCGAGTTGACTGAGGGGGCCACGGTGGAGATTGTGACGGCGGTGCAGGGTGGTTGATCTGCACGCGGTGACCGACCAGGCGACCAGTGACGCTGATCGGCTGATCATCGCCGGCAAAGAGTTCAGTTCGCGGTTGATCATGGGCACCGGCGGTGCGCCGAGCCTGGAGGTGATGGAGGCTGCGCTGCTCGCGTCCGGCACCGAGCTGACCACGGTGGCGATGCGCCGTATCGAGGTGGCCGCACCCGGGTCCCTGCTGGACATCCTCGATCGTCATCAGATCGCCGTGCTGCCCAATACCGCCGGCTGCTTCACCAGCGCGGACGCGGTACTGACTGCCCAACTGGCTCGGGAGGCACTGGAGACGAACTGGATCAAGCTCGAGGTGATTGCCGATGAGATCACCCTGCTGCCCGATCCGATCGAGTTGCTGGACGCAGCCGAGCGGCTGGTCGCCGATGGGTTCGTGGTACTCCCCTACACCAATGACGATCCCGTCTTGGCGCGGAAGCTGGCCGATGCCGGCTGCGCGGCGGTCATGCCGCTCGGCGCACCGATCGGCTCTGGGCTCGGCATCCGCAATCCGCACAACATCGAGCTGATCGTCGAACATGCCACGGTGCCTGTCGTGCTTGATGCTGGCATCGGTACCGCGTCTGAGGCGGCTCTCGCCATGGAGCTTGGTTGTGACGCCGTGCTCTTGGCATCTGCGGTTACCCGTGCCGAGGATCCGGTACGAATGGCCGAGGCAATGAAGTACGCGATCCGAGCCGGCCGGCTGGCGCACGGCGCAGGGCGCATTCCGGTTCGCCGCTACGCTGAGGCATCCTCGACTCATGCCGGACGAATCGACTAGTGGCACAGGGCACTGACCGTTAATGCACGACGAATCGACGGGTCGCGGCGCGCCTAGGTCGTGGCAGAACGAGCCGACTTCTAAACTCGGGCCCGAGGCCCGCACGGCCACCTTCCCCACCGTGTATGGAGCAGACGTGACAATGACGACCGTTGGCGACCCGTTGGTGGGTCGGGTTTTGGACGGTCGCTACGAGATCACCCAGCGTCTGGCGCGTGGTGGAATGGCCACCGTCTACCGGGCAGTCGACACCCGCCTGACGCGTACGGTCGCAGTCAAGGTGATGCATGTCGGGCTCGGTGATGAGGCTGAGTTCGCGCGGAAGTTCGATCGCGAGGCACGAGCGGCAGCCAGGCTGTCCCATCCCAATGTGGTCTCCGTTTTTGATCAAGGTCAAGACCTCGAAGGGCCGAATACTCGCCCCTACATCGTCATGGAGTACGTGCCAGGACAGACGCTGCGCGACGTACTCAATCGGGAAGCGCCGATGACTCCGAGCCGGGCGCTGGAGATCATGGAGCCGGTGCTGGTGGCTCTTGCGGTGGCCCACGACGCCGGGCTGGTGCACCGCGACGTGAAGCCTGAGAACGTATTGATCAGCGACCGCGGGCGCATCAAGGTCGCCGACTTCGGGCTGGCTAAAGCCGTGTCGTCGCAAACCAACACAGCCACACAGGGGCTGCTGATCGGCACTGTCTCCTACCTCCCGCCGGAGCTGGTGATGGCGGGTCGGGCGGACTCCCGGTCAGACGTCTACAGCGCCGGGGTTGTGCTGTTCGAACTGCTGACCGGGCGCAAGCCGCATACCGGCGACACACCCATCCAGATCGCGTACGCGCACGTGCACCGTGACGTGCCGCCGCCCTCGACAGGTCCCACCGCTGGACGCGTTCCGCCGTATGTCGATGCTCTGGTCACTCGCGCAACCGCTAGGGATGCGAACCAGCGCCAACCCGACGCACGGGTCCTGTTGTCCCAGGTCCGGCGCGCTCGGCTGGCACTCGAGCGAGGTCTTCCCGACGATCCCGCCCTGACGCGCGAACTACGCACACCCCCACGGCCGTCTGCAGACGGTAGGCCAAAGCAGCGCGAGCGCGCCGACTACGAGGTGACCCAGCAGGTACCGGCACCCATGGCCAACGGCCGCGTGACGTCACCGCCCTCGGCTGGGTCCCGCACGGTGATCGACGCGCCACCGCCGGCGGTCGCCCGATCACCGCACGAACTGTCTCCCGAGCGGTTAGCTGCGGAGCGCGAACGCCGGGCTCGAAAGCGTCGTAGGGGCTGGCTGGCCTTCTTGCTTGTGGTCATGCTGTCCGCCTCGGCCGCTCTCGCCGGCTGGTATCTGACTGAGGGTCGGTTCACGACGGCGCCAGACCTCTCCTCGCTCAGCAGAGCTGAGGCCCAACAAATGGCGAAGAAGTCAGGCCTAACAGTGGATTTCTCCGAGGCGTACAGCGAAACGATAGGCCGTGGCATGGTGATCTCCACGACGCCCGGACCTGGGGCCAAAGTTGAGCGCGGCAGCACGATCCAGGCTGCCCTCTCGCAGGGCCCGGAACGCTATTCCATGCCTGTTGTCGTTGGACTGACTCGTGCTGCGGCTGAGGGGACGATCGAGAAGGCAAAGCTCTCCGTTGGCAAGGTTGTCGATGGATTCAGCGAGAAGGTTGCCGCCGGCACGGTCCTCCGCGCATCGGAGTCACCCGGTGCCCGCCTGAAGAAAGGCACCCGTATCGATCTGGTGGTGTCGGTCGGCCCGAAGCCTCTCGTGATCACCAACTACCAGGGAACTGCCTACGATTCCGCGGTCGCCGCCCTCAGTGCCGCTGGGTTCCGGGTGGTCGAGCGAAGTGCGTACTCCAAGGATGTCGCCAAGGACCTCGTGCTCCGTCAGGACCCGCGCTCTGGTCGCGGCGAGCCCGGCGACACCGTCACACTCACCCGTTCACTCGGACCCAAGCTGGCAACGGTGCCTGACGTGCAGCGGATGGCACTCCCGGCAGCGAAGAAGCTCATGCGGCAGGCCGGCTTCAAGACCAAGGTGCAGCCAGTCGGCGTCAACCGCAACGGACTCCGCATTGTGATCTATAGCAACCCGGGTGCACGTACGGAGGCACCGCAAGGGTCAACGGTCGTTTTGTACGTGGTCTGACGGCCAAAGCAAAGAAACTGCTGGGAAGTGACATCCTGCACAGCCCGCGCAGGGCATGCTTCCGGCACTTTCGGGTCGGATCACTGTCTTCATTTCCATCGCCGCGTTGCTCAGGCGCGACCTGCGGGTCGCAGGACCGATTCCTCCAGCAGCGCGTGCCAGCGGGCCAATCGTCTCGGATCCCAGCTGCGACCTAGCAGCCGATCTAGGCCGGCGATGATCGAGCCTCCTTCGTAGAGCAGCTGCGGCGACGTGAACCCGACGCGCTGCCAGTCGATCTCGACCAGGCGGCGCTCTCGCGCCAAATCCGTGCGATGTGCGTCTCGATCGCGATGCACCTCGCCGTCATACTCATGCAGCCGACGGGTTCCCACCACCCAGAGATCGGCCCGCGCCACGAAGCGGCCCCACTCGTCGTAGATCTTCTTCTGCGGCTCGACGTCCACGTCTGCAGCACAGTGCAGGAGTCGCAGTATGGACTCCCACGGCGACTCGCTTCGTCCGTCGAGGAGGGGGATCACCTTGCGTAGTTGCGGTGCTCCGCGCCGTCGCCCGGCCGCGGCTCTGGACAACTGATCGATGCTGCAAGCGCCCTGATGAAGCGCAGAATCACCGATGATCACGAGGTCGAGGACACCAAGATCTTTCGCAACTGCAAGCAGTGTCTCGGCAGCTGACGCGACCCTGATCTCGTCGATGATCTCGAGGTCTACTGGCCGCGGATGTCGGGTCACACTTAGCCCGCGACGTTGTGGGTGTGCGGCATCTGACGGCACAGAAACGAAGACTGGGTGAGAAACCCGCGCTGGCTGCCACCAGCCCCTCAGCTCAGCTGAGCTTAGAGACGTAAAACAAGCGCTCTCGGGCAAAACGAGCTGCCAAGCAGCCAGGTCGACTGCTAACGGCCGAGAGCCGCGAGGGACGTAGAGCCCATGGGAAAGCCGCTCCCAACAACGCAATCGGGTGGCGCCACGCAATGCCTGGTCGGCGGAGGGTCGATGAACCGCGGTCACGCGTGAAGGATGCGAAGGTCGATCGCCATTCGTCCGCTTCAGCCGAAACTTGTGGAGAATGCACGTAACTAACTTCCCCATTGTGGATAACGCACGGACTCACTAAGTGCTGGGAGATCACGCTGACCGTACGATCCGTCCTGCGGTTCGTCAGCAGTTAGTTGGACAGGTCGCGACCGTGCCGCTTTAGGCTTGGGCGATGCCCGCTGCCAGGTCCCGTACGGAGGTGCTGGCGCTCCTGGCGTTACTGGTGATGACTGCGGCTTGGGGATCGACGTTCTTCCTGATCAAGGATGTGGTGACCCGTATTCCGGTCGCCGATCTGCTGGCGATCCGGTTCGCCATAGCCAGCGTGGCACTTGGCCTTATCGCAGCGCCTCGGCTTCACCTGTCACGGAGAGTGCTGAGCTGCGGCGTCCTGCTCGGCCTCTTGTATGGCGCAGCGCAGATCCTGCAGACGGCAGGGCTGGCGCACACCACCGCCAGCGTTTCGGGCTTCGTTACCGGGTTGTACGTGGTGGCGACCCCCCTGTTGACGGCTGTCGTCCTGCGCAGCCGGGTTCCGCCACTGACCTGGCTGGCGGCGGTGCTCGCGACGATCGGACTCGGCGTCTTGGCACTGCACGGGTTCTCGATCGGCTTCGGCGAGTTGTTGACACTCATCGCGGCCGTGATCTACGCCGGTCACATAGTTGCCCTTGGACGGTTCAGCACTCCCGAAACGACACTCAGCCTCAGCCTGGTGCAGCTGTCCATGATCACATTGGTGACGGCTGTTGCCGCACTCTGGCCGACACCAGGATCAGCTCCTGGCATCCAGCTGCCGGAGAGTCTGCACGACTGGCTTGTCGTGCTGTACCTCGCATTGATCGCCAGCGCCTTGACAATGGTCTTGCAAACCTGGGCACAAGCACACATCGAGCCGCCCCGGGCTGCAGTGATCATGGCAATGGAGCCGGTATGGGCCGCGGCGTTCGCGGTGGCACTCGGCGGCGAGAGCATCACGGCGCGCATGATCATCGGCGGCCTCGCGATCGTCTCCGCCATGTATCTCGTGGAGCGGCCACAACGACGCCGGGCGGAAACGAAGGAGTACGCGTCATGAACAGCACCATCGTGATCATCCTTATCGTGGTCGCCGTCCTGGTGCTGGCGCTCATCGCGTTCTTGATCATCCGCCGGCAGCGCTACGTGCGAGCGCTGCGGGGACGCGGCTGGACCTTCGAGTCGAGCCCAGCCTTGGAGTCCGTGCTTGATCATCATGCACCGCCCTTCGGGCTGGGCTTCGTACGCAAAGTGGACGACGCCATATCAGGTCATACCACCAGCGGCGTGCCATTCCGGGTGTTCGAGTACGAACACGATGGTGAGCCACGGTTTGACGACCGCGTGGCGAGTGTGCAGCTGGCCTTGCCGTTGCCCGATCTGTTCGTGTCTACCGAGCAGGCGCGTGAGGGCGTGCAACTGTCGGCGGTCGAGATCGATCCGCGCTTTCAGGTACACGCCGCAGACCCTGGATACGGGCGCGCGGCTATGTCCGGCGCCGTGCTCGACGCCATGGCGACTTTTGGTGAGGCCGGCCGCGCAATCGATCTCAGCATTGACGGGCAACAGCTGGTCGCAGTCGGTGCACCCAAGAACCCCGAGGAACTGCAGACCTATCTCGAGCAACTGGGCGCGGTCGCGGAGGCGTTCAACCGAGACGCTTTGGCGCGGTACCAGATGACGCCCCTGCCATCAGGATTTGGCTTCTACGGTCACCCCGATTGGCAACTGATCGGCCGTGACGACACCTTGATCGCGAGGTACGACCTGACCAGGGCGGGCTTCGGGCATACCACCGAGAAGGTGATTCGTGGCTCCAACGACGGATTGCCCATCGAGGCGTTCATCCACCGCTGGAAGACCGAACGCACCGAGACCTATACCGACTCAGAAGGCCGCAGCCAGACCCGCACGGTGACCGAAGACCATTCGGAGATCGTGACCGCGGTCCGGATGCCGTTCACACTTCCCACGCTCGCGGTGGGCGGCGGCTGGGGAGGCAAGAAGATCCGCTTTGAAAGCGAGGAATTCAACAAAC
>Ga0157372_10008727_pt1 | contig 10766 bp, 6 predicted proteins | sample C55metaG_FD_115307 | JGI IMG/M metagenome (GOLD analysis project Ga0157372, IMG submission 115307) | Corn rhizosphere microbial communities from Kellogg Biological Station, Michigan, USA - C5-5 metaG | ecosystem: Host-associated > Plants > Roots > Rhizosphere > Soil | place: USA: Michigan...
GGCCTGGTAGAGGTTCGTCCGGAACGGCAGAACCGGTATTATCGAGCCCGCCGTGAGGCATTCGGCCCGGTAGGGGAGATTCTCGAGCGCATGTGGGCCGATGCTTTATGGAAACTTCAGTTGGTTGCCGAGCTGGAGCAGACGCGCCGCGGACCTAAAGCACGCGCACGCCGCGCGAAGAAACGAAAGATGTGAGGGCTATGCCGGAATTGCCGTACAGCCTGGAACGGACCGTATCGATCTGGGCTGAGACAGAGGTCGTGCTTCGCTTTTTCACGGACAGCTCGCGTTGGGCCTCCTGGTGGGGCGCTCACTCGGCTATCGAGCTAAACCCGGAGGCAAAGTCTATATCCGTTACGCAAATGGGATTAAATCGCTCGGCGAAGTGCTGGAGGTGCGTCCGCCTGACCAAATCACGTTTACTTACGGATATGCGAGTGGCAAACCGATCCCGCCCGGCAGCTCGCGAGTAACCATTCTGCTGCAGCGCCAGCCAGGTGGAACACAGCTTCATCTCCGGCATGAATTCGCGGAAGCCACTGCTCGCGATGAGCATGTTCAAGGGTGGCGGTTCCAGCTTTCGCTATGCAGTAACACCGTTACCAACGAAGTATTCGCAGAAGCAGCAAGCAGGAATTGACGCCTGGATTGTCGCCGACGATCGTTTGCGCGAAGAAGCGCTTCTCCGGATCGTTACTTCCCGATTTGTTTCCGCGGTCGCTACAGCCTTTTAGACGGCATCGCGGCCGTATCGGCTCACATCGGTGCGGCGCAGCGGTTTATGCCGGGAATTGGCCTGCAGCGTAAGGCGAGATCCGCCATTGTCAGGGGATCGTTCTTACCGACTGGATTGCGATGGGCGGAGACGGACAGGAGCGTATGACCGGAACCAGTGTTTCGTCTTCAGTCCGGACGTAAGGATCGAGTCAGTGACGAGCTTTGCCAATTCGCCGCGATCTCTTTAATTCATTGTAAAAGCGTACAGTGTATCGGTGGCCGCGATCAGCACGTACTGTTTGCCATCGACCATGAAAGTCATGGGCGCGTTGCTAGGGTTAGCGGTCAAACCGGCGTGCCAAAGAATCTTGCCATTCTTCGGATCGAAAGCAATGAAGTTATTTCCATTGCTTGTAAACAGCAGGTTGCCCGCCGTCGTCAACATTCCGACAACGCCATTGCCGCTTGGCCAATCGTGCCGCCAGACGGTGTTACCTGTTTTGTAATCGATCGCGAGCAACGCGCCGCCTTCATTGCCGGCCGGTCTGTCCACACCACCCCAGCCCTGCGGACGAGGGTCGGTGTCGGTGAGGTAGTACATGCTGAAGTTCTTGTTGGTTCCTACATAGAAGAGGCCGGTTTGCGGGCTATAACTGGGGGGCGGCCAATTCGTACCTCCGTTGGAAGCAGGTGAAACAAGGACGCCGTCGGTCGAAGGGTATTTCGCGGGATCGGGAACCGGTTGCCCTTTCGCGTTCAATCCTTTTGTCCAATTCAGCGTATCGATGAAAGGCTTTGTCAGAATGTGCTGGCCGTTGGTGCGGTCGAGTACGAAGAAATAGCCATTGCGGCTGGCCTGCAGCAGCAGTTTGCGCGGTTTGCCATCAACCTCACCATCTACAAGGACAGTTGTCTCGGTGGCATCCCAATCGTGTACGTCGTGCGGAGAGACTTGGTAGTGCCAGACCAGTTTTCCAGTGTCGGGGTTGAGCGCGACGATCGTGCAGGTGTAGAGATTGTCGCCCTTACGGCTCTTCTCAGCCATGACGGGGTTAGGATTACCGGTGCCGAGATAGTACAGATTCAATTCGGGATCGTAGGTTCCCGGAATCCAGGTCTGGCCGGTACCGTGAGCGGCAGCGTATTCGTCCGGCCATGTCTCAATACCCGGCTCGCCTTTGCGCGGCGTGGTGAACCATTTCCATTGCAGCGCGCCGGTTTCCGGGTCGTGCGATTCGAGAAATCCCGGATTGTCCAGATGGTCACCACCGATACCAACCAGCACGTGGTTTCCGACGACGATCGGCGCAGCGGTGGAAGTGTAATCGAGTTTCGGATTGGCGATTTGTACTTTCCAACGCTCCTTGCCGGTGGATGCATCGAGGGAGACCAACTGGCTGTCAGGCATCTCCACGAAAAGCCAGTTTTCATACATGCCGACACCGCGATTGCCGATGGTGCTGCCGGCATTGTGCCGATAGGTGTAATGCCACAGTTCACGGCCGGAACGGACATCCACTGCCCAAACATTGTTAGGCGAAGAGAAATAGAGGATGCCGTTCACCAGCAGCGGCATGGCTTTAATCACGACGCCGGTAGCTGCGTTGCTGCTGCTGAAGCGGCTGGCCCAAGCGAGCGAGAGTTGGTGTACGTTCGATGAATTGATCTGCGTAAGCGGGCTGAAGCGGCGGCCGGAATAATCGCCGTTGTATGTGGGCCAGGAAGTCGTTGGCAGTTTCTTCAGCAGCGAGGGGTCGAGCCCCTGTCCGAAAGCACAAGCCGCGAGCGCGAATGAAAGAGTAAGACGAAGCATTTTCATTTGAGGGTGGCCAGGTACGCCGTGACGTTGTGGATGTCAGCGTCAGTATACTTGCGCAGAAGGTCCGTATGAGCCTGAATGGGATCGTGAACCTCAACTTTCGGCGTGTCCCCGTTGCGCGTGAAGGAGTGAAATTGATTCTTCGAATCGCGCAAGGAGATTGTGAAGTCGTCGATATGCTCAACAGTTCCTGAAACTGTCTCGCCGGAAGGCAGGGTCACTTTAGCCGTCAGAGCGGCGCTGCCTGGATTTGCCGAATTGGACGATCCGCCGCCGCGGCGGCGCGGGGAACGCGGGAGCAGCCAGCGGGATTGCAGAGAAATGGGATCATTTTTGGCTGCAATTCCGGCCAGATCTCCCGTAGGTGAATGGCAGGAGCTACAGCCTCCGGCACCATTGAAGTAGGCCTTCCCTTTAGCAGGATCGCCGGTTAAGACATCTTTGAATTCGTAAGTCGTACGATGACCCGCGGCATAGGTTTGCACATGAAGCCAAGCCACGATATCGGAGATTTGCGGTTCCGTTAGATTGAGCTTCGGCATGCCCTTGTCCGGACGGCCATCGCGAATCACCGGCGCGATCAGGATACCTTTTTCATCGTCCAGGACAAGTAAGGAGCGAACCAGATCGGGTGCGCCAGGGCCACCTCGCCCGCTAGGCCCATGGCAGCCGGCGCAATAAGTTCCGAACGCTTGAGCTCCACGGGCTACGGCGGCGGGGTCTTCCTTAGCGCCCGCAACGGCCGCTGCTGGGTTCGCGGGCGGCGTGGGCGGCTCCTGGGCCCACAAACAGGCGGTGCCGGCGGCCAGCAGCGCGACGGCCCATTTTCTTGTCATCATCATGATATTAGCGGGTACTCTGGTTAGCAATGGTCAAAAATGTTCTCGGAACTGCGCTACAAACTTGTTGCACGAATCCGCTGACCGGATTTTACCGTGACGGCAAGTGCAACACCGGCCCGGAAGATATAGGAAAGCATACAATCTGCGCAAGGGAATGATGATTTTTTGCGGCGGATCGACGGGGATCGCCTTGGCATGAAGCTTCTGAAGTGGCTTTCGGCGATTACCCTCGTATGCGCAATCCAGTTGCGCGGTGACGACCTGGAGAACGCCCGCAAGCTGATCGACGCCGGCAAAGTCCAAGAAGCGCTCCAGCAGCTTCGTACACTGCAGGAAGCTCGGCCTGGCGATACGGTTCTGCAGCTCGAGATTGGGCAGTTGCTCCAGGAATTGGCAGCGTCGCGTGTAGAGCGATTGCGGCAAGCAGCGCCCGACTCGGCCCAGGCTCACGAGCTGAGTGGAAAGGTGTTGGAAGCACATCAGCGAACCAGCGATGCGCTGAAAGAATATAAGTTAGCTGCCGGGAAGTCGCCTCATCTTCCCGGTGTTCATTTCCTGATCGGGAACTTGTATTGGAAGCAAGGAGAACTGACTGCCGCGAAGACTGCGCTCGAACAGGAACTCGCATTGAACGCGAATCACAGCCTGGCGAACCTGCGAATGGGGCAAGTTTTGCTCAGGATGGATGAGACAAGAGCGGATGCTGCGATTCCCTTTCTTCGTAAAGCAATCGACAATCCGCAGACAAGCTTGCAGGCGCATAGAGAGCTCGGAAAAGCGCTCCGGCTGTCGGGAAAACCGCAAGAGGCCATTTTAGAGCTGAAGTATGTTGCGCAACGCGTTCCGGACGACAATATGATTCACGCACAACTTGCGGCCGCATATCGAGCGGCTGGTGATGCGGCTGCGGCACGAAGAGAAATGGAGCAGCACAGCAAAATACTTCAAGCCGAGCATGAGCGTCTGGCCCAATTGTGGCGGAAATCGAACAAGAAATAGCCGCCCTACTTGGGTAGAATGCTTTGCATCCGTTCGATCGATTCGCGAATGCCCGGCAAGTTCGGATTCTTTGCGGCTGCCTTCAAATAAGCATCGAGAGCGGCTTTATTTGAACCCTCAAATTCGAACGCCTTGCCTTCAACTTCGAGACCGGCTGCCGACTCGGGATACTTCTCGGCTATCTGGCTTAACACATGCGTCCCGAAGTCGCCGTAAGACTCGGCGAGAAGGCGAAGGACATCGACATTCTTCGGATCGTTCCCAAGAACGCTCTCTAACGCCGACAATCCGTCCCAGTATTGATGGAGAGCCAGTTGGGTGGCTCCCAGCCAAAAGCGAATTTCATTGACATTCGGATTGAGCTTGTCCGCTTGCTTCAAGTGCGGCAGTGCCTCTTGGAAACGGCTGAGGCGATAATCGTCGATCCCGAGGAAAAGGTGCGACGACCAGAGATTCGGGTCGAGACGAAGAGCTTGTTCGAATGCAGCGGCAGCCGGCCGGAATTTATTTTGCAGATGACGAACCAGGCCGAGCCGCTGATACAAATCCGCATCGGGATGCGCGTTGAGCGCGGCAGAGTAGAGCGATTCGGCTTTTGCAAAATTTCCCGAAAGTTCGGCTGCTCGTGCTTCGGCACGTACATCACCGGTACCAGCAGACCACACGGTGACCGAGAAGGCTGCGAGAGCAAGAGCAGCCGCAATTAGGACGCGAATCAAAACAGCAGTTTCAGACCGAACTGTATCTGACGTTGGGAATTAACCGTATCCGTGATCGCGCCAAAGGTTGGGTGGCCCAAAGTGCTGTCTGGATTATCGAAGTTTGCGTTGTTAAAAGCATTGAAGAACTCCGCTCGGAACTGAAGCTTGTAACGCTCGGTGAAGTTGAAGTTCTTAAATCCGCCAATGTCGGTGTTGATAAACTTCGGACCGACCAGCGCATTCCTACCTAAGTTGCCAAACTGATACTGCGGCGCCTTTTGGAAAGCGGCAGTGTTGAAGTAGGTGCCGCCAGGACCGTAAGTGCTTGTAAAGCCACTTGGGAATGAATCGCCAACTAAAGTTGGCCGCTGGAAATTGCCGCGCGCTCCGACGTTTGCGTTATCCGTATCGATACTAACATTGAATGGCCTGCCGGATTCCAGCGTGGTAATGCCTGAAACTTGCCAGCCTCCCAGCGCGTACTTCAGGAAGCCCTGCCAGCTGGAGGGTGTTGGAATCACATAGATGTAGCTGAGATTGGCAACTTGTCGTTGATCGAAGCCGGAACTCGCCAGGTCACACTTAATGCAGGAATTGTTTTGCGGCGAAGAACCTCCGAACTCAGAGTTCAGGTCAATGGAGTGGCCCCAAGCGTAGGAAGCCAGCAAGCTCAAGCCGCTGGAGAACCGCTTCTGTACTTTCAGAGTTAGGGCATCGTATTTCGAGGTGGCAATGTGCTTCAACTCGCTGAATGCTCCATTCGCGGTCGGGTAGGGCCTGCGGAGGTCGGGATTACCAGGGCCGGGCAGGGGGTCGTTGGTGCTGAGGAAACTGCCAAGATGCGTGCCCTTTGAGCCCTGATAATTGATTTCAACAAGTAGATCCTGCGCCAACTGCTGCTCGATACCTAAGTTCCAGTTCTGCATATATGGTGTTTTTACATCGCGGGACACCGTATGCTGATTCTGCGGAATCGTTTGAGCCGGATCGAAGCTCTGGAACAGGCTCTCGGTGGGTCTCAGAACTACACCGGTGTTAAGAGCAGTCAGGTTGTCGGATACCGAGAATGGCCAGCCGCCGCGAGAATCGCTCCACTCCCATGAGAAGTTCGAGTTGTAGAAAATTCCGTAGGAAGACCGGATTGTGGTTTTATCCGCCACACGGTAAGCGAAGCCGATGCGCGGAGCGAAGTTCTTATAGCGTGGATCGGCGATCTGCGGCCGAACGTTTGGCCCTTCACCGGTAATCGGGTTCTTGGACGCCCAGAAGAGTTGGCTGGTGATCGTATCGAAACCGCTTAGCCTTCCGCGAATATGATGCGGCCATTGATCGTACTCCCACCGAAGGCCCAGATTCACGGTCAATCGCGGATTCACCTTAATGTCGTCTTGAATGTAGATGTGGTGCAGGAATTGCCGAAGGTCGAGATCGGTCTGGCCAACAATGCGGTTAGCCGTGGATGGCAGCCCGAGAAGGAAGCTGGCCATGGATTGGCCAGTATTTGCAACGTTCTGCGGATCGGAGGTCGGAGTTGAGTCGTAGTTGAAGGTGCTGAAGACCGAATCGTGGAAGATACGGAATCGGGTCAGGTCGTAACCGGTGGTGAATGTATGTTTGCCCCAAACCTTTGTCAAGCTGATCGACCCTTGATACGTGAAATCCGGACCATTTACCAGGTTTCCGAGATTCGGTCCGGCGTAGCCGGAAATCCCGAAGTTAATTGGGTAATCGAAGCTACGAAAAGTTTCAGGCGTATTGGTGAGCCCGGCGTTCCGATACACGTCGATGAAATGCTGGGTAGGGCCTTGCCCGAGATCGGCACGCAAGTAGCCAAACCGGAAATTAAGGGTGGTGGAGGGATTGAAGATGTGCGTATCGTTCAGGACAGCGCCGATGTAGTTGTTGAAGGTTCCCTGAAACGCCTTCGGCAAATTTGCCGGATCGTTTCTGCTCAGGTTTGCCTTCGAGAACCGCGCAAAAAAGTTGTTCTTGTCTGAAATTCTCTCGTCTATCCGAAGATTGATCTGATCATCATCATCAGCTCTGCTTCTGGTATCGATGAAGTTCGATTGTTGCCCGGGAATTAAGTTTGTTGGAAACCAATAGTTCGCATATGCAGTTGAGTACGGCTTAATCAGATTCGTCGGAATGATGTTCCCCGGGAACGGATCGCGGATTAACACCTGTTGTCCTTGGGCGTTCGTTGCGAACCTTGCAGTATACGGGTTATAAATCGCAGGGGCGAGTGAGCCATCTTGGAGGTGCGAGAGATCGCCGCCGATTTGTGCCGGGGTCGGTACGCTTTGGAAAGAAGTTTTGCCGCTGCGAATGCGAGTTCCCTCGTAGTTGAAGAACCAGAACGTCTTGTCCTTACCGTTGTAGAGTTTCGGAATCGAAGCGGGACCGCCTACTGTGAAGCCGAACTGGTTCTGACGGAATTCAGGAAGGTTCTGCGCAAAGTAATTGCGCGAATCGAGCTTATCGTTGCGCAGGAACTCGTAAACAGTCCCGTGATAGCTGTTAGTGCCAGATTTGATCATCACGTTGATGTTGGCGCCGGCAGCCGCGCCATACTGCGCGCTGGTATTGGTTTGAATCTTGAATTCCTGGATAGCATCTATAGACGGGTGAATAGCGGCGGTCTTGAAGAAGGTGCCGTTGTTGTACATGCCGTCGAGCGCGTAATAGGTGTTATCGCTTCGATCGCCGGCCACGGCAAAGGTCTCTCCTTGAATCGTTTCGCCACCGGCGCTGGTTCCACGGACCGCACCGGGCGTGAGCCGGGTCAATTGGTTGAAATTGCGGCCATTCAATGGTAGTTCGACAACTTGCGTATTGCCGATGACGGTACCTACGCTGCTCTCCTCTGTTTGCAGAAGGGCGCTCTCGGCCTGCACTTCAATCGTCTGATTGACTTGGCCTACCGTAAGATGGAAATCGAGGGAAACAGAGGCGGACACATCGAGTTTGATGTTGTCCTGAACCTGCTTTTGGAAACTGGGTGACGATACTTCGACCCGATACATGCCTGGCACAAGCGAACGGACGGCAAATACGCCTTGTGAATCGCTGGTCGTCTGCCGGCTAAAACTTGTTCCTGTGTTTGTCACTGTGACGGTGGCGCCTGAAACCACCCCGCCCTGTTGATCCGTAACCAACCCCGCGATCTGACCGAGTTCTGAAGCCTGGCCGAAGAGGCGAGCTGCAAACACAACGGTTAAGAGCAGGGTGCAGGAAACCGTAAACATCGTTGCGCGGATGTTCAGTATGGTTCTGCGCATGAATTACCTCCCTTCCCCAACTAGGAGATTGGCAGTAGACTATCATCCTCGAAACAGTAAGGTCAAGCACTTTGTTGCCTTCGTAAGAAGCTGTGAATAAGAGCTGTGAATAAGTTTGATAGAGTTATCAAAGCTGCTCAGTAAGTGCCGCCTGGTGTCGTGGAAAATAGTTCGGTTCTTAAGCTTTTTCATTTCCCGGTTTTGGCGACCTTCCTGCTTTGTTTGCCGGGTACAGCGCCGCTGGGTTGCGCATCGGATGCAGGGACGGATTCCTTCTCAACGGCTGAGGCCTTGACGCAAGCTGGTAAATTTTCTGAAGCCCTTCCAGTCCTTGATAACCTTTGTCAGAAGCCGTCGGCGCCTGCCGAAGCACAATATTTGAGGGGTTATGTGCTGTACCGAATGGGGCGACTGGAGGCCGCACGGCAACAGTTGGAGAAGATTGTAGCGTCTCCTCCACAGGCAACGCGATCGCGCTACTTTTTGGGGAGAATTGCACTATCCGAGGGGCATCCGGAAAAGGCGATCGAATGGCTGCGGCCGCTAGGCGATTTGCAACCACCCGTCGAGGACACACCGGCTGAGCTTGGGAAGGCGTACCTGGCGGCTCGGCAACTAAAGGAAGCACAGAGGTGGACGCAGAAAGCCATTGATATTTCGCCATGGGATGGCGGCCTGCGTTACCGGTTGGCACGCATCTATCAGCAGATGGGTGAGAGCGGGCTTTCCACCGCGGAATTCAAAAAGAGTAAAGAATTGAAGGGCGAGGATCGCGAGGCGGTTCGTAAGCTTTTGGAGTGTTCTGAAGCATTGGCCGCCCATCGAAGAGATGACGCGCTGGCAATTCGAGATAGTCTTCTCAGCCAAGACAACTTGGATCCTGATGTGCTGGTAAGCGTGGGAAGCAGCCTTGCCGGAGCAGGATTGCCGGCCGATGCCGTGCCGGCGTTTGAGGCTGCCGTACATCGCGATCCTACCCAGTTTCAGGCTCAATTTGACTTAGGTCTAGCCTACGCAAAATTAGGGAGACCGAATGAAGCGGTCGGGCCACTCGCAGAGAGTCTAAAAATTCTGCCAAATTCGGTTGAGGCGAACGCCGCTCTCGGATTGAGTTATGTTTTGCTGAAACAGTTCGATAAAGCCCTGGCTCCCCTAGAGCGGCTTCATCGGCAGAAGGCAGGCAACGGTCAGACGGAGGGATTGCTGGCGCTTGTGTATTTGCGTATGCATCAGGCGCAGAAAGCAACGCCTATTGTGAAGTCGGCTCTGGCGCACAATCCAAACGACTCGAAATTGTATTTTGTTCTGATTGAATGCCTGAACGCGAGCGAGGACCAGAGTGGCGCCTTGAAGATAGCGAACGCCGCAGCCGAAAAATTTCCTCAACTGGCAAAAGCGCATCTGGCAAAGGGACAACAGTTAGCGCGGCTTGGAAAATATCAGGAAGCTCGGTTGTCATTCGAGACGGCGGCGGAATTGGCGCCCGGCGATCCGGAACCGCTCCTGGGTTTGGCGGAGGCGCAGAACAAAGCGGGCCAATATGAGGATTCGCTCGCTACATATCGCCGCATACTTCAGGCGGATTCCGCAAATTTGACCGCCGGGCTGGGCGCATCGCGCAACCTGATTTCGATGGGGCGCCTGTCTGAAGCACGGGACTTACTCGAGAAGACCTCATCGAGCCATAAGGACAGCTCGCAAGTTCACATTGAGCTGGCGCGCGTTTATGCGCGAATGGGCGAGCGCGACCGTGCGGCAGAGCAGACGCGTATTTCCCAGCAATTGCGGGAAGCGGAGGAGAAGCAGGCAGCTTCGCAATGAAGCCGAGCGTTGCGTTGTTGGCGATGCTGGCCGGCAGCGGAGTATTACTGACGCGCACCGCGCCGAACGAAGACCACCCGCATTTCCAAGACGTAGCTGAGCGTGCCGGTGTGCGCGCAGTGAACGTCTCCGGGAGCCTGAAAAAGAACTATGTACTCGAGGTAAATGGTGGAGGAGCTTGCTGGTTTGATTACAACAACGACGGGTACACCGATCTATATCTGGTTAACGGATCGACGATTGAAGCCCTGCAGGGTAAAGCGCCGCGGCCGGTTACAAACCACCTGTATCGGAATAACGGAGACGGCACCTTTACCGATGTCACAACGGAGGCGCATGTTGCTGGCACGGGTTGGGGATTCGGTTGCGTAGCGGCCGACTACGATAACGACGGCAAAACCGATCTGCTGGTCACTAATTTTGGGTTAAATAATTTGTTCCACAACAATGGCGATGGTACATTTACCGATGTTGCGGCGCATGCAGGCGTTGCCGGTGCTAACATTTGGCACACCGGCGCGGCGTTTGGCGACTACGATGGCGATGGTCTTCTGGATATTTACATCGCTGGCTATCTCGATTTCAA
>Ga0157372_10008729_pt1 | contig 10761 bp, 9 predicted proteins | sample C55metaG_FD_115307 | JGI IMG/M metagenome (GOLD analysis project Ga0157372, IMG submission 115307) | Corn rhizosphere microbial communities from Kellogg Biological Station, Michigan, USA - C5-5 metaG | ecosystem: Host-associated > Plants > Roots > Rhizosphere > Soil | place: USA: Michigan...
CGCTCTGCGCTTCTGGCCGATCCACCATCTCCCAGGCCTCGCCAAAGTTGCCCGCGGTCGGCAGCCGCTTGCCTAAAAGCGTTTCGAGACGCCGGCCACCCCAGATGCGCTCTTTGAAAAGCGGTTCGAAAACCAGCGGTTGATCAAGCGCCAGGCCTTTCATAGACGGTACATTCGCACTGTAGCGACCGCCGTACCGGACGCATTTGTTTTCTCGCAGCGCGGAGCGGTGACAACTTCTGGGCAACAGCTCTGGTTGCCGAACCCGCGATAATCGGCAGGCGATGCGGCCACCCTGTAAATCTGTCGCAAGCGCGCCTCCATGAAAAGATCGACGCGTGGCGAGGGCGCCCGCTACCGTCGCCGCATGAGTACATTGTCAAATTTCGTGTCGCTGCATCCGTATTTTAAAGTTCATCCAGGGAAGCTGGAAGCGTTCAAGGCGGGATTCGCGGCGTTTCTTGAAAAGACGAAAACCGAACCGGAGAATCTGTTCTATGCCTTCACCGTCAATGGCGATGAAGTTTTTTGCCGGGAAGGCTATGTCGATGCGGAGGCGTTGCTCGCGCATCTGGAGAACGTGGGCGCGCTGCTCGCGGAAGCGCTCAAGATTGCCGATCTGACTCGGCTGGAAGTGCACGGATCGGCGGAGGAGTTAGCGAAGCTGAAAGGGCCGATGGCCCACCTCAAACCGCAATGGTTTGAAGTTGTAACGGAACGATGACCAATTGTTTGGGGCAACCGCTCCGGTGGCCGACCTTAATCCAGGCCGGCGATTTGCCCGGCCTACAAATTCCGAGCGGCCACAAGCCTCCGGAGGCGATCGCCTGCGCCACAAGGCGACCGCATTAGTGTAGCCGGCGCCTTCGCCATTTGTGATGGGGAAGGAACCCATCTATATCAGCACTTCGATTGAACATGAAGGTGCGTCGTATCGTCAGTAGTTGGGTGCCAGTTATCGCCTGGATGTTGTTGATCTTCGTGGGTTCGTCCGATGTGCTCTCGGCTGAGCACACCTCGCGCTTCATTGTTCCCTTTCTGCGCTGGCTCGATCCACACATTTCCTACGCCACGATTGCCGCGGTTCACCTCGTAATACGCAAGCTTGGTCACGTCACCGAATACGCGATCCTGGCGGCGCTTCTTTGGCGCGCTCTCCGCGGGACCTTTCTTACCTTCAGTCTTACCATCGTCGCTTTCGGAACCTTTCTCATCACGGCTGCGTTCGCTGCGTCGGATGAATTTCATCAATCATTTGTCATGAGCCGCACCGCTTCGCCTCATGATGTTCTGATCGACTGCGTAGGCGTGGCATGCGCAATCCTCGTTTGCACTGCCTTTGCGGCTCGTCGCGAGAGATTACCAGAGCGGCAGAGCTGACCTGATTTGAAGCGAGGAAAACAAATCTGGGCCTGACTGGGCTCGAACCAGTGACCCTGCGCTTATCAAGCGCATGCTCTAACCAACTGAGCTACAGGCCCGACAGAGATCAGAGTATTGATGAGGGTTGCGCCGAGTGCAACCGCGATTGGTTTGTCCTCCGACTTCCAGGACTCGAACCCACCCAGCTGCGGCCGTATGCCTATATATACTAGTGAGAAGTGGCCGGACTGGCCGAAGGCGTTGGGCTCGCGCTAGCCGACTGCTTTTTTGATGATTTGTGAGTCGAGGTCTTGGTCGATTTCGTCGTGCGCTTGCGAGGGGGTCGGGTCGTGGCGGTGCGCGACGTGGTGGTTGTTGTTTCGGTAAAGTTGGAGTCCTTGGCGTAAGGATTGGCATCGGGATTGCCACTGAAAGAAGCTCCGCCGGCAGATGGTGCGCTGGCTGCCGGCCCGCTCCCGGTACCGGATTGGCCGGCGCCTGTCCCGCCACTTGAGCCGCCCGTATTTCCTGTTTGCGCTTCGACAATTGCGTACGATGCGGCCACCAAGCCGACGGTTAAGAGAATAAATTTTATCAGCTTTCTTAGGCTCATAGTGTCTGGTGAGTTTAACAGTAAAGTTGAAACAAGGCTATTCCTTTGCATCGCACGCCAGGCCTTCCCCGCGCGTCGCCGTCCGTCGTTCCTGCAACATTACAGGTTCAGGTCTTAATTCCGAAACGCCCAAGAACAAACACCATCAGGAAATAGGCCGCGACCGTCGCGCCGCTGGCTAGCGCCAAGGCAACGGGGAAGCCAAGACGGAACCGAAGTAATAGGATTGGCAAGAGGGCGAAAAGAACCAACGAAGGCAAGACCAGCCACAGAATTCCATTCGACAGGTCGGCAATGCGCTTTACATCTTGCGTGTCCCGGTAAAGCCAGATCATTGCCAAAAGAGAGGTCAACGGCAGCGAGGCTAAGAGAGCACCAAAAAGCGTGCTCCGCTTGCTCAGCTCAGAGATTCCGTAAACCAGGAGCGCTGTAATCAGTATCTTTAGTACCGCCTGCATGCCTCGACTAATCGAGTAAAGCGGTTCGTTCATCAAGCGATCCGATGTGGTTTCGAAAAGCACGCCTTCCGCTCCTCGCGCTTACTTGGCGCCGGAGTTGACGAAAGCGGTCTAAGCGCTGTTGTATGCCTCATGGCTCCCGCGGGTTCTTTGCGTGAATTGCTCGTTCGAACGGTCGACTACGCAGGCCTTTTTCCCCCGTGCAGCCTCGAACTGGAGCCGGCCATGTCGAATCAGGCGGAGTACGCCCGCTCTCCCGATGAATGGATGCTCTCGACTTTTGTCCTACCCGTTGCGCGTTTCCCGGATGCGGAAAAGAATTTGTCGCAATTCGATCGCGATCATCCGCTTCGGATTTCCGCTCTCGGACCTCGCAGCGACGGACCGGCGCAGTTTATTTCCCAACTAAAGAACGCATGCGATGTGATGCGTTCGTTTGCCGAGAAACACGTCGGCCTCGCGGAAGTCACTCAACTGGAGATGGCTTTGCCACCGACCACCGATGGCGCGGTGCTGCGAGAGGCCGGCGGAATCGTGGCGGATAGTAATCTCCAGACATTTTGGGAGGCGCCGGCAAATGCGGCTGAAGAGACAATTGATCTCCTGGCCGAATATAATTTGGAACAGTCAGAGCGACCGTTCGGCTTTAAACTTCGGACCGGCGGGGTGACAGCGGATGCTTTTCCAACGGGGCAACAGATCGCGCGCGCACTGGTCGCAGCGGTTTACAGTCGCGTGGCTATCAAGTTCACCGCCGGCCTGCATCACCCGGTGCGACAACATCGGGAGGAAGTGCAGACCAAGATGCACGGCTTTCTCAATGTCCTCGGAGCAGGAGTCATGGCGGCCCAACATCGATGGACCGAGTCGCAGACGACGCAGATGCTTGAAAGCGAAGAAGCAAACGCGTTTACTTTCACGGACGATTGTTTTCGCTGGCAAAAGTGGGAAATCACGCGCGACCAGATCGCTGCGCACCGAAAATTAATTACCTCGTTTGGAAGCTGCAGTTTCAATGAACCGCGTGAAGATCTGCAGTCTCTCGGGTTACTTTAGGAAAGAAACGGCGGAGTTCCCAAGACTTAGCTGGCACTTGGGTTTTCGACAAAACTCCCTAGAGTCAAGATTCTCGTTATGCCTCTTAGATCTTTCATCGATGTGCCGCGCGATAGCGATTTTCCCCTCGAGAATCTTCCGTTCGGCGTTTTCAAACCTGGCCAGGGGTCGGCCCGGATTGGGGTGGCGTTGGGAGACCTGGTCGTTGACCTGTCTGTCCTGGAAGAAGCGGGACACTTCAAAGGACCACAGTTTGGCGATGGATCGCTCTTTTCCGAAGATGCCTTGAACAAATTTCTCGCGCTGGGGCGACCGGCTTGGACAAAAGTCCGACAAATCTTGCAGCACCTCCTCGCGGCTGACACCTCCACATTGCGTGACGACGCCGACCTGCGCCGCCGCGTCTTTCACGCGCAGAAGGATGTGGTCATGCAACTGCCGGCAAGAATCGGAGACTACACCGATTTTTATTCGTCCTACCATCATGCGCATAACGTGGGCACGATGCTGCGCGGGCCGGAGAACGCCTTGATGCCGAATTGGAAATGGTTGCCGGTCGCGTATCACGGCCGCGCCAGCTCCATTGTCGTCAGTGGAACGGAAGTGCGCCGCCCCTGCGGACAGACCAAAGCTCCGAATGCCGAGACGCCAAGCTATGGTCCGTCCCGCAGCTTTGACTTTGAACTGGAAACCGCGTTCTTCATCGGCCCTGGAAACTCGTTAGGCGACCCCATCTCGATCGACCAGGCCGGCGATCATATCTTCGGCCTTGTTTTAATGAACGACTGGAGCGCGCGCGATATCCAGGCCTGGGAATATCAGCCGCTCGGTCCCTTTTTGGCTAAGAACTTCTGCACCAGTATCTCCCCGTGGGTCGTGACTCTCGATGCGCTCGCGCCGTTTCGGCGACCGCTTCCCGCGCAGGATCCGGCGCCTCTTCCATATCTGAAAGCAGCGAACGATTTCACTTTCGACATCGAACTTGAAGCCTGGTTGCAAACGGCGACGACGCCATCGGGACACCGGGTTACCCGGACAAACTTTCAGAACCTGTATTGGAGTATTTCTCAGCAACTGGCTCATCACACGGTCAATGGCTGCAATTTGAAGCCCGGCGATCTGCTCGCCAGCGGGACGATAAGCGGCCCGACCGAAGATTCTCGTGGCTGCATGCTGGAATTAACCTGGCGAGGAGCCAATCCGCTTCAATTACCTGGCGGCGAGACGCGTAAATGGCTGGAGGATGGGGACACGCTCTCAATTCGGGGAGGATGCCAGGGAAATGGCTATCGCATTGGCTTTGGCGAGGTTTCCGGCCGGGTTACTCCTGGACCAACCCGGTAAACCACGGGGCTTTGCCGGCGCCGACCGGGCCCCCATATTCTGGCGTTGACATGGAAGCGGCCGCCGAGTTCCAGTGATGGCCGCGTGGAGACGCTTGATCGGGAAGCAGGAGGCCGGAGTGGGCGACATCGGATTGTGGCCGGCGTCTTCGCAGTCACCGCACTCATGGTGATTAGCTCCACTTTGTTAACCTACTGGTTCGGCAATCGAGTGCTTAATGCGCATGCGCGCGAAGAATCGCATCGCGAAGTGATCGCCAATATAAATGAGCTGGTCTCGACCGCGAAGGACGCAGAGACCGGTCAGCGCGGATTCATTATCACGGGCGACGACAGTTATCTCGGTCCCTACGAAGAGGCAGCCCGGCGTCTTCCGCGCGCGTTGGCGAAGACGAAATCGCTGGACGGCGATCCGGATGATGCTGCTGACATTGCCACAATCGCCGCGCTTATCGATCGCAAGATGGCAGAACTAAGTTCCACCATTGAGCTGCGCAAAACCTCCGGTGCCGAGGCTGCCGTTGCAAGGATTCAACAGGGTGAAGGGCGCCAGATCATGGATGACCTACGGGCGGCCGCCGCTCGGGTGGAGGCGAGCCAAAAGGCCAAGCTCAACAGTGACGTCAAGCTGAGTGATGCCACGACCCGAACCCGAACTGGGGTCTTCGTCCTGACGGGGCTTCTCAATGTTGCCTTTTTAGCATGGGCCTATCAGCGCATCGCGCGCGCTTTGCGTCAGCGCGATGTAGCGCTCAGCGCCGCGCACGATCGTGGCCGGGCCCTGCAGGAGCAAAAAGATCTTCTTAGCGTGACTCTCGGCAGTATCGGCGATTGCGTCATCGTGACCGACGAGGAGGGCAGGATCAATTTCATGAACGCAGTCGCGGAACGCGTCACTGGTTGGACCTTTGCCGAAGCGCGAGGGCGATCCACGCGAGATATTTTTCGCATTCTAAACGAGCAGACTCGGGAGCCGGCGGAAAATCCTGTCGATAAAGTGATGAAGAAGGGCGTGGTCATCGGGCTGGCTAACCACACTCTGCTTATCCGCCGCGATGGAAGTGAAATTCCGATCGATGACAGTGGCGCACCCATTCGCAATGCCGACGGCAAAATGTGCGGTGTTGTTCTGGTCTTTCGCGATTTCTCCGCACATCGGCAAAGCGAACGCGAATTGCGGGCAGCCAAAGAGGAAGCTGAGACGGCAAGCCACGCTAAGGACCGTTTTCTAGCCATGCTCTCACATGAGTTGCGCACGCCTCTGACGCCCGTGCTGGCGACGCTCAACTTGTGGGAAGCGAGCGAGGATATTCCGGCGTCTATTCAGCCGGACGTCCAAATGCTTCGGCGAAGCATTGAACTTGAAGCGCGCATCATCGATGACTTGCTCGACCTCACCCGCATCTCACGCGGGATGCTCTCGTTCTCGCCCGAAACCACCGATGTCCACGCGATGCTCGATTTTCTGATTGGACTTTCTCAGAGTGAACTGCAGGAGAAAGATCTGAAGGTTGGCCTCAATTTAAAGGCAGAACGGCACCACATCCATACCGATGCGGCGCGATTGCAGCAGGTCTTTTGGAATATTTTGCGGAACGCCATCAAGTTTACGGAGAATGGCGGCGACATAACGATCACCACTTCAAACGATGCCGCGGGCAAAATTGTGGTCGATATTGCCGACACCGGTATCGGGATGTCGCGTGAGACAATCTCGCGATTGTTTCTCCCATTTGAACAAGCTGATGTCGCGCGCAGCGGTCGTTATGGGGGGTTGGGCCTGGGCATGGCAATCTCCAGTGGCTTGGTCGAATTGCTCAATGGAACGCTTACAGCCAGGAGCGACGGACTTGATCGCGGATCGACCTTCACCGTCACTTTTCAAACAACGGTGGCGGCGGAAAGAAGCCGCCCGGACGAACCGGCGCGACCGATCGGGGACGGAAAAGCGAAGCTGCTCTTGGTCGAGGATCACGCGGATACAGCCCGTGCTCTGACCAGGCTGCTCGAGAGTCGCGGTTACACCGTGCGAGCGGAATCGACTGTGGCCAATGGACTCAAAGCGGTCGAGCAGGAGAAGTTCGATCTCTTCCTTTGCGACCTCGGTTTGCCGGATGGAACTGGCTTCGACTTTGTGACGAAGGCGCACACTGTTCGCCGCACGCCCGCCATTGCACTGACCGGCTTTGGCATGCAACAGGATGTGGAACGATCCAAGGTCGCCGGATTCGCCGCACACCTGACTAAGCCGGTCAATTTGCAAAAGCTCGAGTCTACGATTTGGACCCTTTTGCAGGACCTCTAGTAAATGGTGATGCGGTTGCGACGTAAAGGAGCACGGCCGCGACGCGAGACCGGCTTTCTCCTCGACAATGACAAATCGTTTCGGGACCTTAAGCAGATGATCACGAAAACTTTCGTCCCGGCGCTCTTTCTCAGCGCAGCAGTGAGTTTGATTACGGCCCACGCAGCTGATTCGGCCGAGCTTAGCGGTCTGGAAGCCGCCAAGCATATTGGCGAGACCGCTACTGTGACCGATAAGGTGGAAAGTGCTTTCCAGGCCAAGGGCGGAAACATTTTCCTCAACATCGGCGGAAGACATCCTGATGAGACCTTTACCGTCTTCGTCCCCGCCTCGGCCGCGTCGGAGTTCAAAGATATCAAGATTTATGACGGAAAAACGATTAGCGTGACGGGTAAGATCGAGGACCACAATGGGAAGCCGGAGATCTCCATTAAATCGCCGTCAGAAATTACGATTAAATCCGATACGGCTGCTGCGCCTGCCTCATCGACCACGCCGGTGGCAGCTTCGCCAACGCTATCCGCTTCTCCATCACCGAGCATTTCACCGTAGTTCCATGTCATCGAAAATGTGGCCGTGAATTCGGAGGAACAGAGCAAACCACGCATCCTGCACGTGGACGATGATCCGGACGTGCGCCTTTTGATGGCCGGCTCACTTCAGGAATTCGGTTATTCTGTGCTTACCGCCGGAACGGTGAAGGAAGGTCTGCAGCTGGCCGAGAAAACGACATTCGATTTGTGCATTCTCGATGTGCGTCTGCCGGACGGAACTGGCATCGAGTTGTGCCAGAAGTTGCGGACGCTCCAGCCAAATGTTCCGATCGTGTATTACACCGCTTACGCCGATGACAGGTCGCAGCAGGCTGCCCTCTCGGTTTGTGGCGACGCTTATCTGCGCAAACCCGCTTCGATTAACGATTGGGAGAAAACGATCAAAGAGCTGATCTCTCGAAGGGAGAAGTAGAAGCCCTGCGATTTTAGAATCGCATCTTGGCGTAGAGCGTAACGGGGCAAAACAGTCGATCGCCCGCGTTGTCATTCAGTTTACCCAAGTTGGGAAAACGAAAACCGGCGAAGGCGGCGTGATCGAGATCGTCGTCGTCCTGTGCGAGTTTCGATTCGTAGCGAAGGCCGGCGTCAGCTCCGATGGCAAAACAACGACCTAACGGAACTTCGACTCCGGCGAGAATCGAGCCCGTGCCTACAATGCTGTTCCCATAGAACCGGCCATCGAAAAGCACTTCGCCGTCATTAAACGGACCAAAAGTATTCCCCGCGCGAGTCGTTACGCTGATGCTTTGCACGCGCGTGATACCGCCGGAGAAAGAGATGTATGGGCGAATGCACGCGCGCCGCGAGAGAAAGAAATAGCGAATGCCAACTTCGCCACCGTAAGAATTGTAATCACCCCAGTCGCTCTGTAGACCCAGGTGGCCTCCGATGCTGCGGACGCGACTTCCGACCGTCGTGCTTCCGCTCGCGCCGTCATAGGTGAAGCGGCCGAAAAATTCCACATGCTGCCCCAGGGCGTAGCCGAACTCCAGTTGGCCCCGGTAATTAAGATCGAAAACATCACTGAAGTCATGCGAAGCAGCATCCAACTCGGCCAGGCCGAACGCGCCTGTGACCACTTTTCTCTCGTTGAAATGAGTCGTCCCGTAATCAATATCGGTCCCGCCGCCGATACTGACGTACCAATTGCAGGCCGGCTCCGCGACCTGTTCGACGATGTTCTTGTCCTTGGAGTCCTTTGAATAATCAGGCCGGATCGGTTCCGGACCCGCTAAGGCGGGAAGGACCAGTCCACTGCCGACCAGGGCTATAATTAGGGCGAACTTCAGGTCACGATGCATTCGGGAGTTGTTTATCGCGCAAGAAGCGGCCTGTCGAGGAGTTTCTCGCTCGTCCAAGATGCCGCAATTCCTTCCATTTGGCGCGACCTTAACCGTCAATTTACGAAGGTGAATTTCTCATCTTGATCTTGCCACTTACAAAAAAGGCCGTCAGGACTGCGGCTAGAGCGAGTCGATCCCTTTCCCTCATGTCGATGATCCGACGGCCATGTACGGTCGATCCCCAAGTTGAGGGTTCGCCAAAGGTCGCCGACAGCTGCCAGCCTCCTGGCTAACCTGCGCCCTAGTTGCGTTCTGTATGTGGCAAAAACCGCCACGCTCGCGCCCGGGTTGATCAAGGGACAAAATAGCTGCCCAACCACATAGACTCCGGGATTTTGTATTACACTTAATACTTCTTACTCGTTGGGCCACATCTTAACCGATGTCTGATGTGCCGAAAATCGGGCAGAACGGCTGCATAAGAACCGCGAAGATTCGACCAAAGATGCTTTTTATGCTACTCAGTAGGCAATGGTAAGCAGAATGGGCATATCGGTTGCCCTCGCGCTGGGGCTATTGACCGCGACGGTGCGGTCGCCGGCCGCCCCCTGCTTCGTCACGAACGCGCCGAGTCCGGAAGCGTGCAAGATGGCTTGCTGTCATAACAAGACTTGTTGCGCCACATCGCACGAACGCACGGGGCCCAGTTCGCAGCCGCTGACGAAGTCGGGTTCCAATCAACAAATATTTGCGGTGGTTCCCGCAACGTCAGCCGTTGCAGTGATTCGGAACGCGGGGGACTTAGATTTTGTCTCCAGCGAAGTATTCATTTCGCATTCACCCGCGCCACTCGCGCGGACGTGTATTTGCCTCATCTGATCCAAAGAGCCTGAGGCCGGAGGTGTGCCCGTTTATCGGCATGCCTGCACTTCAATTCAGCTCTTGGATCAATGAAAACACTTTACCGATTACTTTTATATTTAGCTTTAGTTTCAATTACTCGCGCTGAGGAATCCGGCAACGCCGGACCCGAAGCCCACCCCGCTCGCATTTCGTTACGTGAAGTAACGAGCGTCGTGCTGGCGAATAATCCAGCAATTCAGCAAGCCCTGAAGAAGTGGGCTGCCGCGAAAGCGCGTATCACCCAGGAAGGTGCTTGGGATGACCTGAGAATCAGCGGCAGCTCGCGCGCAGCGCGGTTTGTCGATGTTGCTCCGAACTCTTTTACCGATCAGATGGCGTCGATCGAGCAGATCGTGCCACTCACGGGAAAAAATCTTGTTCGTGCTCGTGTGGCAACCGCTGACGCAATCGCGGTGTTTGAACAGGCACGACGGGAACAATTGGATGTCGTGGCAAAAACGCGTGGGGCCTACTTCCGATTGGCCAATGCCTACGCGCAACTAGAACTCAATCGAAAGAACCTCGTCTCGCTACGTCAGATCGCGGAAGTAAGCCGCTCTCGCTACGAAACCGGAAAGGCCAATGCGGCCGAGCCCCTCGCTGGCGAAGTCGAGGCGAGCAAGCTGCTCGAGTCCGAGCAGGACATCTTGCGGAATATTTCCGCCGAACAATCGCAACTCAATGTGCTGATGAATCGAGACGCTTTTGCAGCGCTCGGGCCGCCGCAGGAGACACGAATTGTCCCATTAGACGTTTCGATGGATGACTTGCGCGCCCGTATGCTCGCGAACCGGCCGGAAATCAAAATCGCGCAAGCAAGGATCGACATGGAGAAGTCGCGAGTCGATCTCACGCGACGAAACTGGATTCCCGATCCTGGGATC
>Ga0157372_10008730_pt1 | contig 10761 bp, 10 predicted proteins | sample C55metaG_FD_115307 | JGI IMG/M metagenome (GOLD analysis project Ga0157372, IMG submission 115307) | Corn rhizosphere microbial communities from Kellogg Biological Station, Michigan, USA - C5-5 metaG | ecosystem: Host-associated > Plants > Roots > Rhizosphere > Soil | place: USA: Michigan...
AAGTCCGCCGGTGGAACCGGGACGTGGCCGCGGCGCGGTGGTCGGTTGCTCGCTGGTCCGAGCAGCAGGCGCAGTCTGTCCAGGAGCACGGGGCACACCCGGGCGCGGAACTGCCGCTGGCTGCGGCCGTGTTGGTTGGGGACCCGTTGGTTGGGGCCCTGTCGGCGCAGCCGGTGGCGCTGACGTCGCTGGCGCTGCCGGCGTGGCAGGCCCTGCTGGTGCTGGGGACGGTGGTGCGGTGGGCGCGGTCGCCGCCGGCACCTCCACAGGCACGCTGGCCGCAGCCGTGGCGGATGTTGCCTGCTCCCCGTCAGCCTTCTTGGCTGCCGCTTTCTTGGCTGGCGCCTTCTTGACTGGAGGTGGCTCGCTAGCGAGCTTCTCCTTGAGTCGCCTCTCGACCGGCGCCTCCACTGTGGATGAGGCGGATCGTACGAACTCACCCATGTCCTTCAGCATGCTGAGGACAGTCTTGCTTTCGACTCCGAGCTCTTTTGCAAGCTCGTAGACACGGACCTTTGCCACTGCTCTCCTTGTTGGCGGTCCGGGTCTAGATTCCGGACCAGTTAGTTGTTGATCATGCTCACTGAGCGGTTCTCATCGAGCGGTCATGAGCGGGTGCCCACTTTCTGGTTCGGCTCTCGCGTAGGCGAGTGCTTGCTCGTCTCATCCATTCCAACCCGGAACGGATGCATTGGAGACTCTATGCCCAGCCGCGCAAATGTGTCTAAGTGAGCACGCCAAGGAACTGCCGGATTGTGACAGCAGCTTGCTGTCCATCGATCTCCGACCGTAGAGCCCTCCCCAGGCTACGTCGCTTGAGCGCCTGCTCAAGGCACTCGGGCCGCGGATGGAGATAAGCTCCTCGGCCCGGCTCGCGCTGGCGCACGTCGACTGCGACCCCTCCGTCGCGAAGCACGATGCGAATAAGTCGTACCTTCTCTTCTCGGCTCCTGCACCCGATGCAGGTTCGGACCGGGACGGGCATCGCATCAGGCTAACCCCGCACGGCGCATTAGGTATTCCGAGCCCTTAGTCCCTCTAAAGCGACGTTTGCCGTCTCCAGACAGCTGGCGAGTGCTATTCACGCCGAATCTGGCCGCATTTCTCGTGTCAAGACGGCTAGCGATGCCTGCCGAATCCCGAGCGCCCCGCATTCCACGAGAAGCAGGCGAAGCCGGGTCGTCTCAAGACGGCTCGCACGTGTTGAGAAGCCGCCAAAGACACTCGTTTGCCGTCTCAAGACGGCAAACGCTAATGACAAGTGCTGAGAATCAAGCCGGCGCGGTGTCGGAGCGGATGTCGATACGCCAGCCCGTCAGCCGTGCTGCGAGTCGCGCATTTTGGCCCTCGCGACCGATGGCGAGCGACAGCTGATAATCCGGCACCACGACGCGCGCAGCTCGGAGGCTCTCATCGACCACGGTCACCGAGGTCACCTTTGCCGGAGATAAAGCCTGGGCAACGAATGTGGCCGGATCAGGGGAATAGTCGATGATGTCGATCTTCTCCTCATTCAGCTCGTGCATCACTGCCCGCACCCGCTGTCCCATCGGCCCGATGCACGCGCCTTTGGCACTGACGTCGGGATTGTTGCTCACGACCGCGATCTTGCTGCGGTGACCGGCCTCACGGGCTACGGCTTTGATCTCGACAGTCCCATCGGCGATCTCGGGGACTTCGAGCTTGAACATCCTCTCGACCAATCCCGGGTGGGTACGCGAGACGACGATTTGCGGGCCGCGAAGTTCCTTACGAACCGACACCACATATACCCGGATTCGAGTCCCGTGCGTGTAGCGCTCACCAGGCACCTGCTCGCTCAGCGGCATGATCGCCTCGATCTTGCCGAGATCGACAAGCACCGTACGGCTGTCGCTGCCCTGCTGCACGACTCCGGAGACGATGTCACCTTCGACACCGGAGAAGTGACCGTATTTTTGCTCGTCCTCGGCGTCCCGTAGCCGCTGCATGATTACCTGTCGGGCGGTCGAAGCCGCCACCCGTCCGAACCCCAGCGGGGTGTTGTCGTACTCGCCGATCTGCTGACCGTCCGCGTCGTACTCCGGCGCCATGACGGTGACATGACCGGTCTTGCGGTTGAGGTCGACACGTGCGCCGTGCACCGCGCCCTCGGTCTTCTCGTACGCGGTGAGCAGGGCGTCCTCGATCGCGCTGGCCAAGACTTCGAAAGGCAGATCCTTCTCCCGCTCCATCAGTCGCAGCACGGAGATGTCGATATCCATCTCACCCCTCCTCTTCTTCGCTGCGCGTCGCTTTGGGCCGGTTGAGCTCCACCTGAATCAGCGCACGGTCGACGTCGGCGAAAGGAACGTCCTGCGCCGTTCCGTTGAGGTCCAGCCGAACGCTTTCGTCCGTGCTGGAAACGATCCGGCCGGTGATTGTGTCCCCTTCACCAAGTCGCACGGTGACCAGCCGACCGGCGTTCCTGCGCCAGTGCCGAGGTCGCTCGAGGGGACGGCTCACTCCACGCGATGTCACTTCGAACGTGTAGGCCGCATTGCCCGTGACGTCTGCGCCGTCCAGCGCCGCCGACGCCGCCTTGCTGGCTTCGGCTATTTCATCGAGCAGCGGTCCGGTACCGTCCGGGCCATCACCATCCACCACGACGCGAACCAACCGGCGCTTGCCCGCCGGGATGATTTCCACTGCTTCCAGCTCGAGGCCAAACTGGGCAAGGATCGGGGTCAGCACACCAGCAATCTGGCTCTCTTTCATCGCGCTGTCCTTCGATCCGATTAGGTCCTTCGGTTGTGGCGCCCTGAGGGAGGAAACATTCTCTTAGCGCGTGTGCGGCAGCATACCGCTCGGGTGAGGTACCGTCGGCGGGTGGCTGAGTCCGAGGTGGACGTACCGGTTTACCAGCCAACCCAACTGACCCGCCGGATGATCATCGGCTTCGGACTTACTGCGCCCACGCTGGCCGTGCCATGGCTGGCAGGATGCAGCTCCGGCGAGCCGGTGGTCGACGCCCCGATCAGCACACCACCTCCGTCGAATCCCTCGGCCAATGCGACGGCAAGTCCCAGCCCAACTGCTGCCGAGTCGCATCCATCTGCTGGTGCGGCGCCTGAGCAGGCGCTGGCCGCGCTAGCCGCTGCCATCCTTGGCGGGCCAGGACGTCAGCAACTCTCCAAGGATCGCCGCACCCTTCTCGCCTTCGTCCGCAATGCACATACGTCACATGCCCGCGCCATCGCCAATCCGCTTCCCAGTCAAGCGCCGGTCAAGCTCGGCGGTCAATCGGTGAGTAGTTCTTTGGCATTGCTTGCCCGTCGGGAGAGCGCAGCCGCCGGGCGCTACCGCGGCGTCGCCCTGAAAAGCGCGGGCCAGGACGCCCTGCTGTGGGGTTCGTTGTCGGTGGCCTCTGGCAGCTTCGCCGCGGCGCTCAGCTTGGCCAATCCCCCAGGCATCCGCCCGGTCGCCGCGCCAAAGCCCGTCGAGGTGCTGTCCGAGGTGGCTGCAGTCCAGGAAATGGTGCGCCAACTGCACGCGATGGTGTACGGATATCAGCTGGCGATCGGGAAATTAAAGGTGCTGAGCAAGACCCGTCCTCGGGCCGAGCGCGAGCTCCTCACCAGCCGCGTTTTCCGGGATCGACTGATCGCCTGGCTCCGGAAACGCTCCGCTGAGGTTCCGGCGGCCGAGCCGGCGTACGTGCCGTCGGTGGTTCCGCGCAACGCGGCCACAGCCGGCAAGTTGATCATGCGCATGCACACTGCGCTGCAACCGTTCTGCGGCCTCTGGCTGGCCGCCGCTGAAAGCCACGCCGACCGCACGCAAGCTCTCAGCGCATTGGGCTCGGAGGTCAAGATCGCCCGTTCGTGGGGAGCCCCGCTCGGCGCCTGGCCGGGCTGGAGCAGTTGATCATCGCAGCAGCTGGACCACCACGTCGTACGCCAGCTTGATGATCAAGCCGCTCAACACGATCAAGAAGACCTTGCGGACAAAGGAATTGCCACGACTGATGGCGGTCCGGGCGCCGAGGTAACCGCCAATCAGATTGGCTGCGCCCATGGTCAGGCCGAGGGCCCACAACACCGAGCCGTTCACGGCGAAGACCACTATCGCGGACAAGTTGGTCACCAAGTTGGCGATCTTGGCTGTGGCACTTGCCTCCAGAAATCCGTAGCCGAGCACGGCGACAAGCAAGATCACGAAGAAGGAACCGGTACCAGGCCCAAGAAACCCGTCGTACGCGCCGACGCTGAGGCCGATCACAGCCGTCCAGCCATAGTGCCGGTGCCCGGCGTGCTTTCGTATCGAGACCATGCCGAGCTGCGGCCGACGCCAGATGTAAAGACCCACGCCAATCAGCGCCGCCAGCACGATCGGGGTGAAGGCCTCCTTGGGCAGCAGTTTCGCCAGTAAGGCACCGACGGCAGATCCGATGGCCGAGGCGATCACCAGGGGCAGGACGGTCAACCAATCAAGCGGAATCCGCAGGGCGTACGTCAGCGAGCTGGTGGCAGTGCCGCAGAACGAGGAGATCTTGTTGGTACCCAAGATGACCGCTGGCGCTGTGTCGCTCGGCAGGCCGATCAGCAATGCCGGCAGCTGAATCAGGCCGCCGCCACCAACCACCGCATCAACCCAACCCGCAACGAAGGCGGCGACGATCAGCGCCGCCAGGGTCAGCACGGAAAGGTTGAGCGCACCAAGAGCTTCAGCTGTCATGTACGGCCGCGAGGATTTCGGGGACTGCATCCTCGACGGCCACCTCGACCTGCTCCCCACTCTGCCGGTCGCGCAGTTCGATAACGCCTCGGCTGAGACCCCGACCGATGACCACGATCGTGGGCATGCCCAGAATCTCGGAGTCAGCAAACTTGACGCCGGGGCTGACGATGCGATCATCCAGCAGCACCGAGACGCCTGCCTCGTCGAGCTGCACGGAGAGATCGGCCGCAGCCGTGGTCACCAAGTCGTCCTTGCCGGCTGCCAGGACATGCACATCGAACGGTGCCAGCTCCCGCGGCCAGCGAAGTCCCTTCTCGTCGCAGGTTCCTTCGACCACCGCTGCCACAGCCCGGGAGATGCCCACCCCGTAGGAACCCATCGTTACTGTGACGAGCTTGCCGTTTTGATCAAGCACCTTGAGTCCGAGGGCCTCGGAGAACTTGCGACCCAGCTGAAAGATGTGTCCCATCTCGATGCCGCGGGCCAGCGTGAGTGGTCCGGAGCCGTCCGGAGCTGGATCACCCTCGCGTATCTCGGCCGCCTCGATGACGCCGTCAGCTGTGAAGTCCCGGCCGCAGGTGAGATCGAAGACGTGTCGATCGGGTTCGTTCGCTCCGGTCAGCCAGCGAGTTCCAGCGACGACCCGAGGATCGACGAGATACCTGATCTTGGTCGTCGATCCTTCACCGAGCACCTTCGCCGGCTGCGCGGCACCGGTCAGCCGGACGGGTCCAATGTAGCCCCGTACCAGCTCTGGATGGGTGGCGAAATCCTCATCACTGAACGGCTCGGGCACCGCCGGCTCAAGCTGGGCTGCGAGGCGTTTCATGTCGACCTCGCGGTCACCCGGCACGCCGATGATCAGCGGATGACGAGTCCCGTCCACCTCGGTGATCATGAGCACGACGTTCTTCAATGTGTCGCCGGCTTGCCAGGGCCGGTCGCTTCGTGCAAAGCGAGCGTTGGCCAAGTTGACGAGAGTTTCGATCGTTGGCGTATCCGGCGTGTCCTCGACGTGCGCGGCGGGCGCGTCGTCGTAGCCGAAGGGCTTCGGCGGCGTGATCTGGACAGCCTCCACATTGGCGGCATAACCGCCGGGCGAGCAGACGAAGGTGTCCTCGCCATTTTCAGCGAGCGCCAGGAACTCTTCGCTCGCGGAGCCCCCCATCATGCCGGACATGGCGTGCACGATCACGTACTCGAAGCCAAGTCGGTTGAAGATCTTGATGTACGCGTCGCGATGGGCCTCGTACGACTTAGCCAAGCCCTCATCGTCGATGTCGAAGGAGTAGGAGTCCTTCATCACGAACTCGCGGCCGCGCAGCAACCCGGCTCGCGGGCGTGCTTCGTCGCGGTACTTCGTCTGGATCTGGTAGAGCGACAACGGAAGGTCCTTGTAGGAGGAGTACAGGTCCTTCACCAAGAGCGTGAACATCTCCTCATGTGTCGGACCGAGCAGATAATCCGCACCCTTGCGGTCCTTGAGGCGGAATATGCTTTCGCCGTATTCGCTCCAGCGCCCCGATGCGTCATAGGGCTCCTTCGGGAGCAGCGCGGGAAAATGCACCTCCTGAGCGCCGATCGCATCCATCTCTTCGCGGACGATCTGCTCCACCTTGCGCAGCACGCGGTAGCCCAGCGGCAGCCAGCTGTAGATGCCAGGTGCCGCCCGGCGGATATATCCGGCACGCACCAGCCAGCGATGGCTGGGCACCTCCGCATCGGCCGGATCTTCGCGCAACGTGCGTACAAACAACTCCGACATCCGGGTGATCACCCGAGCACTGTATTGCAAATAGCGCGACGGCTATCCCCGCTTTAATCCTGGCGGGTGCTTGCGCATCACGGTTGCGGTGGTACGCCGCTGGGCGTCGAGCAGCCGGCCGCGAAATGATCCTTTGGCGGTCTTCAATTTCGCAGATACGTGATAGAGCCGGGCCGGTCGGCCAGGCCGGTAGAAGGTGACCAGGGTGGGAATGTATTCCGCTTTGCTGACCGTGAATCGGCCATTTCCCACGCGGGTGAAGGTGAACCGCCCGGTCGCCCCCTCGTAGGTGCGATTGGCTTCCTGCTGAGCCACCGTGTTTCCGAGGCCGTAGAGCACCCATTTCTTGTTCACGACGGTCCAGGGCTGCACGACATGCGGGTGGTGCATATAGACAAGATCAACATCGGGGGACGCCGTAAGTGCCCGGGCAAGGGCTGTTTGCTGGGCGTTCTCCTTTGTCGAGTATTCGGTTCCGATGTGGACGGCAGCGAGCACGATGTCTGCTCCCGCCGCCCGGGCGCGATGTGCCTGACTTAGGAGCTCCTTGGTGCTGAGCCGGTGTACGGCCCACGGCTTGCCCTTTGGCATGGGCAATCCATTCAAACTGAAGGTCGCAGCGACGATCCCGATCTTGATCCCCTGCGGGGTCGTGAAGATCGTTGACCGCTTTGATTCCGCGTTGGTACGTGCCGTTCCGGCATGAGCGATCTTCGTCCGATCAAGATCATCGAGAGTGCGCCGTACGCCGGCAAAACCTTGATCGACAGCGTGGTTGGACGCAGTCGTGCAGACGTCGTAGCCGGTCGCCTTGATGGCTTTGACGACCTGCGGCGGAGCTGAGAAGAGCGGATAGTTTCGGTACGGCCCGCCTGCCGGAGCCAGCGGCACCTCCTCATGACAGATCGCCAAGTCGGCCGATGCGACGACAGGCTTCATGCCCGACAAGAGGGGCGCGAAGTCGTAACCACCGCGTCCGCGACGCCGCGCGTCCTCCTTGGCGCTGAACCACAAGGTGTTATGCCACAGCAGATCCCCGTTCATCACTACCGTCACGCTGGTTCGTTGGGGCTTGGCCGCCGGCTGTTTTGTGGGCTGACTAGGTGCGGGCCCTGCCGCTGGCGTGCTCAATGTTGCGGCCGGAATGGGAGTCGGGGTCGTCGGCGTGCGATCGCCCGCCGGCTGGGCATCTGCGCAGCCGGACAAGATCATCAACAGACCGATCCAGGCTGCTGCCAGCCGGGCAGGTAATCCGATCAAAAGTGGACCGTCGCGAATTCGCCGACCTCGGTGAACCCCACTCTCGCGTACGTCGCCCGCGCGGGCTGGTTGTAGTCGTTGACGTAGAGCGACACGGTCGGAACGACCGTACGCGCCAACTGGACGACGGCCGCCATGGCTGGTGCAGCGAGCCCCTGCCCGCGCAGTTCAGGCTCCAGCCAGACCCCCTGGACCTGACACACCGAGCCCGACACCGAGCCAAGATCGGCCTTGAAGAGCACGCGATTGCCGTCGAAGATGCCGAAGGCGCGACCAGAGGCGATCAGTTGGCGGACGTAGAAGCGGTAGCCCGCCGGATTGCCCTGAACGGGTGAGACGCCAATTTCCTCGGTGTACATCTTCACCGCCGCCTCGGTGTAGGCGTCCCACTGATCAAGAGTTACCCGCCGCACTCGCCGGTCGACGGGAATGGCCGGCGGTGAGCTGATCGACATCACTGGTTGATGCGGCCGTACATCGCGGACATCGCTCCATGCGCCACCCCAACGCTCGGAAAGCTTGCTCCATAGCTCAAGCGCGGTGCGCGATGGGCCGATGATCGAGGCACACATCCGGTTTGGACCAGCGAACTCCGTCCATGCCTCGAGCGCCAGCTCGTCGGCGTTGACAGGTACCAGGTTGGACCCCGCATGGCAGAGAGCACGCAGCATGCCGCCGCGCTCGTAGCCCCAGACGGGACAGCCAAGGCTTGCCTGCTCGAGTCCCGCCGCCCGTATCCGAGAGGCGACAAAAACGTTTTCAATCGGATTGGCCGACAGCAGCCGAATGGCGGCAGGTAGGTCGCTTCGATTCAGCACCCGCACCGAGCCCTCGCGAGACCATCGCGATGCAATCGTGCTGGCGACCTTGCGCATGCTCAGTGCACGCTGACCACAGGCACGCCGTCTCCGGCGGGCATCGATTCACCCATCTCGTCCGCAAGCCGCATCGCCTCTTCGATGAGAGTCTCGACGATGTCGGCCTCCTTGACCGTCTTGATCACCTCACCGCGTACGAAGATCTGACCCTTGCCATTACCGGAGGCAACTCCAAGATCAGCTTCACGTGCCTCTCCTGGTCCGTTCACGACGCAACCCATCACCGCGACGCGAAGTGGGACTTCCAGCCCCTCCAAGCCAGCAGTTACCTCATCGGCCAGCTTGTAAACATCGACTTGGGCGCGGCCGCAGGACGGACAGGAAACGATCTCCAGATGCCGCGGCCGCAGGTTCAGCGACTCCAAGATCTTGATGCCGACTTTGACCTCTTCGACAGGAGGTGCGGACAAAGACACCCGGATCGTGTCGCCGATTCCCTTGGAGAGCAGCGCGCCGAAAGCGACGGCAGATTTGATGGTGCCCTGGAAGGCCGGACCCGCCTCGGTGACGCCGAGATGCAGTGGGTAGTCGCAGGCCTCGGCCAGTAGCTCGTACGCGCGCACCATGACGACCGGGTCATGGTGCTTGACCGAGATCTTGAAATCCCGAAATCCGTGCTCCTCGAAGAGGCTGGCTTCCCAGAGAGCGGACTCGACCAGCGCCTCAGGAGTGGCCTTGCCGTACTTGGCAAGCAGCCGCTTGTCGAGTGACCCGGCATTGACTCCGATACGGATCGAGCACCCGGCGGCAGCAGCGGCGTATGCGATCTCCTTGACTTGATCATCGAAAGCGCGAATGTTGCCGGGATTGACACGTACGGCGGCACAGCCGGCGTCGATCGCCGCGAAGACGTACCTGGGCTGGAAGTGAATGTCGGCGATCACCGGGATCTGAGACTTCTTGGCGATGATCGGCAATGCTTCGGCGTCGTCCTGGCTGGGCACCGCGACGCGGACGATGTCGCAACCCGTCGCGGTCAGCTCAGCAATCTGCTGCAGCGTGGCGTTGATGTCTGCGGTGAGCGTTGTCGTCATGGACTGCACGCTGATCGGCGCATCACCGCCAACGGCGACCTTGCCGACCTTGATCTGCCGGCTCATGCGACGCGGTACGAGGGTGGGTGGAGGAAGGGTTGGCAGACCCAGGTCGATGCTCATGAGGCCTTTCAATGCGATGTGTGGCGAGACCATTCTCACCGAGACTCACCAGCAATCCAGCCTAACGTGACTTCAACGAGGTAGCAGTTGGCACACGACGCCTGACGTGGCGTGCGCCATTAGTGAGTTTCCAACGGTGAGCAAGCTACTCGGGCGCTTCGAAGGTTAGGGAGCCGGGAGCGTCGTACGACAGCGTGGCAGCCGCCGCACGGTCGACCTCTTCGGCTGTCAGTAGCGGCACCATCCGGTTGACAACCATGCCCGTGGCCGCCGCCGCTATAGCCGTTGCCGCTGCCGCTACATTGTCCGGCAGGTCGGCCACGATATACGCGTCATCCGCACCCAACGCGAAATAGAAGCTTTCCACCGAGCCGCCGGCACTAGCCACGAACTTCCGCGAAGCCTCCACGCGGGCGGTGCCGCCCTTCGCTGCCAGGCCCTTGAGGCCCTCGGCGGTGTAGGTAACGATGCAGAGGTATTTCGCCATGCCTGCCCCCATGTGGTTGCGTCACCGGCCCCCGGCATTACACGTGAAGGGTAAGCCTTCTGGACACCCGACGTCACGCTTCAAGCGGCGCGCGATTCCGTCGCGCTATGGGCTATCTCCGAGCCGCGATCAGGTTGGCGGGCAAGGTCGCTGGTCCGCGGTCGGCGGCGTGCGTAGCGGAGGTACCAGAACAACATGAGGCCCGTTGCACCAAGATGGAATCCGTGCAGCGCCCAGACCGGCCCGAACGGCAGGCTGAAGACGTAGACCGCATAAATCATGTTGCCGATGTTGGCGAGCGCGATATTGCCCAGACTGTAAGAGGTGAGGTCCTTGGTATGTCCCGCCTTTACCAGCATGGGCAGGGTGCTAGCGATGAAGATCGCTGTGGATACCGATCCAGCGAGCACTGGAAGACTCGTACTCACGCCGCACCTCCCTCCTGCTGGCTTGCCGGCTGATAATTCACTATACTTAGAGTAAATTAACTAAGTCAATGACTTAATCAAAACTCCG
>Ga0157372_10008735_pt1 | contig 10756 bp, 12 predicted proteins | sample C55metaG_FD_115307 | JGI IMG/M metagenome (GOLD analysis project Ga0157372, IMG submission 115307) | Corn rhizosphere microbial communities from Kellogg Biological Station, Michigan, USA - C5-5 metaG | ecosystem: Host-associated > Plants > Roots > Rhizosphere > Soil | place: USA: Michigan...
GAGACAGACAGTGCAAAGCTTCGAAACGGCTCGGACACTTCGGGACGACGAACTCGCCCAAATCCGCGGGGGGCTGCTTGGCTGGCTCAAGAAGGCGGCGAAATGGGTAAAGAACCATGTTGCGGCCGGTGCCTACTGGATAGCGTATAAGTGTAAGTTCTGAGGCCTGACTCATGCACTTCACGCTTGTGCGGCAGCGCGGGTACAATGACTGCGGGGTCGCGGCGCTGGCTACCATCGCAAACTTTCATGGCATCGTAGTCGATTACATCTCGCTGGGGAATGCGCTGGACCTGGGCCCGGACGGAACCGATCTTCTCCCCATCGCGCGGGCGGCGAAGGGGATTGGGCTCCACACGCAGGGCGTGGAAGCGCCTTTTGAAGCTCTGCGGACATGCCCCCTCCCCGCTATCGCGCAATTCGTCTCATGGCTGGGCACCAGACACTTTGTTATTGTCGTGGCGTGGGCGCCGAAGCATGTTGTGATCGGCGACCCCGCGGATGGACTTAGCACGCTTAGCCGCCGCGCGTTTCTTCGCAGGCACAGTGGGTACTTGCTCTTGCTTCGACCGTGGACGCGCTAACCCTTTAGGTTCGAAGGCGGCGCTCGTCTCTCGCCGGCGCGGCCGCACGTTTCTCATCACGGTGATGCTCGTGAGCCTTCTGTATGCGCTGGCCCGGGAAGTGAGACATGATAGACCCGGAACAGCCATCAGCCTTTCGTTCCAGGGCGAAAGGAACCTCGCTTCACACCAGGTAAGATACGAAACGCCGCCGGCCAGAGGGCCGACCGCATCCCGCGGTCGTACGAAGCCTAGTGGCGCTTGGGCTGATTGAGGGCGGCCGCAAATGCTGGGTGATAGGCGCCGCCCTCCGGATTGCCTGACTGCCGAGACTGGCGAAGCGCTGACGGTACATGTGCACGACGGTGCTCAACTTAACGCTTGCGCGCCAAATGAGCCGCGACATCGCACGTTGCCAGCCGAAACGATTACTGTGCGGAACGACGATGACGGTGTAGGCCATGGCAATGCTCGACGACGCAATTGACCGCCTCCGATCAGCGCTGCAGTTCGCGGGACCCGACACGTTCCTGGTCGCTGCATGTGTCGGCCTCATTCTCGGCCTGCTGATTTTCGGATTGAGCGGGAATGGCAGCCGCAGACGGCGGTGGATGACAAACTTGGGCTGGCTGCTCGTCCTCTTATCGTGTTTTGTCCTGATCTACAGCATGACCGGCAGAGGCACTGCGCCACCACAGGGCTAAGGAATTGGGGCGGCCGGAGGTCTACCGGTGTCGCGGCACGGCCTCCTTGCATGCTCATGGTGACAGCGAGCGGTGGCGGCAACCCACATCGATGCGGGGCGGCGATGCCGGCACTGTTGCTCCCAACCGGGATCCTCGCTCGCCGAGCTTTCGCGATGGAAGCGGTTGCGCAAGTCGATCCTTGGCGAGCTAGCCGTTCGGTATCGCATCTGGAGGTTTAGATCGACGGACGGCTGACCGTTTGGCATGGCAATCCGATTGCCCTCTTGCGGTGAGACCTGACAAGGTCGGGGATCGCCAGCGCCGCTGTTCAGCCGCGGGCGAAACGGAGACCGCCTAAGAGGCAGGCGCACCTTTGCCAAACAACGGTAAGCCGCGAACAGGATTCACTGCGCAGCAACTGAGTGCTGTTAACCACGAGAAGTTTCCGTTCCTTCAGATTTTTACGGCAAATGTTGCGTTAGCGGTATGATTTGCATCTGTGTGACTTTCCGCGAAGAGGCGATGTGTCGCGACAACTTCGTTGGATGGCTGATCGGGCTAGAGTTGCTTAGCCGAAGGTAGGTTTGGCGGGGGTAGCATGTCGTATCAGTGGAATTTTCGCGATAAGGTGGGCGCGCCGTTCGCGCGTAACGGGGCCAATGCGTCAATAGTAGCGAGCAGGTGTATTCGCCTGCGGCGGATGATGATCGGCGGCGAACCGCGCAACGTCCTTATCAGGCTCGTCGAGACGCGCCAAAGGATCGCGGCAGCATGCGAGCTCGTGAATAATCGCTATTCGTGGCGGGGCTACGGCGACAGCCATCAGATACCCGCGGATGCACACCATATGACCGTCACAGCGGAAATAGACGAAGAGGTGGTGGGAACGATCACCCTAGCCGTCGACTCCCCGTCGGGCCTCGCTATCGACAACGCCTTTTCGGCGGAAGTTGACGCTTTTCGGTGCTCGCCTGGTACGAAGGTCTGCGAGCTGACGAAATTTGCGTTCAGTCCGAAGGTTCAATCGAAAGAGTTGATGGCGGCCCTTTTCCACATCGTGTTCGTCTATGGCTCGAGAGCTCATGGCGGCACAGATCTCTTCATTGAAGTGAACCCCCGCCATGTCCGCTTTTACGAGTCCATGCTCGGTTTCCAGAGGGTGGGATCCTTGAAAGAAAACGAGAGCGTCGCCGCACCGGCGCAGCTGATGTGGCTGAAGGTATCTGAAATTCGAGATCAGATCGTGCGATGTGGGGGCACTCATCTGAACAATGCGCGCTCTCTCTATCCATTCTTTTTTTCACCCGCTGACGAGGACGGGATTTATCGCCGTCTGGCTGCTGCGGAAGCCGAGCTTATCGAACTCCCCGCCCAGGAGTCGGAATTGGCTGAGCTAGCCCCGGGCCGATCGGAAGAAGCCGTCCCTGCTCAACTTTCGTTGGCAGCAGCAGCTATGATTCAAAGGCTGCAGGGGCCGGCGTCACATTCAAGGTTGAGCCGGGTCGCAGCGACAGGGTGACTGAACGGCCGCGGTCCAGAGACACCGATCCCGGTCACCTAGGGCTAGCCACGGGCGTGGCCGCGCGAGGATCACCCGCACGCCCGACCGACGAGGTCCGAGCGTGCACGCGCCCCATTCGCGGAGTAGCTTCGCGAGGTGGAAATGCGCGAGGTGCCGACCACAGTCGCGGGACTGGAGGCCGAGCGACTGGTCGTGTCCCGGGCAGCGCGCCACCCTCCGCACATCAGGCGCTCAAAGACGGCCTTCTCCTCGGTTGGTGAGAAAAACCTCCGGTAAAGTGAGCGCCCTCTCCCCGCGCCCTCGCACGCGGCCAGATCAATCTGTTCCCCGATGTTGGAAACGCGAAGCCACATCAGCTGTGCGGGCGCATCGACGCTCGCGTTCTGTCTCGGCGAACCGATGCGCTCAAAGCCCAGCATGATCTCGTAAAAGCGGACATGGCGGGGGTTCACTTCGATGAACAGGTCGGTGCAGCTGTGCATGCGAAGGCCGTAGACATAAACGACGTGAAAGAGAGCAGCCATCACGTCATGCGATCGGATCTCTGAAGCAAAAGCGAACTTGGTGAGCTCGCAAATCTTGTGCCCCCCCTTCCGGAAGCGATCCAACTCGTCACGAAACGTGCGGTCTGCGGCAAGTCCCGCCGGTGAATCTGCAGCAAGCGTAATCGTGCCCACAATCTTGCCCGACCGTTCGGCGGTAAATGTCGAACGGTGGGATCCGGTTGGCAACTGATGGGCTCGCCCGTACCCGCGTTGGCCGTAGCGATCGTTCACCAGCCGGCGAGCGCTTCCGAGTTTGCTCCCCGTATTCGCGATCGAGATAGTCACCTCCTCGTCAGCCTCTGGGCGCAATTGGTGTGGCCGGAGCGACCGCGGCCTTCGCGAGAGGTTCGAACCAACGACGCGCCGCTTGCTTCCTGAATTATATTCAACGCTTGCAGAAGATAACATGTCCCACCCTATCGAACGTCAGGCCTGCGAAGGCTGGTCGAACCGCCATTCGCAAACGAGATGCCCCCAGCGCCGGCGCGGCTAACCGGCCGGCCGGAGAGACTGCGTGAGCACAGCGTGAATCGGTGGTGAAAAGCGCGCGGCAGTCGCGGCAAGTCGGCTTTTTCAGCGCGAGACGCAGCGACCTATCGTCCGCAGCAGCAGACCGACGTCGCTGGCGATCGCTTTAGGAGCGTCCCACCCGGCCGCATCCGTGTGCCACACGTCAACCCGACCGCGCTTGTAACTTCCCTAGACTTGGCAGGCCGGAGGGCGTGAAGATCCGCCCGCGGCAATCTCCCGGTGAGGCGGCGGCCGCTGGCGGGAGACCCAGCGACCGTCCAACCCACTCTCGAACGTTACCGCTACTGATGCAATGCCGGCGACGCCCACTATGCGCGGCGGTCACCCGCCGAACTTAGTAGCCGTCACTGACAATAACGTCCGTGTCGCTCAGGCTTAAGCGGTGGTTGAACGTCGCCCTCTTCCGATGCCGTGAGCTGCACGTTGCTTGGACCTGTTCGGCACCGCTGCGGGACAGAAAGCAGGCAGGCGGCGATGCCCTCCTCTGTGCCGTCAAGGCCGCGAACCATCCGGCAATCGGTAAAGACTGATGCAGGTTAACCATCAAAATGCGTTCGAGCGCCTCGATACCAATGCTAATCAAGTGCTTGCAATCGCGTACTATTCTGAAGAAGCGCGTCTTTTTGGCGCCGCGTTACCGAACGTTACGGGGGGAAAACAGGTTGCTGTTAACCCATTGGAAAGGTATTCCGCCGTTCGGGCTGGCAGGCGATTCGCGTGACGTCCCCCCGGTGATTTTGGGGTATCCAATGGGGAGAATTTCAATGAGTTTGTTTAAGGCAATTTTGCCCGCGAGCGTCGCGCTTGCTGCGGCGCTCGGGATGGGTTCAGCGGCAAGTGCAACCGTCATCCATGTCGGAGGCGCCACGACCGGCGCCCCCGCCAATGGCGCTTACACTTTTGATCTGACGAATGGCTCGACGCCGTTCTCGCCGATCATTACGGCGCGGTACAGCGCAGACTACGGCGCGCATGACGGCGTTCAGGCGGTCGACGATTCGTTCGTGTTCACCATTCCGCAGAATGGCTCGGGCAGCGGCAACTTTTCGACCAGCTTCACGGTTACGTCGAACGAGTTCACGCTGACCGATATCTTGTTCAACGGCCAATCCTTCTTCAGCCAGGTGACGGTTGGTGCGCATGGCTGGTCGCTGTCGATCGACGATCCTTTGCCGATCACGGCGAATCTCCAGAACACTCTCGAAATCATCGGGAGCGTGAAGGGCATCAACGGCTATAGCGGCAATCTGACCTTTGCCGCGGTCCCCGAAGCTTCCAGTTGGGCGATGCTGGTTTTGGGGTTCGGGCTGCTGGGTGTGGCAATGCGTAGCCGCCGCAGGGCTGCTGTCTCTTTCGGCTGAGCCTCTGAAATCGGAAGGAAAGCCGCCGGCGAGAGTCGGCGGCTTTTTTGCGCTATACAAATTGGCTAAGAGCAGGTCGGCTTGCTGGGGGCTCCGAACCTCGCGCACTACGAGGTGCCGAATATCATGCGGCCCGCTGATCCTGCAGGCGCTCGGCGAGCCGGCCTAAAGGGCCGCGGCACTTAGAAGACAAGAACAGAGACGGCATCGAGCCCAAGGCCGATAGCCGTCATGAGTCTGCTCAAGCAGCTTGCATCGTTTACAGTCACACCTCATCCGCGCGCTGATCGGCCGCGGTGGCACTATGCCTCCCTGCCAATTTTGACGCCTCCTGTGGGGCGGGCGGTCCCATAAGCATCGGTCCGGCGGGGCGATTGGCCACCGTTGAGTCCAAATTACGACCTGGGTCGCCGGGTCGGATTCTCCAAGTGAGAGATACGCCTACGAGGCAGGTCCGTGGTACGGTCGATAAGCTTGCGCAATTTGCGAATGGCGGTGTCTCGGCCCGTATCCGACGGAGCCTGTAGATCCTCCTCCGATACGTCCAGCGCCGCCGCGATACGTTTGCGGGTTTCTGCCCTGCCCGCGAGCCCAGGCCGGTGTTCGATACGGTTTAAGGCCGGGGCCGAAATGCCGACCAAGGTTGCCAACTCGCTTTGCGTCATACCTCTCACCTGACGCCACCGTACTATGGGGTGCACCGGCCTGCCGTCCGGGTCACGCAGTCCAAGCCTAGTCTCCAATGAAACCACCAGGCAGCGGGCTTCCACGAGCATTCGCCTCAACTCCGCTTTGCCGGCGACGCTGTCATCCGGTGGGTGGCTTGCCCGCTTGGATCGGACTTCGCGCGGGAGCTTCATGCCACCTCCTTCACCGGCTATAACTCGCTCCTGGTACCCGCAGCACTGACCCAGATTGTGCGCGGTTCCGCGGTTGCTCGGTTAGCAGCGCTTGATAGCAGGCGGCCGGTGAAAGCCGAAGATTAAATGCCCCGCGTTAAAAGGTTGAGCGCGAAGTAAATCGCATTGTCTAGCACCGATGCAACTCGTCGCTCACACCCGCGAGGCGCGCTGCAGCTCCGGGACCGCCGAGATGTACTTCAGCATCTTCCGCGCCCGCGAGCCTGATCGGGCCTGAACAATGTCAACAAGCTGAAGCCATCCCCCCCGGGGGCGAACATATATCCGGGTTTACGATAGTCATCGCTTCAGCACTGGGCATGTCCGCGCCGACAGCGGCCTCGCTCGAACCAGTACCGGCCATGAGGAGGCTCGTTTAGCAGCCGATGGCCGTTGGCGGGGCCCAGCGCTGGATCGGCGTCGGCTCATTCGTGCCTCGAAAGCCCCTCCCGCCGCACTCAGCCAACCCCACTCGAAAAACACCAAAACTATTACGACTAAATAACGAACCCTTAAGAGTGGGGTGGTTATGGTGGACTTTGCAGCTGGAGTAACAACGTAGGCGGGATATTTATCCTCGCCACGGTCCCGATTAACGTATATCGGGTAGTTTATCTCACAATGAGCGCGCGTGGGGCGACGGGCATTGCTTCGGCGGGTTGTCGGCGGAGGGGGGCGTGAGATACGGGATCTTAGTTGTGAGAGCTGCAGCGAGCCTCGCCGCCATCGGCGGTGCGTCGCCTGTCAATCTACCGTATCACCAAACCCAGGACCCCGAGATCGAAGGCCCGGGGAAGGGTAGTGATCAGCCCGCGCCGGAATCTGGAGGGAGCGCGGATCCGCTCGGAGAGAAAGGTGTCGCTCGGCGCGAGGCGCCTGAAGCCGCAAGGGAAGCTGCCCTGCGGCCGGTCGAGCAGGGTATTCGGGTGGTGCAAGGCCGTGCCGCGCACCTGGCGCGGACTCTGCCCCTGCAAATGCTGCCGCTGGGCGCCTCCTTCTCAGGAAGATTGGACATTTCGGATGACCCGGTCAGTGCTGAGAATGTTCAGCACGCAATAGCCGCCGGCAAACATTCCTGGCCACTGCTCGCCGCCTTCAGCGGAGGCGGGACGAATCCCGATGCGGGCAGCGGAGGTGGCGAGGACGGCGGGAAAGCTGGGGGCGGCACCAATAGTGGCGGCGGGGACAGTGGCTCCGATGGCGGCGGCAGCACCCCACCTGTAGGCTGGCCGCCCGAGGGTGGCACGGACTCGTCAGGCGGAGGCCAGACGGATGATGGCGGGCTGACACTTCTGCCATCTCCTCCCACCGAGCCCGGTAACAATCCTGGCGGCGGTACGGACGGCGAGGGCGGCGGCTCGGTGCCGCACCCACCCCTTCCGCCGGTCCAGATGGTCCCCGAACCAGCCACGTGGGGGATATTCACGCTCGGGCTTTTCGCGGTCGGCTTCCTCATGCGCCGGCGACGCGTCAACAAGCCCTCGGCTCCCGCTCCGCGCCCCGCTCGATAAACGGTTCGGGCCGCACGGAAGGGTCAAGGTGTGTGGTCGTGGTCCAACGGCGCATCTTGCGGCCGCTCCCACCCCCCCGGGGGGGTGACGGCGCAGCAGAGCGGGCCGGAGTTCAGTTGAAGTGTGGCCGACCGGATCCTGCACCTGCCGCCCGGGCCGGGCTTTGCCACCCTGATCGAGCCCGCGCGCGACAAATGGGCAGGGGAAGGTCGCGGATCGGGCAAAAGCCACTTCTTCGCGGAGCTGCTGATCGCCGACGCGATGGCGCCTCCTGGCGAGAATGGCAGCGAAGGCTGCGCGCGGTGTGCGTACGCGAGGTGAAGAAGACGACGCGGAATTTATCTTGATCTTCCAGGTAAATACACGATTCTTAAGCGGTTAACCAGTATTTTGCTTACCCTTTCCTTAATGTTCTGTTAAGCTGCCGCTGTGGGATTTGAGGGATCTCACTTCGCTTGGGGATTTATCATGCGTATCAAAACGTTGGCGCTGATTGGCGCGTCTTTTTTAATTCTGGCAACTTCGTCCGCCGAGGCCCAGATCGCTTATACAAATGGCGGGATTGATGGAACTATCTCAGGCTGGACGATCAACAGCGGCTATGCGCTGACCAACTCGTTCACGCTGAGCTCGACCACGACCATCACCGGCTTCACATTCGGCGGATGGACATTTGCGGGCGACACGATCACGTCAGTCGACTGGGGGATTTCCTCGTCTGTTGACTATGCGATCAGCGGCACCGCCAGCCTTACCAAGGGCAGCGGCGGAACCAATGGTTTCGGTTACGACGTCTACGAATATGGCTCGTCGATCGCGCCGCTCACCCTGGCGGCCGGAACCTATTATTTCGGGCTGCAAAACGCGGGCACGTCGCAGGGCAACCTTGCTTTTTGGGACGTCAACAACGGACCGTCGGTCGCGTTCGAGAATCAGATCGGCAACGTGAATGGTTATCTGGTAGCAGGTACGAATTCCGCCGCCTTCACCCTGCTGTCGGGCAGCGTGCCGGAGCCGGCGAGCTGGGCGTTGATGCTCGGGGGCTTCGGCCTGGTTGGTGGCGCGATGCGCCGCCGTCGGGCGAGCGTTTCCTTCGCCTGAACCTACCACAATTCAACAGAGCGCCGCCGGTGGAAGCCGGCGGCGTTTTTGTATGTAGCGCAAATGCGACAGGCGGCAGCGGCGGATGGCACCGGAAACGGGTTGATCCGTTTTTGCAGCCATGGACGGCCGATATCTTACGGAAATGGCGCGGCAATGGGTGAGCGAGCAAGGCGAGGATGCCAGCGAACATCTGGCCGACGCGATCCGCGAATTGCGCGCGGTTGGCGACACGAGAGGTGCGGCGTTGTTGGCGAAGATCGCGCAACGGGTTGAGCAGATCGACGATGCGGTCCCGCACGGCGGGAGCCGAAACCTGATTCGTCGGCCCCGAAACCGCGCATTCGGTCCATCGGCATGAGCCAACGGCTCGGCGCGGGATCGTAACGCATCCGGAATAGTTTCGGACTTTCAACCAGTTAGAAGTTCCCTCCGAATGGTCAAAAGGCCGCTGACGCCGCACGACTGACCGCAGGACACTTTCGTTAACCATCCCGGAATCTAGTTTCGGTCGGGCAAGGATCGCCTCCCTGGGGGGAGCAGGGCCGGCACGGGTGCCGGGCGGCCTCGCATCGGAGCGGAAAACCTTATGTCTCGAACCCTCAAGGTCGCGGTGCGCCGCGGCATGCCCCTGCTTGCGCTTGCGACAGCCGCCATGGCCGCACTCTCGCCGGCGCACGCGACTTTGCTGCCGCAATCCTGGAACGGCTATCACTGGGCTCATACGGGCAACCTGGCGATCCTGGTCGGCCACAATACGAGTTCGACCTGGTCGTCCTACCTGTCGTCGGCCGAAGCCAAGTGGTCGAGCGACAAATATATCGACTATATCGGCATGTTCGGGATGACGAGCGCCAAGAGCTGCTCGCCGATCTTCGGCACGATCCAGGTGTGCAGCGGGAATTACGGCAAGACCGGGTGGCTGGGCTACACGCAGGTCTGGACCGGCGGGACGCAGATCAACCAGGCGACGATCAAGCTGAACGATTATTATTTCAGCCAGGCGAAATACAATAACGCGTACTTCCGCCAGCAGGTCATCTGCCAGGAGCTGGGCAATGCGCTCGGCCTGGACGACCTGGACCACATCTACACCAACACCAATGCCGGCACCTGCATGGATTACACCAACGATCCGAGCGGCAAGAAGGGCACCAACGGCACGCGGGCGAACACGACCGCCAGCCTGACCGACTTCCAGCGGCTGGACGCGATCTATGCGAAGAAGGATTCGACCCAGCTGGCCTTCACCAAGCCCGGCGTATTCGGAAACGCGCTGGCGGTGCCGGACGCGGTGCCGGAGCCGGCGAGCTGGATGACGATGCTGATCGGCTTCCTGGGGTTGGGCGCGAGCCTGCGGCGTAGCCGCAAGGCGGCCGTCGCGGCCTGAGCCCACGGGGGCGCCTTGCCGACCCTGAGCGGCAAGGCGCCCTTTCGCTTGCGGCGCGCAGGCGGGCCGCTAAAGGCGCCCCTTATGGTAAGGGGCTTGAGATTTCTGTGCGCGTGCGTGGCCGCGCTGTGGCTGAGCGCGCCGGCGATGGCCGAGCGGATGCTGTTCGTAGGCAACAGCTTTACCTTTGGCGCGGGATCCGCGGTCCATTATTTCCACCCCGAACTGGTGCACGACCTCAACCGCCAGAACCAGGGCGGCGTGCCGGCGCTGTTCAAGATGTTCACGCAGCAGGCCGGCCTGGAATGGGACGTGAGCCTGGAGACGGCGGGCGGGCAGGACCTGGCCTACCACCTGACCAACAAGCGGGCCGAACTGGCCGGCGCCTGGGACGTCGTGCTGCTGCAGGATTATTCGACGCTGGACCGCACCAGGCCCGGCAATACGAGCGCGCATGTCCGCGACGCGGGGCGGATGGCGGCACTGTTCCGCGGCGCCAACCCGGCGGCAAAGATCTATCTGGAAACGACCTGGCCGCGCGCGGACCAGACCTATCCGCCCGGCAGCCACTGGCACGGCAAGCCGATCCGCGCGATGGCGGACGACCTGGCGCGCGCAAACGCGCTGGCGCTGATCGCCAACCGCGA
>Ga0157372_10008738_pt1 | contig 10754 bp, 6 predicted proteins | sample C55metaG_FD_115307 | JGI IMG/M metagenome (GOLD analysis project Ga0157372, IMG submission 115307) | Corn rhizosphere microbial communities from Kellogg Biological Station, Michigan, USA - C5-5 metaG | ecosystem: Host-associated > Plants > Roots > Rhizosphere > Soil | place: USA: Michigan...
AGCGCAAGGATGAGGAGAATGTTGGAGAAGATTCTTGGCATCAGAAACGAAGCAAGCCGGGCAGGTGGGCTTAGCTCTTTATGTGGGCTGTTCATTTATACCTGATGTTTGCGCTGGGAGCGAAGAGCAAATCCAGGTCACTGGGTGGAGACGGGGGTGTTGCAGTAACCTGCAACGGTGTTCAAGAAAGAACTAAGCTCCTCTGACGATACGAATCACCTAGAGGACGACGGCAATGGATTCACATGTCACCGTGTCGCGACTACCCGGAGCCACGAAGTGAGGTGAGGACGCGACGAGAGAATCGTCGCGTCCTCAGGTTAGATCAGAATGTGAATTTGCCACCTAGCTCCAGCGTGCGGGGATCCCACGCACTGGTAATCTGACCGAATTGGCTGCCACCATAGCTGGTGTTCAGCCCATTTGGTTGGAAGTGATTGAACGTGTTGAATGACTCAAACCGCAGTTGGAAACTCGCTGCTTCTCTGATTGCGAACGTTTTGTACAGAGAGGTCGAGAAGTTTTCGCGGCCTGGGCCAACGATTGTGTCTTTCCGCGCGTTTCCGAAGCCCAGGTTCGGGCCTCCCAACCATGCGGGGACTGGCGCTGAGAAGGTGCTGGTATCGAACCACTTGTTCCTTTGTTTCGGATACTTTGTCTTTCCATTTTGATCTGGACGGTTTGTGTACCCGCCGCCCAGTCCGATCGGATCGTAGCTGATCGACAGCCCCGGTCCTTGGTTCGCTGGAATGACGCCGGACTCAGCCAGTGCAGTACCCGCTATCTCCCATCCTCCGAGGATCGATTTCGTCCATGCCGCGGAGTTCTTGAAGAATGGCAGGTGATAGACGTAGTTGATGCTCAGGATGTGCCGGCGATCGAGCGCGCCGGAGCCCTTGTCGTACCTGAGATTCCACGGGTTGCTGGCGTTGTTTTTGTCATACGTGGTGAGATCGATTTCGTGGGACCACGTGTAATCAACTTCGCCACTCAGCCCCCAACGGTTTTGAATGCGAAGTCCCGTCTGGAAGCCGTGGTAGTTTCCATTGGTGGTGTTTTCGATCTGGTTGATGTTGCCGAAACCTGGAAAGTTGCGGAACAGGTTGGCATTGGGTAGGTTCGTTGGGGTGCTGCCGTCCGGGCAAACGTCCGTACCTCCGTTGTATTTGTTGCTGCCGTCGCCGTTGCGGCAACGAATAGTCAGGTCCGTTTCAACCGGGAAGGTGTTTATCTGACGCTGAATATTCTGATGCCATGCGAGGTTTCCGACATACTGGACGACCCAGATCATCGAGGGAGCAACTTCGTGCTGCACTCCCAGACTGAACATCGCCACCGCGGGAGCTTTGTATGTCTGAGGCATATTGTTGATGCCTGCCGGGAAGAACGGCTTCGATGCTACGTCGCCGTTTACCCAACTCTTGGATGGAGTGCTGAAGTAGACGTTGTTCGCGCTCGGGTTATACGCGAACGGAGGCGTCGTAGCTGTGTCGTAGATATCGTTCCCCTGCATGCGCTCGAAGAAGGTGCCGAATCCGCCGCGAAGAACGGTCTTGCCGTTCCCGAAGAGGTCTTCAGAGAACCCCACTCGGGGTTGCAGAGTGTTGTAGTCGTTGGTGACCAGCCCGTGCGGGAAGCCATTCACGCCCGCCAGGCCAATGCCGTTCAGATAGTAGGGAATCCCGTTCAGCACCCGGAAGCCAGGACCGGTGGGATCCATCGATCCGTCAGCATTCCACTTCGGCTGGGCCGAGAAGAGGTAGAGACTCGGATCGAAGTTGGAGACGGCGTTGCTCCGCTCCCAGGCGTGCGGCAGAGCATCATAACGCAAGCCAAGTTGCAGAGAGAGCCGCGGCGTTACGTGCCAGTTGTCCATCACATAAGCGGAGGGCGTCTGGTTGACGTAGTGGCGAATCGGCGCTTCCATGAACTGCTGATAATTGCCCGAGAAGCCCATCAGCATGTCCATGAACGCATCGCCAGAAAGGTTGGCGTTGAAGTTGTATTGACCCATCACATTGCCGAACAGTTGCTGATTCTTCGTATACCGGTTGTAGCTCACACCAAACTTCATGGCGTGTTTGCCCTTGGTATAGGAGATGTCGCCCTTCGGCATGTAGTCTTGTGCCGCATTATGCCAGGGTGCCGACCCCATTTGTTCGTTTGTGTTGTAGGGAGTGCCCCATCCCATGCCGGGCACCAGTTGCGAGCCGTTATTAAAGAACGTGCCGGCATTCCAGCCTGATGGCTTGTTGGCCAGCGGGCTGTTGATGATGTCAATGATGTTGCCGTCATAGTTCATGCTGGCTTCGACCAGCAGATTCGGACTCAGCGTGCCGCTCAGCTTGATTGCCGCGGAGTACGATGGGTTCGAGAGAGTTGAAGTGACCGTGTTGTAGCTTGCCGACAGCCACCCAAGGAACGGTACACCGTATCCCTGGCTCACCTTGTCGTGCATGTAATGTCCGAGAATGTTCCACTTGTCGCTGAACTTGTGGTCGATTCGAACGATATCGTCGCGAACATCGATCGGATTGGCAATGTTGGCGACCGCCTTGTCATCACTCGTGGTCGGCTTGGGCACAATGCCCGAACTCAGGAACAACACTGCATTTGGATCAAACAGCTGATAAGGAATTGTGTTGTTCGGGAACGGCTGTCCCGGCGTGAGGCCCAGCGTCGTCAACTGCGCGTTGAACGCGGCATCTCCGACAACCGGAACAATGATCTTCGTAGTCGGAGCAAATCCTGGAGCAACGTATTTCAGGCTTTGCCCGGCCGTCGGCCGGTCGGCGTTTGGGAGCGTCGGGCTGTTCGTCGTCCCGGCGCCGGAAAGGATCTTCCGCCACTCTTCATTCACGAAGAAGAAGGTCTTGTCGCGATTCTTGTTATAGACATTCGGAATGAAAAGCGGGCCGCCAAAATTACCGCCGAAGATGTTGTAGTGCGCGTTCGTCTTCGTTCTTGAAATGGGCTCTTTGGCGTTGTAAGCGGGTGTACGGTTGAACTCGAAAAGCGAACCGTGATACTTCTGCGAACCTCGTTTTAGCGAGAGGCTCATCGTCGCCCCGGAAGAGATACCGTAGTCCGGAGGATAGTTCGAAGACATGACATTGAACTCGGCGATTGCGTCCTGGGAAGGCATGATGTTCATGCCGCCTGCGCCACCGCGGTCATCGGCCTCCGCACCGTCAATCAGCCAGATATTGTGGCTTTGCCGAAGGCCATTGACGGAGATGGTGAAGTTCGATGCGACCGAAGTCGGAGTGTTGCTGTCTGGCAGTGCCGAACTTACGCCCAGACCTAATGCCGCGAGAGCCGCAAAGTTGCGGTTTTGGGTGGCAATGGACGTAATCTGCTCGGAACTGATGAGCGAGCTGACCACGTTCGAATCCACCTGCGGCACGAGCGCATTTGCTTCAACGGTTACGGTCTGCGCCTCTGATCCGACGGTGAGCTTCGCATCAACACGGATCGTTGAGGACACGTTCACGACAACGCCGCTCTGAATGTACGATTCGAATCCCTTAGCCGTGATCTTGAGGATGTAGGTTGCGGGGTTCAGACCCGAAATTGTGTAGAGGCCCGAGGGTCCGGTTTCTGTTTCTTTGGTGGCGCCGGTGGCAGGATCGGTGAGCGTTACTGTTGCGCCCGCCACTACCGCTTCAGTCTGGTCAGTGACTATGCCCGTCAGCGTTGAGTTAGCCTGCGCATACGCGCCGACCGTGCCTCCCAAAGCCATGAGCAAAGCTAGCAAGATGAACCTTTTCATTCTTTTTCTCATGTGGCTTCCTCTGCGTGGTGATCCATCTGGTTGATGGAGAGTGAGGGGATCACATCTCGCGTTAAGTTCTTGCACGCACCGAGGCCTCCCAGGGATTGAGCCTCCGACCTCAGTCCTCGGCTCATCGCTTATCCCCTTCCAGGTAAAACGATTCACCAAGATTTGCGCGCATTATATTCACCGAAAGGTGGCACTCCAGTGATGGCTGTCACGCCTTAGACCTTCACATGGAAATGCCCCCGTGTTCGATGGATCTCAATCTCCGCCCTTGCTCAACAACTGCCTCCTTTCCTCTTCCTGAGGTCTCCCTTCTCGTCTAGGAGAAAACTTCTCTGGATTTGCCGCTTTCGCAAGGCTTACACCTGTGCAGGAATTTCCTCTGGCAATGAAGACTGGACAGCGAGCTCCCGCAATGGTTCGATAGCTCACTCCAGTTCGCCATCGCTCGGCGGACGTTGCGTTTCCGGGCGAGCAAAGGATAAGGAGATCCTGTTGAGTCGAGGTGCAGTGACTCAGGATCCCCTCGACGGGGTCCCCTTCTCGGACGCTGATCTGCGTCGGACAAAACAGCTCGGCTTCACGCCATGTAGTGAACGGCATCCTGTCGATCACAGTTTGAGGAGTGCATGCCCCCTCACCACCAGTTGTCGGGTCGGACACGTGAAGAACGGTCAATCTGGCGCGAAGTTCCTGAGCCAGTCGGGAGGCAAAGCCCACTGGAATTTCACAGCTAGACTCGGACGAGACGGCGAGGGTCACATTTCTGATGGCTGTTTTGTTCGACCGGATGGCGTTTCTTCCAATCGCACAGACGGGGACGTCAACCCCTCGCATCAGCTGTTGATAGAGAGAGGGAACTTGCTTCGTGGTAAGGTCGGGATCCTCTTCGAACCCAAACAGCACTCGATCAACGCCACACGAGCGGACTAGCAGCGGTATCTCCAGGTCTGGAGCTCCGGACAGCAGAACGGGCTGGCATGTAAATCCGAGCCAGCGAAGCTGCCTGGACATACGATCGATGGTTTCCCGGGCTTCACGGATGCCGGGGTTTGGGCGAGGGGAAGATGGTCTGCGGCAGTTTCGAGCGCCCTGCAAAGTGTGTACGTGCGCAAGAATGATGCTTGCTCCGCTTTGCCGTGCCTGATCGATGATGTGCGGTAACAACGTGGCTTCATCATTCAAAGTGGTGACCGCCAGAATCACCTCAGGCGCGCACCACATCCGAAGTGTCTTGACGGAAACTGGCCGACGGGGGAAGGGGGCGATGATCGCCGCAGAGTGAAAGACCTGCATCGAAACGTCTCCTGACAGCGCTTTGAATCGCGAGGGGCGCTGGTTCTCTTGGAGCTAGGGGCAACTCCTGATTCCTTCACTTCTGAACGCACGTCCGTGACCAATCGCAAACAGAAGCAATTTCCGTCATTCACTTGGAGTTGGGTAGGCAACGACGCCCAAACGACTCGTATATGCAGAGAGCGGCGTCCAAAAGTTTGGACGGTTGTCCGAAAATTCGGCGCTCAGGGGGAGATGCTGTTTGACCTGGCGTTTCTATGAAATGGCCGTAGAGGGGCTCAGAGAAGGTTCTGGGACACTCCCGGATCGTTTGGCGTTATCTGGCTGGACACATTGTGGAGGTCGCCGCGATGGGCAGTATGAATCTGATCCGGGATGGCGCGGGGGATGGCTCACAACGTGCTGGAGTCGGGAGCAGAGCCTTACTATTTCGCGACAGCGAGAGAGCAAGGCGAAAACATGACCAAGCTTCAAATGTCCGAACTGCTTCACGCCGAAGGTCGCCTGAGCGATTCATGAATGAACGACTGCTGCTTCCGTATAGAGAGGTTCACAATGCTGCAACTTCCACCAATGCCTGCCTGGGATTCTCTTCACGTGCTAATCATTCATTTCCCAATTGCACTTCTGCTGCTGAGTCCCATCTTTATTCTGATCAGTGCGGTCTTGACGCCTCCCAAAGGGAGACCTTATATGGTGGCGGCGCTGATCACCCTTGTTCTAGGTACCTCATCGCTTTTCTTAGCGACATCGAGCGGTCATTCTGCTGCGGAGTTGGCAGAACGGGGAGGACCGGCGGACGCTGTGCTGAAGATGCATGAAGAACTTGGAGAGCAGACGAGAATTCTCTTTGCGGGCCTTAGTGCCATCTCTCTGGGAATGTACTTGATACCGAGATTCCTTCGCCGGGACGAGAATCGACTTTTCTCCAGTTTCCTGCCCGCAGCCTTCCTCTCTCTGTACACAGTTGGAGTCTTGTTCTTGATCAACACGGCACATGCCGGCGGGCGACTCGTCCATGAGTTTGGAGTTCATGCCGTTTTGCCCGCGGGTCAAAGTGATCGCCTCGAAGCTCCAGGCTCCCTTGCGGGGACGGCTGATAGCAGATAGAGCCTCTTGGGAGGGGTCAGGCGTACCATTCCACATAGTCGTCCGCCACAAAGAGAACGATGCAAAGTATCACTTCATTTGATCAGTTGGAAGCACTTGCATTTCGCAGACAGCAGACAGCATTCAGCGTGCTCACACTGTTTGTTATTGCGGTACTGCTCGTCATGCATACTCTGTTTGCATCATTGCTTGGCGAGCCGAATTCAGCGGTGATTCTTCTGCTCGGCTTTGCATTCTCTGTAAAGGTCCTGGAGGTCATCTGGCTTCAGGGAAAGCGACAAGGAATCACCGAGAAGATCGCGCGGATTGAAACTCTGACATCGGCGCTTGGGATATTCGTTCTTGCTTTTTTGCTTGCGTATTTCACGAATCGCGATGATCCGCCCTATTTCGTACTTCTTGCCATTCCGATCCTGCAGTGTGCGTATCACCTCCGGTTGGCTCCAACCGTACTGGCGATTTCTGCAGCAATTGGGATGATGTTTGCGTGGGCCCGTCATTACTTCAACTCCCACCCGCCTCCAAGACCGACTGAGTATTTAGAGCTCGCCATGGTCGCCGCAATTTATACGTTGATGGGGATCCTGGTGTGGTACCTCGTCAATCAGCTCAGAAATCATGAACAGCGGCTCTACCACAATATGAAGGAGCTTGAATCAACCCGGGAGAAGCTGATTTCCGAGGAGAAGCTTTCCGCAGTGGGACGGTTCGCCAGCAGCATCGCGCACGAGATTCGCAACCCTGTTGCTATGATCACAAGCGCCTTGGCCACTGCGAATAACATGGCTGCAGATGGCGAAGAGCGAGAGGAGATGTTCGGTATTGCCGCCCGGGAGGCGAAGCGCCTTGAGAAGTTGACTAAAGATTTTTTGACATACGCTCGTCCGCGCAAACCTGAAGCCTCGGCGACATCCGTCGCAGACATACTCGAACACATCGTCGAGTTGACGAGGATGCACGCTGCGGGCCGTAAGCTCGATGTCGCCTATGAGATCGTTGGCGATACGCAGGCGGTCATCGACCAGGCGCAGATAGAAGCAGCTCTGGTCAACCTCTGCCTTAACGCAGTGGATGCGACTCCTGACGGAGGCCGAATCGATGTGCGATCACGTTCCAATCACGGCCGGCTTTCGTTAGATGTTGAAAACTCTGGATCGAAAATCGAGCCCGAGTATCTGAGGCAAGTGTTCGAACCGTTCTTCACCACTAAACCGGGGGGCACTGGTTTGGGATTGGCAATCGCCCGCGGGGTTGCACTTGCACACGGTGGCGATCTTTACGTAAGCAGGAATGAGAACGGAGCAGTCGTGTTCACGATGGAAATCAACGAAGCTCGCGACAGTTCTACAAATGAGGATCTATATGGCCAAAATATTGGTAGTAGATGATGAACAGGGCATGCGACGCATCCTGGGTGTCAATCTCCGCAAGGATGGTCACGTAATTGTGGAGGCTGAAGGCGCGTCAGCAGCCCTCGATCTGATCAAGCGCGAAGACTTTGATGTAGTTCTGACAGATCAGCGCATGCCGGATGGAACCGGCCTTGATGTCATTCGGGCAGTCCGAGATGACGATCCAACTACATCCGTTATCTTTCTCACTGCGGTTGGGACACTTGAGCTGGCGGTAGAAAGTATGAGACAGGGTGCGTTCGACTTCCTCACGAAGCCATTCGATCCAGAGGTCGTGAGAGCTTCCGTACGTCGTGCATCAGAGCGTACAGCTCTCATGCGGGAGAACGCGGTTTTGAAGACGGCCGTCCGAAAGCTCGAGGGCGCCGATGAAATTCGCGGGACAGGACCCGGGATCGCTGCCGTCCGTGAATTCATATTGCAAGTGGCTCCTACCACCACCACGGTCCTTATCACCGGGGAAACAGGAACAGGAAAGGAGTTGGTCGCGCGAGCGATACACCGAAACAGCACGCGATCGGGAAAGCCCTTTATTGCAATCAACTGTGCCGCCGTGACCGAAACTCTGTTGGAAAGCGAACTCTTCGGACACGAGCGAGGGGCTTTTACAGGAGCGGAACGTGCGCGAGCCGGTTTGTTCGAAGCGGCACATGAAGGCACTGTCTTTCTGGATGAAGTTGCGGAAATGTCACCTGCTGCTCAAGCGAAACTCCTGCGAGTACTCGCAGATGGAGAAATACAACGCGTAGGATCGTCCACGACGCGTCGGGTTGATGTTCGAGTGCTTGCGGCCACTCACCGCAATCTTAATGAGAGAGTGCATTCGGGAGCCTTCAGGCAGGACCTCTATTACCGTCTCGCGGTTGTGCCTGTGCGGTTGCCGGCTCTCAGGGAACGCAAGGAAGACATCCCGGATCTATGCAAAAGCCTCTGCCAAAGAATCGCGGAGGAAATGAAGGTTCCTTCGAAGGTGATGACGCCGGCTGCGCTCGAGAAACTCTCCACCTATAGCTTCCCAGGCAACATTCGTGAACTGCGCAATATCCTGGAGAGAGCTCTCATCCTTGGGCGGTCGGTCAATATTGAGCCGGAAAATCTGTACTTGCCGTCAACAGGCGCTTCTGAAGGCCGCGGTGGAAACGATCTGGTCTCCTCGATAGTCAACCTCGTCTCCAATCAGGTGAACCTCAGAGAACTTCTAACCAATTTCGAGAGAACATTGATAGCGCGCTCTCTCGAACTCTCTCATGGAGTCCAAGCCGAGGCGGCACGGAAGCTAGGCCTCTCGCGAAGTGATCTGGGATACAAGGTGGGAAGATATGGCCTGTCTGGGGTTGCGGAAACAGCCTCAATGAATGACGATCCCCAAAAGGCCTCGAGCTTGGACCGCGCGTGAGGTTGGAGACTCTACAGGCGAGAGCGTCATCGACCCACTCAGCTTAAGCTCTTTGGTTTGTTGGTGCCGGGAGGGGGGGTCGAACCCCCATGACCGCAAGGGTCGGCGGATTTTGAGTCCGCTGCGTCTGCCAGTTCCGCCATCCCGGCCGGAGTGAGTTGCATGGAAAGTATCGCACAGGCGTTGGTTAGGAGGCCACTTCTCGAAACGGCTGCATGCGCTCCGGTCAATCAATCCGAGCCGGCAAATTCTCCCAGAGAAGACGACTTCTCCCGGATAACAGGACGGCGAAACGCACACTCGACAAAGATCAGCACTTTCCCTATGGCATAGCTTAAGCAGTGGCATACGTCCCATGCGACAATGGAGGCAATCGTGATGACTACTGCCTCTTCTGCAGTCGTTCCCGATCCGGTCGTGGTCACCCCGGAATTGCTGACACAGCACAGCATCACTCCGGATGAGTACGAACGGATCCTGGCGGCACTGGGACGTGTCCCTTCCCTCACAGAACTTGGTATTTACAGCGTGATGTGGAGCGAGCACTGCTCGTACAAATCGAGCCGTGTGCATTTGAAACGCCTTCCGACGAAGAGCGACCGGGTCGTCCAAGGGCCGGGAGAAAACGCCGGCATTATTGACGTTGGCGATGGCTGGGCGTGTGCTTTCAAGATCGAAAGCCATAATCATCCCAGCTATATCGAACCTCATCAGGGTGCGGCCACGGGCGTTGGTGGTATTTTGCGCGACATCTTCACGATGGGAGCGCGTCCGCTCGCAGTAATGGACTCGCTGCGTTTCGGGCCCATCCGGCCTGAGGCAAGCACTGAGCCGGAACTGGTCCAGAAGAACCACTCTATTGTGGAAGGCGTGGTGGACGGAATCGCCAGCTACGGCAACTGCTTCGGGGTGCCCAATCTGGGTGGAGAAACGAAATTCGAGCCCTGCTACAGCGGAAACCCCCTAGTGAATGCATTCGCGCTTGGCCTCGTGCGTAAGGATGAGATTTTCTATGCCAAGGCGACCGGAACCGGCAACCCAGTCATATATGTAGGTGCAAAAACGGGCCGAGACGGTATTCACGGCGCCACCATGGCCTCAGAGGAATTCAAGGAGGGCTCAGAGCAGAAACGCCCCAATGTTCAGGTCGGCGACCCTTTCATGGAGAAGCTGCTGCTGGAGGCGTGCCTCGAAGCTATGAAGACTGGTGCAATCGTCGGCATCCAGGACATGGGTGCGGCCGGGCTGACCTGTTCGACATGCGAGATGGGCGCACGCGGCGGCGTGGGACTCGATGTAGAACTTGACCTGGTGCCCCAGCGCGAAACTGGCATGAGCGCTTACGAGATCATGCTCTCTGAAAGTCAGGAGCGCATGCTGCTGGTTGCTGAGAAAGGCCGTGAAGATGAGGTTCTGAAGGTCTTCGCCAAGTGGGGGCTCGACGCGGTAATCGTGGGCACGGTGCAGCCAGAGCCACGACTCAAGATCCGTCATCACGGAGAACTGGTTGCCGATATTCCAAATCAATCTTTGACCGATGATGCGCCGCTCTATCATCGCCCTGTAGGAACCTGGAAAGCACCAGCATCGCTGGATCCTTCTGAGCGGGCTGCTGCAGAGTTGGCGAAGGATCGCGACCTTACGACGGACTTGAAAATGCTGCTTACGAGCGCAAACGTCTGCTCGAAACGGTGGGTCCATGAGCAGTATGACTCGATGGTGCAAACCAACACTGTGCTTGGGCCCGGGGGCGAAGCGG
>Ga0157372_10008743_pt1 | contig 10752 bp, 10 predicted proteins | sample C55metaG_FD_115307 | JGI IMG/M metagenome (GOLD analysis project Ga0157372, IMG submission 115307) | Corn rhizosphere microbial communities from Kellogg Biological Station, Michigan, USA - C5-5 metaG | ecosystem: Host-associated > Plants > Roots > Rhizosphere > Soil | place: USA: Michigan...
CACACGGTCAAGCAGATCGCGAAGATGACGTCGATGGATCCGTGGTTCCTTTACCAACTGAAGGAGATCAACGACCAGCAACTCGAATTGGAAAAGCACCCGATGGAATCGATTCCGCCGGATGTGTTGCGCGAATCCAAGCGCATGGGATTGTCAGACGGTCGACTGGCGCAGGTCTGGCGTCTGGAGACACAGGACAAGGTGCGGCATCTGCGCAAGAAGTATGGAGTCATGCCGGTCTACAAGCGGGTGGATACCTGCGCCGCGGAATTCGAAAGCTTCACGCCCTATCTGTACTCGACGTACGAAGATGAAGACGAAGCAGCGCCGACCGACAAGAAGAAAGTAATCATCCTGGGTAGCGGGCCGAACCGCATCGGGCAGGGAATTGAGTTCGATTACTGCTGCTGTCACGCATCATTCGCGCTGCGCGATGACGGATACGAGACCATCATGATCAACTGCAATCCTGAAACCGTCTCGACCGACTATGACACCAGCGACCGGTTGTACTTCGAGCCGCTGACTTTCGAAGACGTGTGGGCCATTTACCAGCATGAAACTTCCAAGGGCGCCGACGTCGGTGTGATTGTGCAGTTCGGGGGACAGACTCCGCTCAATCTTGCGCTTCCATTAAAAGCAGCAGGCGTGAAGATCATTGGCACCTCACCGGAATCGATTGATCTGGCCGAAGATCGCAAGCAATTCAACAAGCTGCTGGAAGATTTGCAAATCCCTCAAGCCCCGGGTGTTATGGCTACCTCGATTGAAGAAGCTGTCGCGGGAGCGAAACGTATCGGCTTCCCAATCCTCGTCAGGCCGTCCTACGTCCTTGGCGGGCGAGCCATGGTGATCGCCTACGACGAGCAGTCGATTGTGCGTTACATGCAGGAGGCGGTGGAATATTCGCACGATCGTCCTGTCCTGATCGATCACTTCCTGGAAGACGCGATCGAAGTAGACGTGGACGCGCTCTCCGATGGCGACGATGTCGTGATTGGGGGAATTATGCAGCACATTGAGGAGGCGGGGATTCACTCCGGCGATTCGTCGTGTGTGCTGCCTGCGGTGGATATTCCGGATGCTCTGCTTGATCGTATGCGCGAGTACACGTTCAAGCTGGCGAAAGCGCTGAAGGTTGTCGGGCTGATGAATATCCAGTTTGCCATTCCGCGCGGAAATGGCGGCTCCGGGAATGGAGCGAAGGGCGGCAAGGTTTACGTTCTGGAAGTGAATCCGCGGGCCTCGCGCACGGTGCCCTACGTGTCCAAGGCGACAGGCGTGCCCATGGCGAAGATCGCGGCGCGGCTGATGACCGGCCGCAAGTTGCGTGAATTTTTGCCGGAGTTCATCGAGCGCCGCGCCGATCTCGACACCGGAAGCTGGTATTACGTGAAGTCTCCTGTGTTCCCATGGAGCAAGTTCCCCGGCGTAGATACGGTACTGGGGCCGGAGATGAAGTCGACGGGCGAAGTGATGGGAGTGGCGGACAATTTCGGAGAAGCCTTCGCCAAAGCTCAACTCGCTGCCGGCCAGAAATTACCGACGCAAGGCGCCGTCTTCATCAGTGTCACTGATAGCGACAAGCGCCAGGTGGCTGCGGTGGCTCGCAAATTCGTCGACATGGGATTCAAACTGGTTGCGACCTCGGGCACCGCGGACGTGCTGGAAACTGCAGGCATGAATGTGGAGCGGGTTTACAAGGTGAAAGAAGGGCGCCCGAACGTCGTAGATTTCATCAAAGGGCAGCGCATTCAACTGGTCATCAATACACCCACCGGGCAGGAGCCCTGGTTTGACGAGAAGGCGATCCGGCGCGCGGCAGTGATGGCGCGCATTCCGACGATCACTACATTAGCGGCGGCCCGTGCGGCAGCGGAGGGGATTGCGGCTTTGCAGCGCGGAGAAGTAAAGGTCCGTGCGCTGCAGCAGTTGCATGCCGATCGCAGCGTAGGCGTCCGACGTCTGGCGGGATAGTCTTGTATAGGGGCGGACGCCTCGTCCGGCCGGGGCGCAAGCGAGTACCTGATTCGGGCGGCAGACCAGCCTGTGTTACAACATTGCCAAATGAGTAACACAATTATGGTCCGCCTTTCCGAGGACCTGCTAAGGCGCTTGCGGGAGAAATCCCGTCGCACCGGCCTGCCGGTTGGCAGGGTAATCCGAGAGTCATTGGAATCCACTCTGGGTCAGGAGAATGATACTGGTTTCCGTGTCTGCCGCCGCAACAAACGCGAAGCAATTCCTATGCTCTCTCCACCTCGGAACTGATAGGCTTAGCAATACTATGCTGCTGCACGGCATTCTCCCTCCCATTACCACGCCCTTCTATCCTGACGGGCAGGTTTACTACAAAAAGCTGGAGCACAACGTCGAGCGCTTTTCGCGAACGCCGGTCGCCGGAATCGTAGTGCTGGGATCGACCGGGGAAGCGCTCATGCTATCCGATCAAGAGCGGCGCGATGTCTTGAAAGTCGCGCGCCAGGCTGCGGCCCCGAACAAAGTGCTAATTGCCGGAACCGGCGTCGAGTCCGCCATCGAAACGCTGCGTTTGACCGAATACGCGGCAGAGCTCGGGTATGACGTCGCCATGGTGCGCACGCCGCACTATTACAAGAAGCAGATGCTGCCGGCGAATATGCTCGCCTTCTATCGCACGGTGGCGGACCGCTCGCCGCTTCCGGTGATCATCTACAACTTCCCGCAAGCGACCGGCTATGACATTCCTGCCGAGGTAGTAATCGAACTGGCCGAGCACCCGAATCTGATTGGAATCAAGGAATCGAGCGGAGACGTAGAGAAAGTGCGAAACATGGTGGAAAGGACGCGGCACATCAAGCGGAGCGCAACCGTGACCGAGACCTTCGACGCGGTGACGCCACGCATGCTAGCGGCCGCCGGGGGTGAGTCGGCCAATGGCGGCGAACTTATTCCGGTTGGCGCTTTGTCGGGATCGAAAGAGGTGAAACCGTCTTCCGCGGCAGTCACTGTCGTGGGCAAGATGAAGACGCGGCAGAAGGAAGTGGGATTCCAAGTGCTGGTCGGAGCCGCCCACAAACTGCAGGTCTCACTTGACGCCGGAGCTGTCGGAGCGATTCTGGCATTCGCGTGTCCTGCTCCGACCGCTTGCTATGAAATCTATGCCGCTTGGAAAGAGGGCGATGCCGAGCTGGCGCGTCTCAAGCAGGAACGCATTTCCAGAGCGGCCCAGCGGGTTGGCAGCGAGCTGGGTATCCCCGGCCTCAAATATGCAATGGATTTCAACGGGTACTACGGCGGTCCGGCGCGCTTGCCTTTTCTTCCGCTGACGGCGGCGCTCAAGCAGGAAGTAGAGCAACTCATTACCGATATTCGAAACTGAGGTGTCGCTCTGTGAAAAGCGAGATACGGCAGCGCGAGCAATTACCGCCGCTTTCCGAGGAGATGAAGGCCTGGTCAACAGCGCTCTCTACCGAACTGAGCGAGTGGCCGCAAGTCACCCTGAAATCTTTCTTTGGGTTCACTGCGCTTTATCGTGGGAAGACTATGTTTGGCTTGTTGCCGCGCACGCGCAGCATCTTCAAAGGCAACGCAGTCGCCTTCCGCATCAACTCCGCCGATCGCAGCTGGCAGTCTCTGATAGAAAAAGATCAGCGAATCGCTGCCTTCGACAAAGATAAGGCACGGTGGTTCATGTTTGAACTCTCCGGCGACTCCGATTTGCACCACGCTCTGGAATACCTCGGAAGGGCGTTTGAAGCGGCGGGTAGTATTCACAAAAAGAAGTAGTTGCGGGCATATTGTGATTGAAATCACACCGGAGTATACTGGGTTCGAACGAACGTTCGAATTAGTCGTTTCCAAGCCATGGCTACTCCCTCCGCCGCAACCCGGGTTGGTTCACGCCCGCAGCGTGCCGCGCCGGTTTCGGAATCGCGCTACGATCGCCGCCTTTCCGAAATCCTGGCCCACGCCACTGAGGTCTTTTGCAAAAAAGGATACGAAGGGGCATCGATGCGCGATCTCTCGCGGGAGAGCGGCATGTCGTTGGCCGGGCTCTATTACTACTTCGAGTCCAAAGAGCGGCTGCTTTACCTCATTCAGAAGCACACCTTCAGCACCATCGTGCAGCGCTTGAAGTCTCGTCTGGAGAGCGTGAACGACGCAGAAGAGCGCGTGCGAGTTTTCATCCTCAACCATCTGGAATATTTTCTGGCCAACCAGGCCGCCATGAAGGTGCTCTCACACGAGGACGAGGCGTTGAAAAATGGATTCGGAGAGGAAGTGGCGGCGATCAAGCGGGAATACTACAGGATCTGCGTGGGGCTGCTCGATCAGTTGAAGCGCGACCGGGGCTTACAATTTGCGACACGGATCGCCGTGCTCAGCCTGTTTGGCATGATGAACTGGATTTACACATGGCACAATCCGCGGGTAGATGCCGATGCGACGGCCCTTGCGGGAGAGATGGGCGATGTCTTTCTGCGCGGGGTGCTGGGCGGTGAGGCCAAGTGAGGTTTTTTCTGGAGGCTTGGCTTTTGCCTTGGCTTGAGTACGGACCGGAGTCGGAGAGAACTGAGGTCGAGTTTTGCTCGACCGGGCGGACGAGGCGTCCGCCCCTACACGAACATTGAAAAGGAGTCATTCATGGCGACGACAATGCAACCGGCAACTACGGAAAGTGCGAAACAGCTGCTCAACTACCGCACGGATGGTGGTGTGGCTATCATCGAGATGTGCGACCCGCCCGCAAACACTTACACCTACGAGATGAATCGCCAGATGGATGACGCCATCCTGAAAGCGCGCATGGCCAACGATGTGTACGTGATAATGCTCACCGGCGCGGGCGATAAATTCTTTTCGGCGGGCGCGAATATCAAGATGCTGTCCAGCGTGGATCCGACATTCAAGTATTACTTCTGCCTGCACGCCAACGAAATGCTGTTGCGTCTGGAGCACACTCCCAAACTGGTGATCGCCGCCATCAATGGACACTGTGTGGGCGGCGGGCTGGAAATCGCCATGGCTGCCGACATCCGTATCGGGCGTAAAGACGCGGGCAAGATCGGGCTGCCGGAGGTGAACCTGGGAGTCCTGCCAGGGACCGGCGGAACCCAGCGGCTCTCGCGGCTGGTGGGCAAGAGCAAAGCCATCGAATTAATGGTCACGGGCAATACATTCTCGTTCGAAGAGGCGCAGGAACTCGGCATCATCAACGACATCTTTGAGCGCGATGGCTTCATGGAAAACGTGATGGAGTACGCGAAGCAATTCTGTCCCCCCAACAAGGCCGCGAAGGCGGTGGGACGCATCAAGCGCGCGGTGCAGACAGGCTGGGAGATTCCGATGGAGTCGGCGCTTGCGGTGGAGCGCGAGAACCAGCAGTTGCTGTTCCAGAGTGAGGATGCGAAGGAAGGTCTGGCTGCTTATGTGGAGAAGCGGCCGGCGACCTTCAAAGCGAAATAGGTGTGTAGGGACGGACGCCGTCGTTCGTCCGCCGGACGAAATCCGGCTGAGGATGCTGAATGCTCGCAGCTAGCAAAGTGAAAATCGAACCCGGCCGGCTTCTGATCAACAGTCAGTGGGTCGAAGGCTCGAAGACATTCGATACCACGAATCCGGCCACCGGGGAGGTGCTCACACAAGTTGCGGAAGCGTCCGCCGCCGATGTGGACCGCGCAGTAGCCGCCGCGCGGCAAGCATTTGAGGACCGCAGTGGAGCGTGGCGCAAATTGTCGGCCAGCGAGCGCGGACGCCTGATCTGGAGGCTCGCCGACCTGGCCGAAAAGAATATCGAGGAACTTGCCGAGTTGGAAACGCTCGACAACGGCAAGCCGATCTTTGAATCGCGTTACGTGGATATACCGATGGTAGTGGACGTCCTGCGCTACTACGCCGGCCTGGCCACAAAGATCCATGGCGAAACGGTGAACACGTCTGAGGCGGCCTTCACCTACACGCTGCGCGAGCCGGTGGGAGTGGTGGGGCTGATCGTACCTTGGAATTTTCCGTTGCTGCTTGCGTCGTGGAAGATCGGGCCCGCGCTGGCTTGCGGCAATACGATCGTGCTGAAACCGGCTGAGCAGACGCCCCTTACCACGTTGAAGTTGGGTGAATTCGCGATCGAAGCGGGATTTCCTGCAGGCGTAATCAACATCGTGACTGGCGGACCCGAGACGGGGAAGGCGATTGTTGCCCATCCGGGCATCGATAAGATTGCATTTACAGGTTCGACTGCGGTGGGCAAGGAGATCATGCGGGGCGCGGCCGACACGCTTAAACGGGTCACGCTCGAACTCGGTGGTAAGTCCCCCAACATCGTTTTCTCCGACGCCGATGTAGACAACGCGGTTAAGGGCGCGATCAACGGGATCTTCTACGGCAAGGGCGAGGTATGCAATGCTGGCTCGCGCCTGTTTCTGGAACGCAAGCTGAAGGACGAGTTCACGGAGAAACTGGTAGTGCGTGCGTCGAAGATGAAACCTGCAGATCCGCTCGATCCCAAAACGCGGCTGGGTGCCATGGTAAGCCAGGAGCAGATGCAGACAGTTCTCAACTATATCGATGCCGGGAAAAAAGATGGAGCGAAGTTGGTGGCAGGCGGCAACCGCGTGTCGGTGGACGGGAGCAAGGGATTCTTCATCGAGCCCACGATTTTCGGCGATGTCCAGAACGATATGAAAATTGCGCGGGAAGAGATTTTCGGTCCCGTGCTGTCGGTGCTGAGCTTTGACGATGTGGATGAAGTCATCGAGCAAGCGAACAACAACCCCTACGGATTAGCAGCCGCTGTGTGGACGCGTGACGTCAAAAAGGCACACAGCGTGTCGCGGCGACTGAAAGCTGGCACGGTCTGGATTAACACGTACGGGTTAATGGACGCGGCGCTTCCATTTGGGGGCTACAAGAGTTCAGGATTTGGCCGCGAATTGGGCGCGCATGCCATCGAGCACTACACGGAACTGAAAACCGTGTGGCTAAATATGTTATGAAAAAGCGTCACCACGGTGAGCACAGAGGCGCACAGAAGCAGTGTTTCCCTGTGGTGAAGAGGTTTTAAATTATGCCGGGAAAAGTAGCAAAAATCGGAACATTCAGTGATTGGATAGGCCTGTTCAACGATTGGCGCAAGGAGATTGGAGTAAACACGGCGGACATCGAGGCCTTCCAATTCGATACGCTTTACGGCGCGATCGAGACCGAGGATATTGAATTCGGACACTATAAGGGCCGTCGCAAATGGGAAAACCTGCGCCAGATTCCTACACAACAGATGCGCGACGCGCTCATGAACATGATCGTCTACCAGGGTGACACCGAGTTTGCCAGCGTCGAGCAGCAGCGCAACCTGCTTGACAACGCTCCGACGGACTGGGATCGCCGCGCCATTACGCGGGTGATGATTGAAGAGATGCGTCACGGCTGGCAGATGTGCGCTCTGCTGGTGGATCATTTCGGCTATTCGGGAAAAGTTGAAGCGCAGAAAATGCTGGAGCGCCGCGCCTTTGAGAACAAGCGGCTGCTAGGCGCGTTTAACGTCGATGTCGACAACTGGATGGACTTCTTCACCTACACCGATTTTGTGGACCGCGATGGAAAATTCCAGCTGCAGATGCTGAAATACTCGGCATTTGCGCCGTTGGGGCGATCGATGTCGTACATGCTGCGCGAAGAGGCGTTCCACATGGGCACCGGCAATGACGGGTTGCGCCGGATTGTCGAGGCGGGCATCATTCCGGCGTGGCTGATTCAGAAGTATTTGAACAAATGGATCTCGAGTTCGTACGACCTGTTTGGTACAGATCACTCTTCGTCGGCGCACTGGGCGTATGTGTGGGGCATTAAAGGCCGTTATGACGAGCCGAAAAACGACAGGGCTGCGGATCTCGACGATCTGAATGATTACAACCGCCATCTCTACCGCGAGGAAGTCTCAGGATTGATCGAGCGCTTCAACAATTCACTGAAGCCCGGAGAACCGAAACTGTACGCGCCCCACATCAAGTTCAACCGCGCCATCGGTCGTTGGGCGGGACAGAAATTCCACGCGCAAACCGGCGAGCCGCTCAGCGACAAAGCTTATGAGGAGCATGTGAAGGAGTACATGCCGTCGGCGGAAGACAAGAAGCTGCTGCTGGAAATCATCGGCAACGAGAAGAATTGGATTGCAGAAAAAGCCGGAGCGCGGGATCCACTGGCCTCGATCGGCGAAGTAAGGAAGTCAGCCATCAATCTCTGACCATGACGACAAGTGCCGCAGACACGAAGCTCAGTCGGATTTCGCTGGAAATCGATGGCGCCGTTGCCACCCTCATGATGCGCAATCCTCCGGTGAATGTCATCGATATTCCCATGATGGAGGAACTGGCTCAAGTTCTGGCGGAATTGGAGGGGCAAGCGAAAATATCGGTGCTCGTGATTTGCGGCGAAGGCCGGGCGTTCTCGGCTGGCGTGGATGTAGCCATACACATTCCGGACAGAGTCGAGGACATGCTTTCGAAGTTCCACAGCGTGGTCCGCGCGCTGGTCGCCACGAAGAAGATCACGGTTGCAGCGGTGCACGGGCTTTGCCTTGGCGGCGGAGCAGAGCTGGCCATGGTTTGCGACCTGGTCTATACCAGCGAGCAAGCGGAGTGGGCTTTTCCAGAAATCAAGCTTGGCTGTTATCCGCCGGTGGCATGTACGGCGCTGGCGGCGCTGGTCGGGCAGAAGCGCGCGGCGGAGATGATTCTGACCGGCCGCTCGATTGGCGGCAGGGAAGCGGCGGAAATCGGACTAGCGACGCGTGCAGTTCCTGAGATGCACCTCAGTTCTGCGGTTGCGGCCGGCGTGGGGCAACTGCTGCACTTGAGTGCGGCAGCGCTCGCGGTCGCTAAGAAAGCGTCTTACGCGTGGGATTCAATGCACTTCGATAAAGGGCTGGCGCGTGCTGAGAAGATTTACTTCGAAGACCTGATGAAGACGTCCGATGCGCAGGAAGGGATCCGGGCATTCCTGGAGAAACGCCCGCCCAAGTGGCGCGGGGAATAAGCGGTTATTCCTGACATGGATTACGAAATCACTGCCGAAGAAGTAAAAGCCAAGTTGGATGCGGGAGACGCGTTCACGCTGCTCGATGTCCGAGAGGCGTGGGAGTTCGAGGTGGCACGGATGGATCGCGCCAAGCTCATGCCGATGGGCGATGTGCCATCGCGGGCGCATCAGGAGCTTGATCCCGAGGATCACATCGTAGTCGTGTGCCATCACGGCGTGCGGTCGATGAATGTCACGGCCTGGTTACGGCAACAAGGATTCGAGAAGGCGCAGTCCATGCGAGGCGGCATCGATGCGTGGTCGCGAAGTGTGGATGGGAAGGTACCGGTGTACTGACGAGCTGTGAGCATTGAGCTGTGAGCGATCGGCTCAAAAGCTCGCTCATAGCTCATCGCTCACTGCCCATAGCTCAATGAAAAAAGAACTCATCGAACTTCGCGTCAATGGCCGCGCGCACGAGCTCGCCATTGAGCCGAATGCCCTGCTACTCGACGTTCTGCGGCAGCAGTTGCAGCTTACGGGTTCCAAACGGGGGTGCGACGATTCCTCTTGTGGCGCTTGCACAGTGCTGATCGATGGAGTCGCGATGATGTCGTGCACGCTGCTGGCCGCCAGTTGCGAAGGCCAGGAAGTTACGACCATTGAAGGCGTCAGCGAGCACGGGAGCCTGGCAGCGATTCAGAAAGCTTACGGCGACTGGGGTGGAGCGCAGTGCGGCTACTGCACTCCCGGGTTCATCATGACGGTGAAATCGTTGCTGGCGGAGAATTCGAATCCCAGCGAGGCAGATATACGGATGGCGCTGAGCAGCAATCTCTGTCGCTGCACCGGGTACAACCAGATGTATCAGGCGATTGGCTCGGCGATCAAGGCAGAGCGGGAGGGCTTGGCCGTGGCGGGTTCAGGCGGCGGAAAAGGATGAATTCCAAATTCTCCATTATCGGCAAGCCCACTGCGATGGTGGATGCCGCCGAGAAGACCACCGGTTCGGGGAAATACACCGATGATCTCAGCGTTCCTGGCATGCTGGTGGGGAAGATCCTGCACTCCCCGTATCCCCATGCTCGCATCAAGGCAATCGACACCAGTAAAGCCGAGAAACTGGATGGCGTGGTTGCGGTCGCCGTCGGTCAGGATGCGCCGAAAACCTATGGCATTCTTCCGGTCGGTCACGATGAATATCCTCTTGCGCTCGACAAGGTCCGCTATGTTGGCGATAACGTCGCATGTGTGGTCGCGACCTCGGAAGCAATCGCAGAACGGGCGCTGGAACTGATCGATGTGGATTACGAGGTGCTGCCGGGCTACTTCGATCCGGAAGAGTCGATGAAGGCCAAGTCGGACCTGATTCACGATCACAAGCTCAACAACATCGAAAAGGATTATCACCACGTATTTGGCGATCCTGAGCGCGGTCTTGCGGAAGCGGATCAGGTTGCCGAGGCACGCTTCATCTCCAATGAAGTGACGCATGCCGCGATGGAGCCGCACTCCACGCTCGCGTCTTTCGAAATCGATCCGCATACCGGCAAGCCCGGACGGCTCACCGTATGGTCTTCGACGCAGGTCCCCTACTATTTGCAGCACAAGCTGTCGCTGGTGCTGGAGATGCCGATGGCCCAGATCCGGGTGATCAAGCCGCTGGTGGGCGGAGGCTTTGGCGGGAAGAGCGAAGTGATTCCGCTGGAGATTATCGCTGCCATCGCGGCGCGTAAAGCGCAGGCCCCGGTGAAGATC
>Ga0157372_10008744_pt1 | contig 10752 bp, 13 predicted proteins | sample C55metaG_FD_115307 | JGI IMG/M metagenome (GOLD analysis project Ga0157372, IMG submission 115307) | Corn rhizosphere microbial communities from Kellogg Biological Station, Michigan, USA - C5-5 metaG | ecosystem: Host-associated > Plants > Roots > Rhizosphere > Soil | place: USA: Michigan...
AACCGGCGCGCCGCGCTGACCCTCACGGAAGAGAAAGCACGTACCGGCGCGTCCGGTTGACCGTAAGCTTAGCCGTCGCGACGAACATGCGCGACGATAACTTGCTCAAGTTGGTCCACGGCAGCCGAAATCTCTGCGCCGAAGGCATCATGCTCGCCAGAGCCGGATATGATTTGCCGGAACCGCTTGCGGGTGTCGCGATCGAGTTCCTTGTATCCTGACCGAATGTCGGAGAGGTACATGTCGACTGCGACGAAAAGTTTTCGGACGGCGGCGATTAGACGTTCACTAGGTTCTTTCACTTTTCGTCATAAAACGACCTCCGCGTCTAGGACGGCAGCGTCGAACCTTTCCATCGCCTCCTTGACGGGTTTCCAACGATTCGAATAGACGTGCGCATATGCCTTGTAGCGCTCTTCAGCGGAGCCGCCAGAGGCGTCCAAATCAGGGGGGAACTCGCCGGCAACAATTAACGGGCTACGGCAGTTCCGAATGTCATCACGAGCTCGGTAAGCAGTGAGCATCAGACTTCGCGCCGCATCGAAACGCGCCTTTCCCTCTGTCTCTCTTCGCCAGCTATTTATCCCGTACACAGCAACGATTGCCGTAGCGATTGCCGCGACCGCTATGATTACGTCCTTGATGATCGAGGCGACGTCCTTGGCGGTAGCGAGATCCATTGGTACGACGGCTAACGTTGTAGGTAACCGGCCCGCCGCGCCGATGCTGAACGAAGATCAAGGCATGTACCGGCGGGTCCGGTTGACCGAAAGGTTAGCCCTCCGAACGGACATATAGCCAGTATTTGCACACACGCTCCTTCCAGAATTCGGAGTAGCTTACGGCTTCGAGCACGCCACCGGCCCGCTCGATGACTTTACGAGAGGCCATGTTGTCCTCGGACGTATAGAGCAACACCTTCGACAGGCCGAGACGGATTGCTTCGTCGAGTGCCACGCGAAGGGCGATGTGGCCGTACCCATTGCCGCGCTGAGAGGGCGCAATGTCGTAGCCGACGTGACCGGCCTCCTCAAGTAGGAAAGGCGTGTCGATGCGATGACGAAGACGGCTTACGCCGGCGACGGTGCCATTTGGGGTAACAAGCCACCGGTGAGTACAAGGAACCCAGCCATCGCGAAGATTCATGCCCTTCTCTTCGTCCAGAAGACTCTGGACATACTTCCCAAAGTCGTCCCGAGCTGGCGCATAGAACTCGGTGTTGTGGGGGTCTCGCCGGTCGAAGTCGTCGAGCATTGCAAGGAACGCCGACTGAAAGTGCGATGACGGCGAGATCGCGCGAACGGGCACTGACGGAGGGCTAACGTTGAAGGTAACCGGCGCGCCGACGAACCGGTGACAAGAACGAAGGCATGTACCGGCGCGTCCGGTTGACCGTAAGGTTACGGCTCACCGGCTCTCATACCACTCGAGGACCTCACCAATATCGTCGGAGTCCAAGTCGATAAGCAAGCGAGCAAGATCGGTACGGCCTGCGGCGACAGCGCACGCGGCTAATGCCGACTGGCAGAGGTCACCATCGCATTTTGGCTGTATCACGGCACAGGCGAGAGCCGGCAACTTTGATAGAGCGTGCGAATAGGCTGGCTGGAGCGCGGGCGGTATCGTCACACTCTTCTCAACGCGGGCAACATCAATTGCCGCGGGCAATAGGAAGAAGTCGAAACCGACTCGGCTTGGCGCCGTCTCGCCGATATCAACGATGTGCGGGACGGCTGCAAATGACGCCGAGTAAACGTCACCCTGGTGACATAGTGCGCTCCATAGCGAGTGCCATGGCTCAGCGTCCGGCCGCGAAGGCGGAAACAATCTCAACTGCCGTAGCAACAGTGGGATATCTTCGGCCGTGCCATAGGCATGCCGAAGCGTTGTCCACAATTCAGCGTCCAGTGGCAGCATGAGCCCTAACGTTGGAGGTAACCGGCGCGCCGCGCTGACGCCCGCGAACGAGAAGGCGTGTACCGGCGCGTCCGGTTGACCGTAAGGTTAGGCGTCATTTCGGAGTGGACGGCACAAGCCCGTACCGGCTCATGACCGCAACCAGTGCGGCCTTGTTTGGCGGGCCGTCCACGTTCACGACGTCAGCGACGTCTTTGAAGTACTGAGCTCCAATGTCCGGAGATAGGACGATCAGGGCGCGGGCGATGCTATTGAACGGATTGGAGAAGGCATGAGCAGTGCCCCGTGGTGTGTGCATGCTCTGACCAGGGGTGAGGTCGCGCGTATCGGCGCCTACTGTGTAGCGAAGGGTGCCCTCCAACACATAAACGAGCTCTTCGTTGTTCGAATGACTATGCGGAGGCGGGACGTTTGAGGCCGGCGGTACCGTCAGTTCGAACATGCCCAGGCTCGCGGTCTGCGAACCATCGATGAGGTAGCGTATGCCGAGTTGGAAGGCGTTGATTTCGATCGCGCTCATGGGGTGGTGTGGCTCAGTCGGTCGTGGTGGTGGAGATTGTGACGCCCTAACGTTCGACGTAAGGGGCGGCCGCAAGCGGGCGACGCCCGCTTGTGGACGTCTCCTTGACGGAGGGGGTTAGGCGCCCGCACGCGGCGCTACCTCGGTGAGCTTGCTCTCCAGCTCTTGGACCAATGGCTCAACAGTTACTACGACTTCTTCTGGGGACTGAAAGCGACGATCCTTGCCGAATGCAACAAGCGCCTGCAGCGAGTCTAGGCCAAACGGGTACACGCCTCGAAAGGCACGGTTGATTAACTCTTCGCAGGTTTCCATTGTGCTTGCACCAGAGTAGCCCCATTCCCCGACATCTTGACGTAAGCCTTGCTCGATTCGGACCCTCTTTGGGATGTTCCAGTACCGTGCACGACAAAGTTCGACACGATCGTAGAGTTCTCGAAGTCGCATAGCGGAGAGGTCTCGGCCAGCGGTTGCGCGCACGTTCTCAAGCGATGTCGCTTGCACATTTGTGAGCGTTGCTGCTTCAATGGCGCCACTTTGAAAGCCTGCTTCGCATAGCAGAATTCCCCGGTCTGAACCTGTGTCTGCGACGATCTCCCTCAGGCCGAGGACATGAAGCTTCGAGACTGGTGACTTCCAATGCTTGCATTCCACGAGCCATTGCACTTCAAAGCCTGCGTGCTTCGACTTGACTACGACATCGACGTCATGAGTTGTCCGCACTCCCTGTACCGTGACATTGGTTGCGGCATCCAGACCCATAGAGCGAAATAGCGCTGCCGCTTCTTCCTGGTAGTCGCTCCAATCTGTGGCCATGATTGCTTCGTTGCGAGTTGATGGGATTGGCTTCGGGCGCCTAACGTTGAAGGTAACCGGCCCGCCGACGAGATGCAGACCGAAGATCAAACCATGTGCCGGCGGGTCCGGTTGACCGAAGGGTTAGGGCGCTAATTGCTTTGCGCCGCGCGCCGTTGCTTGATTCGTCCGTTGTCACCGTACATTCGATCCCACAGATCGACACCCCCGCACCAGGCCGAGATCCAGTCCGAGAATGAGTCACATTCTTCAAAGAAGGCATCGTCCCAGGTGTCGCAGGAGACGTGCGCATTCGGATCAAAGATCCGCATGCGAAATGCACGATCGCTACAGTCGATACAAGAATAGATCGCGCATCCCCAATAACAAATCGGCAAGAGACCGACCGGCCATAGCCATGCGGGGTCATCCGAATCATTGCCGCGAAATAGCAGATAAATTTGGTTGGCCGTTTTTCCCGTGTCATCCGGCTTTCCGCCAGAGAGACCAATCAATCCGTATCCCGGGCCGAAGCCGCCGTTCGCGATCTTCAGATACAACTGCCGTAGGTCATCGGGAAGAGCGAATCCGAGTTCTGCCTCATCAAGAGCAAGCCGAGCCTCGGAGATGGGACTGGCAAGAGCGGAAGGAGAGAGTCGGTCCTGATCCGTTAGCCCCGAACGGAGACGTTTCTTCATCGCTGCGATCATTGTCGCCATCGTTGTGAGCGCCCTAACGTTGAAGGTAACCGGCCCGCCGACGAGATGCAGATCGAAGATCAAGCATGTGCCGGCGGGTCCGGTTGACCGTAAGGTTAGGCGTTGCGCGGTCAATAGAGCCCGAGCAACTATAGGCAAGCACGCTTAGCGTTGCACGAAGTTCGCGACTATTGGGCCACAGGCGATCATCGGACCAGAGTTTCCATCAGGTTGGGTTTGAAAGTCATCGCTGTCTCTATCGATGGCAATTGCATGTCCGACAATGTTGTCAGCGAGGCTAGCGTCACGGTGCATTCGGATCCCAAGCGATATGTAATCCAAGGTTGCGTCGAGCGCCGCGTGGCCGGATGCATCGGCGACCAGGTTGGGCAAATCACCAAAATGATGGATTGGACCATACGGGTTTCCGTGAGGTCGATCATTTGGATTGAAGTGCGCAGCCGTCCTCGCCGTGTCGGCCGCACAATCGCGCTCTTGAAGAATATGGAAGCCATGTGGTCCGGGACTCAAACCAGACACGTTCACAACTACCGTCAAGCCAGTGTTACCTCGATAGAAAAATGCGACTGTTCCAGTTATCGGAGCGTGTCCGATCGAGTGAAATTGGGCAGCGGCTCTTGGTGCATATCCGGCCATCGATTCGGTTGATTCCTGGTTTCGAGCACGTGGGCCCACGCAACCGGAAAGGACAAGAAGTGCCAGCAGTCCTAGACTTTGTCGATCGATACGAGTATCCATAGCTTCAGGACTTCAAGTGGCCTCAGTGGAGGTGTTGTGCCCACGGCGTCAGTGGACGCCTAACGTTGAAGGTAACCGGCGCGCCGCGCTGACGCTCGGGAACGAGAAGGCACGTACCGGCGCGTCCGGTTGACCGACAGGTTATGCGTCCGATGCCGCATCGTAAGACCAAACGAAGTGGCATCGATGAAGTCGGAGCAGCTCCTCGGTTCCTTCATTTCGGTCAATATTTATCGCTGCTACACCAACGATCGCCGCGCCCTCCAGCTGCACGAGCCGAATGGCAGCAGACATTTGTGCCCCGGTCTCGATCCAGTCATCAACCATAAGAACTTGCTCCCGCCCGCGAAGCAATCCGCGACGCAGGGATAACGTCTTTTCGCCCCCAGTGTAGTCACGAAAGCTAATGCTCCGCGAACCGCCGGGCAGTCGCCCGCCTTTGCGGATAGGAAGAAAGCCGCATCCTGCCGTCGCTGCCATGGCCGCGCCAAGAATGAAGCCAAGTGCATCGATGCCAGCAACGAGATCAAATGCGACGCCAGAGAATGGGGCAAGCAGGTCGAGAACGAGCTTGGCAAAGGCGACACGATCGCTGAACAGCGGCGTGACGTCATAGCGACCGTTTGTGGCCGTATCAATTAGGCTGAGATAGGGGCGCATAACGTCGGAGGTAACCGGCGCGCCGCGCTGAAGGTTGCGAACGAGAAGGCATGAACCGGCGCGTTCGGTTCACCGTAAGGTTAGGCGGCAACATAGTGAGTGGAAAGGGAAGGGACCAACGTTGCTTGCACCGGTAAAGGGCGAGGCGTACGCTTTCGCTTCCCGCGAATCCAAGGGCGGACATGTTTAAGCAGTTGGGCATAAAGCTTCGGAGACTGCCCCCAACAGCAGCGGCCTTAGCTTTCTGCGCATTCGCGGTGATGATCGGAATGAATGCAGGGGCCGCCGCGCCTGTTTCCGGAACAAAGACAGTCGATCTGACAAAGACTCCAATAAGGGGCCTGGCGGTATCCCTTAAAGTTACAGTGTATCAAGACAGTGCTTCGGGTGAGAAACGTCCGCTCGTCGTACTAATACCGAAGTTCGGCGCCCAGATGAGTGATGCACCGTATGAACAGCAAGCCGAGTATTTCGTACAGCTGGGATACGTTGTCGCTATTCCTCACCTGACCGGACTTTATAACGATGGCGTGAAAGCACCCGTGTACGACGCCCGTATGGACGCTGATCTCGTCGCGGAAACTGCTCCATTTGCAGTTGAGGTGCTTGCCATGGTCGCAGACCTTTCGGCAGCTCAGGGGCCGAGCACTGCGAACCACGTCATCGTCGGTGAAGGCTTGGGCAGCATCATTGCTGCACGGTACGCAGCACTTGGCGTGCCGGGGTGCAAGGGCATAATCTTGATTTCAGCAGGGTTCGGGCCGAAGCGATCACGCAACTCATCCTTCGACGATATGCGGGCGAGCGAGGACGCGTTTAGGCAATTGGGAGCGAAGGTCTCAGTGTCGAGTCTTTGGGTTTATGCAAAAGAGAACAAGCGCGTATCGGAATCGACCGCCAATGACCTCTTCACCGCGTACAAGTCTGGAAACGCGGGAGCCCGGTTAGTCGTCCTTCCCCAGATCGGAATGGACGGAGATGCACTTTTCTCCAAGGCGGAGCCGGGGACAACTTGGGCGGAACCGGTATCGGCATTCCTACGCTCGATCGAATTTCATTAACCGAATCGGCGTTGGCGAAAGGCCAAGTACGGGAGCCGCCTAACGATAAAGGTAACCGGCCCGCCGCGCTGACGCGGACCGAAGATCAAGGCATGTGCCGGCGGGTCCGGTTGACCGCAAGGTTAGGCCACCACGCATGACTTGACGAGGAGGGCCGGACGAGCGGAGCGAGAACCGCGCGCGTTGGACCGAAGGCCCGCGAAGGCGCCGCAAATCGGCGAGAGCAAAACGGCTGATTCGAGTCGAGAAACGAAGCCACCGACTAGCTCGGCGCGGAGTCGTGCCGGCGCCGGCAACAGCCGGCTGGATATTTCGCGTCACGGTGGAGCGACAAGTGGCCGTTACGGTGAGCACGTGCGACAACGCCGGACGCTGACGGGTAGAGAATTCGTTGATGCATGCCATTGACGAGAGAACGAAGACACAGTCGTCACGGTGGCGCGGCCCGAGGCCCAACGTTGAAGGTAACCGGCGCGCCGCGCCGGCGCTCGCCAAGTGGAAAGCACGTGCCGGCGCGTCCGGTTGACCGTAAGGTTAGCGACGGCCTGGTGTACACAGGCCCTGCAGGAAAACGCGGAGGTCCAACATAACGTGGTTCGGACCTCGCCTAACGCATGCGTCTGTTACCTGCTCGCCCAACAACCAATTATCCATTACGCCGCGGGAGAATCGCAATGCCCTACCAACGAGCTCATAATACGAACGCCTCTCACTTCTCGCGACGACGTAACAGACACGATATCCCCGCGATAACTGCAGCAAGCGTGACGAGTTCCACGGCACCAATCGCTGGGACGGATGCCACCGGCGATTCAGTCAAGGAGTACGCGGGCGTGTACAGTTCTACGTTGGTCGTGGTGGTATAGCCAATCAGCAGTACCTTGCCGCTCTCCAAAAGGGTCCCAATCGGAAAAGGATTCGCAGTGGCAATCTTTCCGGCGTCGGTCCAGGTACCCGTCGACAGATGATAAAGCTCGGATGTCGACCAGTACGTGATGAAACTACCGAATGTATCGCCAACCCCACCTACGACAAGTACCGTACCGTCTTTCAAAAGCGTCGCACTGTGGAATTGACGCTCGTCACGCAGTGGATTCGTACTTGTCCACGAGTTGGTCGTAGGGTCGTATATCTCTGCACTGTTCAAGGCAACGTCGTTCCCACCGCCGACAATCAGAACTTTTCCGTTAGGTAGCAACGTCGCGGAATGCTGCGCGCGGTTTACGGTCATCGCACTGGCACTGATCCAAGTGTTTGCCGCTGGATCGTATATCTCGGCGTCCGCTAGCCCGATGGCACTACTATTCGTACCGCCTGCAACCAACACCTTCCCTCCGGGCAGCAGCGTGGCGCTGTGCGAGGCGCGCGACTTGGACATGCTGGGCACTGGCGTCCAGGAACTGGTTAGTGGATCGTAGATCTCGGCTTCCGAAAGGTAGCCAAGTTCGTCCGCGACGCCTCCTGTGACTAATACTCGACCATCAAGGAGCCGAGTGGCGGTGTGACTCCATCGAGGCGAATGCATGTCGCCCACAACGGTCCACGCATCGGAAAGCGGATCATAGATTTGCGCGCTCGGAAACGCGTTAGCAATGACGGAGTTATTGTGTCCGCCGGCGACAAGCACGGCACCATTTGTGAGCAGTGTCGCCGTCGCCAATTCGCGTGCGCCAATCATCGGTGACGCACTATGCCAAGTGTTACTTTCGGGTTTGTAAATCTCGGCACCAGCCGAGGGTGGAAAGCCACCACCAGCGACAAGTACACCACCGTTCGCCAATCGGGCCGCTACGGCAAACGGGCGGGGAATGGAGAGAGTCCCCGCTGAAGTCCAGCCTCCGGCATGCGATGATGACGTGAAGAGGAAAAGTATCAAAAACGAGCAAGAACGACTCATCAGGAGCCCAAAGCTACTCATGCTTGCAGCGGTTGCACTTGTCAGTATTCTCCATAGAATTCGATTCATGCAGTCGCAATCCCATTTTGGGGTTTGATTATTCTATGCACGACCATCCGGTGCGCCGCCTAACGTTGAAGGTAACCGGCCCGCCGCGCTGACGGCGACCGAAGATCAAAGCACGTACCGGCGGGTCCGGTTGACCGTAAGGTTAGGCGGCGGGTTGATGGACGCGCGCATGCCTGCTGAAGTAGACGCCTGAGACGCTGAGCCAAGCGCATGCATGGCGCTCGGCATGATGGGACCGTTGCGACCAGTGGCGCAAGTGCATGTGTCAAGTCGCGCTTGAGCGGCAGACCAATGCAACGCGGCTGGACACGGGCCATGTGAAGATGATGGGCAGGCGACGGCAGCCGTCGCACCGAGAGCCACCAACTGATGCACAGCAGCGGCGTCCCTTGTCGTCGTCACTGGTCGGGGCCCCAATCGCGCCGGAACCCCAATCCAAGGCTATGAGGTGTGGTCGACACAAACTATTGCTCGTAGAGCAGCGTCGTTCAAACGCGCGATGTTACGTGACCGACGGAGCGTGTAAGGAATTTTGTGTGTTTGAGCCGTACGATTATCTCGACGAGAGGAGAGTCGTATGGCAAGAGAAGCCAGGTTCAAGAAGGAGCTCCTGGACGAGTTGCTGGCGGGCCAGGACGCCAAGACTGTGTTTGAGCAGGATGGGCTGCTCGATGAGCTGAAGAAGGCGCTGGCGGAGCGCATTCTGAACACCGAGATGGACGTGCATCTCGATCGGGAAGTGGAGCAAGCTGCCGGCAATCATCGCAATGGGGTCAGTCCGAAGACGGTGCTGACCGACAGCGGCAAGCTCGAGCTGGCGATTCCGCGCGATCGCCAAGGCCGCTTCGAGCCGGCGCTGATCGCCAAGTACCAGCGCCGCTTTCCCGGGTTCGACCAGAAGATCATCGCGCTATACGCCCGTGGGATCACCACGCGCGACATCCAGGCCCACCTGCGCGAGCTCTACGGCATCGAGATCTCCCCGGAGCTGGTGTCGGCGGTGACCGAGCCGTGCTCGACGAGGTGTCGGCGTGGCAAGCACGACCGTTGGAACCGGTCTACGCGATCGTGTTCTTCGACTGTCTGCGCATCAAGACCCGGGATGAAGGCGCGGTCAAGAACAAGGCGGTGTACTTGGCCATCGGCATGCGTTGCTCGGGCCACAAGGAAGTGCTGGGGATCTGGATCGAGCAGACCGAAGGGGCCAAGTTCTGGCTGCGGGTGATGACTGAGATCCGCAACCGCGGCACCCACGACGTGTTGATCGCCGTGGTTGATGGGCTGAAGGGCTTTCCGGAGGCGATCAACGCCGTGTTTCCCGACGCTCTGGTGCAGACCTGCATCGTGCACCTGATTCGCTATTCGATGCAGTTCGCCTCGTGGAAGGAGCGCAAGGCGATCTGCGCGGCGCTCAAGCCGATCTATGGCGCGGAATCGGCCAGCGCCGCGGCCACTCGGCTGGACGAATTTGCCGCCGGCGCCTGGGGCCAGAAATACCCGGCGATCGCGCAGAGCTGGCGGCGTAACTGGGAACAGGTGATTCCTTTCTTCGCCTTCCCCGCGGCCGTCCGACGATCATCTACACGACCAACGCGATCGAAAGTCTGCACAGCGAAGTGCGCAAAGCCGTGCGCGGGCGCGGTCATTTCCCGAACGATGAAGCGGCGACCGAGCTGATATGGCTGGCGCTCCGCAACATCACCGCGAAGTGGAAGAACCCGCCGATCCAGTGGCATGCCGCGAAAGCGCAGTTCGCGATACAGTTCGAAGATCGTTTCGTGATGACGCGCGGATATTTCAACCAACGGCGCACACACAGAAACTCTTACAGGCCCGACCGACGCGCTATGCCCCTTGTTGAGCGAAGCTGGAAACGAGACACGGCACAAGCGGTACCCATGGCCCCGGGAAGACACCGGCGTGCGCCATGCATGACGAGACTCGGGCAAAGCGCTGACATCGGTTGGCAAAGACCGCTAACGCAGGACAGCGACCACAGTCGCTCGAACGCAACTGAAGAGAAGACACCGACGCTGGCCAACCTGCCGCCTAACGTTGAAGGTAACCGGCGCGCCGCGCTGACGCTCGCCAGAAAGAAGGTATGAACCGGCGCGTCCGGTTGACCGTAAGGTTAGCCGTCAGTCTCTTCGAGTGACCGTACTGCGATGAGATCATGGTCACCCACTGGGCGAACATCGTCCGGATGCAGCGTGAGCAGCGCTTGCGTATTACCAGAGGCGGCCACGAACTCGACTTCGAGCGCGTCGGGAGCAAGAAGCTCGACGATTGCGCCTAGATCGCCGCGCCGCAGCTTGGCAGCGGGAACATCATGGGTGAGGGCGACCGTATCAAGCACCTTGTACATAAGCTACCTCG
>Ga0157372_10008751_pt1 | contig 10748 bp, 8 predicted proteins | sample C55metaG_FD_115307 | JGI IMG/M metagenome (GOLD analysis project Ga0157372, IMG submission 115307) | Corn rhizosphere microbial communities from Kellogg Biological Station, Michigan, USA - C5-5 metaG | ecosystem: Host-associated > Plants > Roots > Rhizosphere > Soil | place: USA: Michigan...
AAAATAAAAGAAGGAATAGATATTACCGAACATGAAGCGGAGGTATTGGCGGAGCAGCTCTATAACGAGCACCCCCATATCACAGTAGATATTTTGCGAAGAGTGTATAGCTTTCGCAAGGCGCAGTTAGTGCAATTCATTAAACATATTTTGGGTGTTAAAATTTTAGAGTCGTTTCCTGAAACGGTCTCTAAATCCTTTGACGTGTTTATAGCAAACCACAGTTATTTAAACACTCAACAACTGGAGTTCTTAAATCTCCTAAGAACCTTTTTAATTGAAAAGGGCGATGTCGAGAAGAAGGATCTAATTTCGGCTCCTTTTACAAGGGTACATCCTGACGGCATAAGAGGATTATTCTCTATTAAAGAAATCGAAGAAATTATCTCATTCACGAAAGAACTGGCCGCATAACATGCTTACACAATCGATAAAAAGTAAAGTAAATGAGCTTTGGGATAAGTTTTGGAGTGGTGGAATGTCCAACCCTCTTACTGCTATTGAGCAAATAACTTATCTTCTTTTCATCAAACAATTAGATGATAACGACCAAAGGAACATCAGCAATTCAGATTTCCTAGGCAGCAAGTACGAGTCTATTTTTGCGGGTGAGTTCACTCCGCCTGGTAGCAAGGAAACTATACAAAAAGAGACATTGCGATGGAGCTATTTCACCAAAATGCCTTCCGAGGATATGTTTAATCTCGTTCAGACAAAGGTTTTCCCCTTTATTAAACAACTGGACAACGGAAATTCGCATTTTACGAAGCACATGCAAAACGCTGCTTTGTTGATACCCAGTCCCCGAATGTTAACGGAAGCGGTAAAGAAGATTGATGAGATTTTCGTTGAACTGCAACACGAAAATCGTTTTATAGATGCACAAGGTGATTTTTATGAATATCTACTAAGTGAGCTAAACCAGGCAGGGAAAAATGGACAATTCCGTACACCTACTCATATTATTGAGCTAATAGTTGAGCTTTTACAACCACAACTAGGTAATAAGATTGCCGATCCTGCATGTGGTACAGCGGGTTTTCTTTTGGCTGCATATAAATATCTGATCACTCAGTTCACCAGTAAGAAGTATTTGCAGCCTGACGAGAACGGCTTTATTCGCGGTACGTTAGCGGATAAACTTGTAGATGATAAAATGAAAGAGCTACTGGAGACGGATACATTTTACGGCTTTGATATTGACCCGACAATGATACGTATCGGTTTAATGAATCTCATGATGCATGGGATTACACAGCCAAAAATTGACTATAAGGATACCCTAAGCAAGAACTACAACCAGGATAATCAATACGATATAGTTTTAGCTAACCCCCCATTCACTGGAAATATCGATAAAGGGGACCTTAATGAAACATTTAGTATCAATACCACTAAAAGTGAATTGTTGTTTGTAGAGCGGATTTACAAAATGTTACGTATGGGAGGAACTGCCGGTGTAATTGTTCCGCAAGGGGTCTTGTTTGGTAGTGGTAAAGCGTTTGTGGAAACAAGAAGGATACTTATCGATAAGTGCGAATTAAAAGCGGTAATTGCAATGCCTAGTGGAGTTTTTAAACCATATGCTGGTGTAACCACTGCAATCTTGATTTTTACTAAAGGCGGTGAGACAAGCAATGTATGGTTCTATGACATGCAAAGTGACGGAAGAAGTCTAGATGATAAACGCACCGAACTAATAACTTCAAAAGGGAAAAGAGACTATGGCGATTTGCACACTATTATCGAGGAGTATAGAAAGAATAGAAAAAATTTAGATCGTACTTTAAAACATTTCCTAGTTCCAAAGGATGAAATAGTTGGAATGAAGTATGACTTGAGCATTAATAGATATCGTCAAGAAGTATATGATGATATCACTTATGATGACCCAACGGTAATCATTCAAAATATCAATAATCAAGAAAAGAATATTATTAAGGAGATAAATGAACTGTTAGGTTTGATAAAATGAAATTAGGTTTAATTGCTGAATTCGTTATGGGGCAAGCGCCTCACTCGTCAACTTATAATTCAAGTGGCGAAGGTAGTCTGTTGATTAAGGCCGGAGATTTTGGCGATTATCTTCCAACACCAACGGAATACACTACAAACCCAATCTCGTTCTCGAGAAAAGGGGATGTATTAATATGTGTTGTTGGTGCTACGTCCGGTAAAGTTAATTTAGGAATTGATGCAAGTATAACCCGAAGTATTGCGGCCATTCGCCCCGACCCGAATAAGCTCAATTCGCAATTTCTATTCTTTTATTTGAGGTTCTTTTACCCAAGGCTCAACAAATTGTCGTCTGGATCAGCTCAAGGCATCATTTCAAAACCTGTTCTTGCTGATATTGACATTCCAGATATTTCTTTAAAAGACCAATATAAGATTGCTACATTACTAATAAAATCTTATGAGCTGCTAAAGCAGCGAAAGGATAGTATTGTAATGCTAGACCGCTTAGTAAAAAATAGTTTTTTGAAAATGTTTGGAAACCCAACGTATAATCCAAAAAAATTTAAAATTGGAACTATTCGAGAATTAGTTACGGAGGTTAAATATGGCACAAGTAAGGTTTCTGAAACAGAAGGGAAGTTGCCGTATTTACGAATGAACAATATTACAACGGATGGTTATTGGGATTTTAAATCTATAAAATATATCAATATCAATGAGTCTGAGAAAGAAAAGTACATTATAAAAAAAGGCGACTTGATTTTTAACCGGACCAACTCTAAGGAATTAGTAGGTAAGACTGCAGTTTATACTGATGACAAAGAGATGGTTATCGCAGGATACTTAATAAGAGTTCGTACAAATAAAAAAGCAAATCCTTGGTATATTTGGGGTTACCTTAACTCGTCACATGGGAAGCAGACTTTATTCGGATTATCTAAGAGTATTGTCGGTATGGCAAATATCAATGCTCAAGAACTTCAAGATATTTCTATTTTAGTCCCACCCGTTAAACTTCAAAACGAATTTGCAGCAGTAGTTGAAAAAATAGACATTCTCAAGACTGCGCTTCTTAATAGCCAAAAAGAAATTTCGAATTTATTAGCGGCATTGTGTCAGAAGGCATTTAAAGGACAATTGGACCTCAGTGCGATGATTGTTTTGGAAGAAGAAGAACATTTCGCTTCTGCAAATGACAGGACAGAAGATTGGCAATTTAATCGTCCTAAGTCTGTGAAAGTCTATAAAAAGGCTGAAGGGAAAAAGAACGAAAAAGATAAAGGGGATAAGCAATATAGTAATTCATATGCTTTTGACGAAGCTGCTGGTAAAAAAGCGAGAAAGTCCATTAATAAGCAATCGAAAGTTGTTCAGTCATCCCAAGTTTTAAAAAAGGAAAAGATTACTTGGGAGAATGTAAGTAGTCACCAAGTAGCAGACTGGATAAAGGATAAATACACCGGATATCATTTTTCTCCTGAAATGCTTATGAACTATCTTGCCAATGAGCATGTAGTTTTTCCCGCCTATTATTCGTCAGAAGAGCTAAAGAAGTATCCGCATTTAAATGGAGCTGAAGACATTAAGTCGTTCGTATTTACTGCCGTCAGAAATATAAAAACGGATGAAGAGACTGAGAGAGCAGCCAATCCATTTATCAAATTAGAGCAGCAGTTCTATGATGCGGAAAAAGAAAATTTTCAGTTGAAAGTAACTGATGAAGATTATGAATTGCTGAGAGCCAGGGACAAGCGCTCGCGGTCAGGCATTTACTTCAGTATTGTTGAAGAATGAAGCTAATTAGGGTCAAAATATTAGGTGATGGTTTTAGGAGCTTAGCTCCTAATAAAGTGTATGAGTTTAACGTCAACGACCGTACTGATAGGCTTTCAACAAAAATATTTGCTGGGTTGAATGGGAGCGGAAAGTCCAATTTCCTTGAACTATTCTCTGAAATATTTTACTATCTCGAAATTTATCACCTTCCATCTGTAAACAAGGATGAGAGAAAGGGTAAGAATATCGGATTCGAGATTGAGTATTATCTGCCAATGGCGGAACCAACAATTGTCCTAACAGGCGCATTGGCTAATGAAAATAATATCATCGAATTTGACACACACATCAAGATCGTCAAGCCTCTTGGTGAATTCCCAGAGTTTTCAGTAAAGAAGCATGGCGAAAATGATTTCACAAGGGTTGATAATGCTACTAACGCTTTATTGCCTAGCAAAGTAATAGCCTATACGTCAGGGCAAAATGAGTTATTGAGCAACCCGTATTATAAACTCAAATACCATTATTTTAAGGAATTTGAAAAAAGGGATAAAGAATACGATGGCGAATTGGCTGATAACCACCGGTTATTTTTTCTAGATTACAACACAAATTTTTCAATCTTCCTGGCCAATATGCTATTGGCTGATAAGGCTAAACTTGAATACCTGAAAAAGGTCTTGGTGGTTAACGATTTGCAGTCGTTTCGTATCACTTTAAACATGATTGATGTCTATAAGAAAGCTATTCCTATAAGTGATGAACTTTCAAACAATATTGAGAAACTGAAACTCTGTGCAACTACCTGGGTTGAGAAACAAGTAGGAAAAGAACACCTATTAGTTTTAGACTATCTTGTTAATGATGCTTGCAAAGCAGCATTTGAATTTCATTTTGGAAATGCTTTTGGGTTGTTTAATGTATTCTATGAATTGGAAATATTGAACCTATTTCTTGTAAAAAAAGACGTTCGAAGCCTTATGCTAAGGGTCCATAAAACATATAATTTTTCTGACGAACTTCCGAAGCCTGACCCATCAAGACTTGTATTCCGTATAGAAAAAATCTGGATCAACAAAACAGTTGATGAAAAGGAAAAGAAGACTCGTAATATTTATTACAAAGCGCTGTCTGATGGAGAACATCAATTTAATGAAATCATCGGCACTATTTTGATGATGGAACAGGAAGGATGCTTGTTCTTAATGGACGAACCTGATACGCATTTTAATCCGCTTTGGAGGGCCAAAATGATTAAGATGTTGAACTATGTTGCAGGTGTATCCTTTGATAGCGATGGAAAAGTGACAAAGGTTAGAAATCAGGAAATTATAATCACGACCCATTCACCGTTTGTCATTTCTGACAGCGAAACACAGGATGTGTACAAGTTTGAAAAAGTGGATGGAGTCGTGGAATACTCTAATCCTACCCATATCGAAACTTATGGCGCTTCAATAGGTCTAATACTTCAGGAAATATTTAACCGTAAAATTTCAATCTCAGATTTAGCCAACTATGATATTGACGAGTTGAGGAAAGCATTTAAAGAGCTGAAAGATCCTGCGCTCATCATGGAAAAAATTGAGGAAACAAAGGACAAACTATTGGATTTTGGAGAATCTATGGAGAAGTTCGATTTGTACAGTTTTCTACGGACATTAGAAAAAGAAATAGGCTCTAAAAGATGATTTACGCCTATAAATATCTAACGTACAAAATTGTAAACTATCATTCTAAGATCGGTTACTTCTTTAGTCAGTTGTTTCTTCATGATCCAAAGGATTACGATGAAAATTTGCTGCTGGAGCCGGACTTTGTTCCTGTGGTTAATGCCTCACCGGAAAGGTTGCGCGGAAATTTGGAAAAGATATGTAAGGCTTATCATTCCTTGAAAAAAAGTGAGAAACTCAAAGTTCAGCAAGCCTTCAGCAAAAATAATCAAATTGAAACTTTATGTGGTGACATTGCCGAAGTGCCTGTTAGGTATGACGATCTTAATAAAGATTTCAAGAAGCTGTTGAAAGACTTTTATAAAATGTTATGGGAGGAGTACCCGCAGAACAAAAATGTGAGCGATGACTTTGGAACTGTTCAAGAGCACTTTACAGCCTTTACAACGAAGTCTCATCAAACGATCCGGGTTTGTCCTTTTTGTGGCTTGAACAAAATGAAACCCTCAGGAAGTATCAATCATAATGCATATGACCACTACCTTCCTCAAAGATACTACCCATTTATTGGTATACAATTTAACAATCTTTTCCCTGCATGTCACGAATGCAATAGCGATGAGAAGAAGGATGTAGATACTCTTTATGATGGCAAAACAAGAAGGCTTGTATTCTATCCATACGATACTTCATATGATCCTGACCAATTAAATGTTGCTATTAATCCGAAGCATTTATATAGCGTGGTAGATTTTAAAACACTCTTAGATAGCATAGAGTGGGAATTCGATATTACATTGGCTGGAGCAATTGATGAGCGAATTAAAACCTGGGATAGTGTTTTTAAGATTAAACGGCGGTTCCGAGAAAACATGCTGTATTATGAAGATACATGGTTTGAGGAATTGATGAATCGGTATAGGAGTGAAATCGCCAAAGGAACTGGATTCAATGAATTTAAACGCGAAATATTAGCTGATGCCAAATATCTCGTAAGAGTGAGCCCCTTGGGGATATTAAAGTACTCCTACTATAATTTTCTGTTTAGCGATGGCGATTTTGAGATGAAGTTGAGCGAACTGACTGACTAATAAATTTCTTTTTTTATTTTGTAATTAGGAATGCGATCACAGTATGAATATGATAGATGAAACAATAAGGAAGAAGATAACTTTAATCTGGGATAATTATATTATCTCAAATAAAGTTGTTCAGGATACAAAAGGTAATGCGATAAATAATATCGATGATGCTCGCATAATTGCTATCGTAGAAATCAAGTCAATAGTCGCTAGCTTTCTTTCGAGTACTATCAACGTTTACGAATTTAAAACCTCCCTTGATAGCTACAATAAACGAAATAATTTGTGGGGTTTTACGGCAACTAAAGGACAGATGTTCTTTAATCAGCTCGTTAAAAGTAACGAACAAGATATAGATAAGCTGACGAGTATTTTGAAAGCGACTATTACTGAGCCAGTGGATCTAAGTGATGCGTTAAGCAAAATAGAAGTCCTAGAAAAGTTCGCTAACATTTCTTTTTCAAAGGCGAAGGATAAGAGGAAAGCACCTAATCCAGGCTCTACGGGCTACTTTCTTTCCTATTTTTGGCAGATTCACAACCACAATAAATGGCCAATCATCTATACGTCACTGACGAAATCATTCAAGGAACTAGGTATATGGATAGAACATCCGACCCAACGAGAAGATTATCGGTTCTTTTATGATCTATATGAGGAAATCAAACTTATATTAAAAGATCACGCTAAGAAAGAAATCTCAAATTGGGATGCTGAGCACTCTTTTTGGAATTACACCGGAAACCCTAATACGGCAGCACCTAAAAATCTACCGGAAGTAATAACTACAAACGTCATAGAAACTTCCGAGGAAGTAAAACTCAATGCTAACTTTGAGATTGGCGATTATTTGATTCCCAAAGTGGCAAATTTGGTAAGGCTTGGGACGGAAACCAATAAGTCTGCTTCTGCTAAGGGTAGCGAGTTTGAGAAACTCGTTGCTGAAATTTTTAGGCAGCTTGACTTCGACGTTGAATTTCATGGTCAGGGAAGTGGCAGGGAGCCCGATGCAATTATAAAATTTAGAGAAGAAAATACGGCGTTTATCGTTGATGCGAAAGCATACAGTAATGGCTATACTCTTGGAACCGATGACAGGGCAATTAAGGAGTACGTAAATCACCATATCCCTAAATTGCAAAAGGAAGGGTATAAGAAAATTGGATTTATTATCGTTAGTAATTCTTTCAAATCCAATTTTGACGGATTTATTAATGATATTACCTGGAATACAGATATTAAGAGATTTATTCTCCTGACATCGGAAGCCTTGTTGTTTTTGTTAGCTTATAAGACAAAGGACAAGCTCAACTTATCATCGATCATTGATAGCCTTGTCAAATTCGGAAATGTAGTAACTGCGCAAAATGTCATTGAGGAGTTCGATGATGTATAGTGGCGACACACATTTGCGTTAGAAGAATAAGTCACGCTGCGTAGTATTTTTGTGTCATTTTTTGGTTTGGGCATTTTGCAAATAATCGCCCCACCATTGCATCATCTCTTTTCTTTCAGATAGGTATTCCGCATGATGGTATGCCGCGCGTACTTTGTTCTTCTCTACGTGAGCCAACTGTCTTTCAATAACATCCGGTCTAAACTGCCCTTTTTCGTTGAGAATGGTGGACGCCGTTGCTCTCATACCATGCGGAACAACCTTCTTATCATCGATATATCCAAGAATGATAAGCACTTTTGTTAGTGTCACATCGGAGATAGGTGTATTCGGCTTTTTGGAACTAGGGAAAAGCAGGGCGGATTTTCCTGTGATCTTCTTTAGTTCATCAAGCACATCTAATGCCTGAGCAGACAATGGCACTAGGTGAGGGCGTTTCATTTTCATACGTTCTGCGGGGATTAGCCATTCCGCTTTCTCTTCGTCAATCTCTTCCCATCGTGCATTTCTAAGTTCACCGGGACGAACAAAGGTTAGAACCAGGAACTTCATTGCCAGTTTTACCTTCTTGCTACCCCGGTAGTTTTCCAGTGCTTTCAGGAATTCTGGAAGTTGCTCTTCTTTAAGGTGAGGACGGTGTTTTACTTTTCTGTTCTGAATGATTCTGGCACGACCTGTTGCTGGATTGTTGTCGCAGATACCTTTTACAATGGCATAATCGAAAATAGCAGTGCAACGTTGGTTTATCCGTTTTGCGACATCTAACGCACCTCGTTCTTCAATTGCTCTCAGGATGCGGAGTATGTCCTGCGCATTGACTTCATTAATTGGCTTCTTACTAATTTTGGGGAATACATCGGCCTCAAGGGTGCGGAGGATATTGCTGGCGTGTTTCTTATCCCATACCTGCTTGCTATGCCATTCTCTGGCTATCTTTTCAAAGGCCAGTTCTGTATCGGGCATATTTGCCCAGTACCTGTCCTTTTTGTCCTTATTGGGGTCAAGACCCTGCTGGACGAGGATTTTGGCCTCGTCGCGCAATTTGCGAGCATCTGCCGCACCTGTTAGGGGATACTGTCCTATCGTATAGACGTTAGCCTTGCCGTGAAGGGTATAGGGGTACTGCCAGACCTTTGTTCCTGTCTTACGGACAAGCAGCCTCAGGCCGCCATCATCATAAAGCTTATAATCTTTGTCCTTGGGCTTAGCGTTTCGAATCTCGGTATCGGTCAGTTTTCGATTGATCTTTGGCATTAGGGTACAGCCTCAAAATTGAACTGGTGTACCTCGTCTCGTACCCTTAAAACTGTTGTATGAGGTCAATACGAGGTGTTTCTCTTTGGACAATCTTAGTCGAAAAAGCCTTGTATTTCAAGTGTTTTTTGGAGTGTATCGGACTGGCTTGGATGATGAATTGGTTGCGGGGGCAGTAACCAAAATAGGAATTTATCCCTTTGGTCAATTTATATTTTTCAATGGCTTGCGAAGTTTTGTACCCCGCTTTATACCTTGTACCCTAAAAGCTGCAAATCCAACCCAATGGGTAATTGAACCTGCGGCTTAGTGCTAGGGTGATTTATTATAACAGATTTGATGTGCTTTTGACAGTCAGAACGAAAGCAAGTTGTATGCTCCAATATTTTGCTCTATTTTTGAGATAGGAATCGAGCGCCTAAGTTGTGAGTGACTGAAACGCGAGGAAATAATTCAATAGACTTCTTAACAGCAAACTTTCGTTAAAACCGCTGGTATAGTTGTCCTTAAACACTCTCGGCTACTACAAATCCAGCATTTAATACGGAGTTTGTTATGAAACATTCCATCACAAAAAATTGTGCAGATTCTCTGCGATTTCATCTTAATGATAAGCACGGGATCAAACTAAAGTCAGGGCATGCCCATGAAATTGTAGCAGCATTCTTTGGCTACAAATCAAAAATTGCATTACTCTCTGATGAACGCTTTCCGGTAGAAAATCTTGAAAGCGCAGCATTTATTGTGCTTGATCTAGCTGAGCCACTGATTGCCCAGCGCCTTACTTCCCTCGAGGGGCTACCCTCTGATTTACCTTCAATTCAAATTCTCGCGGAGGCTGTCTACGAATGCATTTCAAGTGACAGAATTTTATCAGCAAAGGTTTTTCATGATTTTCATGGTTTAGCTCTTTCTATTGCAAAAGAGCGTATGAATCAGCACACCAAGCATTTATGGGATACTCCCCCAATTGCGTGGATTAATGAAGTGAAAATTGACGTGTCAGAAAATGAGGCTTTGGCAGTCGTAGCTTTCAACTATCCCGTAGACGGAGTTAAGTATCATAGTTACTGTGATATAAGACTTAATTTTCCTCGTATCGCTGGGAATGTCGGTTATGGAGAGCCTATTATTCATCCGACTTTTTATAGTGGTCAGATGAGAGACCCTGAGTTTCGGATGAAATCTTCGACGTTATAAACAATATATAATGTGAATCTGGTTTGTTCAGCCTTAGAATAGCTGAACAAACCATCTATTCGATATCTACAAGTTGATAACCGGCACTTCTACCGCCAGATCCATCCTTCTCTAATATCCCTTGCTCAATTAGATCGTTTATATCTCTAAGGGCGGTATCGGTAGAACACTTATTTATTTTCGCCCATTTCGATGAGGTTAGCTTTCCGAATAAGTCTTCATCTAGCAATTTATTTATCATTGTACGTTGGCGGTCATTCAACGTTTTAGACGCTAGCAATTCCCAATAACGTGCCTTCTTTAAAACGGTTGACGATACCTGTTCTGCTGCATCCAATGATCTCTCTAGGCAATCTAAGAACCATTCGAGCCATGCGGTTATATCAAGCCCTGCTTTCTGGCATTGTT
>Ga0157372_10008753_pt1 | contig 10747 bp, 12 predicted proteins | sample C55metaG_FD_115307 | JGI IMG/M metagenome (GOLD analysis project Ga0157372, IMG submission 115307) | Corn rhizosphere microbial communities from Kellogg Biological Station, Michigan, USA - C5-5 metaG | ecosystem: Host-associated > Plants > Roots > Rhizosphere > Soil | place: USA: Michigan...
ATCGTTTATCTGAATTAGCCTGCAAGAAGGCGCTGATTTCAAAAGCTCCCGCTATACTCATTCACATATCCGTTTTACAATTCATCATTTAAAATTTTGTGACATGAGTGAAAACAACAAGTATTATCATACTATTTACAACAATAAAAAATTATTACAGGAAAAGAGTAACCTTCTTAAACAATATGAGGCTGCAATAGAAAACGATTTGCCTTTTGAAGAAACTAAAAAAATATATCTGCGTCTTAAAGAAATAGAATGGTTGCTTAAAAAAAAGCAGCCAAACCTCACCAATTAAACACAGTGAGGATTTACGTAGCTGTGCCGGCAGTGTGGATTATTTGCCCGAAAAATTAAAGAGGTGAAATTTATCAGCAATTGTTTGGATGCCTGCAATCCACCCAGTAATCAATTATTCGTTTAAGCTGCTCTTCTATATCGCTCAGTTGTGCCGGCTTTTTAAAGTAGCCCTGTACAGTTAATGTATAAGCCATGTCAACATATTTTTTTTCTGCACTGGTAGAATAAAATATAAAGGGAATGCAGGCGCGTTCCAGCTTTTTATTTTCACTTATGCGCCGACGTAACTCAAAGCCGTTCATAACAGGCATATTTACATCGCAAAAAATAATAAAGGGCTGAACACTTTGCGATATTAAATATTTCCATGCTTCCTCACCATTCCAAAAACTAATTACAGGATGATGTATTTTAATTACTGCAAGTGCGGTTTTAAAAATTTCCTGGTCGTCCTTATCATCATCAATGTACATTATCGGCGTTAATTTAGCTATGCTCATAGTTACTGTTATAAATAAAACTATGAATAAGTTTTAAGAAAGAAAGGATACATACATTATATTTTAATAATTAATGAACTTAGTTATGCGGGGAATGAGCATGCCGCCTGGTATTAAACTAAAATAAATACTACAGCCCACTACTTATTGGGATAATATTTGTGGCAGATAATGTATGGCGAATGACGACTCCATTCGTTTTACCCTTTCTGATAATACAACTGTTGTTGTTAAAAAGGTGACGAATAATAAATATGATTTTGAATTAAAGCTGCCTAATGGAAACAGGAAAACATTCGTTTGGTCTGGCGATGGCTTGAGCAATTTCAGTAACAAAAAAGGAACTGTGGATGGAATAATTAAAGAAGCAATAAGCAAGTTTATTGAATTGGAAAAGAAATAAGTAACAGATAATTTTCTCTGTTTAAAAGCAGCTTTATTTTTTATTTGGTACTTGCTGAGGTAATTTATTATAAAAAATTTGCAGCTTATTCCATTTAAATGTTACTGCAATAAGTAAATAAGTAATATTTATACTTTTAAATTTTTTTCTCTATTAGCCAGTGATGCCCGAAAGGGTCTTTTATTTCGCCCTGGCGGTAACCATATTCATAATCTGTAGTTGCACTTATTTCAGTTGCACCAGCCTCGATTGCATTACTCATAACATCTTGCACGTTTTCTACAAACAACCCGATAATAGTTGTTGAGCCACTGTGTTTTTCAGGAGAAAAAAAATAAGGCTTTGTTACTTCATGCAAATGAAATATGGCTCCGTTAATAGAAAGCTCAGCTACATGAACACTGTTATCATCATTTCTTAAGCAAAACTGTTCAACTGCACCAAATGCTTTTTCATAAAATGAGATATCTGTTACTCCGTTATTGATCATTAATTGCGGAGCAAAAAAAGTGGTATTGTTTTCAGTTGGCATATTATATTTTTTGTGTATTAACCAAACAACCGTTTATGCTTTTGTATAAAAGGCTTAACACTAAAAATAATAAAAAGCAAAGAATATTTGCAGCAAGCTTATTCAGATTTCCAGAATGTAACTATCAATCCGCCTGTAACTATTAATATACCGCCAATTAAAATGGGTACTGTAGGTAAACTTTTAAAAGCAATATAGTTGCCAATTTGCCAAACAATAAAAAGAGTAGCTATATAAAGACCAACTACCTGTTTAAACTCAACAGGCGCCAGGTTAAGGCTAAAGCCATAACAAAAAACCAGTATTGCTCCTATAATAAAAAAAGCAATTCTTGCCGGTCCTTCATAGTTATAAATACATTTTCTTATAAGCGCATCTCCGCTTACTTCAAATATGGTAGCAATTAAAACAAAAACTGCGGGATGTATTTGAGACAGGAATTTCATCGGTCAAAGCTTTAACGGCAAGTAACAAAAATTCTCCCAACTCTCCTTATTTAAATAAGTCTTTGCTTATACTTTTTTTTATCAACTCACATTTCAAGCTCAGTTGTAATAAAATCTTTTGCTTCTTTTGGCCCGGTTATTTCTAATCATGCTTCGCTTTTATCACCGCTGATTGAAAGATTGAAAATAAAAAAATCACAACAGGTTCTTTCTGCTTTTATAAACTCTGCAAGTTCATCTACTATTTCGTCTTTTGCAGGAAATTTATATGCATAACCATTTATTAACTCGTTCTTTTCGAGCACCTGGCTTTTCAAACTTTTGATTACTGTTTCTTTTCTCTTTCTAAGTTCCGGTGAAGATAATTTACAGGTAAGTTCAACTTTTTTATTTTTTGCTGCTAATTCCATTTTGCAAATGTAGGGTCTTACTATAAGGCCGCTGACACATAAAAAGACTTGCAACGGTTTCTATAATTTATTTGTCAATTTTTCTAAAGACAGGTTAATGAAAGTCATATACATTTTAATGTATTTAAGTCTTGCCTTTATTGGTTGTAAGAAATCGAATACATGCACTAATGCTGAAATAACAAAACTGTTTCGCGGCACAGCTTGTGAAAAATGGGCAATTAGTGTTGGACACAATGTTTATCCCACCTCCAATCTTCCTGCAACATTTGAGCAAGATAACCTTAAAGTATGCGTGGTGTATAATTTATACGGAGATCCAAAAATGTGTCCATGTTGTGGTGGCACAATTGCAGAAATAATCAGTATTAAAAAAAGATAGCTAATCAAAAAAAAACTTACTTACACTTTTGCTTTTGTTGGATGGTGCTTTGTTTTTCCGGATATTTTTTGCGTTAAGCTATTCCGGTTTCTGAATGGTTGTAAGAAAATAAATTGCAACTAATACTGTTACAGCAGCTGTAATAATAAAGGCAATTGTTGCGCCGAATCTAAACCAAATAAATCCTGTTAATGAACTTGCCAACATTGTACAAATGCTTTGCAATCCCGAAAAAGTACCAATTGCTGTTGCAGTATCTTTCCTGTTAGTTATGTTTGAAATCCACGCTTTAGATATTCCTTCTGTTGCTGCTGCATAAATGCCGTACAAAAAAAATAAACCGAAGAAAAAATAAATGTTTGTAAAGAAAGCCATTCCAAAATACACGATTGCAAATACAACAAGTCCTGTTACAAAAATATTTTTCAGTCCTATCTTATCTGCAAGAATACCGAGCGGAAACGCAGACAATGCATAGACAAGATTATAAAAAATATATACGCCAATAACAGCAGTATCACCCAGTCCTGCTTCTTTTATTTTAAGAAGTAAAAACACGTCTGAACTATTAAACAGTGTAAAAATCAAAAGTCCAATCAGAAGTTTTTTATATGATGCCGGGCTTTCTTTCCAATAATGCAAAAAAGAAAAAAATGGAGTAGATATTTTTCGCTTGCCGGTTGGCTTTGTTTTTTCTTTCAGCAAAAATGTTGCGATAACTGCAAATACTCCGGGAATGAAAGCAATATAAAAAAGTGTCTTATAGTCTTGTGAATGATAATAGAGATAAAGCAATGCTAATGAAGGTCCAATTACTGCTCCCAGAGTATCCATTGAACGGTGAAATCCAAAAATTTTTCCTTTTGTTTCAGTTGTTGCTTCGTCGGAAAGTATTGCATCTCTTGCGCCCGTTCTTAAACCCTTACCAAAACGGTCAATTGTTCTTGCAAAAAATATCCACAGCGGGTAAATAAAAATAGCCATCATCGGTTTTGAAACAGCGCTAAAAGCGTAACCGATTTGTACAAATGGAACACGTTTACCTGAAGCATCTGAACGTTTACCAAAGTAGCCTTTGCTTAATCCTGCAGTTGCTTCTGCAACACCTTCCAGTATGCCGATTAAAACAACAGAAAAACCAATTGTTCGTAAATAAACCGGCATAATTGGGTAAAGCATTTCGCTTGCTGTATCTGTTAACAAACTAACGATTGATAAAACCCAAACTGTGCGTGTAATGTATTTCAAAACTTGCTTATGCTATAATGTTCTTTATTGTGTTTGATACAAAGCCTGCTAAATTCCTAACCTGACAGATTACGCAACAATATTACTCAAACAAACTTTGCCTGCACTTTTGTTTTGTAGCGTTGTGCTTTTTAAATATGGAATTATCTGTGTTAAAAGGTAGTTGTTTGTCACAATAAATTTACATTTAGTCAAATTAATTGTTGCTTGAAATATGTAATGATTAATTTGAGTGCACTAAGTACTTCCTATTTTTAACCAGCAATTGTCGCATGAAATTCGCTGTATATTATCGCAATTATTATTTTAGTGATAAACTTATGTTATGCAAGCAAAAAATATTTTTTTCTTAGCAGCTATTCTCACGCTTGTTTATTCCACAGGCTGTGCAAATAATAATACTGCTCCTGTTGTTAACAACAATACAGATACCAGTGGTTTGCCTCCTGTAGAAACCAAATCACCAAACAGTAATTACAAACCTGCATTTGTTGGTCAAACAAGAATTGCAGGTGTAAAAACAACAACGCCATACAAGGTAGAAAAAATAGCAGAAAAGCTGGGTCCTCCATTTGCTATTGCAGCAATGCCAGATGGCAGGTTAATGATAACCATAAAATCAGGTTACATGGAAATTCATGATGCCAATGGAAAACTTGTAAAAAAAATTACAGGTCTTCCTGATGTTGTTTTTGCGGGGCAAGGTGGTTTGCTTGATGTTGCTTTCGACCCAAATTTTGTAAGCAATAAAATAATGTACTGGAGTTATTCTGAAGCATACCACGGAGGTAATGCAACGGCTGTTGCAAAAGCAAAATTAAATGAGGCTTCAGGTAAAGTTGAAAATGTATCAGTAATATTTCACGGAACACCTACCAACAGCAATTTGCAATATGGTTCACGGTTAGTGTTTGATAAAAGCGGAAATCTTTTTGTAAGTATTGGTGAAAAGTTTGCTACTGAGTCGAGAGTGAAGGCTCAAACATTAGATACCTATCTTGGAAAAATAATAAAAATTACAACTGACGGCAAGCCCGCTGCAGGAAATCCTTTCTTAAATAAACAAGGTGATATGCCTGAAATATTTTCTTACGGACATCGAAACCCGGAAGGACTTGACATAAATCCTGCAACAGGTGAATTATGGGAATCGGAATTTGGCCCGCGTGGCGGTGATGAAATAAATATTATTCGTGCCGGTAAAAATTATGGTTGGCCTGTTATAACTTATGGAAGAGAATACAGCGGCGAACAAGTGGGTGATGGCATTCAGCAGAAAGCAGGGATGGAACAACCTGTTTATTATTGGGATCCGGTAATATCACCCAGTGGTATTTGTTTTTATAAAGGTGATGCAATACCGGAATGGAAAAATAATTTATTTGTTTCTTCATTAAGCGGTCAGCATCTTGACAGGCTTGTAATTAAAAACAATAAAGTGGTAGGCGAGGAAAGATTACTTGCTGATAAAAACAGCCGCATTCGCGATGTAACTTATATGAACAATATGTTGTATGCTGTAACGGATGACGGCGATATATACCGCATCAGTAAGAAGTGATGAAAATTTTAATTACAGTTTTTTGTCAACACAATTCATTTCACAACAAATAAAAATCCTGTTGTATGGAAATAACAAGAGTTGGCTCTCAAGCTTCCAATAAAGGTCCGGAAGATTGGTTCACCGGCGCTGTTCGCATTGATCCCTTATTTCAACCTAATGATTCAAGACATGCAGCAGCGGCAAGTGTAACATTTGAACCTGGTGCAAGAACTGCGTGGCATACACATCCACTCGGGCAAACATTAATTGTCACATCAGGTTGTGGTTGGGTACAGCGTGAAGGCGGACAGGTTGAAGAAATTTATCCCGGCGATATAATTTGGTTTGAGCCAAACGAAAAACACTGGCATGGTGCAACAGCATCAACAGCAATGACACACATTGCTATACAGGAAAGTCTTAACGGAAAAGTTGTTGAATGGATGGAGAAGGTAAGTGATAAACAATATCACAAATAAAGCTGCACAGATATTTCTTTAATTATAACAAAAAAGGATAAAGCGTTTTCTGCTTTATCCTTTTTATATTTTTAACTGAATAATTATTCACTTACCCAAAACTCAATGTTATATTCCGTTTCGGCGAGATAACCATATTTGTTGAAGATGACTGTCTTTTTAAGTGCGGGTCCACCATTGCCGTGCCTGTTTTCCAAGTACAATTTTTTACCGGGATACACTGCCTTGATGGAATACTTGCCAATGGGAACATCCTTTACCATAAATGTTCCTGCAATATCTTCAACGGTTCTTTCAAAATATTTTGCAGGGCTGCCATCTATTAATGTACTGTCGAGCGGTGTAAACTTAATTTTTATTTTAGTCATGTCTGCATCTGTACCCCATTGGTATAAATCAACATGCGCACCATAATACCCATTATCGCCGGGCTTCTTGCCGGTTAATTTCCATTTAAAATTTCTTACCGCAGAATCTGCCTGTGTAAACGAATTTATATTTCCGTCTAAATCAAAAATATAATTGACACCATAAGCTTTTTTAGTGTACTTGGCTTTTGCAGTCCAACTGCCTGCAGGGCTGGAGGGAATATTTATAATATACTTTCCGTTAGCGTTTGTTTTTCCAAACAAATAAGTGCCATACCAAACAGTATGTTCCACTGTGATGTTTGCATTAGAAAGTGGATTGCCTCGGGAATCAGTAACAGTGCCTGTTACAGTTCCCGGTTTTCTTTTAAATGATGATTCATTGGCTGCAGAAACAATGCTGCTGCCGGCAATATCTTTTTTGCAACCGGTAAATGAAGTGCTGCTTAAAATAATGGCAGCAAACAAAATCTTTTTCATAACACTTTTTATTAATGGTTTTGTTTAAAATTTTTTTTGATGGAACAAAACTATTATCGCATAAAAGCGCTGAAAAGGATTGCTTGTGTGAACTGTAAAAACTGTTGAATGAAATGATAATAAGTGAGGATGTTTACAATAGCTTTATTTCAATCATTCATTGCATCTGCAATAATTGCATCGTAAATTTTTCTTGCATTGTTATAAGTCGCTTCTGCATCGGTGCGTTCTGATGGTCTTATGTTTCCCTGTTTCATCTTCCAGCATTGGTCAACTGCCTTGCGGCACCATTGCGCACTTTGTAATTCATGAATGGGCTTTTCATCTTTAATAATAAATATGGGATTGGAGTGTGAACTTGGATATATTCTTAATGCCACCCAGCTTGATTTTTTTATTGGATATTGAAATGAAATATTTTGTAATGAGCCATCAGCAGTTATTTGTGTTGTATCAACCGGTTCACCGTTTACAATTAATTCAACATATACATTGCGCGTTTTGCCGATTCTTGCACGTTCAATATTCCAGTAAGGTTGTTCATCCTGTGCAAGATGAGCAATTTCTTCACCTTCTTCTGTTTGTTGTACCGGAAGAAATGCAGCAGCCTGCGCAGTTACTTTTACATTCTCATCAGCATTAATATCAAGCTCACTGTTATTCGTTCCAACTTCCAAACCATTCACAGAAAAATTAATAATATGCGAACCGCCATCCGAAACATAACATCTTCCTTTTTTTAATGCATCAACATACGCATCATAATTTAATGTGCTGTCTGTTTTAAAATAACTGCGTGCAATTCCCACACGCTCATCAAAAATGCAGGGAAAATCTGTTTCACCACTTAGCCTTGTTCTAAATCCGCAATTCAATGTTTGATACCACATGTTCAATTCCCATTGCGGCGGCGTATCACCTGCACTGTAAAAATCAACAGCGTTTTGTGTAACGGTAACAATGTATTCATTCGCGCCAATGCCATCCATTTTTGGCATTACATAATTGGGCAATGATGAAGTAGGTTGCGTTGGTTCAAGTCCCCAACCTGAGTGCGCATAGCCTGTAACAGCGCCCTGCGATTTTGCCCATTGCAAAACAGGTAGTGTCCAGCTTGGCCAGTCTTCAATTGTTTTTGTATTGGGATAATCATCTTCTTTCAATCTTAATAAAACAATATGACCTGCATGTGATGATGGGAAACCCGATACTTCCACATCGTAACGCATAATATTTTCGCGTGTTGAAAGCGGGCTGATATTTCCTGTAAAAAAGCTTTTTTGATGGTACCATCCTGGTCCCCATGCAAGCACTGCTGCAACATTCAAATCTTCACCAACAACTTGTCGCCACATATCCATCGGCGGCACACCTTCTTCAGGACTTTCATAATGACTGCATCCTGCTGCATGCACATGATGGTCTGCACTGTACCAACCAAGCTTTGCAAGATTTATCCATCGCTTTAACTGAAAAGAAATTTCAACAGAGTCTTTGTTTGATGGAACAACAATTTGTTTTGTTTGCGTAATGTATTCTGGTCCTCTGGTAAATGTTACATTGTATTTTCCGGGCGGTAATAAAACATGCTCACCATCGGAGCGGTATATCTGCGGCTGAAAGAAAAAATCAGGATACTCATCATACGATGCAACACGGCGCGAAGGCAATGGATAAATGCCTGTTAGTTGTTTTGAAGGATGCTGGTATTCCTGCTGTGCAAGCGTTAAACGATAATCAGTAATGCTGTCATCAGGAACGCGTTCAACATTATCAAGAATAGTAAACGATGCCATCGTTGGTGAGCCATCATCATCTTTTACATGCAGCACAACTTTTATAGCAGGCTTTATGTTAAACAAAATATTTATGATGTTTCGAAATCCAATATCCTGTGTGCCCTGCCCGATGTTGAAACCAATTTCTGCTTCACGCTGACCCGCATCTTTGCTATAAATCTGCAACACTGCATATTCTAATTTTACTCCGGAAAGATTGGGCAGCAAAGGACGATTGCGGTATAACTGCATTTCAAGAAAACGGTTTTCAACCTGTGCCTGTGTAAGTTTATTTTTATCCAATGTTATTGGATTAGAAGTGGAGATGTTTAAATCAGGCTTTGCATTTTCACTTTGCACCTGCAATTGTGCAGTAACACCGGCTTCGTTATGCACTTTAACTAAGAAACTTGTCCATCCACCCTGGATTAATTTTGCAGGCGCGGGACCTCTTTCCACTTTTACACGCTCTTCAGGATTAATATCAACCATTGCAATGCAATATGGGTCGAGAATATGCTGAATTTCGGTGGATGTTTCTTGCGTAAGCGGCTTTTCCTGCAATGCTTTCAAACGCTTTATATCTTCTTTTGACAAAGCACTTCCTAAAAATGAAAGTGCATCATTTAATCTTAATGCTTGTGCAAGTAATGGCTGTGGTTCAGCATCATCAACAAATTGCAATGATGAAGATGATTCATGCTGATGTTGCGCAAATATTTTTGTTTGCGTGAAAAGAATAAGAAGAATAAATAGAAAAATATTTTTGATTCGTGCGGGCAACATCAGCATAAAGATAAACAGAAAGTGCATTGTGTTAAATGTAACAGGGTATGATATTTAAATATTGGTAGCTCAAATTTATGAGATGCTATTTCCTGCAATGATACATTGGTTTTAAGTATGCGATTCCCACTTTCGTGGAAATGACGTGTAAGAGGTTTATTGTTTTCTTACATGTTTATAAGGTAAGTGTAAAACACAACCACTGCGTCGTCATGCCCAACTTGATTGGGCATCGCATAATTTTACTGTCTCTTTTAATCCGGATATAACCAATGTTTCCCTAACATGACGAAGAAAGAATCTATTCTGAGATTAGTGGCTGCCTTCTTTAATAAATCATTAAGAACTTTTATAAACAACTTGCACCGTTTCTCTTGTTTGTTGCTTTAAAATAATTTCTTTATCACTTATCATTTGTTCAAGCAACTTATTATTGAAATGGCGAATGGTTAACAGCGATAAATCTTTTTCAACCTGCACATCAAAAATTTCGCTACACGTTGCTGCAAGCTGTTGAATTTTTTCTGTGCGGTCATCCAAACATAATTGCAAACCAATTGCGCCGGTTTGTATAAGATTGGGTTTGATATTTAGTTCTTGCAATAATGTATATAATTCACCAATTGGTTTTCCTTCAACAAAAGAAAAATCGAGACTGCGCAAATGCATGAGCACTTGTTTTTCTTTAATGATAACAATTGGCGGAAGGTCTTTTATATTTTTTCCTGAAATAATTGTTCCTGGTAATGATGGGTCCAAAAAACATTTTACACGCAACGGAATATTTTTATTCTGTAATGGCTTTATTGTTTTTGGATGAATTACCTGCGCACCATAATAAGCCATTTCAATTACTTCGGCAAAACTTAATTCAGGAATTAGTTGCGCGTCGGGAAATTGTTTTGGGTCGGCATTCATTACGCCTTCCACATCTTTCCAAATTGTTACGCTTTCTGCATTTAAAATATTTGCGAAAATAGCTGCGGTAAAATCACTTCCTTCTCTGCCGAGTGTTGTGCTTTCATTTTCATCTGTACTGCCAATAAAACCTTGCGTTAATAAAATGTTTTCAGTTTCCGATTTCCAGTTTTC
>Ga0157372_10008754_pt1 | contig 10747 bp, 11 predicted proteins | sample C55metaG_FD_115307 | JGI IMG/M metagenome (GOLD analysis project Ga0157372, IMG submission 115307) | Corn rhizosphere microbial communities from Kellogg Biological Station, Michigan, USA - C5-5 metaG | ecosystem: Host-associated > Plants > Roots > Rhizosphere > Soil | place: USA: Michigan...
ACGCGCAGCCAACTTCTCCTGACGTTTGGGCACCATGCGCACCGTCCAGAACTTGATATCGCCGGCGATATCAAGTTCTGATCGACCCTCACGGTCCGCAGAGCCGCCTAATTGTCAGACGGCGCCGCAACTATTTCGGACATGGAGAACCACACGTACCGCGCCGAGTGGTCGCCGGATTCAGGGATGTACGTCGCCAGTTGCCTGGAGTTTCCGTCGAGGTATTCACGGGCACTGACGGCTCATGAAGCGATCAAAGGCATCCAGCAGGTGATCGACGAGGAAATCGCCGAGCTCATCGAGTGTGGCCTCGAGCCACCACCTTCAATCCCCGGCCGGCGCTACAGCGGCAGGTTCGTGGTCCGCACCTCCCCTGAACTTCACTCACGCCTGATGGTGGATGCCGCCGAGCAGGGCGTGTCGTTCAATCAGTGGGTCGTCCAGAAGCTCGCTGGACGCAATCCACCAACCTTGCACGACTTGTTCTAGAGCGGAAATTCGGTGGACTGCGGAGCGGGCTGTCCGCGACCATCGAATGGTGAGTACGCAATTCGACATTGAGCAGCCGGTGGTCGCCGCCGGCGGCTGGCGCGTGCTCGCACCCTTCAAGTTCCGCGAGTACCGCCTGCTGATCGCCGCAGTGGCCCTGTCGATCTTCGCCGAAGGCATGTGGGCGGTCGTGATGGCGCTTCAGGTCATCGAACTCGACAATGACCCCGCGTCGCTATCGCTGGTCGCCACCTGTCTGGGCGCAGGCCTGGTCGCCTTCGTGTTGGTCGGCGGGCTGGCTGCCGACCGAATCAATCAACGCGCCATCATCATCGCCGTCGAAACGGTAAACGTAATCACGGTGTCAACGATCGCGATTCTGGGACTCGTTGGCACCCTGCGGATCTGGCATATGGCGGTGGCCGCAGGCGCACTCGGCATTGCCGCGGCGTTCTTCTTCCCCGCCTACAGCGCGATTCTGCCCCGGATCCTTCCGGCCGAACAGCTGTTGGCCGCCAACGGCGTCGAAGGCGTCGTTCGTCCGGTGTTCCAGCGCGCCGTCGGCCCTGCGGTCGCCGGCCTGGTTGTCGGTGCGACGTTCCCCTCCCTGGGGGCCGTCGTCGTGGCGGCGCTGTTCGCCATCGGCCTCGTGCTGCTGGTCGCCGCCCGGCCCGCGATGAAACCGGCTGTGCAGCAACCGGATCACGGGCAGCCGCATCTGTTGCGCGACCTGCGCGATGGCTTCGTGTTCATGCTGCGCACACCGTGGCTGTTGTGGACACTGCTGTTCGCGAGCATCTTCGTGCTTCTGGTGCTGGGGCCGATCGAGGTGTTGCTGCCGTTCATCGCGAAGCAACGCTTCGAAGACGGCGCACAGACGTACGGCTTCATTCTGGCGTTCTTCGGGGTCGGTAGCGCGCTGGGCGCACTGGCGGTGTCGTCGGGACGGCTGCCGCGTCGCTATCTCACGGTGATGATGACGATGTGGAGCGTCGGCTCGATACCGCTCGTGGTCGTCGGCGTCACCTCGTCTTTCCCGCTGATGGCCGCGGCGACGTTCGTGATCGGCTTCACCGACGGCGCCGGCATGGTCATCTGGGGCACGCTACTGCAGCGACGGGTCCCGACGGCGATGCTGGGACGGGTGTCGAGCCTGGACTTCTTCGTGTCGCTGGCGTTCATGCCGGTATCGTTCGCGATCGTCGGCCCGCTGTCGAAAGTCGTTTCGATGCAGACGATTTTCCTGATTGCGGGCGTAGCGCCGGTGCTGTTCGCGGCGATCGCCATGTACGCGGCCCGGATGCGCAAGGACGAACTGGCGCACCCGCTGCGCTAGACGCCGAACACCGGCGGAAGTGCGAGCACCATGACCAGGCCCCAGAAGAAGTGGGTCAACATCGGTGCCAGCACACCGCCGGTGGCTCGGCGTTCCGAGGCGCAGACCGCACCGACGACCAACGCGGCGACACCCAGCATCGGATTTCCGGTGGTGGCCGACGTCGCGACGACGTAGACGATCGTCGAGATGAGCGCCGGATAGGCCTTGCCCAGCGCGGTATAGAGGGCGCCGCGGAAGAACAGCTCCTCCGCCACCCCGTTGATCACCGTGATGAAAGCCACCAGCGCCAGCGGACCGTAGTTGGCGAAATCGAGGACGCGCGTGATGAATTCACGTACACCGGGAATCTCGCGTGCGGCAACGCCGCCCACCAGAAACGCCCCGCCCAGGACCAGTCCCATCACGGTGCCGCTGATCACCGGTCGCTGGTTGCGTCCGCGGAACCGCACGCAGCCGAGATGCAGCGGACCGGACACGAAGGCGCCCAGCGCCCATACCGCCGCAAGCGCCAGCGTCAGCCAGTAAAACGATTCGTCTCCTGGGCGACGGGTCATCGAATAGCCAAGCAGCGCACCGCCGATCACGAGCACCACCGTCACGACGATCCGGCGCCGCACTATCACCGCGGGAGTTTCCTGATGAGGCACCGCGACCGTGCTGACGATGTCGCGGAACTCGGCCATGAGCCCCGTCGGTTTGGTCATGCCGGGCTTGGCTTCGGTACGAGATTGATCAGCGCGTCGATTCCGGTTCGCAGCGCGGCTGCGACGGGCCCCGGCATCAGCCGCAGCAGCCCGAGCGCCGGTCGCGCGATCGGCGGGGTGACCGCCCGCGCCAGCTGTCGAATGCGCGCCGCGTCACCGCCGGCCCACGGCGGATCGCTGTCGGCCAGATGGTGCGGATCGGCTAACGCGTTGACCGGTCGCGGCCGATCACTCGACAGCGCACGGGATATCGCGTCGTCGATGCCAACCAGCCCGCCGGGTGGATCAGGCACCAGATCGCGGAGCCGGACCTCGGACGCGATCATCGGATGGTCAAGAGACTCGACCAGATCGGCGACCAAACCGCCAGGAACGGGTAGCACCGCGGCCGTCATCCACGACACCACGCTGGTGTCCACCATGGGTAGGGACAACTCCGCACGCCACTTGCGCGAGATCCGGGCATAGGCTCGCAACAGCTCGCTGTACGACGTCGTAGCCGGGCCGAGGATGTCGTACGCACCGGCCGGCACCCGCTCACCGTCGGCGGCGGCGACGAGGTAGTACAGCACGTCGCGGATCGAGATCGGGTCCATCGGGTTCGCGGACCAAGCGGGCATCGGAATCAATACGAAACGGTCGCCGACGTAGCGGAGCATCTCGAACGACGTCGACCCCGACCCGATGATCATCGCCGCGCCCAACCACACCACATCGGGTCCGCCCTCCACGCTCAATGCGTGCGCCACCTCGGCACGACCGATCAGGTGTTCGGAAAGTTCGTCATCGTCGGGGACGAACCCGCCAAGGTACACGATCCGCCGGAGGCCTGCATCCTTCGCCGCGTTGGCGACATTGGCAGCGGCGAGATTGTCAGCGTCGCGGAAGTCCGGTTGGCCGATGCCGTGCACCAGGTAGTAGAGGACATCGATCGGGCCCGCGTCGGCGAACGCCTTCTTGGCCGAGGCTTCATCGCACGCGTCCAGCACTAGTCCGGTGACTTGGTCATGCCAGCCGAAGTCGGCCAGTCGGTCCGGATTTCGGGTGGCGGCGATGACATCGTGGCCTGCGTCGAGCAGTTCGCTCACGAGCCGTGAGCCGACATAGCCGGTAGCGCCGGTAACCAGGATTCGCACGGGAGTCACCGTATGGAGATACCCGAACCCTGTGAATCGAAATCAAATTACCGCGCCAAAATTCGTAGCATGGCGACCAGCTTCAGAGACCTTGTGCTGGTGAGGATTTGGTAGTAGAGAGCCGCGACCCTAATTGACGGCGTCGCGGTTTAGTTCGATGAGCCGCTGATACACCTGAGCGTTGTGCCGGTTGTTTGCGATCTCAGCGTCGGACAGCTCGCGGCGGACACTGCCAGGGACGCCGGTGACCAGCGACCTCGGCGGCACGACGATGCCCTGCGGGACGAGCGCGCTCGCCGCGATTAGTGAACCCTCTCCGATCCTCGCGCCGTTGAGGATCACCGCGCCCATCCCGATGAGTGCGTCGTCCTCGATGACACAGCCGTGCAGCACGGCGTTGTGACCGACACTCACGCCCGCGCCAACGCTGACCGGGAACTCCGCGTCGACATGGATGGTGACGCCGTCCTGGATGTTGGTGCCGAACCCGATCTCGATCGGCTCGGCCTCGGCTCGCAGCGTCGCGCCGTACCAGACGCTTGCCCGTGCGGCCAGCGTGACCTGACCGATCACACTGGCGTTCGGTGCGACCCAGGACTCGGCGTGCAACTGGGGTGCGCGTCCGCGGATGGGCAGGATCAGCGGCTCAGGCATGACGGACATCGTATTCACCCGTTGTTCACCTCCATAATTGCAGCTAACTGCACTCTTGCAGTTGACTGCAATTACTCGTATTGTGCCTGTCATGGCGACACAGCAGTCCACGCGGACGGTCGAGCAATTCATGGACGACCCGATTGCCTTCTTCGGCGAGTCGTTGACCCAAATGCACAGCATCGCTCGCGACGAGCTGGAGGAGCTTCATCGTCAGGCGATGGGCATTCGCTTCCAGCAACACGTGCAGAGCATCGAGATGGTGGGCAAGCTGGCAGGTCGCTTGGGCATCACGGAGTTGCGCGAGTTCAACGATGTTGTTCCGCTGATGTTTTCGCATACGGCGTTCAAGTCGTATCCGGCCGCGTTGATCGACAACAAGCGCTTCGACCTGATGACGAAATGGCTGGACAAGCTCACCAGCCACGACCTGTCTCATGTCGACACCGAGGACTGCAAGAGCATCGATGAGTGGATCGACCGGCTCGACGAGCAGACCCCGCTGGAGGTCATCACCTCCAGCGGCACCACCGGAACCTTGTCGATCATCCCGAAGGACAAGCACGGTGCGCGGGAAGGCATGGTGCTGTGGAAGATCTGCCTGTTCCAGACGTTCGGCCACGAACCGACGTATGACGAGCTCAATCCGGCGGTCGACGTGATCTGGCCCAACTACGCCAAGGGCAAGCTCGGTCACCTCCGAATCGCCAACATGATCAAGCGCGGTTTCACCGGTGGCGATGAGAGCAAGTTCCACGCGCTGTACCCGGACGCCATCGACACGGACCTGATGTTCCTCGCCTCGAAGATGCGCGCGGCGGCCTCGCGCGGCGAGCTGGACCGACTGGTGATCGACCCGGCGTTGACCGCCCGCAAGGACGAGTTCATCGCGATGCAGGCGCGTCAGCCGGAGGACCTCGACAGGTTCTTCGCCACGATCACCGAGAAGCTCCGGGGTAAGCGGGTTTTCATGATCGGCACGTACAACCTGATGTACGACGTGGCCAAGGCCGGCCTCGAGCGGGGCATCAGGGGCGTCTTCGCCAAGGACTCGGCCATCCTGACCGGCGGCGGCACAAAGGGATTCGTTCTCCCCGACAACTACATGGACGTGATCCATGAATTCCTCGGTGTCGACCGCATCCAGCAGGGGTACGGCTTCTCCGAGCAGAGCGCGTTCCACTGGGGCTGCAGCGAGGGCCGCTATCACGTGCAGCCGTGGGTCATCCCGTTCATCCTCGACCCCGACACCAGCGAGCCGTTGCCGCGAACCGGCAGGCAGACGGGTCGCGCCGCGGTCTATGACGTTCTGCTCAAGGCGCATTGGGGTGGGGTGATCTCCGGCGACGAAGTCACCATCGACTGGGACCTGCAGTGCCCGTGCGGCCAGACAACCGTCGCGTTCGAACACGACATCATCCGCTACAGCGAGAAGCGGGGCGTCGATGACGACCGCATAACCTGTGCGGCCACCCACGAGGTGCACAACGAAGCCGTCGAGTTCATGAAGGCGTTCGAATCATGAGCAGCGCATATACGGTTCCGTTGTTCCTGCGGGGAGAGGTCATCGTCGACGACCTGGTGTCGTTCGGTACTCGCACCGGCGCCGCCAAGTTCCAGGCGCCCGATATGGCCCGTCACGTGCACCGGCTCCCACTGCCGAGCCCGATGGCGATGGCCGACCTCTACGAGGTGCCCTTCGACGAGATCCTCGATGTGCTAGAGGCGTTGGGCAACGCACTCGACTTCGAGCGGAACATGCATCTGCAGGAGGCCTACGAGGCGGCGCTGTTGGCGAACCCGCTGCCGCCGGAGATGCTCAAGAACAGCTACCAGATCCTGAAACCACTGTTCTCCCGCGCGAACGTCCTCGAGATCGCCGACAGCCAGGTCGGGCTCGAATACCTCAATGGCTGGGTCACCCAGCGACTCGGCGACGGACGGGAGTTGCGGGTACGCGCATTCGGCTCGCGGGTGTTGCACATTCCGGCAGGCAACGGCGGGCTCGTGTCGGCTGTCACGATTCTGCGCTCGGTGATCACCCGCTGCGACACGATCATCAAAGCTCCGTCCAACGATCCGCTGACGGCGGTCGCGATCGCGCGCACGCTCGCCGATGTCGCGCCCGACCACCCGATCACCAAGCATCTTGCGGTTGCGTATTGGAAGGGCGGCGACGTCGCCGTCGAGGAGCCGTTGTATCGACCGGAGCACATCGAAAAGATCGTCGCCTGGGGAGGTTTCGCGTCGGTCAAGCACGTCACCCGCTATATCCAGCCGGGTCTGGAGATGATCGCGCTCGATCCCAAGCGCAGCGCGACCATCATCGGGCACCAGGCATTCAGCGACGACGAAACCATGCGCGAGGTGGCGCGCTGCGCGGCCGTCGACATCGGGGTGGCCAACCAGGAGGGATGCGCCAACGCACGCGTCATCTATGCGATGAGCGGGACCGACGCCGTAGGAATCGCCAACGCCAACAGGCTCGGCGAGATGATCTACGAGGAACTGACCCGCCTGCCCGCTTTCATCAGCACGCCACCGCTGTACCCGAGCCGCGAACTCTACGACCACGTCGAGGCGTCTCGGATGACCGACGACTGGTACCGGGTGATCGGCGGCGATCAGCGCGAGGGGGCGATCATCGTTTCGCAGTTCGACTCCCCCGTCGACTACTCGGCCATGCTGTCCGGCCGCGTGGCCAACATCGTGCCGGTCGACAGCATCGACAAGGTGACCGAGGCGGTAACCGCATACACGCAGACCATCGGCATCTACCCGGAATCGCTGAAACGCGAACTACGCGACAAGCTTCCACTGTTCGGGGCGCAACGGCTGACGACACTCGGCTATGCGTGCAGCGTGCCGATCGCGGCGCCGCAGGACGCAATCGAGCCGATGCGACGGATGTGCAAGTGGATCGTGGAAGAGGCGTGTGACCCTGATGTGGTGACACCACTGTGGCGCCTCGGCGAAGTCAGCGCGCAGGCATAATGGCCGGGCCAACAACACTCGAGGTCGTCGAAGGCATCGACCTGACCGGCAAGACCTGCGTGATCACCGGTGCGCCGGCCGGCCTGGGGCGGGAATCGGCCCGCGCGCTCGCGGCGACGGGCGCGCACGTCATTCTCGCGGCGCGCAATGTGGAAGCCTTGCGCGACGCCGAGGCGTGGATTCGGGCAGAGGTGCCCGATGCGCCGACGTCGACCGTCGAACTCGACCTCACCAGCCTGGCCAGTGTCCGAACCGCCGCCGCGGCGATCCAGGACCTCGCGCCCGAGATCCACTTGCTGATGAACAACGCCGGGGTGATGTTCACTCCGTTCGGCCGAACCACCGATGGCTTCGAAATCCAGTTCGGCACCAATCATCTCGGGCATTTCGAACTGACCCGGCTACTCACACCGCGACTTGTCCAGGGTGCCCGCATCGTCATTTTGTCGTCGGACGGACACCGGATGTGCGACGTCGACCTGGCCGACCCCAACTGGGAGCGAAGGGAATACGACAAGTTCGCTGCCTACGGATCATCGAAGACCGCCAATGTCCTGCACATGGTCGAGCTGGACCGCCGGCTGCGTGACCGCGGGGTGCGGGCCTGCGCCGTGCACCCGGGCGTCGTCGCGACGTCCCTGGCACGCCACATGACGCGCGAAGACTTCGCCAGCTTGAACAACATCACGCCCGCGGAACCCGACGCGCAGCGCGTCGATGTGCTTCGCGACTTCCAGATGCCCGAACAGGGCGCAGCGACCCAGGTCTGGGCGGCCGTCAGCCCGGACCTGGCCGGCATCGGTGGGGTGTATCTGGCGGACTGCCGGATCCGCGAGGACGTCGCGCCGTACGCAGCGGACCATGCGCACGCCGCCGACCTGTGGGAGTTGTCGGAGAAACTCTGCGGCAACGTCGCGCTAGGCTCGCAATCGTGAACCGGATGGACCGGCGCAAGCAGGAGGTGCGGGAACGGATTCTTGGCGCCGCCTTCGACCTTTTCCTGGATCAGGGTGTGTCCGGCACGACGATCGAAGACATCTGCGAACGCGCCGACGTCGCGAATCGAACGTTTTTCAACCACTTCGCCACCCGACACGACATGATGCGCGCACTCGCCGAAGAGCGTCTGCTGAACCTTCGCGACGTCGTCTTCGACCGTGCGAACGAACCGATCCCCGCTCGGTTGATCGGCCTGTTCGACGACATCGCCGCGACCCTGGGTGAGTCCAGCGATACCTACCGCGAGGTGATCGCCGAAATGCTGACAGCGGCGGGCTACGGCATTCAACGCGGTTTCGCCTTGCACGACACGTTTCTCCAGCTCGTCAAAGAAGGCGTGGCGCGCGGTGAGGTGAGCGTCCGGCACGATGCCCAAACGCTGGCCGACATTATCGTGGGTGCGCTGACGGGGGGCATCGTCAATTGGACTGTGGACAAGACATATTCGATTGAGTCGGGCTTTCACGACCTAGCGGTCGCGCTGGCCGATCTGTTGAGCGCGGAATCGAATGGCTGACGTCATATACCTGCGGTCCTACGACGATCGCACCCGTGAAGACGACGAGACCGCGCGCCGAGTGCGCGATGCGACGGTCGAGCTGTTGCGCGACGTGCCGTACTCCAGCATCACGATGCGGTCCATCGCCACACGCGCGGGCGTTTCTCACGGCGAGATCCGCGCACACTACCGGTCTACGGAAGCGATCGTCGCCGAGATCTATCTCGAACGGTTGCGCGCGGCGCCGTTGATCGTCGACGTCGAGAAGTCCGCAAGGGCGCGGATCGCCGCGCAGTTCTCACAGCTGGTCATGCTGCTTGCCGACGAGCCGGGGCTGGCCGCGGCGTGCTCGAGCGCGTTGATCTGCGACGAGCCGTCCGTGCGCGTGAGCCGCCAGCGGATCCACGGCGAGCTCCAGCGGCGGGTCCGCACGGCGTTGCGATCGGGGGCGTGGCCGGAGGTCGCCGAGACGCTGGAGTTCGGGCTGATCGGCGCCTTGGTGCACGCCAGTTGCGGGGCCGACACGTTCCGCCAGACGGCCGAGGAGGTGGCTGGCGTGGTGGCCGCCGTGTTGCCCGAGTGAAACGCAGGGGTGTCATCTCGATCTGGCCGACTTCGCCAGGCATATGGATCGCTCGATCAAACCCCTTGGTACACCTTGCGATAGCTCGACGGCGACATACCCACGCCGCGACGCAAGTGGTGGCGCAGGTTGCCACCCGAACCGAGACCCGCCTGCCGGGCGACCTCGTCGACGGGCAGATCGCGCGACTCCAATAGCTCACGGGCGCGGTCGACACGGCGGCTGCGCACCCATGCACCCGGCGATTGCCCCGTCTCCTCACGGAACCGACGGTTGAAGGTGCGCGGGCTCATCTTCGCGTGCTGCGCCAGCCGCTGCACCGTGAGCTCTTCATCGAGGTGCTGCAGCGCCCATTCCCGTGTCGCCGCCGTCGAGAAGTGGTCCGGCGCAGGCACTTGCCGATCGATGAACTGCGCCTGGCCACCCTCCCGCCACGGCGGCACCACGCAGTACCTGGCGACCTCGTTGGCCACCTGCGCGCCATGATCGGAGCGAATGATGTGCAGGCACAAGTCGATTCCTGCGGCGAGGCCCGCCGACGTGAGCACGTCGCCGTCGTCGACGAACAACACGTTCTCGTCGAGCAACACCCGCGGATGCAGCCGCCGCATGTCGTCGGCGAATCTCCAATGCGTGGTCGCGGTGCGCCCGTCGAGCAGGCCCGCCGCGGCGAGGACGAACGCGCCGGTGCAGATCGACACCAGCCGGGTGTCCGGGGGAATCCGCGCCAACGCATCCGACGCCTCCGGTGTCAGCACGCCCTCGGTGCGCGCCGATGGGAACCGCGTCCCCGGGATCACGACCGTGTCGGCTGTCGCCAGCGCCTCGGGCCCAGCCGCGGGCAGCAGGTCGAAGCCCGTCGTCGCCGCGATCGGGGCCCGCGTGAGCCCGCACGTCACGACGTCGTAGAGCGCATTACCGTCGCCGTCGGTCGCGTACGAGAACAGCGTCGGCGCGATCGCGGCATCGAAACCCACCACAGGTGGCAGCAGCAGGACGGCAATGCGATGCATGCCGCCAGTTTGGCATGTTTTTGACGACTGGTGTCATTCATGCCACTAGTCACGGCCTGACGGATCGCCCACAGTGGTTCGGTGACGCTTACCGCCGCGCAGAGGAGCACGCCCCTGGGCCGGATTCACTGGTCCTGGGTGGTGGCCGCCGTCAGCTTCATCGCGATCCTCGGCGCGGCGGGTTTCCGCTCGGTGCCCGGCGTCATGATGACCCCCCTGCACCACGAGTTCGGCTGGTCACACGGGGTGGTCGGGCTGGCGATGTCGGTCAACATGACGTTGTTCGGGCTGACCGCGCCCTTGATGGACCGGTTCGGCGTGCGTCCAGTGCTGTCGG
>Ga0157372_10008755_pt1 | contig 10747 bp, 10 predicted proteins | sample C55metaG_FD_115307 | JGI IMG/M metagenome (GOLD analysis project Ga0157372, IMG submission 115307) | Corn rhizosphere microbial communities from Kellogg Biological Station, Michigan, USA - C5-5 metaG | ecosystem: Host-associated > Plants > Roots > Rhizosphere > Soil | place: USA: Michigan...
CAGCGCCTCGTCCCTGGCCGAAGGTGGAAATCGACGTTAGCGCAAGTATGCCCGCTACAGGCAAAAACTTTCTCATGATGGGCTCCGGTCCGTTATCATACATCGTTTTCCCTTCTTGGGTCTTTTCTGCAGGCTCATTCGTATACGGCATAGTGCTATGATCCTCGCCGCTGCCATGAGCCTGGAGGGATTTACGGGAGACCGGGAGATCGCACGCTTGCGCAAGGGCGATCCCGACGCGATAACCGATCTCGTCGGCCGTTACCAGCACCGCCTATACCGGTTCCTGGTGAGGATGGTGGGAGATCCCGCCACGGCAGAGGATCTATTCCAACAGACCTGGATCCGGCTGATGGAAAAGATCGGATCGTACGACGCCCGGCGCAATTTTGAAGCATGGCTGTTCGCCATCGCGCGCAATCTGGCGATCGATCATTTGCGGCGCTGTCGCGGAATCAGCCTGGATGAGTTGGACGATTCCGGCCAGGCTCCTGTCGAACGTCTGGTGGCAGGCGGACCGGACGTACTCAGTCAGCTGCTCGACTTCGAGCGCGGAGCTCTTTTGGCTGCGGCGATTGAAGAACTTCCGGCGATTCACCGCGAGGTGCTGACGCTGCGTTTTGAAGAGGACATGAAACTGGAACAAATCGCGGAGGTCGCTGGCGTGCCTCTCTCCACAGTCAAGAGCCGATTGCATCGCGCCTTGGAGAGCCTGCGCACCCGAATCGAAGCTTCAGGGAAAGGAATTCTATGAACGAACATGAATCGGTTCGGGCAATGCTACCGCTTGCGGCCGCCGGACTGCTTGGCCCGGGCGAATTGCGCCGCGTCGAGGAGCACGCGCGGATGTGCGAGCTGTGCCGGACGGACCTGGAGACCTGGTCTGCATACGCGCAGGGATTGCGAAAGCTGCCGCAGCCATCTGCGCCGGCCGGGTTGATGGAACGCACGCGCGCGAGGATTATTCAGCAGCACGCAGTTGCCGCCGGACGTCGGCGACAGTCCTGGTTGCTAGGCGCCTTAGTGGCCTTCGGCTGGATGAGCAGCCTGGCCTTCTGGGTCGTCGCGCGGGCTCTCACCGGAGGCGTATTCACCGTGATGGGTGTGAATTGGGTGAATGGGGTGGCGTGGTCATTGGGTTCGACAGTATTGGCGTGGACAACGGCAGCGGCTGCGGCCATCATGCTCGGCCGAAGCCGCGAGATGAGGAGATTCTTATGAGCCGGTTTCGTGAAGAACTGAAAGTGATTCCGCGGGGCGCGTGGATAACCGCCATCCTTCTCTATTTGGTTGGTCTGGCGTGCTCTTGGTTCGTCTTTTTCCCACGCGATGAAAAATTCGAGCAATGGCCGGCTCCGGCAGTGGTGATTTTCGGTGGAGTCGTTCCCCTGTTTCTGGTGGCTTACGTCTTGCTTGTGGGTTACGTAAATGGGGACGCCCGGCGGCGTGGCATGCGGTACGTGATGTGGACCCTGCTGGCCTTTTTCATCCCCAATGCAATCGGCTTCATCCTGTACTTCATCCTGCGCGATCCTATGCAGCAAGGCTGCCCGCATTGCGGCACATCGGTAAGTCACGGCTTCGCGTTTTGCCCGAAATGCGGCGGCGCTTTGGCGCCCGCCTGCCCGCAGTGCCGTGTCGCAGTTCAGCCGGAATGGTCGCATTGCACGAAGTGCGGGGCCGGATTGCAGGCGCCTTAACATTGGGATAGAGTTAACACGCATGAGACGACGCGAATTGTTGAGCGTACTAGGTGTCGGCGCGTTAGCAATCCGACGGGCCGCGGCCGCGGATGCCGCGCTGCGATTCACCGCGCTGGATCACGTGGAATTTCTGGTCTCAGACGTCGAGAAGTCCGCGGCGTTCTATGCCCGCGTCTGCGGCAACACTGTTCTGAAGAACAACAAGACCACGCGGCGATACGTGCAGATCGGAGCCAGCTACCTCGCGATGGACAAGGGCCAAGTGCGGGTCGACCATGTTTGCGCCGGGATCCCAAAGTTCGATGTCGCCGGCGTCCACGCCTATCTGGACGCGAAGGGCGTGCCCTATCGCGATTTTCCCAGCGGCAAGGATCTGGCAGTCGCCGACCTTGACGGTACGCGCCTTCAACTGGCCACCGATAACGGCTGGGCGCAACTCTTGACCGGCACAGCCTCGCCGGAAACGATTTCCATCGGCGGCGAGCCGATCTTTCGTCCCACCGGCATCGATCACATTTTGCTGAACGTGACGGATCCGGAAAAGTCCGCTGCGTTCTATGAGAAGATTCTGGGACCCGTGACGCAGCGCAACAGCAACCGGGTCTGGTTCCAGGTGGGCACCAGCCGGATCGGGTTGCTGCAAACTCCCGCGGGCGAAAAGGGGGGCGTGAATCACTACTGCGTGTCCGTCGCGAAGTTCGATTACGATGCCGCCGTGAAGAAATTGCAACAGGCTGGCGTCAAGCTCGACGCATCGGAAATCGCCGGCGCTCCCGACCTGCGCGATCCCGACGGCTATCGCGTGCAGGTGATGGGCCCGCGTTAGGCTATTTCACTTTCTTCATCCACTTCAGGATCGGACCGCTGACCGTATCGTCAGGTGTGTTCGGCGAGAACACTTCCGACATATGGCTATGATCCTTGAAGACTGCCGATGCCGGGCAATGGCCGGCCATGCAGAGCTGATCCTTCACGGTCTGGCTGAACGCGACAGTGTTAGCCGGATCGAGCTCGGCTGCGGCTATGAAGAACGCGATGTTGCTTTTCAGAATCCCGGGTAAGTTAGACCGCTGCAGTTGCACTGCGGGATCCACCGGAGGACCGCCACGTCCCTTACCACCGCCTTTCCCGTCTCCACCTTTGGGAGCTTGTCCCGGAGGCGGGGTCGGCAGCGCAACGGTCACCGGCAGGATATTAAAGTTACCCGACATCAAGATGGCGCCCTTAAGGCCGATCCCTTGCGGCCCATACAACTCGGGATGCCCGATGTATGTCGAAACGGGACCGTTACCTGCAGAATGCGCCCAGATGAAGACGCGCTTCGGATTGCCCTTGTACTTCGCGGCATTTTCCTGGACCCACTCAATCACCTTGCCGATGTCCTTGGCCGTCTCATCCCACTCCAGTCCCTGGCCACCCCGGCGCTGGACGTTGACGCCGGTCATGCCGTTCTTCACGGCCCACAACATGATGTTGTCGTAGAACGCGTCGCCATTCGGAACAGGCTCAATCTTGTTGCCCGCGCCGCCAGCGACGTAGATCAGCACCGGACGCGATCCGCCGCCCTTCTCAGGAGCGAAGACGTCCAGCACCATCCTCGGATCGGTGCCGTACTTGATTTCGCGCTCGATTTTGACGCCAGGGTAAGGAGCCTTGGGTTGCAGCGGCCGATACAACTTGGCGGTGCCCGCGGGATTCACCACACGTCCCATGTCTTTCAATTGCGTGGCAATATCGGGCGGCACCGCCGCTAACGAAAGTATCAGCGCAAAGGCGAACGTGATTGGCAACAAAGCGAGCGATCGAAGGCGCATCATGAGCGTTATTTAGTGGCAGCGAACTACTGCTTCGGTGGACCGCCCTTTCCACCGCCGCGAGCCGGCGCAGGGGGCAGCGTGCCGCCTTCCGCCAGGATCTTCATATTCTCCAGAGCCGTGGTGAACTGAGCGGCTCTTCGCGTTCTGTCCCGATCGCGCGCTGCGTCGTCCGCCAATGTCGAGTTATCCAGCACCAGAGTGTAGATTAGCTTGGACGTGGTCGCAGTTACGGGCCTCGCCTCCAGCGTGCCGTGATAGAGGATGTAGGGCTGGCCTTCACGGACAGGTTGCGTGTAGGTGTAGGAAAGTTCCGTCTTGCCCACCAGAATCTCGTTGCCGATGGAGCGGACTGCCCCGAACTCGCCGTCTTTGCCCTGGGTGATGGTGCAGGGAACTCGCAGCCACTCGCCGATATCGCAATATTTGCCGACGCGCTTCCATACCTCGGCGGCGGGCTTGTTGACCATGATCTCGAGCGGAATGGATATGTAAGTCGGATTCGGGATCGCGAGCGGCGCCGGCGCGGGAGCCTGCGCACTGGCGACTTGGGTCAGACAGGCGAGCGCAAACGCGCAGCCGGCAGCGTTACTACTGAATTGATTCCGCATGGGACTCCTCCAAAGAATTCGTCAAAGGGCGACGGAGAATGAGTTTACCACAGCGGTTCTTTATCGCGGCGTTGAAGGGGGCGGCCGAACCGCCCCCTCAGGGTGGAAACGATCAGGGGTGACAATATATTGCGACTACAGTGCCCGTTCCCGTTTGTTCGGGCGACGGCCCATACCCGGCATGCGTCTTACCGACCACAATGATGGGCACATTGCCGTAGATGTCGTTCCCATTCTTAACGATCGAACTCGATGCAATCACTCCCATGTAAGAAGGAACGGTGGCAGGAGGACCAGGGCTGTTGGCGGGAGTGCTGGTCAAACCTCCACCGCAAGTCTGGGGAGCGGTGTCGGCGAATCCCTTAATCTTTTCTGGCACCGGACCACCGGAGAGCGAGTTGACTTTGGTCCACTGTGAGCCCCAGAAAGTAACGTTCGAACCGGTGCCCGCGTTGAGATTGCCGATCTCCATCGAACCCCGGTCAAGGAACGCGAAGAGAATCACAGCCTCGGATGCCGATGACGGCAGGTAGAAGGCGTCGCCCGCGAAGCTGGCCGCCACCGTATTCGGGCCCAGCGGTTGGTTGACTACTCCGATCGAGCATTCTGCTTTGCCGGTTGCGTCGGATGTACCCGTGCATGATTGCGCTCCTAAGCCGGTACCCAGCGTGATAGTTACACTTCGTCCCACGATCGGCGGATTGTCATCCTCCGTCAGAATCGCGGAAAGAGTCGCGGAATGGCCAACGGGAATGACGGTGGCGCTGCCCATCGTGAACGCAGTCTTGGTTTCTTCTTTGTTGATCGTAAAGCTGGTTGATTTGGAGCTCGCCAGATAAAACGCATCCGTAGCGAAATCCACTTTCAGCGTATAGGCGCCTGCTGCTTCGTTCGGCGTGATGGAGCAGCTTGCGATGCCTGCCACCGTCGTCACAGCAGAGCAAGTTTCGGTGCCTGTCCCCGCGCCCAGCTTGAACGTCACGGTTTTGCCGGAGAGGTCGATTCCGTCGGTGGTAAGGTGCGCTTTCACGGTGGTCGCGTCGTGATAGTCTTCGGCGGTTGGGTTATCCGCGGTAAAGGCAATCTCAGTCTCTTCTTTCGTGATGACGAAACCAGCAGAGACCGAGCTTCCGGCGAAATCCGCGTCCGATGCGAATGTTGCCGTTAGAGTATAGTTGCCGGCCGCCTGGTTCGGAGTGATGCTGCAGCTTGCCAAGCCGGCCGCTGTGGTTGTGGCTGAGCACGTCTCCGTTCCCGCACCCGAGCCCAGCACAAATGTTACGGTTTTGCCGGAGATGTCGGCCCCGCCCGATACCGCAGTGAGGTGAGCTTCAACCGTGGTGGCGTCATTAAAGTCCGACGTTGTATGGTTGCCGGCGCTGAAAACGATCGCCGACGCCGGCTCCACCGTAATAGGAGTGGAATTCGAGGCAATTCCATTTGTTACTACCACCAGCGAACCCGTACCAGTGGCCAGGTTGCCGGGAACATCGAAGTTGGTGAACACGACTTCGTTGCTGGGCTGCGTAACTACTCCCATGCGGCTGGGGTCGTGGGTCTTGGCGTAAAAAACGTGCCCGTCGTGATCCGTAATGCGAACCAGGGGAAAGTTGGTCGCCATTTGCGCGTCGTCACCGTACGTGGCTCCTGCCGAGAATCCGTTGAACTGTTCGCCCGAGACTTTGTAGGTATCGCCGAGTCCAAGAATGCTCGGCACGGAAGTGATGATCGGCCTCCAGGCGTCCTGGGGCGCCTTGCCATTCGAGTACAACTGGACTGCGTCAGTGCTGCCTTGGTCGAAGGCCGTAAGCAGAACTTCACCGGTAGGCAGCAAGAGCATGCGCCCTTGGTAGGAGATGAAGCTGCCGGCATTGGCCGAATCAGTGACCTGCGTCAGATTGTTGTTCAAATCCAGTTCGAAGAAATGGCTCGGCTTGTTGAAGGTCGTATATTTTCCGGGCGAGACTTGAGTGCAGCCCGGGCTCGACATCACCAATACGTGTCCGTCTGGCAGAAGTGATGCTGGGGCGTCGGCCGCCGTGTATTGGGCTCCGCTGAGGGCCGGAAAATCCATCGAAGAAGTATGCGACCAGGAATTTCCCGCGATGTTGTACACGGCATTTTGTCCCAATGGACTGCCCGTGAAGTTGATGATGGTTCCATCGGGCCGCATCACGGCCGGGCCAACCTCCTGCGAGTTACAGTTTCCACCGAGGTCCGTCAAAGATACCTGAGTGAGCGCCGTGGTGCCCCAAGCCTTTGCAACGGGATCGTAGATTTCGGACGTGTTCGCAGTCCCCGCATCCACGGTCAGGATCTTCCCGCTCGGCAGGATGGTCCAGCCTTCCTCGTCGTTGCGGTCCAGCTTTCCACTCGGGTTCAGCGCGCTAAACGTCAGAGTCGAGGGATCGAAGGAAGCCATGTTCGTGTTGCTGATGTTGGCGATCAACATCGTTCCGTTTTGCAGAATAATAGATTGGGAATCGCCGATATTGCCTGTACCGAAGGGCTCCGTCAATTTTGCCGACCAGGTATTGGTGGCCGGATTGTACATGTATCCGATGTTCGTGTCGGTCGCGGTGGCCGGATTCGTCTTCGAGCTATTGGTGTTGTATTCGCCCCCGATCACGACCACGCGGCCGTCCGGCAGTACGGCGGACGCGAAATACGTCGGCTGGTACGCGCACGGAGCGCAGGTAGTCCCAGCGACGTTGCTGGTGTCGGATGCGGCGGGCATGTCCGGTATCGTAACCGGGTCGTCCCACTTTCCGTTCTGGTAACTGCCTGTGTTGTCAGGCGTTCGCCGGTGCCAATGGCTGGTTCCATACTCGTGACACATCACGCTTCCGTCAGTGAGTAATAGGCAGGTATCAAGATGGTTTGAGATTCCGTTCGCCAGTCCGGTCCATTGGGCTTGCGCAAGTCCGGAAAAAGCCACTACAACGAAAAGAGCAAGTCCCAGGCTCGAGACACAACTCTTCCTACTATGTCGCATACGCAGTGTCCTCCGATAAAAGTTCTCCGAGTCCCATGCCGCCGCGAAATCGTCCAACGATCACGAAGCACAGCATTTCTGGACGTCGGAGGTATAAGAGCTTTAGGCAGTATAGGGGACAATTCATCCGCATGCAAACGAAATAAGAACTTTAGTACTAAGTTTTTTTTGTGGCGGAGATTTATTCCCTCACCAATATCCGCAAATGCGATTTCTGTTCCTTATGGCGACTTGCCGCTCGGTGAATAACTTGTTCCGTTACTGGCGAGATAGCTTTGAATTGGAATCTGCGTGACGAACAGGTGACTGTCCTTGGGTTCGTTTTGTAATCGCGCCCAAAGCGTGGACGGCTCAGTTGGAGGAAGTGGTGGCTAGGAGGTCGACTCGCTGTGCAGGTTCTTCGCCTGCTACCACTACCATCTCTGCGATGGCCAGGCAGGAGAGAATCGCAACGATCAGCAGAATCTTCCGGCTGAGAGTACGCAGGTCGAAATCTACCATGGGCGAAGATCGGTAGGAGTGGCTCGGAACAACAGAGCCGTACCGGGACTTTTGTTCCCCCCTCCACGGGACTTCCGTAGGATTTTCTGGAGCGAGCCCGGAATGTACTCTTAAACAGCAGGAGTTGAACGAAATGGAGTACATCAATCCGGTTCTCTTATTGATTCTGCTGGCCGAAATCTGCCTAGGTATTTGCGCCTGGCAGTCCCCCCGATTCCTCCGCCGCATAGCCGTCCATCTGTTGACCCGAGCCGACGTTCTAGACGTCGCCCGGCGGGAAAGCGCCCGGAGTATGAAGGTCTGGATGAATGAACTGGGCCTGGAAGATCTGAATTCCAGGGTCGCTAAGTCCTCGCCGAATCATCAGTTTTACAAGGACGAGGTCAAGCCTTCCCTAAGCTAGCCGGCGACCGCTATTGACAGATGGATGAGGGCCGCATACTATATCCGTAACGGATATAGTATGCCTAAGCCTGACCTACTCCCGTTGACACCTCCGGTGTTCCATATCCTCCTCGCCCTGGCTGACGAGGAGCGCCACGGCTACGGCATCATGCAGGACGTCGCCCGCCAGACCAACGATGCCCTGCTGCTTGGCCCCGGTACCCTGTATGGTTGCGTCAAGCGCATGCTGGCCGCCGGATTGGTTGAGGAGTCGGATGAGCGGCCGGATCTGGAACTAGATGACGAAAGACGCCGTTACTACCGTATGACGGCGCTGGGAAGAGATACGGTGCGCGCGGAAGCCAGCCGGCTTGCCGGGGCGGTTTCAGCAGCCAAGGCCAAGCTGGGACTGGCCGGAGGAAAGTGAAGATGGAAGATCCAGGTTTCGTTCGTGGACTATGCCGCGTGTATGCGGCGATGTTATTCGCCTATCCTCGTGACTTCCGCCTTGAGTACGGCGCTGAGATGCAGCAGTTTTTCCATGACAGGTGTCGCGAACTGGTCCGAGCCAACAGCGGATGCAGCGCTTGGTTCCGCTTCGGCATGCGCAACGTGATGGATTGGATCGTCAGCACCGTGCGCGAACACCGAGCCGCACCTCGCCAAACATCGGGTGCGAGAAAGCTCATCCAGGAATGGGCCGTTACGCTGCTCCTGTTTCTGTTCGTGACCACGACTATGGTGCAGGCCTACGTGGTGCCCACCGGCTCTATGGAAAAAACATTCTCATCGGCGATCACATGCTGGTGGATAAAGTCGGATTCTCGAACACCGGCAACAACTGGACCAGTTACGTTCTGCCCAACCGCCAGGTCAAGCGCGGCGACATCATCGCGTTTCGATATCCCCAAGACGTGCGGCAGACTTTTGTCAAGCGCGTGATCGGCCTGCCGGGCGACCATATCCAGCTTCAAAACAAGCAGGTGATTCGGAACGGGCAGCCGCTCGAAGAACCGTACGCCCAACACACCAGCACCCACGCCGACGATGATCGCGACAATTTTCCAACCGCTGCTGCGCCCGCAGCGTTCGCAAACCATGTGCAGGATGGAGAAGTGGTCGTACCTCCGGACATGCTGTTTGTCCTGGGCGATAACCGTGATAATTCTCTCGACAGCCGCTATTGGGGATTCGTGCCGCGCGATTATTTGGTCGGCAAGCCGCTGGTGATTTACTGGTCCTACGACGGGTCGACGAAAGACTTCGAAACCTGGAACATCGAGCACCTGGAAGACGTCGCGCTGCACTTCTTCACCAAGACGCGCTGGAGCAGAACTCTTACCGCGCCTTAGACTAGCCGGGCACTTTCTTGTTGAGCCAGTCCTGAACCACGCCGAACACTTCGTGGTTGTTCTTCTCCATCAGCATCAGGTTGCCATTGCCGTGGATGCCGTAATCGCGCAGCCGCAGCATCTCCGCGGTGCATCCGGCCTGCTTCAGGAATGCGACGTTCGATATCGGCGATCCGCCGCCTCCGAATTCGCTGGTCACCCAACTGATCGGGATGCCCGCGAGGTTCTTCCATTTGCGCGCCGGCTCGGCTTGCAGTTTGAACGGCGAGACAATAGGCCGAGGCGAATCGGGCGGAGCAGTCTGGTCCACGAGTTTGAACTGCGCCAGGTCGGTCACCGGCGGATCGTAGGTCATCGGGCTGGCAGTCAATCCCCAGCGCAACTGCGCAGCGAACGGATTCCCGTTGATCTCCATCGCCACGATCGCCTTCACCCGATTTGGGCGGCGATCGGCCACTCCCCAGGCGAAGAATCCGCCGAATGCGTGGACAAACAAGATGGACGGTCCGATTCGGTCGAGTAGCTCCGCTCCGCCGGGCCAGACCAGGTCGCTATGAAACGCTTCGTCGCTGACGTTGCCCTGTTCGCAGGCCATGAACTGGTCGATCAGAGGGTCATTCAGGCCGCCGGGCCCCGGCCACTGTGCGGTGTTGAAGACGGCCGTGCTGCCAATGAGTCCTTCGTACGCCGGCACGTTGGGCAAATGGCTTGGGCCCAGAGCATCGGGATGATAGGGCGAGCGGCCGTAGCTGGGCCGATCCACCCAATACACGCTGTAACCGGCTTGGACGAAATAGTGCACCCAGCCGGGTCGTCCGCCGATGCCCATCATGTGCGTGCCTTGTCCACCACCGCCGTGGACCATCACAACGGGCAGCGCGTGGCGCTTCTCCGCAGGAATCATGTATTGGACGAACATTTGCCCCTGGGCGATAGTCCCGTAAGGCATTTGCTTGCGCTGGACGCCTACCCAGAAGCAACCTTGATCGGCCAGCTTTAGCGCGGTCGATTCGCGATTGGGATGGGGATCCGCTCCAACGACGGGTGCTTCGGGAAACGTGCGATCGAGCCACGCCAGAACCGGCGGCAAGGATTCTGGCGCCCGGCTGGTGGCGGTGGTGAACACTTTGAAGGCAGTGCCCGCGGGCGGGGCGACCGCGACGATCCCTTTGACCAGCGCCGGACGTTCTTCCGCGGTTACCCGGGCAAACACTGCGCCATCGCCATCCGTCACCAGGATCGAGGGTCCGATATCGTCCAGCAGCATCGCCCCGCGCGATCGCCAGACGGTCTGGGTCTGGGCGTTGTTGGGCATCGGCTGGTTCATGGAGGCGACTGCTTGGGCGACCTTTGGGTCGGACACCGAAAGATTCAGCGTCCGGCTGGC
>Ga0157372_10008756_pt1 | contig 10745 bp, 4 predicted proteins | sample C55metaG_FD_115307 | JGI IMG/M metagenome (GOLD analysis project Ga0157372, IMG submission 115307) | Corn rhizosphere microbial communities from Kellogg Biological Station, Michigan, USA - C5-5 metaG | ecosystem: Host-associated > Plants > Roots > Rhizosphere > Soil | place: USA: Michigan...
AAGCGTCTGTTTTATAGCTCAAAAGTTTTGAAAGCAATAGGTTTTGTATCGCTTTTTAGTGTTTTTGGTATAGTAGATGTGCATGCTCAAAATAATACATCCCAGCTGTCTTATCACGCGATTCGTTCACTGTCAAGAGAGGATCTTGCTCCTGTAAGACAAGATATTTCGCTCAACAAAAACTGGCTTACTGCCGAAGATGATAACAACATCAAAGCCCATAACGGCTTTCAAAACCCTGACTTTAAGACCACCAATTGGAAACCAGTTGATGTGCCGCATAACTGGGACGGATACGAAGGTTATCGCCGCCTAAAGCATGGCGACAGGCATGGATATGCCTGGTACCGCAAAAGCTTCGCTGCAAAGCTTATCCCCAATAAACGTTATTTTTTGTATTTTGAAGGTGTAGGCTCCTATGCTACCGTTTGGCTTAACGGCAAACAGGTAGGTTACCACGCCGGCGGCCGTACAACTTTTACTTTGGATGTTACTGATGCCGTCAAGACGCAAAATATCCTGGCTGTTCGGGCAGATCATCCTGATCATATCCAGGACCTGCCTTGGGTTTGCGGCGGCTCGTCAGATGAGGTGGGTTTTTCGGAAGGCTCGCAGCCAATGGGCATTTTCAGGCCAGTGCATTTGATCGTAACCGATCTTGTACGGATACAGCCTTTTGGCGTACACATCTGGAACGATACCACGGTGAGCGAACGTGAGGCAACTGTTTATATTGAAACCGAGGTTAAAAATTACAGTAATAGTACTCAAACCGTTACCGTCCGCAACAGACTGATCGATAAACAGGATAAGATAGTTGCTCAAGCGCGTCCTATACAAACGCTTAACCAGGGCGAAAGCGCTGTAATACATTATGGGATTGGATTTAAGAACGTGCATTTATGGTCGCTGCAAGACCCATACCTGTACCGACTGGTAACAGAGGTGATTGATCAAAATGGAAAAGTGATAGACCGGGAAATCACCCCCTACGGTATCCGCCGGATAAGCTGGCCGGTTGGTCGTAAAGATGGACAAAAGCAGTTTTTGCTGAATGGTAAACCTGTATTTATCAACGGAATTGGAGAGTATGAGCACAACATGGGTCAAAGTCATGCTTTTACCGATGAACAGGTACGTACACGTGTAATGCAGGTTAAGGCTGCGGGATTTAATGCTTTCCGTGATGCCCATCAACCACATAACCTGCTGTATCAAAAATACTGGGACGAATTGGGCATATTGTGGTGGCCGCAGTTCACGGCGCATATCTGGTATGATACACCCGCGTTCCGGGATAATTTTAAAGCGCTGCTGGTTGATTGGGTAAAAGAACGACGCAACGATCCGGCGAATATTTTATGGGGATTACAAAATGAAAGTAAATTACCTGCTGACTTTGCCCGTGAATGTTCGGATATTATCCGTCAGCTCGACCCGACAGCTTCATCGCAACGCAAAATAACCACCTGTAATGGCGGCGAGGGTACCGACTGGAACGTGCCTCAAAACTGGACAGGAACTTACGGCGGCGACCCGAAAACCTACGCCGCCGATATCCAAAAACAAGTGTTGGTAGGCGAATACGGTGCATGGCGCAGTATTGATATGCACACCGAAGGTCCGTTTGTGCAAAATGGCGCTTTAAGCGAGAACCGCGAAGAGCAACTATTGGAGACCAAGATCAGGCTGGCCGAATCAGTAAAAGATAAAACCGCCGGACAATTTTTATGGGTTTTAAGCTCGCACGATAACCCTGGCAGGGTACAGGCCGGCGAAGGCTACCGCGAACCGGACAGGATCGGTCCGATAAATTATAAAGGTTTACTAACACCCTGGGGCGAACCTACCGATGCTTTTTACTTATATAGAGCCAACTATTCCCCAAAAACTACCGAACCAATGGTTTACATCATATCGCATACCTGGCCCGACAGATGGCTGAAACCCGGTAAAAAAGATAGTATCTGCGCGTACTCCAATTGCGATGAGGTGGAACTGTTTAATGATATCAATGGATCATCCTTAGGCAAGCGCAAACAACAGGGTAAGGGTACACACTTTCAATGGGACGGAGTGGATATACGGTACAATGTATTGTACGCTGTGGGATATGTTAATGGGAAAAAGGTAGCTGAAGATAGACTAGTTTTGCGGCATTTGCCGCAAGCCCCAGGCTTTAATAAATTGGTCAGCTATAAAGATCTCCTGAAACCTCAGCGAGGCCTTAACTATATTTATCGCATTAATTGCGGCGGACCGGAGTATACCGATCATCTGGGAAATCATTGGCAGGCTGATGTACATCAGTCCAATAAAAAATATTGGGGCTCAACCTCGTGGACGGACGATTTTGCCGGTATGCCGGCCATGTTTGGCAGCCAGCGCCGGATAAGCGATCCGATACAAAACACCAATGATTGGCCGTTGTTTCAAACCTTCCGTTACGGACGCGATAAACTGCAATATCATTTCCCGGTACCAAACGGCAACTATATGGTAGAACTGTATTTTGCTGAACCCTGGTACGGCTTAGGTAATATCAATGCTACGGGTTGGCGAATATTCGATGTGGCAGTTAACGGAAAGGCATTGATAAAAGATCTGGACATTTATAAAGAAGCGGGTTATGCCTGTGCGCTTAAAAAAACGGTAAAAGTGCAAGTGACCAATGGCGAGATGAACATCAACTTTCCTCAAGTTACATCAGGGCAGGCGGTGATATCGGCGATCGCTATCGCGTCGGCAGGTAAACATATCAAACCGGTACCAGCATCACCTAAAATCATTCAAAATTTCAATGCGAGTGATGCCAAAAAATGGTGTACCAGTACTTGGCTAGACGAGGGCGACAGAGTTTATACTGATGCAGAGGCTACATTCAGCAAACTACCTCCAAATTTATTTGGTGCCGAATGGATAAGCGGTCCACAGATCACTCCATCGATGAAAACTAAATTTACAGCATCGGCTGATGCAGATGTGTATGTGGGGCTTGATGAGCACCAAACCGTATTGCCGACATGGTTAAAAAGCTTCGATGATACCAAAACCTATATCGAAACCGATCTGAATGGCGGCGAACGTTTTAAGGTGTATCATCATGCTTATACCAATGGCCAGCAGGTTATTTTGGGCGATAACGATGATGCTCATTTACCGATGTATACTGTAGCGGTAGTATCTGTCAGCAAAATGGAGCCGGCTATCGATCTGCGCCCAACCATTGCGTACAAGGCCGAAGCAGCAACCTTGACCGGAGACGGAGTAACTAAAAGTGAAATAGGCGGACGTAAAATAATTGTTTTTAAAGATGCAGGTACCGCACAATTTGCCATTTCGCCGGGTGTCGCGGCTTTATACGCTATTCGGGTTAAATACCTCAATACATCGGGTAAAGCACTTAAAGCAACTTTAAAGGTATTGGCGGCCGATGGTACATCGATGAGAGAAACCGACCTGAACCTGACGCAGACAACCGCCGATAAATGGAAAACCGTAGAGACTAATACAGGCACCAGCATCAACGCAGGTAGTTACCAGGTGCAGATATCGACCAAAGATGCCGCTGGTTTAAGTATTTCGGGCATAGAAGTTCAATAATGAATGCGTGGATATGCAAATATGCAAATGAAAAATGATTAAGAATATGAGAACAAGCTACAAGCTAATTTTCGCGACGTTTTTGATGGCGTTTGCAGTTGCCGCGCATTCGCAAACCGTGTCTGAAGCCAAGATGCGGGAGATCTATAACAAAGTAAAAACACCGTACAAATACGGTATGGTGGTTGTACCTGCCGATAACAGCAAAAAGGTAGATTGCCCGACGGTGTTTCGCAAGGGCGGCAAATGGTGTATGACCTATATTATCTTTAACGGCCGTGGGTACGAAACCTGGTTAGCTAAAAGCGACGATCTGTTGCATTGGGCAACACAAGGTCGTGTGCTTTCCTTCAGTGATACTACCGATTGGGATAACAACCAAAAGGCTGGTTATGTAGCTTTGGAAGATCCTAAATGGGGTGGAAGCTACGAACTGCAAAAATACAACGGTAAATACTGGATGAGTTATTTTGGCGGGCACGAGCGCGGTTATGAAAAAGGTTCGCTGGCTATCAGCTTGGCTTACACTGATAAAGACCCATCAACTCCGCACGAATGGCAGCGTTTGGGCTACCCGGTACTAACACCAACTGATAATGATGTTAGCTGGTGGGATAACCACACCTTGTATAAGGAAACCGTGATTTGGGATAAAGCCAAAATCACAGGCTACCCATTTCTGATGTATTATAATGCCAATGGCGATAGCGTGAACAAAAAACGTGGCGCCGAGCGTATAGGTTTGGCCGTATCTAACGATATGGTACATTGGATGCGTAAATATAAAGACCCGGTTTTGAACCATGGCGCAGGCATCACCGGCGATCCAAACATTGAGAAGATAGGCGATGTTTGGGTGATGTTTTATTTCGGTGCGTTCTGGTCAACCTCGGGGCCTACCTGGAGCAAGCATGGCGGAGCGTTTAACCGCTTTGCGGCATCGTACGATCTGGTGCACTGGACGGATTGGACAGGCGAGGACCTGATCAAATCGTCGGAAGTGTTCGATGGTCAGTTCGCGCATAAATCATACGTTATCAAATACAAAGGCGTGGTTTATCATTTTTATTGCGCGGTAAATAAAGCAGATCAGCGAGGCATCGCGGTAGCTACATCAAAAGATCTGGGCAAAAGCGAGGTGAACTTTGTTGTGCACCCGCCTCAAAAAGCACGTTCGGTAGGGCAGTGATGGTAAATGACAATAAAGAAAAGTACTATGATAATAAGGGATAATCTTAATAAGGTTATTTTGGGCGTTACCCTACGGGTCGGGCTATCCGCTCATACTGCGCAGGCCTTAGCCACGGGCCGGTATCCGCTACTATTCTTAACGCGGTCGATCAGGTTTATTATCTGTTTGTTGTTACTAAATAGCTATGCGGCTTTTGCGCAACATCGCCCATCGCAAAATTTTGATGCCGGCTGGAAGTTTTATCTAGGCGATGACAGCCTGGCTAAGCAACCCGCATATAACGACAGCCAATGGCGGAAGCTTGATCTGCCGCACGATTGGAGCATTGAGGGCAGGTTTGATGAAAAAGCGCCGGGTACAACTAACGAAGGATCATTACCTGCCGGTATTGGCTGGTATCGCAAAAGTTTCATCGTCCCGGTAGCAGACAAGGGCCAAAACATCTTTATCGATTTCGACGGTGTATACCGTAACAGCGAAGTCTGGGTAAACGGGCATTACCTGGGTAAACGTCCCAACGGCTATATCTCCTTCAGGTATGATCTGACTTCATATCTAAATTTCGGAGCAAAGGCGAACGTTATTGCTGTACGGGTAGATAACTCGGCACAGCCTAACTCACGCTGGTATACGGGCTCGGGTATTTATCGTAATGTATGGCTGGTGAAAACTGATAAAACGTATTTTACACAGTGGAATACGATCATCACCACACCCGAGATCAAACAAAATTCAGCGACCGTTAATATCAAAACGAATGTTCATAGGGTAAACTACGTACGCACAAACGTATTGGCTACAATCCGCGACGGGCAGAACAGATTAGTAGCATCCCAAAATTCAATTATTGAATCGGGGAATTTGGAGTTGAACCTTAAAGTGCCGCAGCCGAAGCTCTGGTCGGTAAGTGCGCCACATTTATATCAGGTTCAGCTACTGCTTATCAGTAATGGTAAGGTTCTGGATACTTATCAAACTAAACACGGTATTCGCTCTTTTAATTTCGATGCACATAAAGGCTTTTTCCTGAACGGTCAGCATTTAAAGATCAATGGCGTTTGCCTGCATCACGATGCAGGCGCTTTGGGCGCCGTTGTTAATGCACATGCTATCGAACGCCAGCTGAGGATATTAAAAGATATGGGCTGCAATGCCATTCGTACCTCGCACAATCCGCCGGCGCCCGAATTTTTGGACCTATGCGATAAAATGGGTTTTCTGGTGTTGGATGAGGCCTTTGATATGTGGGCCAAGAAGAAAAATAAATTCGATTATTCATTGGATTGGAAGCAATGGCATCAGGTGGATCTGGAAGATCAGATCAAGCGCGACCGTAACCACCCCTCGGTGTTTATGTGGAGCATTGGCAACGAGATACGCGAGCAGTTTGATAGTACAGGTATCACTATCGGTAAAGAACTGGTTGGCATTGTAAAAAGCCTGGATAAAACACGACCCGTAACTTCGGCGCTGAGCGAGAACCGACCCAAAAAAAATTTTATCTATAAATCGCACGCTTTGGATGTGGTTGGCTTGAATTATCACATAGAATCTTATGCCGACTTCCCGAAAAATTACCCCGGTGAGAAGTTTTTAGCCACCGAAACCATGTCGGCCCTGGCTACCCGCGGCCATTATGATCCGGTGTCGGATACTATAGTAAAATGGCCGCACAGCTCTAAAGAAAAATATGCCACGGGCAATCCCGATCTTACCGTATCAGCTTATGATAATGTAGCCGCCTATTGGGGTACCAGCCACGAGGAGACCTGGAAGATCATCAAGAAATATGATTATTTATCGGGTATGTTCGTTTGGTCGGGCTTTGATTATTTGGGCGAGCCTGTACCTTACCCGTGGCCTGCCCGCAGTTCGTATTATGGTATTGTCGATCTGGCCGGCTTCCCTAAGGATGTTTATTACATGTACCAAAGCGAATGGACGGATAACCCTGTTTTGCACATATTACCACACTGGAACTGGCAGCCCGGAAAGACCATGGACGTTTGGGTGTATTATAATAAGGCCGATGAGGTGGAATTATTCCTGAACGGCCGCTCGTTAGGCATAAAGCGCAAGCGAGGCGATGACCTGCATATAGCATGGCGAGTAAAATATGAGCCAGGGACATTGAAAGCCGTATCGCGGTTTAATGGTAAGACCGTACTGGAAAAAGAAGTAAAAACAGCCGGTATAGCTGCTAAAATTGAACTGATTGCCGATAAAACCAGGATGAAAGCAGATGGGAATGATTTGAGTTATATTACCGTGAGCATTACCGATAAGGATGGTAATGTGGTACCCGATGCTGATAACGAGGTTAAGTTTGATGTTAGCGGACCTGGTTTTATAGCTGGGGTAGATAATGGTTTACAAACCAGTATGGAACCTTTTCAGGCATCATCCCGAAAGGCTTTTAATGGTAAATGCCTGGCTATAGTTCAAAGCAAAGCGCAGGCGGGTAAAATTATGCTGACCGCAAGTTCGCCCGGCTTACAATCGCTTACAATCTTTATGGATTGTAACAAGTAAGTTGCTTATGCTAATATCCTACAATATCTTGAGAAACTGATACACAAAAGCAGTGCTTGTTGCAAGTAGTTTTATCCCCCATGAACCTGCAGTAATTTTTTACGCGTATCTATGAAACAGCAAAGCATCTTCGATTATATCAGTGTTGACGGGTTTTCGTCGACCCCGAAATATATGCAGCTTGCCAATTGTATTCATGAAGCGGTAGTAACCGGTAAAATTAACCGCGATCGTGTTCTGCCATCTTTGCACGAGTTAACCTACCATCTTGAAATATCCAGAGATACGGCCGACAAAGGCTATAAGCACCTGCGCAACCTGGGTATTTTAGATTCTATACCCGGCAAAGGGCATTTTATTACGGCAAACAATGTGCTGCGGCAAAACAAGATATTTTTGCTGATCAATGAACTGGGGAATAACAAAAAGGTTTTTTACGATGCTTTTACGCAGGTTTTGAAGGAGCCGGTAACGATTGATTTTTACGTATATAATGGTGACTTTTCGTTATTTAAAAAGTTGCTGAATGGCAGACGCGAAGGGTATACGCATTATGTTATCTTACCACAGTTTATTGAAGGTGGAGAGAATGTTTATGAGCTGATTGATGCGCTTCCGAAGGAAAATTTGATTTTACTGGATAAACCGGTGGCTGGTTTAAAAGGAAACTACGGGGCTGTGTACGAGGATTTCAAAAAAGGTATCTATACGTCGCTCGAAAAGCTGATTGAGCCATTGAGCAAATATCACACGATAAAAATGGTATTACCCCAAAATGAACTTTACGCACTGGATGTAATAACTAACTTCAATGCTTTTTGCCTGCAATATGCATTTGAGCGGGGAACCGTGAACGACTTGCAAGTTGAAGATATCGGGGAGGGGCAGGTTTACATTTGCCTTGCTGATGATGACCTGATCACACTCATCGAGAGAATCAAAACTACAGGATTTAAAGTTGGCAAGGATGTGGGTATTATATCCTGCAATGAAACACCGCTTAAAAAATATATTCTGAGTGGCATTACCACCATATCTGTCGATTATGAACGGATGGGCAGGCAGGCCGCTACCATGATCCTGAAAAGGCACATGGAACAGGTACAGTTAGAGTACCAGATAAATTTACGATCATCATTATAAAACACCCGGATAAATAAGCGCAATGAAATTTTTGCCTCTGTTCGATCTCTCGATCATCGTGCTTTATTTAGTAGGGATGGTTTTGGTAGGCTTTTATTTTTCGCGCAAAAACAACAATTCCGATTCGTACTCGAAGGCTTCCGGCTCTATACCCGGTTGGGCGATCGGCATGTCTATCTACGCTACTTTTTTAAGCAGTAATACTTTTTTGGGAGTGCCTGGCAAGGCCTTCGGGGGCAACTGGAACGCTTTTGTATTCAGCCTTTCGATGCCATTAGCGGCCTTTGTGGCCACTAAATATTTTGTGCCATTTTACCGCAAAACCGGGCAGATATCAGCCTATACACACTTAGAAAAACGCTTTGGTGCATGGGCACGCACTTATGTGGTTGTATGTTTTTTATTGACGCAACTGGCCCGCATGGGTTCGGTGTTTTTTGGAATAGCGTTAAGCCTGCAGGCGCTTACGGGTTACTCCATGCAAACCATCATGATCGTGATGGGCGTATCCATCATCATTTATACCGTACTGGGTGGTATCAAAGCTGTTATCTGGACGGAGGTTGTACAGGGGGTGATCAAAACCCTGGGCGCCGTGCTCATCATCTATCTCATCGTTACCCACATGGATGGCGGTATCCAAAAGATAGTTAGCATCGGGAAGGCTGCCAATAAGTTTAGCCTGGGTAGTTTTTCGGCCAATTTTACGCAGTCCACATTCTGGGTAGTGTTGTTGTATGGTTTTTTTATCAACCTTAACAACTTTGGGATGGATCAAAACTATATCCAGCGCTATCATACGGCTAAGTCGGCCAGGGCCGCTGCCAAGTCAGTTTGGCTTTGCGTTTATATTTACGTGCCGGCCTCGTTCCTGTTTTTTATCATAGGTTCGTGCCTGTTTGCCTATTACAATGTTCACCCCGAATTATTAGAAGGAATTAAACATCAGGCGGCCATGGAACGGCTTCCTGTTCATGCAACGGCCGAACAGATCAACGCGCTTGCTACCAAATTGCAACCTGCCGATTACGGCGACAAGGTGATGCCACATTTTATGGTAACCACCATACCCACGGGTTTGGTGGGCTTAATTGTATCGGCCATTTTATCGGCTGCGATGAGTACCATCAGTTCGGGCATGAACTCGTCGGCAACGGTATTTACCGTAGATGTTTACAAACGTTATATCAAACCTGGCATCAACGAAAGGCAAACGCTCAACATCCTGCACATAGCTACAGTAGTTTTTGGTGTGCTGGGCATGGGTACCGGTATTGCCATGATAGGGGTGAAGAGCATCCTGGATATCTGGTGGGCGCTATCGGGAATTTTCGCCGCAGGTATGCTGGGGCTGTTCCTGCTGGGGATCATCAGCAAGCAAACCAAAAATCGGGAAGCGCTTATTGCTTCGATCATCGGGGTGCTGGTAATCTTATGGATGACTTTCCCGGCCATTATCCCACAACAATACGGCTTTTTACGCAATACGCTTAATACCAACATGATCGTGGTGGTGGGTACGCTTGCTATTTTCCTGGCGGGGATATTGTTAACCAAATTTAAAATTACACAGCCGCAATAGGCACAACAAGAAATAAAAGAAATACATTAAAATGAAGAAGAAGGGGTTTATACCAGTGATGCTGACGCCGTTTAAAGACAACGGCGCTATTGATTATGATGTTTTAACACAATTAACGGAGATCTATATTAACGCCGGGGCAACCGGTTTGTTTGCCAATTGCCTTTCGAGCGAGATGTTTGAGTTGACCGATGCCGAAAGATTACTGGTGATTAAACACGTAATTAAAGTAGCTAACGGTGCAGTACCGGTTGTAGCCACAGGTACTTTTGAAGGAACTATAGATCAGCAGGCCGACTTTGTGAAACGGGTAAATGATACCGGTACCGATGCTGTAATTGTGATCACCGGTTTATTGGCCGGCGAAAAAGAAACAGATGAAGTTTTTAGTGACCGTGTTTTTGAGCTTTTTGATAAGACTGAAGATATACCGCTTGGTTTTTACGAATGTCCGGTGCCTTATAAACGCCTGTTATCGCCCGGGCAGTTGACGGAGTTTGTAAAAACGGGCAGGGTTGTATATCATAAAGATACCTGTCTTAATCTGGATACCATCAAACAAAAACTGAATGCCGGTAAATACAATAGTGATTTTGGCGTGTACGATGCTTACATGGTACACGCTGTTGAATCGCTAAAAGCGGGATCGGCGGGCTTGTCGTGTATCCAGGGTAATTTCTTTCCCGAACTGAT
>Ga0157372_10008761_pt1 | contig 10743 bp, 13 predicted proteins | sample C55metaG_FD_115307 | JGI IMG/M metagenome (GOLD analysis project Ga0157372, IMG submission 115307) | Corn rhizosphere microbial communities from Kellogg Biological Station, Michigan, USA - C5-5 metaG | ecosystem: Host-associated > Plants > Roots > Rhizosphere > Soil | place: USA: Michigan...
ATCCCAAAGGATGAGTTTTTGCAGGCGTTGTACCAGGACCTGCGGGTAGCGACGAAATTCATCCGGCTGATCGCGCAGAATGTGCAGGAGAAGGAGGAGCGGCTGTTACAGCTGGCGTATGGATCGTTGCGGAAGCGGGTCGCGAAGGCATTGATCGATATTCATCAAAAATATTCGGGTAGCGAGGGGAAGGCGCCTACTGCGCTGGACATCTCCCGGGAGGATATTGCGCAGTATGTGGGCACGGCGACGGAGTCCCTGATCCGGACGCTGAGCGATTTCAAATCGGAGAAGCTGGTGGATATCAAGGATGGTAAGATCCGCATTGCCGATGTGGCCAAACTGGAGCATCTGCTTTATTAGGCGGCGCGGGGTCCGGTCCTTATGTTCAGCAGGTTGTCGAGCCGCCGGACGTCCGGGAGGCAACGCACCATTTTTTCGACATCCTGGCGCTGGAATTCCCAGTTCACGGTCCCTTCGAGGGTTACGATGCCCTCCTTCACTATTATTTTTATTTTCGTTTCATCTACGGCTATGTGCCATTTGAGGATCTTCGCGACAAAGGCGGCCAGTTCGGTATCTGTTCTCATACAAGGAATATTTATTGCAGGTGGAGTAAAGATAGGTTGGTGGTAGCCCGTTGTACAGGACAAGCATCAGCTGCGGGGATGAGGTTTGTCATCCCGGCATTTTGGGCATGTGGTTAAATTGTTATAAAACGTTTATATGGTCATCCTTGTATTTGGATTGCCGGGGAGTGGCAAGGGCTCTCTGCGCCGAGGGTAGACAGTGATGCCGATTTCGCGGTATATGAGAAGATCGGCGCTGAGTGGGAACCGGAAGAATCGGGGCACCTGGTGTTGTGGTCGGAGCGCGACAATCTCGAGGCGATGGTTCATGCGGCGATGGATTACATAAACATAGTTTATGAACCGGTTGCCCATTCATAGTCTTTGCCGGCCGGGGGGTATTCCGGGAGAACCGGGCGTTCCGGAATTGATCGAGACCCATATCTCGTGGGTGCTCGTGGGGGAGCGATCGGTGTATAAGTTCAAGAAACCTTTGCGGTATTCGTTTTTGGATTTCTCCACTTTGGTTTTTTGTGTATGGACCTCGACAGTTTTGGATGTGAGGGTTTGGCCGAGCGGTTTGTGGACGGTTATGGCCGGGAGTTTCCGGAGGCGATTAAGCTGGGTGAGCGCTCCGGCGGGGAGGAGCAACGGTTGTTGAATTACTATAAGGCGTATCGGGCGAATATCCGCGCGAAGATCAACAGTCTTCGGGCGAGGAGCGCTGGTTCTGCAGAGGAGGAGCGGGTGGCGCTGGAGGCCGCGGCGGCGTATCTGCGGCTGATGGATGGATATTGGGAGCTGACCGGAGTCAGCGGGAGGGATGAGGGGGGTCAGCGGTTATCGATCGGGCGGCGTGTAGTTTAGCCGAAACGATACGATCATGAAACCCATAGTAGTTCCAGTCAATTTCAGCGAAAATTCGGCCAATGCGGCCCGGTATGCGGCTGACCTGGCCCTTTCGATCGGGGCGGAGGTCCGGCTGCTGTATATTTTTCAGATCCCCATGAGTATGTCGGAGGCGCCGATGCCGGAGCAGGCGTTCCAGGACCTGCAGGGCAGCGGCCGCGAGATGTTGGATACTCTTTCCCATGAGCTTTTCCGGCGGAGCCGGGGCAAACTGCATATCCATAGCGATATGGAGATCGGCACGGTGGAAGGGCAGATCGAGGAATATTGTACCGGGAAGGACCCGGTGCTGGTTGTGATGGGTGCGACGGGGGGCGGGTTGGAGAATGCGCTGACCGGCAGCAGCAGTGTGAGGGCGGTGCGGCATCTCCCCTACCCTGTGCTGGTCGTGCCCGAGGGCGTACGTTTTCACAACATCCATTCGGTCGTGGTCGCCTGCGACGACGAAGACCTTTCGGCCGGATTGCCGGTGGCAACCCCCGTTTTGCAATTGATGGGCAATATGCCGGATATCCGGCTGGAGGTGGTACATGTTCTTCGAGAGGACGAAAGTGCAACCGAGTTCACACTGGCGTATAATCATTGGAAGGGCGGGTTGCGGGGTCTGCAACCGGCTTTGCGGTTTATCCGGGCGGCGAATGTTACGGAAGGGATGAACGAATTTTTGGAAAACTGCGCGGCGGACCTGGTAGTGGTCTTTCCCAAGAAGCACAATGTGCTGGAATTCCACCGGAGCCAGGCCAAACGGCTGGTGATGCATTGTGGGGTGCCGGTGATGAGCATTCATGAATAAGGAGTATCGATCTACCGGTCATTTGGCAGAGAAGGTCTGGATGGTGCTGCCGGGTGTGACCGGGCATGAAGCGGATCATGTGGAGGGATGATCCTTGTCATTTTCTCCGGCGGGTCTCCGTGCTAGATTCGGTGGAAAATTCAACGCCATGTTAGGAAAATTAAGTTCTCCGGAGATCGAGAAGCTGTTGCGCAAAGAAGTCGTGGGCCGGCTGGGTTGCTGCGACGGGAAGCAGGTGTATGTAGTCCCCATCAGCTACCATTACGATGGTGAGTATGTGTATTGTCATACACATGAAGGTCTGAAGATCGAGATCATGCGTAAGCAACCGGTGGTCTGTTTCGAGGTAGACCGGCTGCAGAACATGGGCAACTGGCAGAGTGTGATCGCGCATGGCCGGTTCGAGGAACTCACTGATGCGACGTTACGGTGCCAGGCCTTGCAGAAGCTTCATGAGCGGGTTTTGCCCGTTGTTAGCAGCGAGACCACTCATTTGTCGCCTGACTGGCCTTTTGCGCCTGTGGAATTGAACAAGATAGAGGGAGTGACTTTCCGTATCCGGCTGGAGGAGAAATCTGGACGGTTCGAGCGGAGCCAGCATATCGTCACAACGTTCTACAGTATCTGACCCGCGATGACCACGATCAGGCTTTTTGCTGACGGACCTCATGGGAAAAGGGGCGAAAGGGCGGATATCTTTGATCCTAAACGGTCAATTATGCAAACTTTCGAAATACAGTCCAAGACCCTTCCACGGGCGATCGCGGCGGCGCCGAAGCCCAGCGTTGCGCTGGTGCTGCCTTATAATCCCAAGATGACTCCCCGGACGGAGTTGGATGCCCGGATGAGGGGGGCGTTGGCGGCTGCTGAGAAGAAGCTATTGATGGCCCATCCCGCGGAGGTGGCGATGCCGATCGTCCGGAGCCTGCAGCAATTGGTGCGGGGTTGAATTCGTCGACCCATAGGGTCGGGGTGGCTCTATTCGTTTCGGAAGAAGTGACGAGAGTGATCTACCTGGATTACGAGGTGGAGGAGCGGGTGATGGTTGACGAGCCATTCCTGGTTCGGGACCTGGCGGATTGCAGGGCCGGTTCGCGGGATTTCCTGGTGTTGTTGTTGAGCTCGAAGGAGTCGAAGATGTATTGGAGCAATGGGAAAGGGATGAAGCTGATCAAGACCAATGGCTCCCAGAATATCTATGCTTATCTGAACGAAGTGCCGGAGCGGACCGGAAATTTCTCCGATCCGCAGGAGCGGAGGGAGGTGATGTTGAATAAGTTCCTTCATCATATGGACCAGGGGTTGGGCGCGGTGCTCAAGGTGTATCCTTTACCCGTATTCGTCATTGCCCCCGACCGGATCGCCGGGCACTTTGCCCGGGTGACCCATCATAGTCACCGGATTGCCGGGGTAATCTACAAGGACGGGATCGACATCCGTGAAGACGAGCTGAAGGCGCTGTTGGAGCCGGAGCTGGCCAATTGGGAGGCGATGAGGCAGCGTTTGTTGCTGCAGCAAATGGAAATAGCGGCGCAGGCGGGGAAGCTGGTTTGTGGCGTCCACGAGGTGCGAAAGGCGGCGGGTTGCCGGAATTCCCGGGTGGTGATCGTCGGGAGCAGGGAGCAGGGCGGCGATGATCCCGAGTTCTACGCCGATGGCGAGATCGATGGACTTGTCGGGAAGGTGCTGGAAAATGGGGGAACGGTGGAAAAATTGGATCATGACCTGTTGCGGCCCTATGGTCCCGTCGCGGTGATCAAATATTATTAAAAGGATAGTCGTACATTTAATAAAACTGTCCTACGGCTGATGTTCAAAGAAAAATCCGGTCATATACTTCTATTCTGTGCCATCGTTACGATCGGCACGGCAGTGCTGCAATACCTGAACCCCCAATACAGCCTGATCGACGGCGGGCTGATCGGCGCCATCCTGCTCACGATTCTTGTGCCCCGGGACCGGGATACCTGGCTGTTCGGCGGGGTCAGCGCTTTGCTGATCATCCTGGCTTCTTTCTATCAACATGATAATATGGACCGGCAGCAGGTGATCCTGCAGCATGCGTTTTCGTTGGTGATCGTGATCATGGCGACTCTTTTCGTGTTGTATGTCAAAAGACTTTACCGCAATATCGAATCCGAACAGCACCAGGTGACCGCATTGTTCGAACATGCCACTGAGGGTATCATTCTTACGGATGACCGGGGGAAGATCATCCTTCTCAACCCGGCCGCTTACCGGCTTTTCGAGTACGACCGGGAGGATTTACCGGGGCAGACGATCGACGTGCTGATCCCACAGCGATTTCACGCGCGGCATGTCAAGGACCGGGAGGGATTTTATCAGCATCCGGGGAATCGGACGATGGGGCATGGAAGGGATCTTTTTGCCCGGAAGAAGGACGGGACCGAGTTCCCGGTGGAGGTGAGCCTGAGCTATTACCGGCAGAAACAGAAATTATATGTCATTGCCTTCATTGTGGACATTACGCAGCGGAAGCAGTCGGAAATGGAGCTCGTCCACCGGCAGCAGCAGCTGGAGCATATCACGGAGGATGTCCGTAAGCTCAATACCGGACTCGAGGCGAAGGTGGAGCAGCGAACGCTCATCCTGCGAGAGGCGTTGAACGAGCTGGAGCGCAGCCAGGCGGAATTGAGTGATGCGTTGAGCAAGGAAAAGGAGCTGAATGAGATCAAGTCGCGGTTTGTGTCGATGGCGTCGCATGAGTTCAGGACTCCGCTAAGCACGGTCTTGTCTTCGGCTGCGTTGCTTTCCCGCTATACAAAGGCGGAGGAGCAGGAGAACCGGGACAAGCACATCAAGCGGATCCGGGATGCGGTGAAACATCTGAACACGCTGTTGGAGGATTTTCTGTCGCTGGGGAAGCTGGAGGAGGGAAAGGTGATGGCGGAGTCTGCGGAGTTTGCCGTGCGCGAATTCCTGGAAGAGGTGGTGGAGGAGATGCGGCCACTGGCAAAGGTGGGACAGACCATTGCCCTTTCTTTGGAGGGTGAGGACGGGTTTGTGAGTGATAAGCGGCTGCTGAAGAATATCCTGATCAATTTGCTGGGCAATGCGGTGAAATTCTCGGGGGACGGCGCCGAGATCCGGCTGGATGTCAGCGCCCCTGCGGGAGGCGCGATGGTGCTTAGTGTCAAGGACCAGGGTATCGGTATATCGGTGGAGGATCAGCAGCATCTGTTCAGCAGTTTTTTCCGCGGTGGGAATGCGTTAAATATCGAGGGGACGGGACTTGGATTGCATATTGTAAGGCGGTATGTCGAGTTGCTGGGAGGGACGATCCGGCTGGAGAGCGCCATTGGAAAGGGGACTACGGTAACCGTCGATATTCCGCGATAAAAAAAGCACCTTGCGGCGCCGGACAAATATTATTAGATATGATTATATTTGTGAAATTGTCTTTGACGCATGTGTAGAAGTCTTGTGAGTATCCTATCGATGGGCCTGCTTCTGGGTTGTCTGTTCTCTTGCCAGGCCCTTAAATTTTATGGCGATGCCGAGGAACCGATGTTCAGTTCTGGCGGAAGAGAAACAGCCAGCGCCGAGTCATCGGACTCGCTGAATGTAGTAACGTTTAATATTAAGAAAGCCCGAAAGATACAATTGGCGATTGCCGAAATGAAAGAGATCGAGAGAACGACGCCCGTCGATATTTATCTCTTACAGGAAATGAATGAAGAGGGCGTTGACGCCATTGCAAAGGGTCTGGGTCTGAATTACCTATACATCCCTTTTTCGTATGACCGGGTGGATAGGAAAGATATCGGTAATGCTATTTTAACGAAAGGAACGATCCGGAATTCCGGGAAATTGATATTGCCGCATGCCAAGTGGCAAAACCAGCAGCGGCGGGGCGTTACCATTGGGGAAGTCGATATCCATGAAAAGAAGATCTTGGTGCTCAGCGTTCATACCGAGACTGTGGCGATGAGCCGGCGGATGAGAATGGACCAGGTGGATTCCGTTGTTCGTTACAGCCAGCAGGAGTCGTCACGTTATAGATACGTCCTGGTCGGGGGAGATTTCAATACGGCCTTTCCAAAATATTCCCGGTCGGTTGTGCAGGAATTCAATAATATCGGATTTAACTGGCAAACATCGAAGGCCGGCAGCACTGCGAAGGCCATGATGGGACTGGTGACACCGGTTAACGACTATTTATTCTCCAGGGGATTTACGGGTACGAATGCTTTTGCGATCCGTAGTTCCAGATCGAGCGATCATTACCCCGTATTTGCGACCTTGCGGTATTAGAAAGGTCGAGTCTTGCTGTATTGTTCATGATCGCTGTTTTTGTAGTGATCGTTGGTCTTCTTTTCCTATTACCAGCAGCGGAAGGCTTGCCGCGACCGCCAGGCGTTCGGCGTTGCTTGGGTAGAGGATGCTTTGGAAGAAGGTGCGGCGGCGGTCGGAGAACAAGACGAGCAGCGAGGGATGGAGAGACCTGGCAGATTGTTCCAGGTTCTTCGCGATCGAAAGTTCCGGATCGGCCATTCTGAATTCCACTGTTACGTTTTGTCGGGATTGCTTTTTCCAGATATTTTTCAAGGTTTGCGGATCGATCGTCATCTCGCCGGGTTCCTTCATGTGCAGGACACTGACTTTTGCGTGAAGGGGACGGGCGAGTTCGATGACCTGTTTCAGCTCGCGGGCAGAGTTGGCCAGGTCGCTGGCGTAGGTCATCCGCGAGATCGGTTTTCTTCGATAAGCGGTCGAGACGGCGATCACCGGAGTATCGGACTGAAGAATGAAGTTACCGGTATTCGATCCGAAAATGCGTCTTGTGCGATTCGCACCTTTTGTGCCCATGCAGACCATCCCGATCTCGGGATGTTCACGGCAGTATTCGATCAGGGCCAGATCGGCGCTGAAGCCTTCCAGCAGAAGCGTCGACCAGGAGTTGGGGCGAAGGGGCAACCGCCGTTGGATGCCGGCAATGAAGGTGGCGAGCTGTTTTTCACAGCGTTCTCTTTCTGATGCGGCAAATGCCTCATATTGCTTATCGCTCCAACGCGTGAGGCGAACGATCTTCATAACGTGGACGAAGATCAGATGGGCGTTTTGCTGCCGGGACCATTGTATTGCGAAGCGGGCCCCGGCGCGGGAGGCAGGGGAGAAATCCGTCGGGACGAGGATGCGCATTTTCTTTTTCATAACCTTTGATTTTGGCGCCTGGAGGCGTTCGCCGTAAACTTCGGATACCGGCCGCGGCTTTTTTGTGAGCCGTGTCAGGCGTCTACGTGACCCATATCATCCACCGGCCCTGGCGAGGCATGTATTTTGCGCGGAGGGTAAGAACGCGATCTTTTCACAAAAAACCGGCACCATGAATGAATTACCGGTGACTGTCCGGCGGTCGATCGAACTGCTGGGTCTGCTTGCGGCGGGATATATCATCGCCGCGGGGAGGAACATCATCATGCCGCTGTTGCTGGCTTTTTTTCTCAGCATCCTGCTGCTACCCTTATTTCGTTGGTTCCGGCGAATGAAGATGCCGGAGATCGCCGCGATCATCCTGACGATCGTTTGTATCGCGGCGCTTGCTGGGGGTATTGGCTGGCTGTTCTATGGGCAAATATCTTCCCTGATAAGGGATATGCCTTCCATAACTGCAAACATCGCCAGCCTGATGGACCGGCTAAGCATCTGGATCAGCCACGTATTCGGCTATTCACCGGACGAGCAACTAAAAATGATCGACCAAAACAGCGGAAGGATGCTGACCTATGCCGAGGGGGCCCTCAAACAGCTGGCGAGCTCGTTGTCCGGTTGGTTTATTTTCTTCGGCCTTCTCCCCGTGTATGTTTTCTTTATCCTGCTATATAGAAGCATCTTCGTCAAATTCATCGGGATGTCGGTGAAGCCCGGCAGCCAGGAGAAAATGGGCGAGGTGATCGCCGAGCTGGAGCGGGTAGTAAAACGGTATCTGCTGGGCTTGCTGATCCAATTCAGCTATATCATCGTTTTACTGGGCGGCTTACTGTCATTGTTCGGAATAAGGCATGGATTACTCATCGGTATCCTGTTCGCCTTCCTGAATCTTATTCCCTACCTGGGCCCGTTAGTCGGCAATATTCTCGGGATGGCGATCGTGCTTGCATCCTCCGACAGGCTGGCCGATGTGTTTATCGTCTTTGGTGCGATCACGGCGGTACAGTTCCTGGACAACAATATCCTGATGCCGCGGATCGTCGGGTCTCAGGTGAAGATCAACGCGTTGGTATCCATCGTGGGCATTTTCGCCGGTGGGGCGCTGGCGGGAATTGCAGGCATGTTCCTGGCCATGCCCGTTATTGCCGTTTTTAAAATATTATTCGATCATTCCGCCGGGTTCAGGAATTGGGGGGTTTTGTTGGGGGAGGAAAAACAGTAGCCGGGAAGATGAGATTCCCTGGGGAGGGTTGTTCCGGTTCTTTCCTGGGCGTGATCTCCGGTTCGTAATGGGGGGTGGTTAGGCTGCCGGTCTAGAGGCCGGCAGCGGGTTCGGGTTTGGGTTCAGGGTGAGGTGTACTCTTCGAGGCCGGGTGTTTATAGCGTTGATAGAATGCCCGGTCGAGCCATTCCCGGTGTTGGGGATGGGCGATATTGATGAGCAGTTGCGCCCGTTGTTTTAGATTTTTTCCGAAGAGGTCGACCTGGCCGTATTCGGTGACGATCCAATGGACGTGTCCACGGGTGGTGACGACTCCGGCGCCTTCTTTGAGGAAGGGCACGATGCGGGAGATGCCGGTGGAGGTGACGGAGGGCATGGCGATGATGGGCATGCCGCCTTCGGAGAGGGAGGCTCCGTGGATGAAATCCATCTGGCCGCCGATGCCGGAATATTGGTAGGCGCCCATGGAGTCGGCGCAGACCTGGCCGGTGAGATCGATCTCGATGGCGCTGTTGATGGCGGCCACCTTCGGGTTTTGGCGGATCACGGCGGTGTCGTTGACGTAGCCGATGTCCATTACGCGAACCTCGGGGTTATCGTCGATGAAATCGAATAGCCGGCGGGTGCCGTTGACGAAGGAGGTGACGCTACGGCCGGGGATGACTTTCTTTTTGCGGTTGTTGATCACACCCGACTCGATCAGGGGGATCACGCCGTCGGAGAGCATTTCGGTGTGGAGGCCGAGGTCTTTGTGGTTGGTGAGATTCTTCAGCACCTGGTCGGGGATAGTTCCGATGCCCAACTGGAGGGTGGCGCCGTCGGGGATGAGGGAGGCGACGTGATGGCCGATGCGTTCGACGATGGGCGTGGTCTCGCCGGAGTAGTCGATCTCTGGGAGCGGCGCGTCATGCCATACGAGGCTGTCGATGTCGCGGACATGGATGAAGCCGTCGCCATGGGTGCGCGGCATTTTTGGGTTCACCTGCGCGATGATATGGTGTGCGGTGTCCACGGCGGATCGGGTGATGTCGACGCTGGTTCCGAGGGTGCAGTAGCCGTGTTTGTCGGGTGGCGAGACCTGGATCAGCGCAACGTCGATGGGCAATAGGCCGCGTTTGAAGAGTTGCGGGATCTGGCTGAGGAAGACGGGGACATAGTCGCCGTCGAGGCTGTTGGCGACGTTACGGGTGGGTTTGCTGACGAAGAGGGAGTTCATGAAGAAGCTTTCGCGCCAGAGGGGGTTGTCGAAGTCGAGGTCGCCCATGGTGGTGATGCTGACGAGTTCGACATGATGCAGATCTTTGTGACGGGCCTGGAGGGCTTTTACGAGATGGACGGGGGTGGCGGCGCTGCCACGGATAAAGACGCGGTCGCCGCTCTTGACTTCTTTGACCGCTTCTCCGGCGGTTTTATATACGGTTGTAAACATTGGTTTTGATTTTTGACGGGGTAAAAATAGAGTGGGGCTTCACCGACATCGCTGACTGGTGTCAGCGGCGGATGTGATAAAAGTCATCGGCGTTGGCGTGGCAGGATGGTAGCTTAGCAAAAATGCTTTTTATGAAAAAGATCGTCGTCCCCGTCAGTTTTGCTCCGAATGCCCGGGTTGCCGCCCGGTATGCTGCCGACCTTGCCGTTGCCGTCGGCGCCGACCTGGAGCTTGTGCATGTGGTGCAGGGGCCGGGCACTTTTACCAAGCGGCCGATGCCGGGGTTTGTGTTCGAGGAATTGCGGGACGGCGGATATTTCCTGTTGCAGGATCTATCTAAGGAGCTTGTCAGGCGGGCCGGAGGAAGGGTCCGGATCGGCACTACGCTGGAGATAGGCGAAGTGGCCGACAAGTTGAAGGAGGCGTGTGCGAGGCTGCGGCCTTTTTTAGTCGTGATGGGCACGGGAGAGAAGGGCGCCAATGCCGGGCTCGATGCCGGCCAGACGGTCCGGGCGATGCACCGGATCCCCTACCCTTTGCTGGTCGTGCCGGCCGATGCCGTTTTTCATGGGGTTCACCGGATAGCGATCGCCTGTGACCAGGAGGATATCTACTCAGGGGTATCGACCGTCCTTCCTTTTCTTACCGA
>Ga0157372_10008763_pt1 | contig 10742 bp, 17 predicted proteins | sample C55metaG_FD_115307 | JGI IMG/M metagenome (GOLD analysis project Ga0157372, IMG submission 115307) | Corn rhizosphere microbial communities from Kellogg Biological Station, Michigan, USA - C5-5 metaG | ecosystem: Host-associated > Plants > Roots > Rhizosphere > Soil | place: USA: Michigan...
AAAAATATTGGTTAAGCGCTTATAACAATGTAAGCAAATGGCCCGGTGAACCGCGCAATTTTATGATGACGGTTGATTATAATTTTTAAGATAATTAATTGTAATAAATATTTTGGGGCTGTGGGCTGATGAATATGTATCAGCGATAGTTCCGGTTGTATTAAAACGGATTGTACTAATAACAATACAAAATGTATAATACTAAATGATTGATTTTGAAAGATGAAATTTTTTTGAGTTACGTATAATATCATAAATCTTTGTGTTAGCGGCTATTTTATGGAGACACTCTAAGATTGCATCTTACATTCTAAAAATTCAATGCGACTTTTTCTATTATTAATTTTAATCGATTTAGTATTCGGTTGCAACGACAAACATCAGACAATACATAAAACTTTTAATGATTTCGATTTTTCATACAATGATGTTTTCTCAACTTGCTTTTCATTGAAATTTACACAAGGTGACACTGTTTACATGCGACAATATTTTTCACCAGAACTTTCTGACTTTCCTAAAAAGAATAAAAGTTATTTCGCAATACTTAGTAAACAAGAAAGACAAAAAGCAGATAGTTTCATTAAAGTTATTGACTTCAATAAATATGACACGACTTATTATCAACGCTACGAGGACGGAATAGAATATGAATTTTATATCAGCAACGACACAATGCAAAAAAATATTTATATTCATAGTGACTCTGCACCAAACGAATTATTTGAGTTTGCAAAGTGGATAGTTGATACAAAGGAACATTTAAAACATAACGTTATTGACACAAATATTAAATACGGAAGTTTGAAAAATTTTTTGCCTCCAATTGTTCCGCCGCCGCCAAGAATAAATTTTAAAAAACCAAGAATAAAAAACAGCCGCTAACTTTACTCATCAAAAAATTCTATCTTGAACTTTAAATAAAAATCTCCGCCTCAGGCGGACGGGCAGAGGGAATGCTATTATCTGCACATTGCTAAGCCTGAACGTTGGTGGTAATTTATTCGGACACTTCTAAATTAAAGGCAATTAAAACAGAACAAAATTCTTTCGGGATTAAAGAAGCAACTGCTGCTGACGCGAAAGCTTTGGCTGTACTGCATGTGACAACTTTCAATGAAACACACGGCGGTTTTAAAGCACCAACTTATGAAATACGTGAGTGGCAATGGCAAAAGGCTTTTCAAGACAAAGATGACAGTTGGTTTTGTTTTGTAATTGAAAAGAAAGACGAAGGTTTAATTGGATTTGCTAAAGGACAATCTTATAATCATACTGACCATGCAGAATTTTCGGGAGAGCTAAATAAAATATATCTTCTTCGCAAGTATCATAAATTAGGTTTAGGACGACAATTAGTTTGTAAAGTTGCCAATGAATTTATAAAGCGTGGAATAAATTCAATGTTGCTATTTGGTGATGCAAATAATCCATCAAATAAATTTTATGAACAAATGGGTGCAGAAAAGTTATTTTCAAAGAATGGAGAATTTCATGGCGGTTATGGTTGGAGAGATTTAAAGAAACTTGTAGCTAATTGTAAAAATGTTTGACTGGTTCTGCTCTTTTATTTAGATAACGATGTGATCATGCAAGCTTTCCCTTTTCTCACCGGTTAAAAATATAAAACTCATTTTCGTTTTTAGTTTTATAGCGTATCAATATGCCTGCAACAGGCAGGAAGTTGCCCTTACCTTTTTTTAACAGTGCATATTAAGCATAAATGCTGCTTCCTGCTGCATGGTGTTTTCAAGGTCTAATATTTCTTCATCAGAGTTTGCGTCGCCGGAGCAAATTAACCGCAGCTTATTACATACCTGCCTATACGTTTTGGCATCCATATAACGGGCAAGAACACCCGTTTTCCACTCACCGTTTTTATACTTTACAAATATTTTTTTCCAGGTGTTGAGTTTATCAACATACATTACCATTAAAATTAAATCTTTAAGCTGTTTAAAGTTGTAAATCAAAAATATATTGTTGGGGCTGCCTTTATGATATGGTAATCTTAAAACTGCACTCATACAAACACATTTAAAAATTAAAAAATGAAATTGAAAAGAATGTAGGTACGCCCAATTTGGGGTGAGGTATATAAAGATACCATTTTAAATTGTTTATTAATTTTCTTTTATATAGCCGGCAGGTACTTCTTCCATTCAAAAAAATTTAATTGCTTTACATGCAGTAATGCAGCATTTTGATTTAATACTAAAGAACGTTTTTAAACACATTCATCTTAACAAAGATGAAATTGATTATTTCACTTCATTACTTGTGCGCAAACAGGTAGCTAAAAAAACAATTTTATTGCATGAAGCGCAAGCCTGCAAATATTTAAGCTATGTTTATTCAGGTGCTTTAAGAGCTTATTATATTGATAAAAGCGGCAAAGAATCAACCATTATGTTCGCTGTTGCTGACTGGGTAACAGATATGTATTGCTTTTTGAACAACAAGCCTGCTATGATGTTTATTGAAACAATTGCAGACAGTATTATTTATCAGATAAGCAAAACCAACTTTGATAAATTGTTTACAGATATTCCAAAGTTTGAACGTTTTTTTAGAATACTGATGCAAAATGCTTATACAAGAGAACAGCTAAGAATTATTGAAAACCTGTCTTTGCCTGCAGAAGAAAGATATAACAGCTTTGTAAAAAAATATCCGCATATAGCAGAAGCAGTAACGCAAAAACAAATTGCATCTTACTTAGGTATTACGCCCGAATTTTTAAGCGCCATCCGCAAAGAGAAAACATTAAAACGCATTTCTTAATGTATCTTAATTTTTATTGTTTGCAGGCATTCGTTCTTTGCAGCAAATAATATTTTATGCTGATACTAATTGCCGGACCATACAGAAGCGGCACTAACGACAATTCTGATCTGATGCAACAAAATTTAAACAATCTTGAATCTGTTGCACTGCCATTGTTTAGAAAAGGGCATATACCAATGATTGGTGAATGGGTTGCCTTGCCATTAATTCACCTGGCAGGTTCTGTAAAACCGGGTGATGAAGCGTGGGAAGAAATACAGTACCCGGTTGCACACAGGCTACTTGAAAAATGTGATGCTGTGCTTAGAATAGAAGGCACATCTAAAGGCGCTGATGAAGATGTAAGAATAGCAAAAGAAAAAGGACTGCCTGTTTATTACCGCATAGATGATGTGCCGCCTGCTGCGCTTATTCATTAATAAAAGCATTTAAGTATGCAGGCAGTTATATTCAATTTTGGTTGGTGAGGACTAACCAATAAATAAAATATGCATTGCGGTAATACAATGAATGCTTGTTGTATTTGCGTAATGGAGTTGCGTATATTTGAGAGTTGGCTGCAATATTAAAAACCCTAAGATGCGAAAGAATCAGAATATTTTACTTACTATAATTGTTTTGACACTATTATTGCCTTGCATAATCTATGGTCAAAACACTAATTATTCAAAAATTGAAAAAAAGTATGCTGACAGAGAGCAATTAATAAACAACATAATTCCTAATAAACAAATTTTGTATTGGAAGTATGTAGAAACCTCTTCAACTAAAATCATTAGAGAAGTTGGGAACAAAGAGTTACTATCAAACTATAAAATAACAATACCCAATCAAGGCTTCTTTATAGAATGTAATCCTGGGTACTGTTATTCATACATAGTTTACATTGACAGTAATGGATTAAATTATATTACAAGTGAAAACTCTTTAATAAATTTTATTGGAACAATTGATAACCTATCGGAAGCAATTTTAGTAGGAAAAACACAAGGACTGTGGATAGATACAGAAAATCCAAAAGGTGGTTCTTATATTAAGACAAAAACTGGATTTGAGATGAACTTATTAAAATATAATGGTTGTCCAGAAACATATGAATCCATATTTTTTAAAATTGACTTTGTCGGAAAATTTAAATTGAAATCAAAAGGAATATATAAGAAAACAGGAGAGTGTTATATGGAATAAATACTGCAGCCAACAGCGGCGTTTGCAATAGGCTGGCTCGACATTAAATTCTCATCATTTTTGCAAGTATCAGCAGTTGTTCAAGCTTGACTTTTGCTATTTAGCAAAGGTTACATATTTTCAATTTTAGTTTTTCAATTAATCATTTGTACCAAGCTGACCAATCGCTGTTGCCAGCCCATCGCAAACGCTTCAACGTTGTGTGTAAACCATTTTTGGCACTCTCCGTTCATCCGCAATCCTGTCTTTTGAAAATTGAATTTATCTAATTTAGATAATTAAAACACTCATAAGATGGGACACTTCACAATCACTCTGCCAAATAATCTTCAAGGAAACGTAAGGTGGGGGACTATAAAAAAGAAGTCACTGTTGTTAGACCTTTTTAAAAGTAAGAAATCGAATGATGAAGTAAAAAAAGGTTATATAATAAGCATTGAGCCCACACCTACCGAGCATAAGGAATATCGTCTATTGAAAACTAAGGAAGGTAAATGGATTTCTGAAGATGTCGGAGGATTTCAAGTGACACCAGATGATGAAATAAGTGCGTCAATCAAAAGTGCAATCGACACCTACGAAAGCCGACATTAATTGAAATATACTTACAACCATTTTATTTCCTAACTTTTATGGGCTGACCATTGCTATAGTAAGGACAGGTCTGCACACAACATGCATTTGTAAAAGCATGGCTGACGAGTTGCACTTGTGCAGCAGTAATTCCCTTCACCTTTTGTTATCATCATACACTATACTATTCAACATTTGTATTTATCTTCAACATTAACTTTTAAATTCAGCAGTATGCACCTGGTTTAGTGCTTTAAAAACTAACTATAAAAAAACATGAACAAAGAAAGAATTTATAAAATTTTATTTGCCAGTGTTTATCCTTTGTATATTAAAAAAGCAGAGGCAAAAGGGCGCACAAAGGAAGAAGTTGATACCATAATTTTTTGGCTAACCGGCTATGATAAAAAAACTTTACAACAACAGATCGACAAAAAAAATGATTTTAAAACTTTTTTTGAACAGGCGCCAAAAATAAATCCCAACGCTTCAAAAATTACAGGTGTAATATGTGGTTACCGCGTAGAAGAAATAGAAGATAAACTTATTCAAAAAATGCGCTACCTGGATAAGTTGATAGATGAATTAGCAAAAGGTAAAAAGATGGAAAAAATATTAAGAGCGTAAGGTAACAGCAAAGTTACCGGCATGAGAAACATTGAACGCCTTATTAATTACACTTATACAACCGCGGACTTCATTTAAAGTAACACGTTAAACCAGGAGCGCCTGGTTTTTATAATAATTATATTATCACATGAAAACAGAATTTTTAGGTATCATTCCTGTTCTTCCATCTGCTAACATTGCAAGAGATGTTGCCTGGTATAAGGAAAAAGCAGGGTTTGAAGAAATGTTTTCAGATAATATGTATGCCGGTATTTACAGAGATAATATTTATATACATCTGCAATGGCATGCCGACACAGAAAGCGATCCATTGCTCGGTGGCTCAGTTATAAGAATTGCCGTAAAAAACATTCAACCTCTTTTTGCCGAATTAGTGCAACGGGGTTTGATTAAACCGGATGCTTTAAAAACAAACACACCCTGGAACACAAATGAATTTGGCTTTTTTGACTTGAATAAAAATGCCATTTTCATTATGGAAGATGTTGATTAAAATTTATACCGCTGCCTGCACAGAACTGTCAATACTTTTCGTATTCATCCCCAAAATTGTCGCATTTACATAGCAGGAGCACCATATTTGTGAGCGAGATTTGTATGGTAACAAAATGAAATAATATGAGAAAAATAATCGTGTTATCAATGATTACATTAGATGGTGTAATGCAAGCTCCCGGCGGACGTGAAGAAGATACATCAGGTGGTTTTAAATATGGCGGCTGGACTGCGCCATATAGTGATGAAACTTATAGTAAAGCCGTGCAGGAAGGACTTAAACCTGCAGATTATCTTTTGGGCAGAAAAACATTTGAAATTTGGGAAGGCTACTGGCCTAAACATGCAGACTTTTGGCCAGGTATTAATGATGGTACAAAATACGTTTTGTCTGCAACGAGGGAAAAATCAGAATGGAAAAATTCAGTATTCATCAAAGACCTGCAGGATATAAAAAAATTAAAAAATTCAGATGGTTCCGACATTCATGTTTGGGGCAGCAGTGAACTTATTCATTTGCTGTTGCAGAATGATTTGGTGGATGAACTGCGATTAAAAATTCATCCCTTAACTCTTGGTAAAGGAAAAAAATTGTTTGATAATAATACATACGCGGCAGCATTTACATTAACAGGAAGTACTGTTACAACAACCGGAGTAATTTTAGCCAATTACAAGCGGGCCGGAGAAGTGAAGACAGGCAATATTGAAGTTTGAAAAGAAATAAATGTGCAGCATAAAAAATTTACAATTGATTTAAACAGGAAACAATGCGAAAATTAGTTGCAGCAATCAATATGACACTTGATGGGTTTTGCGATCACACATCAATGATTGCAGATGATGAACTGCATGACCATTACACCGGGTTATTAAAAAACGCCGGCGCTATTTTGTATGGAAGAATAACCTACCAGCTTATGGAATACTGGCCAACTGTTGTAAAAAATCCTACCGCTAATAAATCAATGGATGAATTTGCTGTGGTAATGGACAACATTCCAAAAATCGTTTTTTCGCATACACTGAAAAGTGTTGACTGGAAAACTGCAAGGCTGGCAAAGAAAGATATTAAAGAAGAAGTTTTGGAATTAAAAGAGCAAGCAGGTAAACCTGTTTTAGTTGGCAGCCGCAGCTTAATTGTAACCTTATTAAATCTTAATTTAATTGATGAATTTCAAATCTGTGTTCAGCCGGTTATAGCAGGAAAGGGTTTATCGTTATTAGAAAATATAGACGACAGAATTAATCTTAAGCTCTTAAAAACAAAAACTTTTAGCTCCGGTTCAATAGTTCTTTACTATGAGCCGGCAAAAAAATAACTGCAACATAAAACACATAATTTAAGATGGGGAATTGTGCGCATAATTAACGGGCGCATTAAACAGCGATTAAGATTGTTTTAATCGCTTCGACAATTTATATTATTGCGTGGGGAGTTGTGCTTTTTTTTATGGCTGATTTTATGGAGAAATAACCAGTACATACACCCGACAAATTAATAGCAAGTAAAAAAAGCCAAACAGAAACAGATAAATAATCAAAAAAGCAGGCATTGATTGATACATAAAAGCCCTTGTATTATGCAATGATGACCTGCACTGAAATTTTACGTGCGGGTTTGATTGAAACATTTATCAATTCATTAATTTTAAAAAAGAAAAAACAATAAATACAAAACAATTTAATTTTCAAACAACATGAAAAAAGTAACAGGCATTGGCGGCATTTTTTTTAAGTGCAAAGATCCAAACGCAGTTAAAGAATGGTATAATAAACATCTTGGTTTAAACGCAGGTGCGTATGGCGCATCATTTGAATGGCGCCATGAAGAAGACCCGTCAAAAAAAGGGCTTACGCAATGGAATGTAAACACCGAGAAAGCAAAAATGTATGATCCTTCAACAAAAGATTTTATGATCAATTATACGGTTGAAAATTTAGAAGCATTGGTTGAAGAATTAAAAAAAGAAAATGTAACCATTCTTGATAATATTGAATCGTATGAATACGGAAAGTTTGTGCATATTTTAGATCTTGAAGGAAATAAAATTCAATTGTGGGAACCTGCGGATGAATAGTTGCTACTTCTTACTTTTTATTCACCTCATCTCTTTAATCGTTTAGCTTGCGAAATATTTCCGTCATGGCTTCTGCGTCTATTGCTTCCATATCTACAAGTTTCAGCGACCTGACCATGTTAAGCGTTGTGGTTTTATATTTTTGAAAATGCGGTGTTTTTAAATGCGACTCATACGCTTCTTTGCTTGCGTATATTTCCAAAATTCTTATCTGCGTTGGATGTTCTTTTTGATACATTGGATAAATAGAAATAACACCCGGTTCTAAATTTACAGATGCCCGTGATTCTTCTTTGAGAATTGCTTTGTATTCTTCAAGATAATTTGAATCAATTTCTATTTCTGATATTCGAATCATCATGTTATTTTTTTGAGCGAAAGCACTGCAGCAAGATAGAAGAATGAATATTATAATTAAGCAATGTTTCATTTGTTTTAATTTTTATAGCCGTTGTTTTTTATTGCTTTAGTATAACGATTTGCACTATCGGTTTGTGCCTTAAGGCTGACCGACAGTGCAGATTTATCGTTTAACGGTTTATCATCTTTTGCATTTGTTCCGGATAACGGTTACCCTGCACTTCAATCTTGGCAACAGCTTCATCAATTTCTTCCAGGTCATTTGTGCTGAGTGTTATATTAGCTGCCTGCAAATTTTCTTTTAACCGGTGCAATTTTGTTGTGCCCGGAATAGGAACCATCCACGGTTTTTGTGCCAGCAGCCATGCAAGTGCAATCTGTGCAGGTGTTGCATTTTTTTCTTTTGCAATGTTGCCGAGTAATTCAACTAATTCCTGGTTTGCTTTCCGGTTCTCTTCAGAAAAACGGGGAGCTATGTTACGAAAATCGTTTTTATCAAACTGCGTGTTAGCATTAATAGCTCCTGTTAAAAAACCTTTACCTAAAGGACTGAAAGGCACAAACCCAATACCTAATTCTTCAAGTGTGGGTAATATTTCCTGCTCCGGTTCTTTCCACCATAAAGAGTATTCACTTTGCAATGCAGTAACCGGCTGCACTGCATGTGCTCTGCGAATAATTTGCACACCTGCTTCACTTAAACCAAAGTGTTTTACTTTTCCTTCTTTGATTAAATCCTTTACTGTTCCTGCAACATCTTCAATCGGCACGTTCGGATCAACACGATGCTGGTACAACAAGTCTATCACATCTGTTTTTAAACGTTTCAATGCAGCCTCTGCAACTGCTTTAATATTTTCCGGACGACTGTCTAAACCTTCTGCTGTTTTTCCATTTTTAAAACCAAACTTTGTGGCAATCACAACTTCGCTGCGAAAGGGTTCCAATGCTTCGCCAACGAGTTCTTCATTTGCATAAGGTCCGTATGCTTCGGCAGTGTCAAAAAAAGTTACACCTTTATCATACGCAGCACGTATCAGTTTAATCGCATCCTGTTTTTCTGCAGCAGGACCGAAACCAAAACTTAATCCCATACAACCAAGACCAAGAGCTGATACTTCAAGCCCGCTTTTCCCTAATTTTCTTTTTTGCATAATTTATATTTAAACGTTTTATAAATCATTTTATCAATTGCAATCAACATTTAAAAACTTATATAAAATATTGTGACGCAAAATTCGTGAGCAGTATAAAGTGATTTTGTATACAGATTACTGTTTTATCTACCAATATTGCTGATTAAGAAGTTGGCATTTATAAAGGCTTTCATAAAGCAGTAATTTTGATCTGACAAACGAGTATTATGGACAACATTAAAAGATTTGAAACAATAAGTGACTACAACGCATTCAACAATAATGAAACATTACATCCGCTGGTAAGTGTTGTTGACTTATCAAAAGCAAGTCCGCGGCAAGGTTCAAAAATGTATTTTGGTTTTTATACCATTTTTCTAAAAGATATAAAATGTGGTGATTTAAGTTATGGTCGTCATACGTACGATTACCAGGAAGGAACGTTGGTTTTCTTTGCGGCCGGACAAGTAGCAGGTATGAATAGCAATGGAGAAACTTATCAGCCGAAAGGTTATGCGCTGATATTTCATCCTGATTTACTTCATGGCACTCCCCTTGGAAAACATATTCATGATTATACTTTTTTCAGTTATCAATCGAATGAAGCGCTTCATTTATCAGAGCGTGAAAGAAAAATTGTGTTAGACTGTTTCTCGAAGATTCAATATGAATTAGAACATGCCATTGACAAGCACAGTAAACAACTTATCATTGCCAACATTGAATTATTTCTAAAATATTGCGTTCGTTTTTACGACCGCCAGTTTATTACCCGTGATAAAGTGCACAAAGGGATTTTAGAAAGGTTTGAAAATTTATTGAATGAATATTTTGAAACAGATAAACCACAAACAATCGGCTTGCCTTCTGTTGCTTATTGTGCCGGTGAGTTAAATTTATCTGCAAGCTATTTTGGTGATCTCATAAAAAAAGAAACAGGTAAATCTGCACAGGAAAATATTCAATCGAAATTAATTGATGTTGCAAAAGAAAAAATATTCAACATTAATAAATCAGTTAGTGAAGTAGCTTATGAATTAGGCTTTAAATATCCGCAACATTTTACACGGTTGTTCAAACAAAAAGTTGGGCATACGCCGAATGAATATCGGATGTTGAATTGATAATGCATTTTTTTTAAAAATTTCTGCGAGTATTACAGTCCCTTTAGGGACTACATATTGGTAAAATAAAATGTGATTAAAATTTATCTGAGCCCCGTAGGGGCGATATATTATTCCACAAAATTTATCCATGATGAATTCTTTTATAAATCTATTTCGATGATTTTATTAATATGTCGTCCCTACGGGGCTTGACAAATCTTCTGCAAGTTTTGTTACCAATATTTCGCCCCTACGGGGCTTGCTAATCTTCAAAATCTTTGCTACGATATTTCATCTCTACGTGATTATTAGTCTCTTATTATTATACTTGTGCGGGCACTTTCTTTCCGGGCAAATATTTTTCTGTGAGCCATTTTCTCACAGGT
>Ga0157372_10008766_pt1 | contig 10739 bp, 7 predicted proteins | sample C55metaG_FD_115307 | JGI IMG/M metagenome (GOLD analysis project Ga0157372, IMG submission 115307) | Corn rhizosphere microbial communities from Kellogg Biological Station, Michigan, USA - C5-5 metaG | ecosystem: Host-associated > Plants > Roots > Rhizosphere > Soil | place: USA: Michigan...
AAACCTGATGGCCTAACTTCTGGCCCATGAGGGCGAGGCGCATGAACTCCTCGTCCTTGTAGCCGTTGCACACGATCATGTGGTTGGTCGACTCGGTGAGCGCGAGCACCGCCTGCAGCTCGGGCTTGCTGCCGCACTCGAGTCCCACACCGTGCGGCGCGCCGAACTGCACGATCTCTTCGACGACGTGCCGCTGCTGGTTCACCTTGATCGGATAGACCAGCGTGTATTCGCCCTCGTAGCCGAACTCACGAATCGCGGTCTGGAATCGCCCGCTCAATGTCTCGACGCGGGAGCGCAGAATGTCGGAGAATCGGAGCAGCAGCGGCAGCGTCACGCCCTGCTCCGCCAGGTCAGTTGCCAGCTCGTACAGATCGAGCTCGCGATCGGGCCGCGATTTGTCGGGCCGCACCACGACGTGGCCGCGATCATTGATGTCGAAGAATCCGATGCCCCAGCCTTCGACGTTGTAGAGCGTGCGCGAGTCTTCGATCGTCCAGGGCGCGGCTCGTTCCACGCCGACCGGTTCCACAACTCGGGTTGCCATGGGGGCGAAGTTTAGAAGGTGCGGACGCCGCTGAATAGGTCCCGTGAGGCACTCACGGAAAGAGACGACGCACGCGCCAGCCCGTGTCGTCGCGCTCGTAGAGGAGCCGCTCGTGCAGACGGTGCGGCCGCCCGCGCCAGAATTCGATGCGCTGCGGGACCACGCGGAATCCGGACCAATTCGGCGGTCGCGGCACATCGCCGCCGGCGAAGCGCGCTTCGACATCACGCACGCGGTGCTGCAACTCCGCGTCGCTCTCGAGCGTGGCGCTTTGCCGCGACGCCCATGCGCCGACGCGGCTCATGCGCGCCCGCGATGCAAAGTAGGCGTCCGCCTCGGCGTCGGTCACGCGCTCGACCGGTCCTTCGACGCGCACCTGCCGTTCCATGGGTTGCCAATGGAAACACAGAGCCGCCCACGGATGCGCGAGCAGCTCGCGTCCCTTGCGGCTTTCGTAGTTCGTGTAGAACACGAAGCCACGGGCATCGACCTCCTTGAGGAGCACGATGCGCGCCGACGGCCGCCCGGCGTCGTCCACGGTGGCGAGCGTCATCGCGGTTGGCTCCGGGAGACGCGCGCGGTCCACGCGCTGCGCCTCGCTCAGCAGGGCCGTGAAGTGCGCGATCGGATCGGCGGGCGCCGCTTGATCGTTAGGCGACGGCGTGCCGCTCACTGCGCGAGGCCGCGCCGCTTCAGCTCCCTCTGCGCGTCGGCCCACCCTTGCGCGGCCGCCTTACGGAACCACGACACGGCCAGCGAATCATCCTGCGCCACGCCGCGGCCGTTGGCGTACATGAATCCGACGTTGAATTCCGCCTGCGGGTCGCCCTGGTCCGCCGCTGTGCGGAAGTACCGCATGGCCTGCGCATCGTCGCGGTCCACGCCTTTACCCATGCCGTAGAGCCATCCCAGCCGGTTCTGCGCCCACGCGCTCCCTTGGTCGGCGGCTTTGCGATACCAGAGCACCGCCTGATCCATGCTGACGTCCACGCCCGCCCCGTTTTCGTAGGCCATCCCGACTTTCACCTCGGCGTCGACGTCGCCCAGCGCCGCTGCCTTACGATACCATGATGCTGCCTGTGCGACATCCCGCGGCACGCCGCGCCCCGCCTCGTACATGACCGCGAGCTGGTACGCAGCGTCGCGGCTTCCTGCGTCCGCTGCCTTCTTGAACCACGTGAAGGCCTGCGTCGGATCCCGCGGCACACCGTATCCCTGCAAGTACATCGTGCCGAGGTTGCGTTGGGCATTCACGTCGCCCGACTGCGCGTCGCGCGCGCACACCGTGAGTGCCGACGCCCAATCCTTGGCGCCGTACGCCGTCGAGCACGTGACGGACGGCGCGGGTGCCGCGCTCAAACTCGCGACTGTCGCCGTCGCGGGCGCCGTCGCATGCTTGGTGGTGTTGGCCGCAGGTCGAGGCACCTCCTTCCGAGGCGGCGGACGGCTCGCAGCAACGGGACGTCCAGACCTGTCGCGCGGAGCAGCCACCGCCGGCGACCAGAGGAGCGTCTGACCCGGTTTGAGCGACACCGTCTCCGTCACCGGCGCGGAACCCGACACCTCGGCGCCTAACGTATAGGTGCCGGGCGGCAGCGCGATCGCCGGCGGCTGCCACACGATACCGTTCACGGTCAACCGTGCGCCGGCCGGTACGCGATCGCTCACCATGACGTGGGCCGTGTCGATGGGCGGCAAGGCCAGTGGCCCCTGCCCGGCCTGCGCGACGACGCTGTCCATGCGCGTTGCATCGGGCGCCGTTAGGCGCGCGTGGACGAACATCGCGGCGGCGAGGACGCCCACCAGGCCCACCACGCCGACGCCGATCATCCACGGTGGAATCGATCGCGCGGGTCGAGGCGGGAGCGTTTCATCCACCGGCATCTGATCCGCGGGAATCAGCACTTCCTGCGGCGTGAGGCGCGGCAGCATCGGCTTGGCGAGCGTGGGCCCTGCCGGCACCTGGGGTGCTGGTGCGCTGGCCGGCGGCACCGCCGTCCCGTTGCCGATCGCATTGACCAACGGCCGCAGCACGTGCGTTTCGCCTAACGAATACGATTCGGTCGCCGCGTTCGCATCCTGCTCTTTGCGGAGGCGCAGCGTCACCACGTTGCCCGACGACAGATCGCGTGCGAAGTACACGACTCCGCCGCCTTCGGCACGGTCCATCTCGCCGAGGATCTCGAATTCATCGCGCGACGCGGCTTTCACGGCATCGAGCAATTCTGCGCGCGAGCCCTGATCCGCGACCGCCTGCGCGACGTCAGAACCGCACTGCGGGCAGAACTTGCCTCCACCGACGAGCGGCGCGCCGCAGCGGTCGCACGTCGCCGGGATCGCACGGCCAACACTGGCGTCCAACGTACGCGCGACGTCGAGCACGTAATCGCCCTGCCCGCCCTCCAAGCGGAGCGCAACGAGCGCGGCCGACTTCACATCGCGCGCGAGGTAAATGACGCGGCCGCCAGCATCCCGGCCCATCTCGCCCAGGACTTCATGGCTGCCGGCGGCGGCATCCTGAACGGCTCGGAGCAAATCGTCATTGTGATCGCCATTGCCCAGTGGTACAGCGGTCACTCGACTAGGACCAACGTTTTGCTGCATGACGTCTCCGGCGACGCGCTTCGAGGTGCGATTTCAACTCTATGTAAGTAACGACTCGATGGAAAGATGGCACCGTCACCCAGATGCACGCGTGCCCGCAACATGGGTGTCGCGGGCACGGGCGGCCGTCGTGCGCATTGGGAGGCGTCGCGGACGGCGCTACGGCTGAGAGGGCTTGGACTTATCGAATGTCGGCGGTTTCACGGTAATCGCGCGGCCAACGGAATCGACGCGCTCCTTCGCCTTCTCTGTCATGCGATTGGTCACGGCATTTACGTCGATGTTCGGAAGGCCCGCTACCGGAGGAGCCGCACCGTCAGCCGTGCCGGATCGACTACCCGACTCCGCGTGCGACTTCGACTCCGATGATTTCGCACCTGGACTCTTCGTCTCGGACGGCCTGGCATCAGCCGTCGAGTGCTCGGCGTTGGGATGCGACTCGCCCGCGCGTTCGGTTGGGCGCGCACCTTCAGCGGTCGGCGATGATCCCTGCCCCGCCAGCGCCGCAGCGTCGGTGTGTGCTGTGGAATGCTTCGTCGCCTTCGAGCGGAGGGCGACGCTCCCCGCCGTAGCGGACACGGTGCTGGGATCGTCGGCGGCCGGATGCTCCATGAAGAATGCCCAACTGGCCGCGCCGATCACGACCACGGCCGCAGCGGCCGCGAACACCTTCACCCAATTTCGGCGCGGTGCGGGCGTCCATTCCGCCAGGTGCTCCGTTTCGTCGGCGAACGTTTCGTCAGCCGGCCGCTCGTGTGACTCGGCGTGCGATTCGGCGTGCGTCTGGTGATGCACCTGTTCCCACGCGGTGCTCTCGACACGAGGCGGCGCGGTCTCGACGCGCGGTGCTGGTGGAGTGAATCGCGTCACTTCCGGCGCGACGGGCGACGTCAGGGCAGCAAACGCCGGCGCCGCCGGCATCGGTTGCTCGGGAGGCTTGGGTGGAAATTGGCGCCGCAAGGCAGGCGACGTGGGCGGCTCGATCCACGGCAGCGTGGTCGACTTGGTCACAGACTCGCGGACCGGTCCGGTGCGCGGCTCCGTGCGCTCGGTGCGCGACACGCCGCCGGACTTGCGTACTCCGTTCGAGGCGGCCGCGGGGGAGGACGGTGCGGCGAGGTCAGTGGCTTGCGGTGTGTTGCCGCTGGTGCGGGCGCGCGTGTCAGCCGAGACAGACCTGAGCTCCACGGTCAGCGAACCGGCCGGCGGCGGCGCTGCGTTAGGCGACTGACCGCGCAGGCGCGCGGCGCGGTCCCGCAGGCGATGCTCCTCGTCGTGGTTCCCGCGAGCCGCAAGCACGTCGGCGAGCGCCTCAATGCTCGGCGCGAGCGACGGGTCGTCCGCTTTGGCCGTGGATTCCTTCGACGCCAGCGCGCGGCGCGCGAGCTGCTCGGCGGCGTCCAGATCGCCCTCGGCCGCGCGGACCTTCGCCAGGCTGGCGACGATCGCCGCAACCTCGGGATGATGCGCGCCGAGCGCGTGCTCTTTGATCGATAGAAGCCGGAGGAGAAGCGGCGCGGCGGAGCTGAAGTCGTTCTTGCGGAAGTAGAGTCGCGCGAGATTGCTGAGTGTGACCGCGACGTCAGGGTGCGACTCGCCCAGCGTCTTCTCGCTGATGTCGAGCGCCCGACGGAAGAGCGGTTCGGCCTGGGCCAATTCGCCACGCGTGTAATGCAGCGCGGCGAGGTTGTTGATGTTTTGCACGAGACCGACGTGATCGCCGCCGAGCATGCGCTCGCGAATCGCGAGCGAGCGCCGGAACAGCGCTTCGGCTTGCGCGAGATCTTTCTGTCGGTACTTGAGCTGCGCGAGGTTGCTGAGGCTCGTCGCCAAGCGCGCGTTGTCGGCACCGAGCAGCGTTGCTTCTCGGATCGCCGCGATGAACGACTGCTCCGCTTGCGCGTAGTCGCCTTGTGTGAACGCGCGGCGGCCGTTCTCGTTGTGCCCTTCCCAGCGCGTCTCGACGGTTTCGGTCATCCGGACTCCTCCCGTGGTACAGACGCAGAGGAGGCCAGCGTGTAACCGCTTGCGGAGTCAGCCTTGCGCACCCACGCGGGTGCTCAGCACCCGCTCACGAATGGCGTTGGGGTCGTCGCTCGTTTCGACCGCAAGAGCGAAACGTTTCGAGGCAGCGCGACACCCGTCGCGCGATGGCGCGGACGCGCTCAGAGACCGAACCGTTTCCCGCGGGCAGCCGCCAGCAGGATCCGCGCGTAGATCACGTGGCTGAGAACGAGTGCCAGGAACAACAGTCCGACGCTGCAGATGGCTATGAAGGATTCGGTGCGATCGATGCCGAATGGCAGGCTGATGAACACGATGAGCGCATAGAGCGCCACCAGTCCGCCGGCCGCACCAAACGCGCCGAGTCCCGCCAGCATCCGCAACCTTGAAATCGAGATCACTGCTTTGCTCCATCGAGTAGTGTGGGACGTTGCATTCGTCTGCGCTGCATGGGGCGTGCGCGAAGTATCAATCATGGCCGAAATCGCAACGCGATGTAAACCGTCGTGCGGTGGCGCGCCGGCCGATCGAGCGAGTAACCGGCGCCGACTTGAACGTGCACGTCGGGCACATGGATCGCCCAGAGGCCGGTTTCGTCGAGCGACGCCTCGAGGCCGGCGTAGCGATGCCAGTCGTGCAGCTCGGAGCCGGCGCTGCCGGCCCAGAAATACGGGCTCACAATGCCGAGAGGAAGATCGATGCGATACGTCGCCGCGCGCCGGCCAACCGCAATCCCGAGCGGCGCTGCCGGCATCGACGCCCGCTGCGAGGCCAGCCAATCATCAAACAACGGCGGGATCGTACCGCCGAGGACGAACTCTTCATAAGCAGGCGCCCCGCGCGCGGCCTGGCCGTACGTCGCATGGGCGGCGAGGCTCCAGCCGCTCCGTCCCACTTGGGCGACGGCCGCGACCATCCCGCGTGCCCAGGATGTGTCCGCCGTCCGTCCGCCGGCACCGGCCACAGACACACCCTCTTCGAAGCGCCAATCGTTAGGCGTCTGCCGAAACGCGCCGCGATACTCGGCGAAGCCGAGCGTGCGTGTCTGATGCGCGTATTGCGCGCCGTCGATCTGGCCGGCGGACACACCGGCGCGAACGGCGTGCGCCGTGCCCGTGTACTGGCGCTCGATGGACGCGACCGCATCGCCCCCGGCGTAGCGCACATCCAGGTAGGTTGGCGCGGACAGGCCGCCGTGCTGGCGAGACGGCCGCTCGTCCGCATAATAGCCCGCGGCCGCGATAGCGACCGGCCATCCGCGCCACGCGGCGCCGATCGACGCGCCGCGCCACGTGCCGCGATCGCCGTACACGCCGCTCGCGATCCACGTTAGGCGGCCGACGGGATCGGTTCCGGATACCACGGCGCCAAGCGACTTGCCTTCCGCGGCGAGGCTGAGCGTCGGCAAGACAACGAGGTTGCGCGGGCCTACTCCATAGGCGCTCGTCGATTGGAGCGCCGCAGCTGCGAAGGAGTCGGACGAGGCCGCCGCGGGCACGGTCGCGGGCGCGAGCGCCGGCGACGTTGCAAACGTCGGCGGCAACGACGCCGTGTCGGGCACCGATGCGAGGTCCAGGCCGCCGGCGTGCAGTCGTAGGAAGTACACCGTGTGCGAGACGTGATCGGGCTCGGGATCAGACGCCGCACTGGCGACCGCGGTGATCGCGCGCGTCGCTTCGGATGCGAGCTGCATCACGGCGATGTTCGGGATACCGCCCGAATCGGTGCTGAACACGATCGATGCATCGCCCGGGAGAAAAGCCGCCTGGTACCGGTTCACGCCGTCCCGCGGTCCGATTGCGTTAGGCACCTTCTCCGGCGCACGGAGATCGAGCAGCGCGAGCTGCCACGTGCCGTCTCGTTGCACGCTCACGAGCACGCGGGTTCCGTCCGATGAATAGCGCGGCCGATAGTACACGACGCGCGGCGATCCAGCAGCGAGCGTTCGCGTTGCGCCGGTGGCGAGGTCGACGAGCACCAGATCACAGATTCCCTCGACGCATCGGTCTGCGACGGCCTGCCGGCCATCGGGTGACGGGTCGGCGGTGCGGATGCCCGCGTCGCGGGTGATGCGTCGCACGGCGCCGCTCTCGATGTTCCACGTGAAGAGATCGTCGCGCAACGCGCCGTCGCCGCGGCCCGTGCGCCGCACGAGCAACAACTCGTTTCCGTTAGGCATGAAGCGCGGCGAGCCGTACGCAAATCCGGCGTGTGGATAGAGCGTGGCAAGGGGCGTCTTGGGCGCCGGACGCCAGGTTATCGCCGGAACATCCTCGGGATCGCGCTCGAGCAGCGCGGCGCGTGCTCGCGCAGCGGCCGTGTCCGACCTGTCCGTCGACGTCTTCCACACCACGACGCGACTCGGCGCATTCCGTCGGGCAAGCACGATCGCCATACGCGTGCCGTCGCGCGAAACAGCGGGCCCGCCGGTGCCCCACGTGAGCGCCTGAACGGTGGTACCGCGGCCCGAATCCGGCCGCGACGCAACGCGCTGCTCGACGTCGCGCTCCACGTCCAGCGCGTGCCCCGTGAGCTCGGCGGTGAACCGCCCGTAGAGATCTGCTGGATACCCGCCGAATACACCCGCGAATGCGTCGTCGAACGTGCGCACCTGGCGCGCACTCATGCGACGCCAGAGATGCACCAAGCTCGAATCGCCGCGACGCTCGACCAGCCAGTCGAGGAACGCCGAGCCCGCGAGGTACGCCATGTCGCCGCCTAAAAATCGATTGTCGGTATCGAGCTGTCCGTAGGTGGGCAACTTGCCTTCCAGCGCCCATTCGCGCAGCACCGCGGCGCGCCACGCGCTGTGCGGCCGTCCCATTCCCGTCAGCTTGCCTTCGATGTACGTGGCGTATCCCTCGTCGACCCAGCGCGGCGCTCTGATGGCGATCGGACCCAAACGCAGCGGTGAGAGACGCGTCATGACGCGCTCCCACGTGTTGCGCGTTGGACGCGTGAGATGCGCGATGTGCGTGTACTCGTGAACCGAGAGCAGCTCGCTCCATCCCCGGCTGTCGCCGATGCCGCTCGTTGGATCCGGCGGCATCGGCCAGAAGAAAATCACCGGGTCCTCGAGCAGCGGCAGTGCAAACCCATTCGAGACGTTGTTCGGATCTTCGACCACGAGCGTCACGCGATGCGCCGGCGCGTTGCCGACCACTGTGCTAACGGCGTCGTGCACGGCGTCGATGCGGTGCGCCATGTCGAGCGTCCACGCTTGAGCGGACTGCGGATAGTGAATCACGAAGTACCGCGTCTCGATCGTGCGCCACGCCAACGATGGAATCGTGAGTGTCTGCGCCTGCAGACGGTGGCCGGCCGCGAACACAGCCGCTACGCACGCAAGTATGGACGTGGTGACGCGCATGAGTCGATAATGATGAGCCGTGACACTCCGCCAAACAACGCGCCCCTCCACGCGCGGCCTCTTTGGTGACATCTTGTGGTGCGGCCGAAAGGAGATGATGTGAGCACCACGACGCTGGAATCGGTTCTCGCGACTGTCCCGTACGGGACTTGTCCCCTACCGGGGGTCGGTGCCGCGGGACAACCCGGGTCCAACGACTGGAAGGAGTTGGCGAGCGCCGGCGTGCGCACGGTCGTCGATCTTCGCGCGCCGAACGAGCCGCGGGGACACGATGAGCCCGACGCGGTGCGCGCGGCAGGCATGGCATACGTTCCGATTCCCGTCACGCAGTTGACGCTGAGCGACGAGCAGTTCGACGCGGTGCGCAACTTGTTGCGCGATCCGGCGCGGCGACCGATCGTCGTGCATTGCGCATCATCGAATCGGGTGGGAGCGCTCCTGCTCCCGTACTTCGCGTTGGACGAAAAGCAGCCGCTCGAGAAGGCCATCGAGCTCGCGATCGATGCCGGCCTGCGAAGCCAGGACCTCGCCACACTGGCGGTGGACTACGTGCGACGCCACAGCGCGTCGCCCTGACGGAGGACATCGTGTTCCTGCGGCGCTTCTACGAGGACCATCTCGCCCAAGCGAGCTATCTGATCGGCTGCCAAGCGAGCGGTGAGGCCGTGGTGGTGGACGCGAACCGCGACGTAGAGCAATACGTCGCCGCTGCGGCCGCCGAAGGGCTGCGCATCACGCACGTTACCGAAACGCACATCCACGCCGACTATGTCTCGGGCAGTCGCGAGTTGGCCGACCGCGCCGGCGCGACCTTGCTGCTCTCGTGCGCCGGCGGACCGGCGTGGCAGTACGCGTTCGCTCAGGACGCTGGTGCGCGTCTGATCGGCGATGGCGCGCACTTCCAGGTCGGTGCCGTGCGTCTCGACGTGATGCACACGCCCGGGCACACGCCGGAGCATCTCACGTTTCTCGTGACCGATACCGCGATCGCGGACCGCCCCATGGCGGCGATCACCGGGGACTTCGTGTTCGTTGGCGACGTCGGCCGGCCGGACCTGCTCGAGCGCGCGGCACACGTGGCCGGCACCATGGAGTCGAGCGCACGCGATCTGTTTCGCGCGATCCAGCGGTTCAAGACCCTGCCCGACTATCTGCAACTGTGGCCGGGCCACGGCGCGGGCTCCGCGTGCGGCAAGGCGTTAGGCGCGATGCCACAGTCCACGTTAGGCTACGAGCGCCTTTTCAACTGGGGCCTCGCCGAGACGGACGAGGCGCAGTTCGTCCGCTCGGTGCTCGACGGCCAGCCCGAGCCGCCGCGCTATTTCGCGGCGATGAAGCGCGTCAACCGCGAGGGGCCGCTTGTGTTAGGCGGCCTGCCCCACCCCGAACGCCTGGGCGCGGCGCGCTTGCGGACGGCCCTCGACACCGGCGCCACGGTGATCGACACGCGTCACCCGGCCGACTTCGCCGCCGGCCACGTTCCGCGCACGATCAACATTCCGCTCAACCGCTCGTTCGCGACGTGGGCCGGATCGCTGCTGCCGTTGGACCGCCCCTGCCATTTCATCGTCGACGACGATGACGCGCCGGTGCTCGCGGCGCGGGCAGCACGCGCGCTCGCGCTCATCGGGTTCGACCACATCGGTGGCTACTTCGGCGCGGAATCCATCGCGGAGTGGCACGCCGCGGGCGCCGCGCTCGAGACGGTACAGACGCTCACGGCGCCCGAATTGCGATCGCGGCTGGTGTCGGGCGGCGCAACCGTGATCGACGTGCGCAACGACCACGAGTGGAACGCCGGACACGTGCACGGCGCACAATGGATCCCGCTGGCGACGCTTGCCCAGCACGCTGGAGACCTGGACACGACACGCACGCTCGTCGTGCAATGCCAGGGCGGCACTCGCTCGGCCATTGCCGCGAGCCTGTTGCTCGCGGCCGGCCGGCACAACGTGGCGAATCTGGCGGGCGGGTTCGCGGAGTGGACGGACGCGGGCTTCCCGGTCGAGCGTTAGCTCAGCGCGCGGCGCTCGAAGCTCCGGATGCCTAACGCCCAGAACAGCGCGGTGAGCGCGAGCAGCGCGCCGCACACTGCCACGAGGCTCATGTGCGGCAGTGCCGGCGTGAGGGCGCCGCGCATGCCTCCCGCCACGTAGACGAGCGGATTCACCAGCACCGCGTACTTCATCACCGGCACCGCCTGCAAGCCCTGCC
>Ga0157372_10008768_pt1 | contig 10739 bp, 9 predicted proteins | sample C55metaG_FD_115307 | JGI IMG/M metagenome (GOLD analysis project Ga0157372, IMG submission 115307) | Corn rhizosphere microbial communities from Kellogg Biological Station, Michigan, USA - C5-5 metaG | ecosystem: Host-associated > Plants > Roots > Rhizosphere > Soil | place: USA: Michigan...
CCTGATCTTCTTCGTCGGCACGATCACTGTCGTCGGCGCGCTGCTGCTCGATGCCGCTTTCGAGCCGCCCTGGTATGTGCACCTGGTCTGGGTTCCAGTCGCCGCGGCGCTGACCATCATGGGCCTTCGAGTCTCGAAGGCATTGCTGCTGGCGCAGGAATATAAGCACCGCGCGCGCGAAGGGCGGATTGCCGAATGATCAAGCGCCTGCCGGTCGTACCGACGCTCATCGTCCTTGCCGCAGTGGCGCTGATGATCGCCCTTGGCGTGTGGCAGCTGCAGCGCGCGAAGTGGAAGGAAGGGCTGATCGCCCGCTATGCCGCGGCGGATCGGCTGCCCCCGATCGCCTTTCCGACGGCGCCTCTGCACAAAGATGAGCTGCCGCTCTTCCGCCATGCGACAGGCGTCTGCCTGCGCATCGTCGGCCACCGCGCGATCGGCGGCGAGAATCGCGTTGGCGAGCCCGGCTATGTTCATATCGTCGACTGCGTCACTGGCGGCGAAGGGCCGGGGATGAGCGTCGAGGTCGGCTGGTCGAAGGACCCGAATGCCAAGGTCAACTGGGCCGGCGGTCCGGTCAGCGGGGTGATCGCGCCTGACCGCGTCCATCGCATGCGGTTGGTCGCGGCGTCGGCGCCGCCAGGGCTGGAGCCGAGCAAGGTCCCGGATGTGACCTCGGTGAGCCCCGTGACGCCCGCGGGGCATCGCGGCTACGCAGCGACATGGTTCGGTCTCGCGCTGATCGCGCTGGTCACTTACGTGCTGGCGGTGCGCAAGCGGTTCAAAGGACAGCCTCGGTGAGCGGCGAGCAGCATGTACTTTCGAACGGCCTCACAGTGGCGGTCGATCCGCTGCCTGGCGCGGAATCCGTGGCCGTCGGACTCTATGCGAGCGTCGGATCCCGCTCAGAGCCGGCGGCGCTGAGCGGCCTCGCGCATCTCGTCGAGCATATGGTGTTCAAGGGCGCCGGCGGGCGCGACACGCGCGCGCTGGCCGAAGTGATCGAAGATGTCGGGGGAAGCCTCAACGCCTGGACAGCGCGCGACCAGACGGTGTTCCACGGCCGTGCGCTCGCCCGCGATTTGCCGCTCGTCGCCGAGCTGCTCGCGGACCTCGTCCGGCGGCCGCACTTCGACGAAGAGCATCTCGAGCGCGAGAAGCAGGTGATCCTGTCCGAGCTCGGCGAAGTCACCGATTCGCCCGACGATCTCGTCCACGACCATCTGTTCGAAGCCGCGTTCGAAGGTCAGGCGATCGGCCGCCCGGTGCTCGGACGCGAGGAGACCGTACGCGCCGCTACGCGGCAGGATTGCTTCGAGTGGCTCGGCCGTCAGTTCACGCCCGGACGGCTCGTGCTGGCGGCAAGTGGGAAGGTCGATCCGGAGCAGGTGGTGAAGCTCGCCGAGCGCTTGTTCGGCGACATGGCCGGCGCGCCTGAGCAGCCGGTCGAAGCCGCGCGCTTTACCGGCGGCCTTCGCAACGACCGGCGGAGCTTCGAGCAGGCGCACTGGTGCCTGGCCTTTCCAGGCTATGCGGCGGCCGATCCGCGCAATCCGGCGCTTGGCCTGTTCGTCCAGGCGCTCGGCGGCGGGACCTCGTCGCGGTTGTTTCAGGAGCTGCGCGAGGAGCGCGGCCTCGCTTATTCGATCTATGCGTGGAACCAGGCGTTCGCCGACTGTGGCCTGGTCGGCATCGGCTGTGCGGCCGAACGCAGCCAGGCCGCGGAGTCGGTCCAGCTTGCGCGCGACCTGCTCGCCGCGGCGGCCGATGATCTGACGCAAGCCGAGCTGGACCGCGCCCGCGCGCAGGTCGAATCGGCGCTGGTGATGTCGCTGGAGACGGCGCAGGGGCGGGCCGATCACATGGCGCGGTCGATCGAGGTGTTCGGCCGGATCGTTCCGGCTGACGAGCTGGTCGGGCAAATCCGCGGAGTCACGATCGCGGACGCGCGCGCCGCCGGGCAGGCGTTGCTCGCCGTGCCGACCGCAGTCGCTTCGGTCGGGGCGCAGCTCGCGCTAGCGGCGTGAGTGACCTTCAGACCATCATTGCTGAGCCTTGGGCCGACTGGGGCCTGATCGACTGCGGCAATGGCCAAAAGCTCGAGCGCTACGGGCCTTACACACTAGTCCGCCCGGAGCCGCAGGCGATGTGGGCGCCGGCGCGGGATGACTGGGATCCCGACGCGACCTTCATGCCCGGCTCTGACGAGGAAGGCGGCGGGCGCTGGGTCCAGCATCGTCCGGTGCCGCGCCAGTGGGAATTGTCGCGCGACCGGGTCAAATTCCACGCCTCGCTGACGCCGTTCCGGCACCTCGGCTTCTTCCCCGACATGGCGCCGCAATGGGACTGGATGCGCGAGCGATCGGCGGATGCCGAGGTGCTCAATCTCTTCGGATACACCGGCGTCGGCAGCCTGCTGCTGAGCGACGCCGGTGCGCGGATGGTCCATGTCGATGCGTCGAAGAAATCGGTCGAGCAGGGCAAGGAGAATGCCAAGCTTTCCGCGATGACGGAGAGGCCGATCCGCTGGATCGTCGATGATGCAAGCAAGTTCACCGCGCGCGAAGTGCGGCGCGGCCGCCGCTATGACGGAATCCTGCTCGATCCACCCAAATTCGGGCGCGGACCGACGGGCGAAGTGTGGCGGCTCGAGGAAAGTCTCGCCCCGCTGCTCGCCGATTGCCGCCGCCTGCTCGACGCGAACAGCCGCTTCCTCGTGTTGACGGTCTATGCTGTGCGCATGTCTGCGCTGGCGATCGGGGAGCTTGTGAAGCAGACGCTCGGCGATCTCGGCGGGACGGTCGAACTGGGCGAAATGGCGGTGCGCGAGGAAGAGCGCGGGCTGCTGCTGCCGACGGCGATCTTCGCGCGCTGGTCTAAGTCCTAGCCGCGCGGATCGCAGCGCCGGCGACGAATGGCGCGCCGGCGGTCAGCAGCAGCGACACCGCCGCTTCGAGCAGCAGCGCCTGCGCCGCACCGAAGATCAGCAGCGGGACGGCGAGCGGGAGAAGCAGCAGGCCGGCGATTGAGCCGGCGCGGGGCAGTCCGGCGGTCACGGCCGCCACCGCCACCGCGAGCGCGGCAAGCGCTGGTGTCCCGATCGCCAGCGTAGCCTCGGTTCGGAGAAGCGAGGCGCCGTCCATCGCCAGCAGCGCCGAGGCGGGGAACGAAGCGATCAGCAGCAACGGGGCGAACGTCAGCCAGTGCGCGGCAATCTTGGCGAACGCGATGCTCTCCTCGGCAACGCCATAGATGAACAGCTGATCGAGCACGCCGTCTCCGCGGTCGGGCTCGACCAGCCGCTCAATCGGTAGCAGCGCCGCCGTGAGCGCCGCGATCCACAGGGCTCCGGGCCCGATGCGTCCGAGCAGCCGTGGATCGGGGCCGATCGCGAACGGCACCAAGGTCGCGACGAGCAGGAAGAAGGCGATGGGCAGCCACGCCGCGCCGGTGAAGCCGCGTCGGGCGTCGCGTAGGATCAGCGCGCCGATCAAGCCGTGAGCTCCAGCCGCCGCCACTCGCCGGGCAGCAGCACATGCGAGGCCGCGAGCACCGCGCCGCCCTTCGAGCGATGGCGCGCGAAGAGCGCCGCGAGGCGGTCAGCACCCTCGGCATCGAGCGCATTGAGCGGCTCGTCGAGCAACCATAGGGGCGCGCCCGATGCGGCAACCCGCGCGAGGGTCGCGCGCTTGAGCTGCCCGGACGAAAGCAGGCGAACGGGCACGTCCGACAGCTCCGCCAGGCCGAGCGCTTCCACGGCCGCGTCGACCTTACCACCCCAGAATGCGAGCGCCCGGAGAAGCGGCAGCTCGCGATCGAGCGCGAGCGCATCGTCGGCAAGCGCCAAGGGCGAGCGTGCGACCCGGCCTTTTTCCGCCCGGAGCAAGCCGGCGGCGAGGCGGATCAGGCTCGACTTGCCGCTGCCGTTCGGGCCGGTGACCTGCAGCGCGTCACCGGGCCCGAGATCGAGATCGAGATTCTCGAACAGCAGCCGCCCGCCGCGGCGCAATGCGACGCGATCGAAGCGCAGGAGGACGCTCACTCGCCCTCGCGCTCCAGCGCGTGCATGTCGTCGTCGGAAAAGCCGAAATGATGGCCGACCTCGTGGATCACGATATGGCTGACCAGCTGCTCGAGGCTGAAGCCGGTGGAGCGCCATTCGGCGAGAATCGGACGGACGTAGAGCGTGATGCGCTCGGGCAGGGTGCCCGACTGCTGAACGCTCTGATGGTTGAGCGAGATGCCCTCGTAGAGGCCGCTGAGCTGCATCGGGTGGTTGAGGCCGACGCGCCTCGCAGTGTCGGGATCGGCGACCTCCTCGACCAGCAGCACGACGTCGCCGAGCGTTTCGGCGAAGGGCGACGGCAAGCGCTGGAGCGTTTCGCGCGCGATTGCGTCGATGTCCGCGGCGGACGGCGTTCGGCCGGACAGGCGCTCGGCGGGTGTCATGGCGAAGGACCTAGGGGCGGTCGTTACGCCGGGCAACCTTGCCCACTTCGGCACGGCCCCTTAGATGGGCGCCCTTCCAGCGATTTGCGGAGCGGTGGCCGAGTGGTCGAAGGCGCTCGCCTGGAAAGTGAGTATACGGCAAAACCGTATCGAGGGTTCGAATCCCTCCCGCTCCGCCAGCACCTGAACTCCTAGGCCGCTCCCCACAGGGTATTGGGGACGAAGATGGCGCCATCTTTGTAAATTTGCTCGGCAAGCGGATCGTCGGCGAGGCCGAAGGGGCCGTCGAGATCGACGATGTCGCACAACTGTCCGAGCACGAAGCCGGGTGCCATGGCGAGCGTCGAACCCCCCATGTTGCCGACCATGACCTGCTTGCCGAACATGCGTGCGGCGCGCGCCATCTTCAGCGCCTCCGTCAGGCCGCCGCACTTGTCGAGCTTGATGTTGATCACGTCGAAATAGCGGGCCTGTTCGCGCAGTTCGGCGAGGTCGAGAATACTCTCGTCGGCTGCGACCGGAATCCCGGGACGCCAGTGTTCGAGCTCCGCCTCCTGCCCGCGCGGGAGCGGCTGTTCGATCAATGACACGGCGAACGAGCGGGCTGCCTCGGCGAGGCGGTCGAGCGTTTCGGGAGCGAACCCCTGGTTGGCGTCGACCCCGAGCCAGGCGTCCGGCCGCGCCGCGCGGACAACGCGCATCCGTTCCTCGTCCACATCCGGATCGCCGTCGAGCTTCAGCTTGATCGCCTGGGCGAACGCGAGGCGCTTCACCTTGTCGGCAAGAACCGCCGGTTCGTCGGCCGGCAAGGTGAAGGTCGTGACCAGCGGCTTGGGCCGGGCGACGCCGGCAAGCTGCCATACGGGCTGACCGGCAGCGAGCGACTCCAGCTCCCACATCGCGCAGTCGAGCGCGTTGCGGGCGCCGCACGGGCGAAGCAGAGACTGCAAGTCGTCGCGTGTGATGCCGGATTCGATGGCGCCGCGCACCCGCTCGACCGCATCGATCATGTTTTGTTGGTCGTCGCCGAGATAGTAGACGCCGGCAGCCTCACCGCGACCAGCCACTTCACCCTCGGCGATCCGCGCGACGATCGAGGGCATCGCCTCGAACACATAATTCGTAATTCGGAACGGCTCGGCGAATCGAATCGCCGCCTTCTCAACGGTGAGCGTGCGCGCGGCGGTGGTCGTTGCCATGGCCGTGCCATAGCAAGCGAAACGTAAGTTTCAAATACTGAAACACTAGGCCGACCGCCCGGTGTGCTCCTCCGACAGGCGCAGCCGCTTGCTCGCCGTCTCTGCCAGCTGCTGGATTCCCTGCCCGGCACAGACGGCGAGAACGGTGCACGGTTCGTTGCTGGTCCGAACATATCCGTGCGCCATGCCGCTGTCGAAATAGACCGAATCGCCGGGGCCGAGCGGCAGGGGCGCGTAAAGGTCCGAATGAAGCTCCATCGAGCCGCGCAGCACGTAGAGATATTCCTCGCCGCCGTGGCGAACCAGGCCGCCGAGCTCGTCGACGCTTCTCGCCTGCACGTCGATGATGATCGGGGTCATCATTTTTCCCAGCAAATCCGCGGCCGGATAGTGGTGGACGTGCTTCTCCGACTCGGCGTCCATCGCCTCGCCCGCGCGAGTGACGCTGCGCCGTCCGACGGCGACGGGCGCCGCCCGCTGAGCGGCGGTGGCGAGGATGTCCTTGAGGTCGACATTGAGCGCCTGGGCAAGCCTGATCAGCTTGTCGTAGGTCAGCGCCATCTTCCCGTTCTCGAGCTTGGACAGCGTCGAATAGGGTAGCCCGGCCCGAGCAGACAGGGCGCGCAGGCTCAAGCCTTGCGCGCGCCTGACGTCGCGAATTGCGCGGCTCGGCGCCGGCACCTCCTGGTCACTGTCGGCCCCGAGCCCGTTACCGCGCTTATCCATGATTTTCCGATCAATCATTCGCTCAACTAGAAACCAGTTGCCATTCTTGAAACAGTACTGCAATGATGCCACTAATCTGGCGGGGAGAGCTAGGGTGAACATCCATCGATCGATCAGCATGTTTCTGGGGGGCACATGCGCTCTGGCGATGGCCGCGCCGGCCTTGGCGCAGCCGAACGCCACTGCGGCTGCGCAGCCGCTTCCGCCCCAGGCGCAGGCTGATCAGAATGCCATCATCGTCACTGCGCAGAAGCGCACGCAGGTCCTGATCGACGTTCCGCAATCGGTGACGGTGGTCCCCGGCGCTACGCTCGAGCAGCAGCACGCGACCAGCTTTCAGGATTATCTCAAGTTGGTTCCGGGCCTAGATCTCAACCAGTCGCGGCCCGGAGAGGGGCGGCTGATCCTGCGCGGCATCAACACCGGCGGCGTTGCGTCGACCGTCGGCATCTACGTCGACGAAACGCCGTTCGGCTCGAGCAGCGGCCTGGTCAACGGCGCGGTGCTCGCGGGCGATTTCGACACTTTCGACCTCAGCCGGATCGAAGTGCTGCGCGGACCGCAGGGCACGCTCTACGGCGCGAGCTCGCTCAGCGGGGTGCTGCGCTTCGTCACCAACGCACCATCGACCGCGGCATTCGAGTTGCGCGGACGCGCCGGCGTCGAGGCCGTCAAGGGCGGCGACCTCGGCTACAATGCCGACGCGGTCGTGAACGTACCGCTCGGGCCTACAATCGCATTCCGCGCCTCGGGCAATTACCGCAAGGACGCGGGCTTCATCGATTCGATCGGCACCGGCGGTTCCGACGTTGCCAAGAACATCAATGGGGACCGCAGCTATGGCGGGCGCGCATCTTTGCTGTTCAAGCCGAGCGATGCGGCGTCAATTCGCTTGTCGGCGATCGCGCAGAATATCGACGCCAATGCACCATCGGTCATCGAAGCCGACCCGGTGACGCTGAGGCCGCTGCACGGTCTGACGCAGTCGCAGTTCGTGCCTCAATTCTCGAATCTTCATTATCGGGTGTACAACGGCACGGGCGGTTTCGATCTCGGCTTTGCAAGCCTGACCTCTTCCACCAGCTATGCGACACAAAAGCAGCATGAGCGAATCGACTTCACGTTCGCGCTGAGCCCGTTCCTGCGCGCCGCGCTGAAGCTGCCGCCGAACGAATTCTTCGAGGCGCAGGATACGAACCTGAACAAGTTCACCCAGGAGATCCGGCTGTCGTCGCAGTCGCACCTGCTCGACTGGCTCGTCGGCGGCTATTACACCAACGAGAAGGGGCTGATAGATCAGAGCTTCGTCGCGGTGACGCCCGGCACGCTGACGCCGCTGGCGCTGCCGTTCACTCTCGGCACTGCCAATGTTACTTCCAAATATCGTGAGCTCGCCGGTTTTGCCGACGCGACCTTCCACTTCGGCCCGCAATTCGATCTCGAGCTGGGCGGACGTTACAGCCACAACCGCCAGTCAGCGCACGAGATGACCAACGGCGTGCTTGCAGGCGGGGCGCCCAAGGATTTCCCGATTGCGCGCTCGTCGGAGAACGTGTTCACCTATTCGCTCGCGCCGAAGTTCAAGCCGAACAAGAACACGAGCATTTACGCACGCGTGGCGAAGGGCTTCCGTCCCGGCGGTCCGAACGTGCTACCAGCCGGCGTGACGATCCCGCCGGACGTGCCGCGGATTTTCCATTCGGACTCGGTGATCAGCTATGAGGCGGGCGTCAAGGCGCAATCGGCCGATCAGCGTTTCAGCATCGACGCTGCGGCTTTTCACATCAATTGGAAGAACATTCAGCTGTTCACCGTCGTCTCCGGCTTCGGCGTGAATGCCAACGGCTCATCGGCCAAGAGCGACGGATTCGAGTTCACCGCTGCGGCTCGCCCAATCGCCGGCCTCACGCTGTCGGCGAACGGCGCCTACACCGATGCGCGACTGACCGGCAGCACGCCGATGTCCGTCGGGGGCCGCGATGGCGACCAATTGCCGTTCACGCCCAAGTTCACCCTGTCCTTGAACGGCGATTACGGCTGGCATGTCGGCCCCCGAACGCGGGCGCATGTCGGCGCTTCGTGGCGTCACGTGTCGGGTCAAACGGCAGCCTATGACATTGACTTCGTGACCGCGCATGGGCGGCAGCGGCACGTGCCGTCCTATAATGTCGTCGATCTCAATGCCGGGGTCGATCTCGGGCGGTTCGACATCGAAGCTTATGTGAAGAATCTCGGCAACAGCCATGGCATAACGTCGACAACCGCGCTGACGGTGTTCGGGGCATCGCCCGACACGGGCTTCCCGCTCTATCCCGGCGGCGCGATCGGCACCGGAATCATCCGCTCACGGACGATCGGCGTCACGTTGGGAATCCATTACTAAGGGAGCTGCATGATGCGCGCATTGGCCTGGCTGGTAGCGATCGCGGCGGCAGCCGCAATTCCCGCAAGCGCCCAGTCGCCCACTCAGCTCCAGCCGACGAAATCGACTGCTGCCGTCCTCCCGGCATCTCCGGCGCCGGCGACGTCCGCTCCGGCGGAGGGCGCGCATGATCTGACGAAAGCAGATGTCGATGCCTGGCTAGACGGCTACATGCCGTATGCGCTGAAGGCGGGCGGGATTCCGGGCGCGGTCGTGGTCGTCGTGAAGGACGGCCAGCCGCTCACCATGCGCGGCTTCGGCTATTCCGATTTGAAGGCCCAGAAACCGGTCGATCCCGAACTGACGTTGTTCCGCCCCGGGTCGGTGTCGAAGCTCTTCACCTGGACCGCGGTGATGCAGCTCGTCCAGGCCGGCAAGCTGAACCTCGACGCCGACGTCAACACCTATCTCGACTTCAAGATTCCGCCGCGTGAGGGAAAGCCGATCACCTTGCGCAACCTGATGACGCACACGCCGGGATTCGCCGAGACCGCGAAATATCTGATCGACTTCGGCGAAAAGAAGCCGGGGCCGCTCGGCAAGATTCTCGCGCGGGCGGTGCCGGACCGGATCTACGCGCCGGGATCAATGCCTGCCTATTCGAACTATGGCGCGTCCGTCGCGGGCTATATCGTCGAGCGCGTCTCGGGCGAGCCGTTCGACCAATATATCCAGCGGCACATATTCGCGCCGGCGGGAATGGCCCATTCGAGCTTCGACCAGCCGCTGCCGGCGGACCTGCGCCCGCTGATGTCGAAAGGGTACAAGGCTGGTACCGATGAGCCGCAGCCGTACGAAGTCATCGGCATGGCGCCCGCCGGCGCGCTAGCCGCGAGCGGAGCCGACATGGGCCGGTTCATGATCGCGCATTTGAACCACACGCTGCTGAATCCGCAGACATCGGCTCTCATGTACGCCAACGCCAACAAGCCCTACCCGGACCTGCCCGCCATGGCGCTTGGCTTCTACCATGAGGACCGCAATGGACTGAATATCGTTGGGCACGGCGGCGACACCGTCTGGTTCCACTCCGACCTGCACCTGTTCCTCGACAAGAATGTCGGACTCTACATCTCGATGAACAGCATCGGGAAGAACGGCGCGGCGCATGCCTTGCGTGAAGAGCTGCTGCAGGAATTCGCCGACCGCTATTACCCGGCGCCGGCGCAGAACGTGCCGACCTCGAGCACGGCCAAGGCCGACGGCGCGGTCATGTCGGGCCATTATGTGAGCAGCCGCGCGGGCGGGTTTAACTTCCTGCGGCTCGCCGCATTACTCGGCGAAACCAAGGTCGCGGTCGATAAGGACGGTGTCCTGGTCGCATCTTCGATCACGGATTTGTCGGGGACCCCGCGCAAGTGGCGCGAAGTGAAGCCGTTCCTGTGGAAGGAAGTGAACGGCGCCGATTACCTCCAGGCGCTCCGTGACGGGAATGGTGGGATCAAGATGTTCTCGATCACGCCGTACGCGCCGATCATCGAGTTCCTCCCTGCGCCAGCGTCGCTCAATGCGGGGTGGATATTCCCGGCCGCGGCGCTCGCCTTGCTGATCCTTGTCGTCGCTGCGATCGGTTGGCCCATCGTCGCGCTCGTCCGGCGGCGCTACAAATATCAGGCGGAGATCGGCGGCAGGCCGCTGATGCTGCACCGCGCCACGCGGGCGACCGCCTGGGTCTTCATTGTCCTCGCGGTCGGCTGGTTCCTGGTGTTGAACGCAGTGAACAACGACCTGACGGCGCTGAACGGCGGCCTCGATATCTGGATGCGCCTGCTGCAGTTGGTGCTGATCGTAGCAATCCTTGGAACAGTCGCCGCGATCTGGAATGCCTGGGTCGTCGCTCGGGGGTCCGGCAAGCATGTGGTTGCGACCGTCTGGGCGGTGCTGATCGCGCTGGCAGCGATCTTCTTCGCCTGGCTGTGCCTGGACCTGGGGCTGCTCACCGC
>Ga0157372_10008774_pt1 | contig 10735 bp, 9 predicted proteins | sample C55metaG_FD_115307 | JGI IMG/M metagenome (GOLD analysis project Ga0157372, IMG submission 115307) | Corn rhizosphere microbial communities from Kellogg Biological Station, Michigan, USA - C5-5 metaG | ecosystem: Host-associated > Plants > Roots > Rhizosphere > Soil | place: USA: Michigan...
GATCGGGGAGAATACGCACCAGATCCCACACCTCGTCGAGCCACCAGCCATTCATGTCGCCGATGCCGCCCGTTCCCGCCGCGAGATCTTCGAGCGTCAGCGAGCCGTCGTCGAACGCCGACGTTCGCACAGCCTCTCGGATGCGAATGCCGGCGAGCCGTTCACCGCATCGCCACACCGAGCAACCCGCGTTGTACCGGCCGAGCTTGACGATGTCGGCAGGCACGCCCGGTACGGCGCGCGCGTTGACGACGATTGCTCCGGCCGGAATCGTCGCGTCGGCGGGCAGGCTCTGTGACCACTCGTCGAAGTCGGCGTGCCGACGGCCGGCGAGGAAGTGCGTCTTCGTCACGCCCTGGAGCGCCGTCTGCCAACGCTCGCGGATCGTCGAGATCCCTGATACGAGCTCGGAGATCGGGCGCGACGACGCGAACGGCTCGAAGGTTCGCGCCCGCGCGTCGTCGTATAAGTAGAGCGCGCTCAATCCGCTCCCTCCCGCTCACGTACGCCGCGCGGCAATGCGTCAACCAGCGTCTTGAGATCGCTGGACCGATCGACCGTCGTGATCAACACGAGTCCGTCCTCGACTACCGCGACCAGATTCGACACGCCGTACAATACGACGGTCGCCTCCGGCGCGTGAACGACGTTGCCGCGCGCATCCACCGCATAAGCACGGCCCTGCACCGCGTTTCCGTTCGCATCGTGCTTCCTGACGCGCCGCAGCGCACCCCACGTCCCAACGTCGTCCCATCCGAAATCGCCGGGAAGCACGGCCACGCGATCGCTTCGTTCCAACACGCCGACGTCCACCGATACGGGCGTCACGGCGCCGAAGAAGCGATGCAGGTCGTCGGCGTGCGCGTGGAGCGCCGCCGCCACCTCGGGCGTCAGCTTGCGAACGTCGTCGAGAAAATCGCCGACCCGCCACACGAAGATGCCGGAATTCCACAGGTACCCGTCGCGGCGCATCTCTTCGGCGCGCTGACGATCCGGCTTTTCGACGAAGCGCGCCACTTTGCGGACGTCGTTGTCGATCTTGTCGCCGGGCTGGATGTAACCGAAGCCCGGATCGGCGCGCGTCGGCACGACACCGACCGTCACGAGCGCGTGATGTTCCTCGGCCGCTTCAGCGGCTCTCGTGAGCGCGCGCTGAAAGCCAGGGGCGTCGGCGATCGCCCAGTCGGCGTGCACCGATATCATCGTCGCCGTCGGACCGTCACGACGAGCGATCTCCTGCGAGGCCCACGTCAGCGCGGCCGCGGTTCCACCGGCGCGCGGTTCGGCGACGAGATTGGCGCGAGGGACGTCCGGAAGCAGCTCCGCGATCGCCGGCACCAGTACGTCGTTGGTGAGAATCAGCACCCGCTCGATCGCGACGATCGGACGCAGCCGGTCGACTGCCTCGACGAGCAACGGCTCGGTCGAGACGAGCGGTAGAAGTTGTTTGGGACGCGCCGGCGTGCTGAGTGGCCAAAAGCGCGAGCCGATGCCGCCGGCGAGCACGACGGCCCAGCGGCTCATGTCTCGCCCGCGCCTTCGTCCGGGCCGATACCGACCAGCTCCGCCGCGCGCGAGTAGAGCTTCTTTGGGCTGAACGGCTTCGTCAGAAAATCGTTCGCTCCCATTTTCATCGCGCTGGTGTGCTGCTGCTCCTGACCCGCCGCGGTGAGGATAATGCACGGCAGATCGCGCCACCGGTCATCGCGTCGCATTGCCGCGAGAACGTCGAGCCCGCTCATGTGAGGCATCATCAGGTCGAGAAGCACCAAACGTATGTCGGATTCGTGCTCGAGAACCTGAAGCGCCTCGCGGCCGTCGTAGGCGAGCGTGACGCGAAACGGCCCTTGCTCGAGCTTCATCTTGATGATGCGGCCGATGTGTGGTTCATCGTCGGCCACGAGGACGTGAAACAGTTGGTGGTCGCTGGACACGAATCAGACGAGTGCGGCGATGTGCTCGCGATGCCTGCGCAATTCAAACAGCAGTTGGGCGATGTTCGCGCCGTGAGCCACGAGAACCAGCAGAACCGCGTCCGCGGACAGCACGGAAACAATTGCGGTGCCCGATCGGAGCTCGAGAACGGCGGTCAGCAAATTTCCGCGATTTGTTGCGGACCCGAGTTCGTCCGCCGAGGTAATAATGGCGGGAATGCGCGCCGCGATGTCCTCGGCGTCGAGCCCGGTCGTGAGCTGGCCGTCGATGAGAAGTCCGTCGCGCCCCAATACGACCGCGGCGTCGACACCTTCGCGTTGCCGGATGACGGCGACCAGATCTCGGATGCTCGGTGGGGCCATTCCGGCGCTTCGGCTCGCGTTGAAAGTCGTGGCGAAGCTAGAGTTCACAATTATGGAAGTCAAGCGACGCCAATCGCTTGAAGTATGTTTGCCGCCTTTCTATCCTTCGCCGTTGACCCCTCTGACATGACTTGTCGAACTGACTTCCGAAAGCCGCCGTCTCGCCCCCGACGCGCCGTCGCGCTTGCGGGCGCCGTCCTGGCAACCTTTGGCCTCGCGTGCGGCGATTTCACCGGCGTACCGGCTTCGCTCCCAACGATCAGCGACACCGGGACGGTGTACGCGTTGAATGGCGCGCCCGCCGGAGCTCCGTCGGGGCTGCACGTTTTCACGGGCACGCTGATTCCCGTCGACCAGAGTTTTTCGTTTGACATCGGCTTCGACCTCGATTCGACGGGGCAGATCGTGATCTACCCTCAGCGCACGATCGCGACGGCGCTGTCCACGACGACCCACTCGGTGGGACTCCAAACCGTTCGCGATACATTCGAGGCGGTTCTCTCCGCGCCCAAAAACGGGTACAAGGCCGACACGGCCCTCGTCACGCAGCGCAACGCCGTCGTGCTCGTGCAGTCGAACGACGCCGGGGTTTGCGGTCTTTCGCTCACCGGCACCTCGATGTACGCGAAGGTTCAGGTCACCGAAGTGAATCGCTTGACGCGGCAGCTCAAGGTTCGCTGGACCGTCGATCCCAACTGCGGCTTCGTTTCGTTCCAACCGGGCGTCCCTAAGACCTGATCGGTGCACGACCTCAAAATATTTCGCGAGCAGCTCGATCTGCTCCGCGATGGCCTGCGCCGTCGCGGCGCCCTCGACGCGCTCGCTCCCGTATTGGACAGCGGTGTCACGCTCGACAAAGAGCGGCGCACGCTCATCCAGGCGGTCGAGGAGCGTAAGGCGGCGCGCAACGCCAACACCCAGGAAGTCGCCAAGCGAAAACGCGCCAAGGAGGATGCCGACGATCTCATCGCGCAGGGGCGCGCGCTCGGCGACGAAATCGGTCGCCTCGAGGCCGAATTGGGCGGCGTGGAAACCGAGCTGCAACGGCTGCTGCTCGAGATTCCCAACGTCACCCTCCCGCAAGTTCCCGGCGGCGATGAGGAGCACAACGTCATCGTGCGCGAGTGGGGAACCCCTCGGTCGCCCGACGGCGTGAAGCCCCATTGGGAGATCGGCGCCGCGCTCGGCATCATCGATCTCGAGCGCGCTTCGAAGATTTCCGGCTCCGGGTTCGTCGTGTACCGCAAGGCGGGCGCGCGGCTCGTGCGCAGTCTGCTCAACTACTTCATGGATGTGCACCGCGACGAGCACGGGTACGAAGAGGTCTGGCCGCCGTTGCTCGTGAATCGCGCGACCATGACCGGCACCGGGCAACTCCCGAAGTTCGAGGACGACGCTTACGCCACGCGCGGTGACGAGCTTTTTCTCATCCCGACCGCGGAGGTTCCGGTCACGAATCTCTATCGCGACGAGATTCTCGAGGCAGCCGCGCTTCCCATGGGGTTCGTCGCCTACAGCAAGTGCTTCCGCCGCGAAGCCGGATCGGCGGGGAAGGACACTCGCGGCGTGCTCCGCACCCACGAATTCGACAAAGTGGAGCTCGTTCGCTACGCTACGCCCGAGTCGTCGGGTGAGCAGCTCGAGCTTCTCACCCGCCACGCCGAAGCGATCCTCGAGCGGCTTGGTCTCCCGCACCGGCGCAAGCTGCTCGCCGCGGGCGACACCGGATTCAGCTCGGCGATGACGTATGACCTCGAGGCATGGGCGCCCGGAGTCGGAGTCTGGCTCGAAGTGTCGTCGTGCAGCAATTTCACCGAGTACCAAGCGCGGCGCGCGAATATCCGCTATCGACCCGCCAAGGGTGAGAAGCCGCGTTTCGTTCACACCCTGAACGGCAGCGGTCTCGCGTTTCCACGCACGCTGGCCTGTATCCTCGAGCATTACCAGAACGCCGACGGGAGCGTGACCGTGCCCGACGTGCTTCGGCCGTACCTCGGAACCGACACACTCCGCTAGCCGCGATGCGACGCGGCAAGCCCGAGCTGTTTGTCGCTGCGCTGATCCTGATCCTCCTCGCGTCGTACCTCTGGTACACGCGGCGAGTGATCAACGATCTCCGCAGCGACGCCCGGCGATCGAGTCAGATGTACGCGCGAGTGTTCCGCGCGTTCGGCGACACGGCGACCGGCGCCTCGGACGCGGCGCTCGTCGACCTCTCGCGCGCGATCACCGAACAGGGAGTGCCGCTCGTTATCATCTCCCCGAACGGTGAAGTGTACACGCACGTCAATCTGCCGTTCGACGATCCGAGGCACCCGGTCCCCGATTCCGATCCGCGAGTGCGCGCGTACGTCCCGGTGCTGCAGCGCGCGAATGCGCCAATCGTCGAGCCGTCGATCGGAACGATCTACTATGGCGACGACGCCGTCGTTCGGGGGCTGTTGGTCATCCCGATCATCCAGGTCGTGACCGCGGCGATTCTACTGCTCGCCGGCTTGTACGTGATCCGCACGCGAGGCGACGCGGCGCGCGAGCGTCTCTGGGCCGGTATGGCGCGCGAGTCGGCGCACCAGTTGGGCACGCCCCTCTCCAGCCTTGCTGGTTGGGTCGAGCTCCTCGAGGACCGCGGCGACGACGAATCCACGCGCACGGTGACGCGCCACATGCGGGGCGATCTCGAGCGGCTCGACCGAGTGGCCCATCGCTTCGAGCGGATCGGCCGCGAGCCGAAGTACGAGCCGCTCGACGTCGCCGACATCGTCGCCCGCGTCTCACGGTACTTCCAGGCGCGAGTGCCGACGCTCGCCAACACGATCGCCATCGAGTGTAACGCCGCGCCCGATCTCCACGCCGTGCAGGGAGACCCTGTGCTCCTCGAGTGGGCTATCGAAGTGCTCACGAAGAACGCGATCGACGCGCTCGCCGGACGCGGAGGCCGGGTCTCACTGAGCGCCGATCACGGCGGCGAGCCGGACTCGGTCGTGATCCGCGTCGCCGACGACGGCCCCGGAATACCGAGCGAGATTCGGTCACGTGTGTTCGAGCCTGGTTTTTCCACGAAGCAGAGCGGCTGGGGCATCGGCCTGTCGCTCGCGAAGCGCATCGTCGAAGAGAACCACGGCGGCAAACTCGCGCTCGCGCCGTCGGAGCAGGGCGCAACATTCGAGATTATTCTTCATTGAGCTACTCGGCTTCTGGCTGCTCGGCCGAGGTGCCGAGCCGCCGAGCTGCCGAGAAGCCCACAGGATCAATCTTGTCGACGTTGCTGGACGACAAACTCACCGCCGGACTCAACCCCGCGCAGCGCGAAGCCGTGCTGCACGTGAACGGAGCGCTGCTCGTACTCGCCGGCGCCGGATCGGGAAAGACGCGCGTGCTGACGACGCGCATCGCTCGGCTGATCGACATCGAGGGCGCTGATGCGCGGGACATTCTCGCCGTCACGTTCACGAACAAGGCCGCCGGCGAGATGCGGGAGCGTGTCGGACGCTTGCTCGGCCAGGATCCGGCCGGGATGTGGATCGGTACCTTCCACGCGATCGGCGCGCGAATGCTCCGCGCGGCGGCCCATCTCGTCGGACGAACGCCGTCGTTCACGATCTACGACCAGGACGATTCGCTCAGCGTGATCAAGCGGTTGATGGACCGCCACCACGTCTCCACCAAGCAGTTCTCGCCGCGCGCCGTGCAGGGCGCGATCTCCGATGCCAAGAACGCGCTCGTCCCGCCCAAGGAGTACGAGCGTCTGGCGATGGAGCCATTCTCCAAGGCAATCGCCCCGATCTATCAATCGCTCGGCGAGACGCTGCAAACCGCGAATGCGGTGGACTTCGACGATCTGCTCGTGCTTCCCGTGCGCATGCTCCAGCAGCACCCCGAGAAGCTCGAGAGCTACCGCCGCCGCTTCAAATACATCCTGGTCGACGAGTACCAGGACACGAATCGCGCGCAGTACGAGCTGATCAAGCTCCTCGGTGGCGAGCATGGCAACGTCTGCGTCGTCGGCGACGACGATCAGTCGATCTATGGATGGCGCGGCGCGGACATCCGGAACATCCTCGACTTCAACAAGGATTTTCCAAGCGCCGCGGTCGTGCGACTCGAGCAGAACTACCGGTCGACGCCGCAGATTCTCGACCTCGCCAACGTCGTCATCAGCGCCAACACCGGGCGGATGGGGAAAACGCTGCGCGCCACGCATCCCTCGGGCGAGCAGGTGACGCTGGTGCGCTCGCTCGACGAGCGCGATGAAGCCGAGTTCATCGTCGCCGAGCTGGCGGCGAGACGGTCCGCGCGGTCGCTCGCGAACTCCGACGTCGCGGTGCTCTATCGCACCAACGCGCAAAGCCGCGCGCTCGAGGAAAGTCTTCGCCGCCACGCGATCCCGTACCGTCTCGTCGGAGCCGTTCGTTTCTACGACCGACGCGAGATCCGCGATCTCATGGCGTACCTCAAGCTGGTTGCCAATCCGTCGGATGACGAAGCATTTCGCCGTGCCGTGAGCGTCCCCAAGCGCGGCCTCGGTGAGACGACGATCGAGCTTTTGGCCGAGGGCGCGCGCAATGCCCGTGTCTCGTTGTTCGATGCGGCGCACGATCCGTCCATCGTCACGACTCTTCGCGCCGCGGCACGCGTGGCGCTCGGTGAATTCGTACGCGTCATCGCCGGGCTGCGCGATCGCGCGTCTGAAGCGGCGGTCGACGAACTGCTGCGCGAGATCGTCGAGGCCATTCGATACGGCGATTACCTCCGCGCCGAGGGCCCGGAATCGGCCGAGCGGCTGGACAACGTGCGCGAATTGATCACCGGCGCGGCGGAGACGGTGGCCGACGAGCTGGGCGAGGTCGGGCTTCGTCCGCTCGATCACTTCCTCCAACGCTCGAGCCTCGTCGCCGATAGCGACGCCCTCGGCGGCGACGCCGACGCGGTGACCTTGATGACGCTGCACAACGCGAAGGGCCTCGAGTTTCCCGTGGTGTTCATCACGGGCCTCGAGGACGGGCTTTTCCCCCTCGCCAAAGCCTACGACGATCCGCCGCTCCTCGAGGAAGAACGACGCCTCTTCTACGTCGGCATCACCCGAGCGCGGCAAAAGCTCTATCTCTCCCATGCCGAGGAACGCCGTCGCAACGGCGAGCTGCTCGGCGCGCGCCAATCCAGCTTCCTCGACGGAATTCCGCCGGCGATGCTCGAGAAACGCAGCACGATCAAGGTGCGCAGCTCCGGGCGATCATTCATGCGCGCCGGCGGGGATTCCAGCGGATACAACAGCGTGCGCGGGAGCTACGGACGTGCAGGGGGAGGGGACGGTGGTTTCGAGCGGCGATCGCGCCTCGAGATCGACCTCGATGAAGTCACGCCGCGTGCGTCCGCCGCGGCGCGTCGCCCCGGCATGCCTGTCGGATTCACCGGCGGTATCGAGTACGAATCGCAGGATGCGCCGAACTACGTCATCGGCGCGCGGGTGAAGCACCGAAAATTCGGCAGCGGGACCATCGCCGAGCTGGCCGGCGTCGGCCGTGATGCGAAAGTGAAGGTCGATTTCGACGACGAAGCCGTCGGTAGAAAGACGCTGGTCATCGCGCAAGCGAATCTCGAGCGCGCGGACGACTGATGGCTGTCACTCCCGATGATGTCCGCCACGTTGCACTGCTCGCTCGCCTCGGGCTGACGCCCGACGCGCTGAACGCCTACGTGGCCGAGCTGAACACGATACTCGAGCACATGGACGTGCTCTCTCGCGTCGACACCGAGGGCGTCGAACCGGTGGCCGGCATTGGCGCCGCCGGAGCGCCGTTGCGTCCTGACGACAACAAGCCGGTCGAGTTGGCGCGAGCGATTGCCGACTTCGCACCGAAGACGAAGGACGGATTCTTTCTCGTGCCGCGTCTGTCGAGTCACGAGGAGCCCGGCGCCGCGTGACCCCGTCGCTCACGGCGGCTGGGATTCAGAAGGCTGTTACGAGCGGCGAACGCTCGGCGCTGTCGTTCGCCAAGGCCTCCGTCGACCGGGCGGATGAAATCGGCGCGGGTCGTGAGGGCTTGAACATCCTCCTGCATCGCGACGACTCCGCCGCCCGCGCTCGTGCGCGCTCTATCGACGACGGCATCGAGAAAGGCCAAAGGGGCTTGCTCGCCGGCGTACCGATCGTGGTGAAGGACAACATCGCCACGCTAGAGATGCCGACGTCGTGCGGTTCGCGAATCCTCGACGGCTATGTGAGCCCGTACGAGGCGACGGCCATCACGCGACTCGCTCGACAGGGTGCGGTGATCGTCGCCAAGTCGAACATGGACGAATTCGCGATGGGGTCGTCCACCGAGAACAGCGCGTTCGGGCCTGCCAAAAATCCGCTGAATCCAGCGCTCGTGCCGGGAGGGTCGTCCGGCGGATCCGGCGCCGCGGTGGCCGCGGGCATCGTGCCGATCGCGCTTGGCTCCGAGACGGGCGGTTCGGTGCGACAACCGGCGGCCTTCTGCGGCGTCGTCGGCGTGAAGCCGACATACGGACGCGTGAGTCGATGCGGACTCGTCGCGTTCGCGTCGTCGCTCGACCAGATCGGCGTGTTCGGTCGGACCGTGAACGACGCAGCCCTCGGCCTCGAGGCCGTCGCCGGACTCGATCCACTCGATTCGACAAGCGCCGCCGAGCCGGTGCCGCCGTATCATGACGCGGCGCGGGGATCTCTCACCGGCGTGGTGGTCGGTAGGCCGCGCGAATATTTTCCGCCCGAGCTCGACCCGAGCATTCGAGAGCGGTGCGACGCGGCATTCGACGCGATGCGCACGCTCGGCGCCGAGGTGCGGGACGTCTCACTGCCGCACACGAGCCTGGCGATTCCTGTCTACTACATCATCGCGCCGGCCGAAGCGTCGTCCAACCTCGCTCGCTTCGACGGCGTGCGCTACGGACTGCGCATCGAGGGCGACGGCTTGCAGGCGATGTACGAAGCGACGCGCTCCCGCGGCTTCGGCCGCGAGGTGACGCGGCGCATTTTGCTCGGTACCTATGTGCTCTCGGCCGGCTATTACGACGCCTACTATAAGAAGGCGCAGCAGGTCCGCGCCCTCATCGCCCGCGATTTCGCCAACGTTTTCGCCTCCGGCGTGCACTTGTTGTTCACGCCGACGACCCCGACTCCCGCGTTCCCGCTCGGCGCGAAGTCCGATCCGTACGAGATGTACCTGAGCGACATCTTTACGTGCACGGCGAACCTCGCCGGCGTGCCGGCGATGTCGTTGCCGATCGGACGGGTGAACGGGTTGCCGGTAGGCGGTCAGTTCATGGCCAGTCACTTCGACGAGCGACAGATGTTCGTCGCCGCATTCGCCCTCGAGCGCGCCCTCGGCGCGAACGTCTGACGATGAGTTCCGACGCTCGCGCCAACGAGGATCGCTACGAGATGGTCGTGGGCCTCGAGGTCCACGTCCAGCTCAAGACGAGGACGAAGATCTTTTGCGGCTGCTCGGCGGATTTCGGCGCGCCGCCGAACGCGCATACCTGTCCGGTGTGCCTCGGTCTTCCCGGCGCCTTGCCGGTGCTCAACGATCACGCGGTCGATCTGGCCATTCGTGCGGCGCTCGCGCTCTGTTGCAACGTCGAGTCGACGTCGGTATTTGCGCGCAAGAACTACTTCTATCCCGATCTGCCGAAAGGCTACCAGATCTCGCAATTCGACAAGCCGCTCGCGACCAAGGGCTGTGTCACCATCGGCACGCGCGTCGACGGCTCGAAGGTGAACGTTGGGATCACGCGTGTGCATATGGAAGAAGACGCCGGCAAGTCGATCCACGACCGGTTTCCCGGGGCGACGGCAGTCGACCTCAATCGCGCCGGCGTACCGTTGGTCGAGATCGTGAGCGAGCCGGATATGCGTTCCACGGCCGAGGTGGACGCCTATCTGAAAACGCTCAAGCAGATCCTCGAGTACGTCGCGGTCAGCGACGTGAGCATGGAGGAGGGAAGCCTGCGCGTCGACGCGAACGTCAGTACGCGGCCACGCGGTGAGACGAAGCTCGGCACGAAAACAGAGGTCAAGAACATGAATTCCTTCTCGGGCGTGGTCCGCGCGCTCGAGGTGGAGTTCGCGCGGCAGTGCGCCGTGCTCGATCGCGGCGGCAAGGTGGAGCAGCAGACGATGCTTTGGGACGCCAATGCCGGCGAAGTGCGCCCGACGCGTTCGAAAGAGGGAAGCCACGACTACCGCTATTTCCCCGAGCCGGACCTCCCGCCGCTCGTCGTTCCACTCGATCGGATCGATCGCGTCAAAAAGGAACTTCCCGAGCTGCCCGACGCGCGCCGGGCGCGTTTCAAGGAGGAGTATCCGTCGCTCGCCGAGTACGACGTCGCCGTGCTCACGGCGTCGCGCGCCATGGGGGACTATTTCGAGGCGGCGGCGCATCGCAGCGGCGATGCAAAAGCCGCGGCGACCTGGATCA
>Ga0157372_10008779_pt1 | contig 10734 bp, 10 predicted proteins | sample C55metaG_FD_115307 | JGI IMG/M metagenome (GOLD analysis project Ga0157372, IMG submission 115307) | Corn rhizosphere microbial communities from Kellogg Biological Station, Michigan, USA - C5-5 metaG | ecosystem: Host-associated > Plants > Roots > Rhizosphere > Soil | place: USA: Michigan...
ATGAATTAAAATATCTGCGGCCATCAAAACGGGGTAAGTAAGCAAACCGGCGTTTACATTATCCGGATGCTGGCGAACTTTATCTTTAAAAGTTGGTGTCTTTTCAAGTTCACCTTTATAAGCCAGCATATTTAAATAGAGATACAATTCGGCAGTTTGGTACAAATGGCTTTGACAATATAATGCTACCTTTTCAGGATCAAGACCACATGCAATGTTTTCAGCCAAAACCCTGTGAACATTCGCTTTCAGGCCCGTTGTATCAGGATGAGTAGTAAGAGAATGAAGATCAGCCACCATAAAATAACATTCATAATCTTCCTGCATTTTCACATAATTACGAATGGCCCCAAAGTAATTTCCCAGGTGTAAAAAACCCGTTGGCCTGATGCCACTCATTACTATTTCTTTCTCCTTTTTCATAAGTTCGCGAAGATAAATAGATTTTGGTTTTGCATAAAAAGGTGTGTTATTCTAACGGAAACCGGAAATCTATTTATAAAAATCCGTTCTCTTTTTGAATCTTACAGCCTTATAAAAGATTTATAAATAATGATAAACGGAATAATGCGGGCTATCAACGACAAAGTTTAAAGAAATAAACCTTTTATATTTGCTCAATGGATGTGAATGATGCTTTAATTGAAAAATTGGCCAATCTTTCAAGGCTTCAATTTGATGAAAGTGAAAAAGAGGAAATTAAGAATGACCTTGAAAAGATGATCAGTTTTATTGATAAATTAAATGAGTTGGATACTTCCGGCGTAGATCCTTTACTTCACATGAGCGAAAACGTAAACATCTTAAGAAATGATGAAGTGAAAGGAGAAATAAGCAGGGAAGAAGTTTTTAGAAATGCACCGTTGCATCATGAAGGATTTTTTAAGGTACCAAAAGTGATAAAGAAATAATTACATTTTTGATAAAAATAAAAAATACATTATTTCTTCGTTTACCCGATCAACCCATACTTTTAATTAATCAACCAAAATGGCTCCTATAATAGAATTAGAAGAAATTAAAAAAAGCTACTACCTCGGTAAGCAGGAATTAAAAGTGCTCAAAGGGATTTCACTGGAAGTTTTTAAAAAAGAATACGTTGCTTTAATGGGGCCAAGCGGAAGTGGCAAGTCAACTTTAATGAACATTCTTGGTTGCCTCGACTCTCCCACTTCCGGAAGATATATTTTAAACGGAGAAGATGTGAGTAAAATGGAAGATGACGGCCTTGCAGATGTGCGCAATAAGGAGATCGGTTTTGTATTTCAACAATTCAATTTGTTGCCTCGTTTAACCGCCGCAGAAAATGTGGCGCTGCCTTTAATTTACAATGGCACTTCTAAAAAAATAAGAACAGAATTGGCACTTGAAATGCTTGATCGTGTTGGGCTTGCTGATAGAAGTCATCATAAACCAAACGAACTTTCCGGTGGACAAAATCAACGCGTGGCGATTGCGCGTGCGTTGGTAAATAATCCGTCAATTATTTTGGCTGATGAACCTACCGGTAATTTGGATTCCAAGACTTCATTGGAGATCATGCATATTTTTGATAAAATTCAGCAAGAAGGCAATACTGTAATTTTAGTAACGCATGAAGAAGATATTGCCGACCACGCGCATCGAATCATTCGTTTGAAAGATGGCGTAATTGAAAGCGATCGCGTGAATGAAAAGAAAATTGCGGCAATAGGATAATATTATTTTGCTCCCACTCTCTTTATTTTCTCCCCCGATTGTATTAAAGTAATTTTACGTCGAATAAATTAATTATCATGGCAATGAAAATTTATACAAAAACCGGGGACGGAGGAAAAACAAGCCTCATTGGCGGCACAAAGGTTTTCAAAAGCAGTCCGAGAATTGAAGCGTATGGAACAGTCGATGAACTTAATTCTTATATTGGTCTTCTATCCGATTTTTCAAATAATGATCATGTAAAAGATATTCTAAAAGAAATACAGGATCGTTTATTTACTATAGGTTCAGAACTAGCTTGTGATCCTGTGAAAGAAACGAGCATGTCTCTCCCCGATCTTGATGAAAATGATGTAGAAGCATTGGAAAAAGAAATAGATAAAATGGATGAGGAACTTCCTGTGATGAAACATTTTATTTTACCGGGCGGCCTTCCGGTCGTTTCTTTTGCTCACATCGCGCGTTGCGTTTGCAGGCGTGCGGAAAGATGCTGTGTAAACCTAAGAGAGAAAGAAGGAAAAGTCGATGACCTTATCATAAAATACCTCAACAGGCTTAGTGATTATCTCTTTACGCTTGCAAGATTTTTAGGAATGAAAAATAATGTGCCGGAAAACATTTGGAAGCCCAGGATTACATAAGTTTCGAAAGCAAAATAAAAATCTTCTTTTTTGTTTCTTTACTGCAAGCAGCGTTTTTTGTTAAAGAAACGTTTTATGATGAAGATCATTCATGCTCTGATGCGGATCACACGTTTTCAATATGGTAACATTCCTTTTTTCATTAAATTTGCACTTTCAAAACTACATATAAATGAAAACTTCAAGTATCATTGTTTTGGTTGTAATAGCCGCGGCTATTGGCGCTTTGCTGATGTATTCAGTCGATTTTTCCACTTATGACACCATTGGTTCAGCTAAACAAAAACAAGGAAAATATGTTCATCTTATTGCCAAGCTTGACAAATCAAGACCGATTGAATATGATGCTTTGAAAGATCCCAACTACCTTTCCTTTTATGCCGTAGATAGCCTGGGCAACAGCACAAAAGTAATTTATCGCAATACAAAACCTCCTGAACTTGAACAAAGCGACCGGGTTGTTTTAAAAGGAAAAATGGAAGGAAATGTTTTTGAATGTAATGATATTCTGCTTAAATGCCCTTCCAAGTACAAGGATAACAAACAACAATTAGAAAAGACGGTTACCCAATATTAAGATAAGACCACACAATGACTTTTGAGAATGAACATTTAATTCCTGGTCAGGTAGGCCAGTTTTTTATCGTACTTGCCTTTGTAGCTTCTATCGTTTCAGCAATTTCTTATTTTACTGCTTCTAAAATTCAACTGGAAAATACTGAGAAACAAAAGTGGATTAGATTTGCCCGAACAGTATTTTTTATAGAAGTATTTTCCCTGTTAACTGTTTTTGCGAGCATATTCTACATCTGTTCGCACCATTACTTCGAATATTTTTACGCGTATAAACATGCTTCAAAAGAACTTGAGCCCAAGTACCTGCTAGCTTGTATCTGGGAAGGCCAGGAAGGAAGCTTTCTTTTGTGGGCCTTATGGCATTGTGTCTTAGGAACTGCTCTCATCTTTACTTCAAAAAAAAGAGAAGCGCCGATCATGACGATCATAAATTCCGCGCAGTTTTTTTTGGTAATGATGATCCTCGGTATTTATATTTTTAATACCCGCATCGGTAGCAGTCCTTTTGTGTTAACAAGAAATGAATTAGCAGGACCAGTTTTCTCCCAGGCAGATTACCTTACTTATATAAAAGATGGCGTTGGTTTAAATGTTCTACTCAGAAATTACTGGATGGTTATTCATCCTCCTATTTTATTTTTAGGCTTTGCAAGTACCATCGTTCCTATTTCATTTGCCTATTCTTCATTGTTCACAAAAGATTGGGGCGGATGGGTAAAAGCTGCATTGCCATGGACTTTACTGAGTGCCTGTGTTTTAGGAACCGGGATTATGATGGGCGGAAAATGGGCTTATGAATCACTTTCCTTTGGCGGTTACTGGGCTTGGGATCCGGTAGAAAATGCTTCTCTCGTTCCCTGGTTGATACTGGTCGCCGGCCTTCATTGCATGGCGATATATAATTCTACAAAAAACGCATTGCGTGCCTCTTACTTCTTTATCATTCTTACTTACCTGTTTGTTCTTTATTCTACTTTTTTGACCAGAACAGGAATATTAGGAGATACTTCCGTACATGCTTTTACAGAAGCGGGAATGGCAATGAATATCTTAATTGGGATTTATGTAATTGCCATCAGCTTGCCTATCTTCATAATGTATTTTAAGAACTATAAAAGCATTCCTGCCATTCAAAAAGAAGAAGATATTTCCTCCCGCGAATTCTGGATGTTTATTGGTTCGCTCATTCTTTTTCTTTCTGCCATATTCATCATTTCTATTACTTCTTTACCGGTTTATAATAAAATTTTCGGAACCAATATAGCTGATCCTGCGGATCGCGAATTTGCTTATAATAAAGTGCTGGTGCTGGTTGCAGTAATTATTGGTTTACTTACAGGCGCTTCACAATTCCTTAAATACAGAAACACAGGGAAGCAATATTTAATAAAAAAACTTACCTGGCCATTGGCAGTTGCAGTTGCCTCAACCATTTTATTGGCACTATTTTACCCGGTTGAATACACTGAAAAAGGGCCTGGTTTTTTGATCGCTATTTACCTTGCCGTATTCGCTTCGATCTTCTCTCTCATAGCAAATGCCTTTTATCTTAAAAGCGTTTTGAAATGGAATTTAAAAGCCGGAGGAGCAGCTATTTCTCACCTGGGTTTTGCCATGCTGATCGGCGGAATGCTCATTTCTTCAGGCAACAAAAAAGTAATTAGTGACAACAGCAAAACAGGATTGGTAATTCCATTCTCAAAAGATCCTACCGGGAGAAGCAATGAAGATCCGATGGAAAATCTGACGTTGTTAAAAGAAGTTCCAACAGAAATGGGCAATTATACGGTCACGTATATGCGCGATTCTGCATCCAATGAAAAAGACCGAACTTTCTACAAATTACATTTCGAAAAGAAAGATAAAGCGACAGGTAAAGTGCTCGAAAATTTTACTTTAGCACCCGATGCTTATCGTATGAAAGATAATAATCTTACTTCCAACCCCGGAACGAAACATTATCTTACTCACGATATTTTCACTTACATTTCCACTATTTCAATTCCTAATTCAAATAGCGATACAGCCACTTTCAGTAAACATGAAATGAGTATTGGTGATTCTGTTTTCTACTCAAAAGGATATTACGTTTTGAATAAGATCGAAAAAAATCCTCAAAACGAACGATTTAATTTTTCACCTACAGATACAGCGTTAGTTGCGGATATTACCGTCTATGGAAATGATGGCACCAGCTACAAAGCATATCCTGCCCTCTCCATAAAAAACCAGGAATTGAATTATATAGATGACACAGTTACCTCGCAAAATCTCTATTTAAATTTTTCAGGAATTTCAGATAATAAGAAATTTAAAATCAATTCAAAAGAAACGGATAAACTTACCGATTTTGTCACCCTTAAAGCCTACTACTTTCCTTACATTAATCTTGTGTGGCTTGGTCTTGTAATTATGTCTTGTGGATTTGTGGTTTCTCTTGTAAGTCGTGTAAGGGCTTCGAAACTTGCGGCTTATCTTTCTGTAGGACTGGTTTTGATTTTCTTATTTTATATGTTCCTGCTTGCAAATAACTAAGTACCGCTTGCTTTGAAAGTTTTTCCTTTGTGAGACCAATCGGCAATTTTGATAAAATCTTTACACAGGACTCTTTGTATTTGGTTATTTAAAGTATAAATTTACAAGAGCAATGAAAATCACTTTTAAAATATCAAAATCTGTTTTATTTGTCGGTTTACTGTTCATTGCTGTTTCTGCAGACTGCCAGTCAAGTGCTACACCGGAAACACAATACCCGATTTTTGCCAAACATGGTGCGACTGATACTATTATTTGTTCAGCAGTAGTTTACGAAGGAGATACAATTGAAGCAAAAATTCTTGCAGGAGTATATGTTTTTACAAAAGGAAACGCGCGTGCACGTGCGGCATGGACAAGGCTGAGAAATGCTGTTTATGTAACTTATCCTTACGCGAAAAAAGCAGGTTATGTTTTTAATGATATTGAAAAACATATCGCCAATAATCCCAACAAAGCAGCAGTAACCAGATATATTAACAGTCGTGAAAAAGAATTAAAAAAACAATTTTCAGATCCGCTTAAAAATTTATCGGTTTACCAGGGAAAGGTGCTGATGAAATTAATCAACCGTGAAACGGGTGGAACAAATTGTTACGATATTTTAAAAGAACTCAAAGGTGGTTTTACTGCCCGGTTCTGGCAAACGGTGGCTTACGTATTTGGCAGCGATCTTAAACAACCCTATGATGCCACAGGTACAGATGCGGAAATGGAATCAATTGTGAAGGAAGTGCAAAGAATGTATGGGTATTCAGGATGATCAGAATGAATTATTTCAAAAGCAATCAACCATAGCTGCTTATTTTCTTCTCTCCCTTTTGTATAAAATCATAAAACTGTAAAATTTCTTTCATTTTGCAGTAACTTTGCCTCATTATTTTCTGATATTCTTCCAGAATCGATAGAACAAAAATGAAGTTAGACCTTTTAGCGTTTGGTGTCCATCCCGATGATATTGAATTAAGTTGTGCAGGAACCTTATTAGTCGAAAAAAATAATGGCAAAAAAACAGGTATCGTGGATCTTACACGAGGTGAATTAGGCACGAGAGGAACTGCAGAAACGAGAGAAGAAGAAGCTGAAAATTCGGCGAAAATTTTAGGTGTGGATGCAAGAGAAAATTTGGACATGCCGGATGCTTTTTTTAGAAATGATGAGGAAAATCAAAGGAAAATAATAACGGTTTTAAGAAGGTATAAGCCTGAAATTATTTTATGCAATGCCATTGATGATCGTCATCCTGATCATGGACGGGCCGCCAAATTGGTTTCAGATTCTTGTTTTTTATCAGGGCTCAGAAAAATAGAGACTTTCGACAACAACGAAAAGCAGGAAATATGGAAACCAAAATATGTTTTTAACTATATCCAGGACCAATATTTCACACCTTCTTTTGTTGTTGATATTTCAGAAGTGATCGAAAAAAAGCTTGAGGCGATAAGAGCTTTCAAAACACAGTTTTTCACAGGTTCAGGAAATGATAACGAACCGCAAACATATATTTCAACTCCGGAATTTTTGGAAAGCATCATTAACCGCTCAAAGATGTTTGGAAAAATGATCGGGGTAAAACATGCTGAAGGCTTTGTTTCAAAAAAAATGGTTGGGATACGTTCCTTTGATGCTTTAGTTCAAAATGTTACCTGATCGCAATAAAAAAATAACACTAATAAAATAATTTAAGTATAATGACTACTCCAAAATTCATGCAAGGTAAAGGTGATTTTCATACCGTATTAAAAGATCGTGTCAATCGCTATTTTACCGAGCAAAAACGCCCCATGACGGGCAATTTCTCCCTGCTGTTCAAAGCAGCACTTTTTACCCTCCTTTACCTGGCAACCTATGTTCATCTTGTCTTTTTCACTCCGATGGTTTGGATTGCTCTGCCGGAATGTATTTTTTTCGGATTGCTTACAGCTGCTATTGGTTTTAATGTAATGCATGATGGAGCTCACGGAAGTTTTAGCAAATCAAAAATTCTAAATAAACTTGCAGGTTCTTCATTAAATTTTTTGGGTGGAAGTGCGATCATGTGGAACATGAAACATAATATTATTCATCATACCTATACCAACATTGATGGAGTGGATGATGATATTGAAGCACGCCCGTGGCTTAGATTTGCTTCAACACAAAAAAAATTGAAAATGCACAAATTCCAGCAATATTATTTCTGGTTCCTTTATGCTTTACTACATATTGTTTGGATTTTTATATCAGATTTCCAAAAATATTTTAAACGTAAGATCGGGGTTGTTCAAATAAGAAAGATGACTGGTTATGAACATTTTTCATTCTGGGCGGCAAAGCTTATCTACATGTTTATGTTTGTTGTTTTACCAATTATGTTGTTAGGTTTTGTGCCATGGATTGTAGGATTTTTAACTATCACGCTTATTACCGGCTTTGCGACAAGCATAGTATTTCAACTGGCGCATACTGTTGAACATACCGAGTTTCCGATGCCAAGTGAGATTACCGGTAAAATTGAAAGTGAATGGGCAATTCATCAAATTCATACTACAGCTAATTTTGCTACTAAAAATAAAACCATTTCATGGTTGTTGGGTGGCTTGAATTTCCAAATAGAACATCATTTATTTCCACGAATTTCTCACATTCACTACCCTGCTATCAGCAAAATCATTAAAAAAACCTGTGGAGAATACGATATTAATTATATCGAATACCCAAAAATGAGACATGCTATTGCCTCTCATATTCATTATTTGAAGAGACTGGGACAGATAGCTTAATACTAAAGGCTGATCCACGTATTTGTCGGTTAAATATTTTTTAAGAAACTTCTGTTTTTGAGAAGAATGGCAAGGAAATTGCAACTTCAGAAAGACAAGACGCTGTTGTTTTGCCCCAAGAATTGCTAAACTTTTTGCTCTTATTACTTTATTCTTTTAAAATTCATGTTTAACTTTACGAATACTATGAACATCCATTTTCAAGATTTAATCCCCAAAGATTTTGATGATAACTCCAGGGTTTGGATTTATCAATCTAACAGGCTTTTTTCAATCAAAGAAGCATTAGAACTGGAAGAGCAATTACAAAATTTTAGCAAAGAATGGAACAGCCATGGAGATGCTGTTAAATCCTACGCCAATCTTTTTTTTGGCCATTTCATTATCTTAATGGCGGATGAATCGGAGATAAAAGTTGGAGGATGCAGCACTGACAGTGCTTTCAGGTTTATTAAAAATATTGAAAAAGATTATAACGTCCATCTTCTTGACAGGCAAACACTAGCTTTTATAGTGAAAGAACAAATTCAATTAATTCCTCTTGCTCATGTTAATTATGCGATTGAGCATGATCATATCACACCTGACACGCTTTATTTTAATAATACTATTCTTACGAAAAAAGAATTATTAAACAATTGGATAATCCCCGTGAAAGACAGCTGGCTTGCTCAAAGAATTCCTTCAAGCCATTTTGAAAATAATGAAAAGAATTAATTGAACTGCTAATTATTTATCCAACGCATCTTTAAAGTCGGCCCACCCCCATTTGTTTTTTATAACAGGCCCTTTCATTAAATACAACTCCGGATTTGTACGTGCGGCGGTTTTAAATGCTGTTGCATCAAGGCTAAAAACTGGAACGTTATAATTATTCCGTTTATTGAAAAATTGATTGGCTTCAGTCATTTCAGGAGTGACTATATATAAAAGACGGTTTGTTTTCTTAGCGTGTTGATAGATTCGTATGAAATCAGTAAACCAATAGTTAGTATTTGTAAAATCTTTTACAAAAAACAAATAGTAAGAAGCATCGAGACTCAAAATTGCTTCGGTAGTATCATTACCAGAAAGCGTGATAAGATTAAAATCTTTGATCGGTGGTTCGTTATCTTTCCCTTTTTGGATAATAATATCTTCTCTGCTTACAAAGTGCCAGCTTGAATCCGGAAGATCTTTAATTGTAAAATTCTGTTTCTTGCCATTTTTTTCATAAACAAAAGTGTACTCCTTTTTATCAGGAATTGCATCTGCAGGCATTTTTCGCAATTGCAACACATTGCCTCCTTTCTTAAATGGCAGGCAATCTACAGTAGGCAAATGCCGCATTACAAACCACTGGTAATACAAGACTAAAAAAGTGGAAATAACGAGTAACAGGATATCAAAGGCAGGAGTAAACAAAGGAATTATGTATTTTCTTCCGAAGAATAGAAGCAGGATAAGCACGAACAAAACGAGATCCTTGATAAATGATTCCATCGAGGTCAAAGGAATACAATCGCCAAAGCAACCACAAGTGGAAATTTTACCTGAAAGAGCTGCATACCCGGTGAGGAAAGCAAAGAAAATGATCAGTAATAAGATTAGCCATGTAAAAAACTTTTTCCATATTCCTAATAAAATTCCAACACCAACAATTATTTCAAGTGTTATCATAATGATAGCAAACGGCAAGGCAAAGGCACTAAGCCAATGCATAAAAGACGCAATTGATGCATGGTCCATCGCCCACACATCAAAAAATTCCTGCATTTTGTAAGCAAGGCCATGTGGATCCATCGCTTTTACCAATCCTGAAAAAATAAAAAGAATACCAACAATTACACGGGAAATGTTTACTAAAATTTTCATTATTATTTATTTAGGAAATAGAAATATACTACTTTGATAGTATCAATGCAAAGACCGCATAATTCAGAATGTCATAAAAGTTTGCATCAATTCCTTCGCTCACCAATGTTTTTCCCTCATTTTGCACAATTTGTTTTATCCTTAAAACCTTTGCGAGTATGAGATCTACAAAGCTCTCCTGGCTCATTTCACGCCAGGCTTCGCCATAATCATGGTTTTTATTTTGCATTAAAGCTTTGGCCGCTTGAATCTTTTCATCATAAAAATCAAGCGTTTCATCTAAAGGCAATTCTTCCATTTCATCATCATGAATATCCAGTTGAATCAATCCTATCACCGCATAATTCACGATGCCCATAAATTCTGCTTCAACATTATCATCGATTTTTTGAGTACCTTTTTCCTGGATATTCCTGATGCGCTTTGCTTTTATGTAAATCTGATCAGCTATAGAAATAATGCGATACACCCGCCATGAAGTCCCATAATCTTTGGTTTTTTTTAGAAAAATTTCCCTGCATCTGTTGACTGCATTATCGTATTGCAGATCGGTATTAACTTGCGACATAATAATTGCCAAATTTAAACTTAAAAAAACAATGTTTTCATTGAATTGCAAAGGGAAATTACTTTTTATTGAAAAGCCTTTGGTTATGGGCATTCTCAAT
>Ga0157372_10008780_pt1 | contig 10734 bp, 7 predicted proteins | sample C55metaG_FD_115307 | JGI IMG/M metagenome (GOLD analysis project Ga0157372, IMG submission 115307) | Corn rhizosphere microbial communities from Kellogg Biological Station, Michigan, USA - C5-5 metaG | ecosystem: Host-associated > Plants > Roots > Rhizosphere > Soil | place: USA: Michigan...
ATGCTGGAGGCGCAGAAGACGCAGATGGATTCGAGTTTGCTCATTTTTCGGGAAACCGGGAAACCGGGAGACCGGGAAACCGGGATACCGGGATACCGAGATACCGAGATACCGAGATACCGAGCTACCGAGATACCGAGCTACCGGAACAGAGGAACGGCCGTCGGATCGAAACGGAAAACGCGGTTCCGGTTACGCGGTGCCCGGTGACCCGGTTCCCCGACCTTGCGCTCCGCCACCATCACCCACTACCGTCCCCAACACAACCGAATCGCGTGAACGGGGTCAAGTTGTAGGAAGCCGGTGCGATTCCGGCGCGGCCCCGCCACTGTAAGAGACTTCGCGAGCATTTCGACTTCGCTCGCAAAAAAAGGTCTGCTCATTCGTCCACTGGCGCGCTCGCGCGCTGGGAAGGCGAGCCAGACTGTCTCGAGCCAGGAGACCGTCCCCGTTCACTCCCGCACAGAACCCCCTCGAGGGAGGGGCGCGGGGTCGAACGAAAGACTGCCGACTCCTGGCGCCTTCCCTTCGCCCCGTCCCGCTCCTCGACCGAGCCAGGACGGGTTTCATGTTTTTGGACGCAGCAGTGAACGGCCTTCCTCGTCGCGCGACTCGATCGCTCGTCATCGCGGCGTTCACCATGGCGTCCTTCATCTCGGCGCGCGGCGTGTTCGCGCAGGTGCCGGGAGAGCTGCGCGGACGTGTGACTGACGCGGCCACGGGACGCGTCATCGCCGGCGCGCGCATCGAGATCGCGGACCGGGTCGACCCGGTCCGCTCCGATGCTGACGGATCGTTCGTCGTGCGCGGTCTCGCTCCGCAGATGTACACGATCTCGGTACGCGCCGTCGGCTACGCGGCCGGTAAACGCGACGTCTCCGTCGAGAACGGGCGCGTCGCGCGGTTTGACGCCGCCCTCGAGCCGTTGCCGACACGGTTGCCGACCGCCGTGAGCTCGGCGTCTCAACCGTCGGCCGAACGCGAGACGGCCGCTTTCGATCGCTCCGCGATCGAGTCATCGGGCAAGCATGACGTGGGCGAATTGTTGACGGCGGTGCCCGGCGTCGTCGTGACACGTAGCGGCGGCCCGGGACAGCCCAGCCAAGCCTCCATACGGGGGTCGAGCGCGGCCGAGGTGTTGGTCGTGCTCGACGGCGTGATCTTGAACTCGCCGCTCACCGGCGCTGCGGATCTGTCGCAGCTGCCGCTCGCAACGATCGAACGAGTGACCGTCTGGGAGGGTGCGCAGTCGGCGCGCTACGGCGGCCGTGCGCTCGGCGGAGTGATCGTGATCGAGACGCGCCGGGCTGTGCGCGAGGCATCGCTCTCGCTCGACGCCGGCGCGTGGGGAGAACGCGCGGTAAGCGGCTCGATCGGCCATTCGTCCGAGTCAGGGTCAGGACTGCGCGCGTCGCTCTCGGCCGAACATCGGACAGCGCGCGGCGACTTCTCGTACGACGTGCCGGCGGTTCGCGGCGGCGGTACGGCGACGCGCACCAACTCCGACGCCACCTCGACCAACGTGCTCGGCGTCGCCGCCATCGACGGATCAGCGGGAACAGCACGCGCCCGAGTCGACTGGCGTGCGACGGACCGAGGGTTGGCGGGAAGCATCGTGCAACCGTCGCTCACCGGCCGAGACGACGAGCACCACGCGTCAGGCGGGCTCGATCTTTCCTCCGTTCGCGGACCGCTCGCGTTCGACGGATCGGCGAGCGTCACGCGCGACCGCGCGCATTTTGCCGATCCGGCGCCGCCGTTCGGCTCATCGTACGACGACGTCCTCGACGCCACCGAAGCGCGCGCCGCGGCGTCGGTGACTGGAACGGGCTCCCCGGGCGGTAACACGCCCATGACCTTCACGCTCGGCGGGGACGCCCGGCATCTCGGCGTGAGCGCCACGTCGTTGGCTGAGAATGCGCCGCGGTCGCAGCGGATCGTCGGCGCGTACGCGAATGTCCGCGCGGCACGCGATCTCGGCGGCGTCGCGGTGTCCGCGATGCTCTCCAATCGCGTCGACGACGATGACCTTCTCGCGTCGACGATGTCGTCGCCCCGCGCGTCGATGCAACTCGCCCGCGGCGTCGCCTCTCTCTCGGCGTCGGTCGGAAACGGCTATTCGCCGCCCTCGCTCGCTGACCAGTTCTTCCACGAGGGCGTTCTCGTGAAGGCGAATCCGTCGCTCGCGCCGGAGCGCACGCGAGGAGAGACCGAGCTGCGTGCGGCATTGGGGGACGTCACGCTCGGCGCCGCCGCGGTAAGCGGCGATGCGGCGGTGTACCGCGCCGACGTGAACGGAATGATTCTCTGGTCGCCCGACTTTCGGTTCGTTTGGAGTCCCGCGAACGTCGACGTTCGCCGCTCCGGTTGGCAGTTGGGGGCGCGGCTTGCCGTGCCGTCAATTTCTGGATTCAACGTCCTCGGGAACGTCGACCACACCGACGTCGCGTACACGGGCGGCGCCCGAACGGGTCAGGTGATCTACCGGCCGCGCGTGACGGCGCGGATCGCCGAATCGATCGCGCGTCCATTCGCGCGCGTCGACGTCGAGACGCGTTATGTCGGTGAACGGCGAACCGTCGCGGGAACGGATCTCAACGCTCTCGATCCATATTGGCTCACCGACGTGCGCATCGCCGTGCCGATCGCGCGCGCGGCGTGGCACGTCGAGGCAGCCGTCGGGGTCGAGAACGTGTTCGACCGGTCGGCTTCGATGCTCGTCGACTACCCGTTCGGCGGTCGGCGCTGGACGGTCTCGCTGCACACGAGACGCGGAGGCGCCGGCGGTGGATAGCCGGCACCGAGAGCTCGTTCACATAACCCCGACAAACGTCATTCCTTCAACACGGCGATCCATGCACCGCTACAACATTCGTCTCGCGACCCTTGCCCTCCTCGGCTCGCTCGCGTTCACCATCAGCTGCTCGGACGACACCACCGCTCCGGTCGCTCCGGGGTTTCTCGGCGGAACGGCGGGCGACCACGAGGTCGGCGTCGTCGTCAACTCTCTGGCGCGCAGCCTGACGCTATTTCAGCACGGGAGTCCGGGGACGCAGCAACAAGTGGCGCTCGGATCGAGCACCACGATCACTCCCACGGGCATGTCGGTGCGCGGCCGCGTTGCCGCCGTACCGCTCGGCGACGCGGCTTCGGTCGCGCTGGTCGATCTCCAGGGTGATTCGGTCAAGCGTTTCTTCACCTTCGCGTCCGGAAATGCGACCGGTTGCGCTTTTGTGGACGACACGACGGTCGTCGCGGCCAATCTCCTGACCAACGTCGTCGGCCGCTTCACCACGGGTCAGACCGCCGCCGCGATCACGAAGACGGTGACCGTCGCGCCGCAGCCTACGGCTATCGCCGTGACTGGAGGGCGCGTATTCGTCGTGTCGTCGAATCTCGACCAGAATTTTCAGCCGATCGGCAATGGGATCGTGACGGCGATCGACCCGACGACGATGACCGTCGTGGGAACGGCGACGATGGGCGGAACGAACTCGACCGACATCAGCGTTGGCCCCGACGGTCTGCTCTACGTGGTGAATACGGGTGATTTTTCGAGCCCGGGCAGTCTCACCGTGCTCAACGGTGGGACCATGCAGGTCGTAACAACCGTCGCGAACGTCGGCGTGGGTCCGGGAGCGGTCTACGTCGACGCTTCGGGCTTGGCGTACATCTCCGGTTTTCTCTTCGGCACGGCCGTCTGGAGCACGACGACTCGAACATTCGTTCGGTCGCCCGACAACGCGCTTTGCGCCAAGTTGGCGAACGGCGGTTGCCGCGGCGCGTTCGCCGCGACGACGGACAGGGCGGGCAACGTGTATCAGGCGTTCTTCGGCACGGCGAGCCTTCCGGCGCAGTTGTTCGTGTACAAAGCCGGCACGTTCTCGCTTAGCGACAGCGTGGCGGTCGGAGCCGGGGCATCCGCGGCGACGATTCGCGTGTTCTAGGACTCGGCCGTCGGTGTGACGTGCATTACACAGCGCGCGTCGTGACGCGCCCGCCCGACGTGGGGTCTCTTCTCGTGTCGGACCGCGCAGTGTCGCGAGCGCGTCGCTGCCGACGTCTCCCACCCGGAGTTCCACGATGCGAATTCGAGTAGGCGTTCTCGCCGGTGCGTTTCTCTCGCTCACGCTCGCCACGGCGGCCTCTCTTGCCGCACAGGGCGCGGCCGCGACGATCTGTAAGGACGGAACCACATCGGTAGCCTCGGGACGCGGCGCGTGTTCCGGCCATGGCGGCGTAGACGCCAAAGCGACCGACGTCGCGAAAAAGGGCGCTGCCAAAGTAGACAAGGCCGAAAGCAAGGCCGCGTCGGCGACGGCCAAGGCTGAAAAGACGACTGAGAAGGCCGCGAAGAGCACGGACAAGGCCGCCGACAAGGCCGCCGAGAAGACGGCGGCCCAGACGTCCAAAGCCGACGCGGCAGCGGCCAAGACGGCATCGAAGGCCGAGTCGAAGGTCGAGAAGAGCGAGTCCAAGGCCGCGGACAAAGCGGCGAAGACGACGAAGACGGCCTCCAGCCTCGACAACAAGGACCCGACCAACGCGACCGCACAGTGCAAAGACGGCACGTACTCACACGCGACGCATCACCAGGGCGCGTGCTCGAACCACGGCGGCGTAGCGAAATTCTTGAAGTAGCGTTCTCTCATGGAAGGCTCGGCGCCGCTGAGGCCAGCGGGTAGCCCACGCGGTGGGCTCGTCCGAGCCGAACAACCCTGGGGTGCCACCCGCACTCCAGGGTTGTGTCTTTTCGCGAGCCGGACTCAGTGTCCGAAGCGTCCGGTGATCGATCCCGACGCCAGGAGATGCCCGCGCATTCGGAAGATGACTCCGGCGCCGGTCGTCTTGTCCGTGGCGCCTCTCAGGGTGTCGACGTCGAGCGCGTAGACCGTGAATATGTAGCGGTGGTCGCCGTCTCCTTTCGGCGGGGCGGGCCCGTCGTACGACGCCGTACCCGAGTCGCCGTATCCGCTCTGCGCGCCGGCGGGAGCGCGCCCGGTGCCGGCGCCTGCATCCAGCTTCGTGACCGACGCCGGAATGCCCCACGCGAGCCAATGCCAGTATCCCGATCCGGTCGGCGCGTCGGGATCGAAACAGGTGATCGCAAAGCTCTCCGTTCCCGGCGGCGCGCCGCTCCACGAGATCTGCGGCGACTGATTCCCGCCCCCGGCGCCGTCCGACACATTCTTCATCGGTATCTCGTCGCCGTCGGACAACGCTTCGCTCGTTACGATGAGTTCTCCCTTCGCCGTCTGCGGCGCGCGCACCTCGATGGTCTCGTAGCCCGTTGACGTTGCCGGCATTCGGTTCCTCCGCGGAAGGGTGCCGTTGGGTGCTGCGCGATTCGGGCCACGAGCGTCGAACAGGCCCAACATTTTGTTTGCGGGGCTGGTACTACGACCGGGGCACGGCACGGCTGGCGTGTCACCAGCAATGAGACGCCGCCGCCCGGGGGGCCGGCGCGCGTCGTGTGTCCACGAGCTCGCTCAACCGCGCTTTTTTCGCCGGCACCCATGACTCGCATCGCCCTCCGTCTCCCGACAATCCGTCGTGTCGTCGCCCCGACCGCGCTTTGCGCCCTGTGGGCCTGCGCGTCCGACACCGCGCCGACGACGCCCACCGGCCCGTCGACGTTCACTTCCTCCCCTTGCTCACAGACCGGCACGCTGCAGCTCGCCGTAGCGACGACCGCTCGTGTCGATTGCAGCAACGGAGGCACGACCGTGACCCTCGCCGGCGGCGGCGCGAGCTACATCGTCGTGGCGCAGTTCCCCGTCGATCTCGTCCCGGACACGTTCGTCGCCTACCGCGTCAGCTCGGGGACCGCCGTCTCCGCATCCTTGTCGCCGGCGCCGAGCCGTTTCCCGTCGCCGCGCATTGTCGGACCGACCCTTGGCATCTCGCCGATCCGCTCGTCGCGGAGAGCGCCGGGAGCGGCGCAACGCCGGTTTTCGAACGCGCTTCACGCCCGTGCGCGGGTACGCCTCGCGTCCCGCGCGTGGCCGATGAGCGCGCGGCTTTCACCTCGAGCCAGCGCATCGCTCACGCGCTCGTTGGACATCGCTCCGCCGCCCGCGTTGGGCAGCCTCCGAAGCTTCCGCGTCTTGGCCTCGAACGGCACCTCGTTCAAGTCGGCCGGCGCGACGTTGGCGTTCGTCGGCGCGAACGTGCTCGTGTACATCGACACGCTCGCTCCCGCGAACGGCTTTTCCGCGGCGCAGCTCCAGCAGTTCGGCTCCTACTTCGATCAGACCTTGTACCCGATCGATACGGCGGCCTTCGGCGCGCCGACTGACGTCGATCAGAACGGGCGAGTCATCATGCTGATGACACCGGCCGTGAACGCGCTCGTCACCGCGTCGTCGTGCCAAACGCAGGGCTACGTCGCCGGCTTCTTCGACGACGAAGACCTCGGGGGCGGCACCGGCGACCCGAACTCGAACCAGGGCGAGGTGTTCTACGCGATGGTGCCCGATCCGGCGGGCGTTGCGAGCTGCTCGCACAGCGTCGACGAGGTCGGATTCGCTGTCCCAGGCACGTTCCTCCACGAGCTGCAGCACCTCATCAACTTCTCGCAGCACGTCATCGTCCACCATGCGAATCCCGAGTTCGGATGGCTCGACGAAGGGCTGAGCATCGTGGCGGAAGAATTGGGGTCGCTCTACTACGAGCAGAGGTGTCCGGGGACGGCCTGCCGCAGCGACCCGACGCAGCTCTTCCCCGATTCGTCGCAGGGATTCGTGCAGAATTTCTTGTACGACTCGTACCAGTATGCACTGCTACCCGACACGGCGAGCGTGACGCTGCACAGCGACGACGACGACGGCTTCTCCTGGCGCGGCGGCGACTGGCTGCTCGTGCGATGGCTCGGCGATCAAATGGGCGCGGGCATCTTCAAGAAGCTCGATCAGACTTCTCTCACTGGCGTGGCGAACATCGAATCGTCGAGCGGCCAATCGTTCCCGGGTCTCTTCGCCAACTTCGCGCTCTCGCTCTACACCGACAGTCTGGTTGGCCTCTCGCGGGGCACCGCGCCGCCGGCCGACCGGTTCACGACGCGAAACGTTCGCGCGCTCTGGAATCGCCTCTACATCACGTCAGGCGGTGAGCCGGACATACCGTCCCCCAATCCGCTGGCATTGTTTCCGATCACCGCGGATACCTCGCTGGCCGTGCTCGACCCGGGCACGTCGTCCTACTTCCGCCTCGATACGAAAACGACTGACGCCAGCGTCTCGGTTCAATTCTCCGGCGCCGGAGGCAAGGCGCTTCCCGCTGCGCTCAAACCACAACTGGCGATTTTCCGATTGCCAAAGGGGCAATAGGAAACCGGTTCCCGGTACCCGGTTTCCCTGTGGCCCGTTACTCTACTGCCCTTCGATCGGTACGTAGATCTCGGTGATCAGCCTTTCTTTCGGTGTCGTTCGCGGATCGTTTACGTATCGCTCGTAGCTCGGCCCGTCGCGCAGTCGTTCGCCGCTCTCGGGAAGCCATTCGCCGAGGAAGCGGGCCCACGTGTCGCCCAGCTTCTCGTACGAGCCGACGTGCACCGTCTTGGCGTAGCGCCCCGCGGGCAACCGATGCTCGGCGAGCTCGTTTGGCAACGCGACGCCGCTCGCGACCGCGACGCCGGCGTCGGAGCGCAATTCGTCGGCGGGCGTCGACTCGGGGTCGTCGTGGTACAGGGCGATCATCGCCGCGTTCGGGTTCGTGAACAACCCGGCCGGGCCAGCGATCTCGCCGAGGCGGCCGAACGCTTGGCCGATTTGGTTGTACGGTCCAACGTGGCGCACGGCGGCGACGCGCTGCTCGGGCATTTTCTTGATTTCGACGTCCATGGTTCTGCCTCCTGAGTCTCTCGGGACGAACGGTGGAACGACGCCTCGTTGATCGAAGTGCACGCCGCACGTGGCGGCCAGCTCGGTGCGGCGCACACCGCGCCGGCGAAAGTCAGAGGGCGGCTCGCCGTAGCACGAGCGAAACGCGCGCGTGAACGCCTCGTGGGTCTCGAATCCCGCGTTGAAAGCGATCTCGGTGACCGACAACGGTGTGTTCGCCAGCTGCCAGGCGCCTCGTTCCATGCGCAGCCGCCGCGCGAGCTCGACGGGCGTTTCCCCGACCATGCCGCGGAACACCCGATGAAAATGGAAGGGCGACAGGCACGCGCGAGTCGCCAGGGCGTCGAGGGCAAGCGCCTCGTCGAGGTGCTGCGCGACGTGCTCGATCACTCCCTGCACGACCCGCACATAGAAGGACCGCGTCTCGGCTTTCACGAGGGCAATGTATTCCGCCCGCGGCCGCCGGCGCTTGACTCTGATTGCTGTTTTGCGGTAGAAACGGGTTACCGGGCAACCGGGCACCGGGATACCGGATCGGCGAGACGGGTCGACTGGTTGTACCGCAGTCCCGGTATCCCGGTCACCCGGTGTCCCCGTAATGCGCCCAAGCCAACGCGGCCGCCCGGAGGGCGGCCGCGGTGGCCTGACAGCTCGCCTACATATGTCCGCGCCTGTTAATATGCGATAGTTCTTTAATACAGAGAAACTCGAACCCGGACCGCTCAGCGCGAGACGGCCGGCGTCGGCGCGGTTTGGATGTAGCCGCCGCCGCCCTTCTTGCAGCCCGCAATGGCGGCCGCCGCCAGTACGAGCGCCAACACCACCTTCACTTTTCGCATGGCTTCCTCAGAGGTTGTGCGTTCACCGAATAGAATCCCGCCGACGAGCACGGCGTTCCGCGCCCGAGGGCCTAGAACACGACCGCCGGAACCGTCGCGTCGATCGTCTTGAGCCCCCGCGAGCGCAACAGCGTGTTGAACCTGGCCAGATCGGTGTTGATCAGGCTCTGCAGCGCGGCGTGCGTATCGCGGACCTGCTTCGCCAACACCTGGCTGACCCTCTGCTGCTGTACGGCCGGCGCGAAGTCCGACACCGCGATGCCGCCCGCCAAGTAGTTGAGCTGGGCCCCGAGCTTGGCCGGATACCGCACCTCGTCTTGCCCGCGGCCGGTCATGCGCACGTCGATCAGGTTCCCTTCGGTCGCCACGAACTTTCGTCCCAGCGAGTCGCCTTGCGCGCGTACGTCCGCCATCGCGGAATTGGCGCCGATCTGCGCCGCCAGCGAATCGAGCTGCGCACGGACGCTTTCGATCGACAACAGCATGTCGGCGCTGCTCGTCATGTCCGCCTGAACCTTTTTCAACAGGTCAGTCGACGCGGCCATGTCGAGCGGGGTGACCGTCTCGTTCGGGTCCTTGAGCACCTCGAGCGGCTGAGTCATCGTTTTTCCGGCGGCGGTGAGTCTGACGGTATAACGTCCCGGCGGCATCAAGACGGACAACGTGCCGAAGCCCGGCGCCGGGCGCGTGCCGTCGGCGTCCATCGTGAACTCGGGATCGTAGAGCGGCTTGGTCCGCATGCGCGCCGTCTTGGACGGCTCATTGCTCAGATCCCAGTTCACCCGGTTGAACCCCGCGCGCGTCGTGCCCTGAATCGTGCGCACCGTCTTCCCGGCCGCGTCGACGATCGCCACGCTCGCCGTGCCCCCTCCGCTGCCGAGCCAATAGTTGATGTCCGCGCCGTAGATCGGGTTCGTGCCCGCGGTGGGATCGTCGTTCGGCGAAACATTGGCCTCGATGTCGCGGAAGCGATACGCCGCCCGCGGCGCGAACAACGTCGCGGCGGACGCCGTCACTTCCGGCGTCAGCTTTTGCAGCGGCGACAGGTCGTCGAGAATGAAGAAGCCGCGCCCATATGTCGCGACGACCAGATCGTTGAAGTGCTCCTGGACGGCGAGACCGTAGACCGGCGCGTGCGGCATGCCGAGCTGCATCGCCTGCCAATGATCGCCGTCGTCGAACGACACGAACAAGCCGCCTTCCGTACCGAGGTACAGCAATCCTCGGCGCACCGGATCTTCACGAATGATGTGCGCGTAGCTCACCACGCTCTTCGGAACTCCGGTGACGATGAGCTTCCACGTCTTACCGAAATCCTTCGTGCGATAGACCCACGGGTCGCGGTTGTTCTCCTGGTGCCCGTCGACGATGATGTAGGCCGAGCCTGCGTCGTACTTCGACGGTTCGATGTGACGCACCGATCCCCACGGCAGAATGCCGGGGACGTTCGCCGTCACGTTCGTCCACGTCTTGCCCGCATCGCGCGTCACCTGCACCAGACCGTCGTTGGTTCTCGCCCAGATCACTCCCGCTTGCGCGCGCGACTCGGCGATCGCGTACACGACGTCGCCGTATTCGACGCCGATGTTGTCCGGCGTGAGTCCGCCGGACATCTGCTGCTTCGATTTGTCGTTTCGCGTGAGGTCGGGGCTGATCACGCGCCAGCTCCGGCCGCCGTCCTTGGACATGTGAACGAACTGGCTGCCCGTGTAGATCGTGTTGTGGTCGTGCGGCGAGATCGCGAACGGGGCGTCCCACACGAAACGGTACTCGACCTCCGCCGCCGAGTGTCCGCCCGTGCTCAGCGGCCACACCTCCACGTTCTGACCGGTGCGAGTGCGCTCGTCGAATCGCACGACGATGCCGCCGCGGCTGCCCGATCCCGACGCCGTCGACCAGATGACGTTCGGATCGACGGGGTCGGGCGTCGCCCACCCGCTTTCGCCTCCCTGCACCGCGTGCCACTCGCTGCGCGAAATAGTTCCGCCCGCGCGGCTGTTGCTGGGTCCACGATACGACGGACCGTCCTGCTTGTTGCCGTACACGTAGTACGG
>Ga0157372_10008781_pt1 | contig 10733 bp, 13 predicted proteins | sample C55metaG_FD_115307 | JGI IMG/M metagenome (GOLD analysis project Ga0157372, IMG submission 115307) | Corn rhizosphere microbial communities from Kellogg Biological Station, Michigan, USA - C5-5 metaG | ecosystem: Host-associated > Plants > Roots > Rhizosphere > Soil | place: USA: Michigan...
AACGGACATTCAGCCAAGCCGGAAGCCCCAGCCGAAACTCCGCAGGAGACCGTGCAGGTCTAGTTTGTGAACCTTCGCAAATATCTGGTACTGGGCGGGGTGACCATCTTTGCTCCGGTGGGCGACTCTCTGCTCTCCTTTGGGATGAAGCAGGTCGGCAATATTTCCTTGCACAACATCCACTCCCTTTTCTTCGCGATGACCAACCTATGGGTGGCGCTTGGCATTGTGATGCTGCTCGGCTTCTTTGCTGCCTACATGACAGCCCTATCCTGGGCTGACCTCACTTATGTCTTGCCGGCAAGTTCGTTGGGATATGTCCTGCTGGCATTCATCGCAAAGTTTCTATTACATGAACAGGTCAGTCTCACACGCTGGCTGGGAATTGCGCTGGTGTCGGCTGGCGTCGGCTTTGTGACCACAGGGCCCGAACTGACCCGGCGTCCACCCCGGCGGCAGCTCCCGGGCGATCATCCCGCCGCGGAGCATTCATGATCAGGCACGCCATCAGCAACCTGAACGCCTGGCTGGCTATTCTCGCGGTCGTTCTATCATCTTCTGCCGGCGACGTGCTGCTTGCCCGCGCCATGAAGCAGATAGGCGACCTCGGCCAATTACGGGCGCGTCGCGGGTTATTTTTTGTTGCGCTGCTGATCTTGAGAAACCGCTATTTCCTGCTCGGTGTAGGCTGCATGGCAGTCTCATTCTACAGCCTGCTGTTTGGGCTTTCGTGGAATGATGTCAGCCTGATCGGGCCGGCGGCTGCCTCTCTAACTTTTGTGGCGAATGCCCTTGCCGCGAAAATGTTCCTGCATGAGCGCGTGGATGGTCGACGCTGGGCCGCTGCGCTATTCGTGGCTGCGGGCGTGGTGCTGATGGCGTTGTAATCTCTACTGGCTGTCGCGGGTGACGGGGTTCCATTGCGGATCGCCGCTGTTATACCAGTTCCGCCAGGCTGCGGCGTCGTGCGGCAAGTTCTGTCCCGTGATGTCTCGAAGCGCCTGGAACACCCAGGTTCGGGTGGTGGGATCCAGCGAAGTCTCTTCGGCGAAATCCAGCAGCGTCGGCACCGCCGTCCGGCGTTGTTTTTCGCTCAACATCCCCGACTGCGCCAGGCCGCAGGCAGCGCGCTCACGAATATTTGGCGAAGGATCGTCGTGAAATACATCCAGTAAGGGTGCAACAGTCTCGTCTGTTCCGAGATAAGACATCCCCTCTACCGCCCAATAGCGTACATTCTCATTCGAATCGTGAATGGAGTTAGAAACAATCTCAAATGCCCGCTGTGACTCAACGCCTCGATTGCCTAGCAGTGAAATGTCCCAGAGCGCGTTCACGCGGTGGCCCTGATCGCCGGATCTGGCGTCGTTTTCAAGCTGATCGATTGTCGCCGCGCTCTTGAGTAGGTTGCGTGAAGCCAAATCGATTTCAACCGCTGCTGCCCGCACCCGCAGATCGTCGGAGTTTAATGCCGTCATAAACAGCGAATTCAGTTGCTGATCAAGCTGAATCTTGCCACGCCAGCTATCCACACGTTTCGCGATTTCGTCGTTAGCTCCGCGGTAGTGATTGATCGAGCGCTCGAGCAGCAGGTCGGCCTGAGCTTGCGGCGACATCTGATCGAGGACCCCGGTCTCATGCTCGGAAAGGACATTCGCCGAGGCTGGCTCGGGCTTACCGTGGAGACCGATGAATCTTGAGATCACCTGCCACACCGATTGCGCGCTGCCGGTCTTTACAGCGAGCGCGATCATCAACAACAATCCCGCAATCGCGACCAGCCTACGGGGCGGGCCGCTCGGCGACTCACCTGGCCGATAGATCGGGCCTAGGTCAGGCTGATTTGCAGACGGCTTGAACAACGGATTGAATCCGGAACTCACGCCGCAAGTATAGGGGGGACCGGTTGAGTATGGGAAGATTACCGGGATGCTGGTTTTCGGTAATCTGCTGGATAGTTACTGATGTACAAGCTGTTTAACCGTGTCCCAGACGAACGGGACGGACAGAACGACCATTACCGCTGTCAGCCCCCAGGCGACTATATTGTAGGTCCTTGAATTAACGTACTCGCCCATCAGGTCCTTTTTATTCACCAGCAGCAGCATGAAGATCAGCACCGGCGCGATGGCCACTCCGTTCAGGGCCTGGGAATAAAGCTGAATCTTAATCAGTGGCAGGCGCGGCAGCAGTATCAACCCTCCTCCAGCCGCAATCAGGATGGTATACAGCCAGTAGAAAACGGGCGCCTCTGAAAATTTCTTGCCCACCCCCGATTCAAACCCCAGGCCTTCGCAGACCGTGTAAGCAGTCGAAAGCGGGAGAATTGACGCGGCAAACAGGGAAGCATTGAAAAGTCCGACTGCGAACAGGATATAGGCGTAATCACCGGCTAGCGGCCGCAATGCTTCTGCCGCATCTTTCGCATCGTTGATGTTATGAAAGCCGTGCACAAATAAAGTTGCTGCGCAGGCCACAACGATGAACCACGCGACCACATCGGTGAAGACGCAGCCGGCAACTACATCGAGGCGGGACGCTTTGTATTGCCGCCGCGTGACGCCCTTTTCCACCACTGAAGACTGCAGGTAGAACTGCATCCAGGGTGCGATGGTCGTACCGATCACAGTGATAGTCATGAACAGATAATCGTGCCGGAAAAGCTCTTTGCCAGGCAACTTTACCGTGCCCACAGCGGCTTTGATCCAATCCGGCTTGGCCAGAATTCCGGCGGCAATGTAGGTGATGTAAATGAAGGATGCGACCAGGAATATCTTCTCGACGCCTTTATATTGGCCTTTGACAATAATCAGCCAGACTATGACCGCACAAACGGGAACGGTGTAGTACTTGGAAAGCCCGAACAACTCAAGGCTGCCCGCGATGCCTGCGAATTCACCCAGAATATTGCCAAAGTTGATGAACAGGATTGCGGCCATCATGAAGAACGTGATGCGAAAGCCGAACTCTTCGCGGATCAGATCGCTCAGGCCCTTGCCGGTCACCGCACCCATGCGCGCGGATATCTCTTGCACCACGATTAATGCCAGCGTAACCGGAATCATCGTCCATAGAAGCTGATACCCGAACTGCGCGCCTGCCTGCGAGTACGTGACAATACCATTAGCGTCGTTGTCAACGTTTGCCGTGATAAAGCCCGGCCCTACCACGGCAAAGAACAGCAGTATCCGGGTTCGCCAGCGTTTAAAGAATCTCATGGGCCAAACAATTGTTTTGGATTTGAAAGCGCGTCAGTGCGGCTTTTCAGAATAAACGGAGAGCAGCGAATTTGGATAGATCAAAGTTTTCGGTGGTAAGCCGCTACAGCTTCGCCCGCAGCAAACTGATCACATCATCCGAAGTGATCACGCCTGTCAGTCTGTTGTCATCATCAACTACCGGGAGGGTAATCAAATTGTACTTGTCGAACAGTTCTGCGACTTCTTTCTCGCGGGCACCGGCATGCGTGGAAATCAGTGGCGCTTGTGTCAGGGAAAATAGCTTATCATCGGCCTTTGCCAGTACGATTTTCGCCAGCGGCACGGCGCCTACCAGGCGGCCATCCTTGTCCACCAGGTACATAGTGCTGACCGTCTCTACGCCGCCTTCGAAACACCGCAGCGCCTCGATTCCGTCATTTACTGTGGCCTGTTCGTCGAGCGCCAGGTACTCGGTATTCATGCGCCCAGCGGCGGTGGTCTCGCCGAATTCGAGCAATTCGGCAACCTCATCACGCTCTTCTTTATCCATCCCCCGCAAGATTTCAGTTGTTGTTTCTTCGGGCAGGTCGGCGAGAACATCGGCGGCAGCATCGGGGTTCATCTCGCCGACGATGTCGGCAGCGCGGTCGGAATCCAGCGATTCCAGAATCGATCTCTTCACCCTGGGCTGAACTTCTTCGAGTGCGCCGGCCGCCACTTCTTCGTCCAAAGTCTCAAAAACCGCTTCGCGTTCTTGCGGAGCCAGTTCTTCAATAATGTCGGCAATGTCTGCAGGGTGCAGCTTCGCCAGGCGCTCGTGCGAAATTTTTAACTTCACTCGCCGCGCAGGGTCGATTTCGATCAGGTCAACGAATTCCCACGGAATGAGGCGCGGAGGGATTCTTTGCAGCAGGATCTTCAGCGCGGCCATGGGAACCACCCCTATCAGGAGCCGACGCACCGCGCCGCGTGGTCCGACGTCAACCGACCCGATCTTTAAGTGAACGCGTCGGTCGGTAGTTTCAGGGTGGAGATCGACATCGTTCACGCGCACCACTTTTCGCCCATGAACGTCAATGATCTGCTGATCAAGGAGGTCGCGCTCAAGCAGAAACAGTCCGTCAGATTGAGCCTCAAGCCACTCGGACGCCGGAGAGGATGCCCGCACTCCGCCGTTGAGCGAAGCTACCGCCACAAGCGGCAGCACCCGGTCGCCCTGCTTAGTCCGCACGATAAAATTGGAAACCCGCGCCAGGTCTTCGGCCGGAGTGAGCGCTACTTCGCGCACCCGTCCACAGGGCGCGCCGGACGGTCCAATCACCGGCGTACCCAGCAGTTCAGTAAGCGCGAGCATGCTCATATTCTGAGCATGTGCCGAGAAGGGGGAAGGTGTCAACAAAAAGGGAGAACTTTTTGTCATGCCCCTGGAATCTGGAGATAAGTAGGCTCATCATCGTAAATCCAATACAATTGTCTTTCCGAGACAAAGCCCATGACAGCCTCTCGCGCAACCCGGACCCAAACTGCCTCGGCTGAAGTGCCGCCGGTACCTCTGACCGTTGAGGGCTACAGCGTTCTTCATCAGATGATGCGGTTTAAGTGGTCGGCGTGGCGGCAGCTGCGTCCCGCCTTTAAAACTGAGATGGTCCATGAAGCGGCAGGGCTTCTCAGCAAAATGGAGCAGAACGGAACGGGGCAGTCCGCGCTGTATTCGATTCTGGGACACAAGGGCGACCTGATGTTCATTCATTTCCGCCGGAGCTTTGAGGAACTGAATAAGGCTGAATTGCAGCTCGCCAATCTGCGCCTAAGCGAGTATCTGGAACCGGCGACCTCTTATTTGTCGATCATCGAACTCGGGCTTTACGAATCCACCGTAAAAACCTATGCCGAACTGACGGAGCAGGGAATTGAGCCGCATTCCGAGGAATGGAAGCGCGCTATCGCGGAAACTCTCGAGCGCCAGCGCGAAGCCATGCGGCCGCGCCTCTTTCCCGATATACCGCCGAACAAATATGTTTGCTTCTATCCCATGGACCGGCGCCGGGGTGAAGACAAGAATTGGTACACCTTGTCCATTGCGGAACGAGCCCGCCAGATGTACGAGCACGGGCTGGTCGGCCGACGTTATGCCGGCGAGGTGAAGCAGATCATCACCGGGTCCATTGGCTTTGACGATTGGGAGTGGGGCGTTGATCTCTTTGCCGATGATCCCGTGGTCTTCAAAAAACTAATCTACGAAATGCGCTTCGACGAAGTCAGCGCGGTCTATGCGCTGTTCGGGACATTCTACGTCGCCGTGCGCTGCTCGTGGTGCAACCTGGGCAAGCTGCTGAGCGGCAAGGCGCCGAGCTAACTCGAACATGAGCGATTTTTGCGGCGTGATTCTCGCGGCTGGTGAATCGTCCCGCATGGGCCGGGACAAGGCGCTGCTGCCGTGGCCCAGGGGAACTTCCGGGAGCGGCACGTTTCTTTCCGCAATGATTCGTGCCTTTTCGACGTATTGCGATCTGGTCATTGTAGTCGTCGGAGAAAATGAGCCAATGTTGGCTCCGATCATTTACGCTGAGGGCGCATTTCTCGTCTCCAATCCTGCCCCTGACCGTGGGCAGTTCAGTTCGCTGCAAACCGGCCTGCACGATGTTCTAAATCGGGGACGAGACAGTGCGATGATCACACTGGTCGATCGTCCTCCACCCGGCGCAGATACTCTGCGTACGCTGATCGATACCTATTCGACTCGAGATCACAACACATGGGCCGTGATTCCTGAACACGCAGGCAAACACGGCCATCCCATGTTGATTGGACGCGAATTGATCGAAGCTTTTCTTCAGCACCCGGCAAGCTCGAACGCCCAAGAAATTCTGCACGCCCATGCGGACCGCATCGACTACGTCGAAGTCGATGACCCCCGGGTCACGGCGAATGTTGACACCCCCGACGATTACGCATCGTTACAATCAGAATCGTGATTCGCGGTCACACAATCTTTCATGACTCCAATCCCCAAGTCTTCGGCCTTCATCGAATCGATTCTTCGCCTTCGTCCCACCCTCGCAGTCTTCGATTGTGACGGCACGCTCTGGTCCGGAGACGCCGGCGAACGCTTCTTCGATTGGGAACTCAAGCGCGGTGTCGTCTCTGACGAGGTTGTCCGCTGGGCGCGCAGTCGCTACACGGAGTACAAAGCCGGCAACGTAAGCGAAGACGACATGTGCGGCGACATGGTCACTTTGCACAAAGGTTTGGGGGAGGAAGAAGTTTTGCGCCTGTCGGGGGAATTCTTCGAGGAGCATTTCGCCCGCCGGATCTTCCCCGAGATGCGCCAACTCATCGGCGAACTGCAGAGTTTAGGTTGTGATGTGTGGGCGGTTTCATCTACCAATCAATGGACGATTCAGGCGGCGATGCGGCACTTCGGCATTCCGCCAGAAAAAATTCTGGCTGCTCTGTCGGCGGTTGAAAACGGAGTCATTACTGACCGACTGGTGCGGGTTCCATCCGGAGCCGGAAAGCCTAAAGTGATACTTGAAGTCATCGGTCGTCCCCCCGACGTGGCCTTCGGCAATTCCCGCTGGGACGCCGAGATGCTTCGTATTTCGCGCTACCCGGTTGCGGTCAATCCCAATCCCGACCTCGAACAGCTTGCGCGCGAATGCGAGTGGACGATCTATTGGCCGTTGGAGCAAGCCGAAAGTTGATCGTTACGGCGCATTCTTTGTTTGGATTGAATGGCGCTCGGATGCGCGAAATTCATCTCCGATTATTGTGTTAGACTCTTTCGCCGTAGGAGGACTTATGGCAAAAACAGTAAGTTGCAGAGATGTTGGAGCCGATTGCGATTTCGTGGCTCGCGGAAACAGCGAAGAAGAGATCATGCAAAAACTCTCTGAGCATGCCCGAACCGACCACAAGATGACCAGCATTCCACCCGAGCTCGCGGACAAGGTCCGGAGCGCCATCCACGACGAAGCAGCGTAATTTAGCGAAACCAGGTGCGGGGGTTTTCAGAAAAATTTCTGGCATCGCCGCGCCTGATCCATTTCTGCTGCGCGAGACTATTTTTCACCTCGGCCCAGTTTCACTTCCACCAAGGCACTTACGCGATCGAGAACCGCATCTTCCGAAAGCGCAGTAGAGTCGAGGACAACCGCATCCGAAGCCGGCTCAAGCGGCGAGTTCGCCCGCGTCCGGTCCCGCCGGTCGCGTTCGCGCAACTCTGCGGCCATAGAGTCGGCGGAGGCGCCTCGAGAATGCTGCTGCTGAATGCGGCGCTGCTCGCGGATGACCGGGTCAGCATCGAGAAAAATTTTAATGTCGGCATCGGGAAAAACCACGGTGCCGATGTCTCGCCCTTCCATCACCACTCCGCCATTGACGCCAAGTTCGCGCTGACGCGCCACCATCCATTCGCGCACCCTCGGATGTACGGAGACGCGCGAAGCTGCTTCCGACACGTCGGTCTCACGCACGCGCTGGGTGACGTCGCGTCCATCGAGCAGTACGCGATTTCCGCCGATGGTCGGCTCAAGCTTGACGCGCGAGTTGTGGGCCAATTCGGTGAGGGCCGGTTCGTCGTCAAACGAGATATCGTTTTCGATCGCCTTGAGCGCGAGGGCTCGGTACATGGCGCCGCTCTCGAGGTTTACGTATCCAAGTTTGCGCGCCAGTCGCGATGCAACCGTACTTTTTCCTGCGCCGGCCGGTCCGTCAATGGCAATGATCAATTTGCGAGAAGAATCGCCCATGGGCAAAGATAGGATTGTACACGGGCATGGGAGGAAGAATGGCGCTGACCAGACCGCTCTTAAAGCTAATAATCATTCTGTCGCTGTGTGTAACCGCTTTCGCGCAGCAAAACAAATTAGATGACGCGCGCCGAGCGCAACTCGAGTCTGCAGTCACTAAATTTATGGCGGAAAGCAGCGCCCCCGGTGTTTCCGTTGCCGTGGTTGAAGGCGGCGAATACGTATGGTCAGAGGGCTTCGGAATGGCTGACCTTGAAAACTTCGTCCCGGCTACTCCGCAGACCCTGTACCGTCTGGCTTCGATTTCAAAACCGCTGACCGCAACCGGGGCCATGGAACTTTGGGAGCGCGGCAAGCTCGACCTGGATGCGCCGGTGCAGAAATACTGTCCGGCGTTTCCGCAGAAACCATCACCAATCACGACCCGCGAAGTTCTCGGCCATCTGGGCGGAATCCGGCACTACAAGTCGGAATCGCAGGACGATCCTGAAATTGGAAACACCAAACACTTCGATGATCCCATTGCCGCCGGGCTCGATTTTTTTAAAAGCGATCCGCTGGTCGCGACACCGGGAACCAAATTCAGCTATTCGACCCAGGGCTTCACGCTTGTCGGTTGTGTGATGGAGGGAGCGTCATCGCAGAAATATGTGGACTACATGCGCGAGAACGTCTTCGTTCCATCGGGGATGAATGACACCAGAGTCGATGACCGCTTTGCCATTATTCCGCGGCGCACTCGCTTTTATCATAAAGACGATTCCGGGCACGTGGTTAACGCGGATTTCCTCGACTCGAGTTACAAAATTCCTGGTGGTGGCTGGCTCTCCTCGGCCGACGACATGGCGCGATTTGAAGTTGCAATGCTCCACGACAGATTGGTCAAGCCGGCCACTCGTGATCTCATGTGGACGGCGCAAACATTGGCGAACGGCTCGAAATCCGTGTACGCGCTGGGCTGGGGCACCGGAAATAAATTGGGCGCCTTCAATGTCGGCCACTCCGGCGGACAGCAGGGCACCAGCACCTATTTCATGATCGTTCCGGAACGCAAAGATGGGATCGTCGTCCTCGCCAACATGGACGACGTGGACTCTTCTGCGCTAGGACTTGAGCTAATGAAGATCGTGCTCGCGAAGCAATAGCGCGAGCTGGCGACGGTTTAGCGGGCAGTTAAGGTCTGCAAAACGCGGCAAAACCCTTGTCTCTGGATGATTGATTCCACGCCACTTCCGATTTTTACGCTTCCTCCAGTCGCCGCCATCATCTTCTTAGGTGTAGTCAAAGGAGAGGCAAATGAAAAGGAGCATTAAGCTGGCGGCGACCATTTTGGTCCTGATGCTGGCAGTTGCTTTCCTGGGCCATTTCCTGGACTGGATGAACCTGCCGAGCGATAGGTGGTTTTGGAGCGGCGCTGTTGCGGCGCTCCTGCTGCTGGTCGCAGTCCCGTCGGCGCTCGCCGCCATCTGGCGATTTGAGCGCTCGAAATAAATCAACTCTGCTTTAGAATGTGCTACCCGTGCACCGTGGTCCGCGGGTTGGGGAGGAGTGTATGACAACAACAATTTTCAATCGCGACGATCGCGACACGCGATCTTCAAAGGGGATGAGCGGCATTCCATTCCGTTATCTGGGATTGGCGCTGCTGGTGGTGATTGCGATCATTATTTTTCTGAGCGTTATTCGGGTCACACGCATCGGCGCAGGTTATGAAGGAATTGAAATCAATCTTGCCGGAAGCCAGCGCGGCGCCAGCGAAATTCCAATCCGCACCGGCTGGGTATTCTATTCGCCGCTGCGGACGCAGATCATCGAGTACCCAACCTTCGTGCAGACGGTGAAGTGGACCGCCGACACCAACGAAGGCCATCCGGTAAACGAGGAACTGATCTTCAACAGCAAGGAAGGACAGGAAGTGCGGGCGGATGTATCGCTTTCATATGCGATCGACGCCACGAAGATCCCGGACTTCTACGTGAAGTATCGCAGCGACGATCTGGAACGCTTTACGCACGGAATCTTGAAGGACATAGTGCGTAACTCGCTCAACGAAATGGCTTCGACATATACGCTTGAAGATATTTATGGAGAGAATAAGGCACGCTTCTTGACTGAAACCCGTCAGCGTGTCCAGACGCAGTTGGCGCCCGTCGGAGTACAGATCCAGCAGTTTGGTTTCATCGGCAAGCCGCGCTTCACGGCTGCGATCGAGCAGGCGATTACACAGAAAACGCAGGCCATCACCGACGCCGAGCGCGCGCGAAATCAGTTGGCAGTGACGCAGGCCGAGGTGGCAAAGACAGTGGCCGAAGCGGAAGGCGAAGCCAGGAGTGCAATCGAGCGCGCCCGGGGAGAAGCCGAATCCAACCGGCTGCGTCAGGCCTCGGTCACGCCGCAGTTGCTGGAATGGAAGCGGCTGGAGAATCAACGCGCGTTTATCGACCGCTGGAACGGCGAGCTGCCGAGGACAGTTCTTGGCGATAAGAACGGACTGATGCTGCCGCTGCCCACGGACGCGCGGTAGGGAACTGAGAATACGAGGGCGGAGATTGGCCGCCCTCTCTACTTCGTCCCTGATCGCCGCACCGGTGCCTGCGTGATTTGTATCAACGACCGGTTGCCCACGGGCACAAAACTCAGTTCGCGGGCGTCCAGAAGCGCATTCATAGCTTCGCGCACTTTTGATCGGGGAACGAAATTTCCAAAGAATGATTCCAGTTCGGTCGAATCTGCGGCCACAACGCAATCCAAATATTTCGACAGCAGCGCCGAAAGCGCCGTA
>Ga0157372_10008784_pt1 | contig 10731 bp, 9 predicted proteins | sample C55metaG_FD_115307 | JGI IMG/M metagenome (GOLD analysis project Ga0157372, IMG submission 115307) | Corn rhizosphere microbial communities from Kellogg Biological Station, Michigan, USA - C5-5 metaG | ecosystem: Host-associated > Plants > Roots > Rhizosphere > Soil | place: USA: Michigan...
AACAGCGTGCAGTGGCACGATGCCGTGAATGCATGGCTCGCCAAATGGACGGCCAAGGATACGGGTCGAACCGCGGCCCGATGATGTGCCGTTAGGCCGTCATCCGGCACGCACCGACAACGCGTGCCGGAACACGTTCTTTGGATCCCACCGCGCCTTGATGCGCCGGAGGCGCGGGTAGTTGTCTCCATAGTACAGCGTCGGCCACGCGACGCCCGACGTGTTGAGCACCGGGTCCGCGACATCGGTGTCGGGATGGTTGATGAGCGCGCCGTCGTACGCGTCGCCCGGCACCGGCACGCCGCCCGTGTCGGCGAACAGATCGCGGTAGAACGCCCGCACCCACGAGAGATTTGCGACCGCATCTCGCGGGTCCACCCAGCCGACGCTGCACGCAATGTCCAGCATCGCGTGCCGGTGGGCCGATGCGGTCGCATCCGGCGCCACCGTGTTCACCTGGCCGCCGTACGTGGCCAGGCCCAGCATGCCGCCCATCACGTCGACGTCGTCGCGCACGAGGTGCGCGTACGCGGCATCGGTCTGCCGGTCCGTTAGGCGGTGGCGCAGCAGCGCATCCTTCACCTTCGAGCTCACCCCGCCGGGCGGCATCGTGAACAGGTCGGGGAACGGCCGCAGCGCGAACTCGAGCCACGACATGCGCGCGTCGTCCCGCTTGGCGGGCGAGCCTAACGCGCCGCACACCGACCCGACGTGCCCGTCCACCAGCCCCTCGACTTCTCCGGCGGGCGCCGTGCTCACACCGCGCACGACGATCGTCCCGAACTGCTTGCGGTGAAGCTCGAGCAGCGTCCACAGCGACGCCCCCGGCGATCTCGCGGCGCTGTTGCGCTCGCACCAGACGCCGTGGTCGTGCACCAGGCGCCGGAACGCCGCCTCGTTCACCGACGACCAGCTCCACTCCGCGCGAAACGTCGTCACCGATTCCGGTGCGCGCGGCAGCATCGCCGACGGATCATCGCCCTCGGCGTTAGGCGCACGAAACCAGTAGCACGTGACCGCGCCGAGCGTCCCGCCGCCCGCGCCCGTGTTCGCCCACCAGAGGTCCCGATGCGGATCGTCCGGCTCGCGCGTCGCGATCACAGCCGTCGCGCGTCCACCCGCGTCGACCGTCACGACTTCGACGGCATACAAATAGTCGGCGGCCAAGCCGAGCTGCCGGCAGAGGAAGCCGAACGCGCCGCCGCATACGTGACCGCCCATGCCGACGTCGGGATACTCGCCGAGCGGAATCACCGTGCCCCAGGTTTCGGCGAGCGCACGGAAGGTTTCGCCCACGGTAGCGCCGGCCTCGACGCAGATAGCGCGGCGCTCGCGATCGTACGTAATGCGCTTCATGCGCGACACGTCGATGATCGCACGGACCTCGGCGTCGGTGACGAAATTCTCGAGGCAGTGTCCGCCGCTCGTGAGGGCGAACCGGCGCCCCTCGCGCACCGCCTCCTCGATGGCGGTCGCCACCTGCGCGGTCGATTCCGTTAGGCGAACGTAGTCGGGACGCGCGGTGAATCGCTTGTTGAATTGCTTGTCGACGACGGCGCGATATCGCGCATCATCTGGACCGATCTTCGCGGCGCCGGTGCGCGCGCCGCCGGCGGCGTGTGATGTCGTCATGTGCTCCAGTGTTACGGTGCGACATCATCCCCCGGCGACACGCGCACGGCGTACTCGATGAGCCGCTCCTATGTGGCGGATAGCGAATCGCCCAACGCGTCCAGGCGCTCCGTCCAGTACTGCTTGAGGCGCTCCGCCGTGTCACGGTCCGGCAACTTCGCGTGCGATACCGCAACCGAGCTCTTCGAGGCACCCTTGGCGTAGAATCCGACCGCAATGATGCTGCCATCGCTCCAGCCAATGCGCATCGATTTGGGTGCGGTCGCCGTTCGTATCCTCACGCGCTCGCCCAACCACTCGTTGCGCCGGCGCGCGTTGGACCATGCGTCGAACAACGTCGCGACAGGGACGGCGAATGTGCGCGACTTGGTCGCTTCGTAGGTGCCGTCTCGCCGTTGGCCTCGTGCGCGAAGCCCCTTGATGCGCTCGTAGCCCACGGTCACCATCTGCGACCACCAGTCCGGTACCTTGTACTTCGTGCTCACCAGCGTGACGATGTCACGGTGCGGCATCGCGGCGGCGCCGTGGTGGTCGAGCGCGCGCACCCAGCGGTCCCACGTGCAGCCCGTGTGCTCTTTCACTGCCGCGTCGCTCATACCGGCGAGCGACGCAAATTCGCCCGACGCCGCACCGGCAGAACGAGCAGCCGGTGCTCCGTTAGGCGAACGATGCCGGGGTTTCTTGACGATCTGCGCGCGGGCGGCAGTGTACGCTTCACCCGTCTTGCGCATGCGAGCGCGAACGAGGCGCTTGAGATCCTTGTTACTTGGCATGGTCACGACTCCTTTGGGTACACCACGACCCGCTCCCCAGCAGCGCACGTGGTGACGCAAAGGACGACCATACGAATCCGGGAGTGTGCCCCCCTTTGCCTCGCAGCGGACCCCGGCTGGGGCGGAGTCTCGAGAGGTTGGGCGTGGATCGCCGCCGAGGACACAATGCAGCGGACGGCCGGCGCGGTCAAGACCTCGCCGCTCAGAACAATCCGGGAACCGCACCCCACGTCGCATCGCGGTATTCGCGATACGAGGGTCCGAAGTGCGACGCGAGGTGGTCTTCTTCGAGCCGCACCTTGCGCCAATAGGCCGCGATGAGCAGCAGCAGGCCGACGAGCGCGTGCACTTCTCCCGAGACGAGCGCGGTGCACGCGTACATGCCTAACACTGCCGTGTAGATGGGGTGCCGGAGCGATCGATACGGACCGGCGCGCACCAGCTCCTGTCCCTCGGTGGCGGCGATCGCGCCGCTCCAGTTGCGACCCAGCATGCGGCGCGACCAGACTGCCAGCGCGAGAAACAGCAGCTGGATTGCCAGCGCCGCCGCAGAGAGCAGCATCGATGCGGGAACGAATCGCGCGCGCAGCCCCGGGACTCCCAGGAACACCATCAGCTGGCCGATCGAGACGAGCGTGACGTGCACCCCACGCGATGCGTTCGATTCGCGTTGCTCCACCGGCGCCGCGCTGTTCGCAGCGATCTCCCAGTAGAGGCTGAACACGACCCACAGGGCCAGCGAAATCCACAGCGGCGGCGTGTACCCGGAGAAGATCGAAGCCACCCACGCCGGGGGGTGGCTGCTTCCGTTAGGCGAGTGCATGACGAGGCGTGCGCCCACCGCGCCCAGGAGCGCGCCGATCAGCGCCGACCGCAGGAGCGTGCGCGTCCGGGATGTCATCGTCAGGTGCGCGGCGCCGAGCCCGCGAGGGTCCGCCGCGCCGCAGTCAGCCGTGCCCGGAGGCCCGGGACGGCGCTCGCGGTCGCCGGATTCGCGGAGAGTTTCCCGAGCGCTTCGTCCACGGCATCGAGACCGAGGTTGGCGCCAAAGCGCGCGGACGCCTGGCTCCAGGCACTCTGGAACTTGGGATCGGCGGCGAGCTCGGTCTCGCCTAACGATTGCGCCTTGCCGATGATGTCGGCCAGCGCTACCACGGCGCGCTGGGCGCCCTGCGGCGTCGAGAAGCTGCGCGGGTTGCCGACCATCTCGAGCTCCGGCATGCTGGCCACGAACCGGTGCAGCGCCGCCGCCTGCTGCGGATTTCTCGGGTTGTTCGAGTGCATGAGCGCCTGCGCCGCGCCCATGATCGCGAACGGCGCCGTCGCCGCGTGCGTCAACACCGGCGTCCCCGACACGACGCCCGTGAGCGGCAGCGCGCCCAACGCCAGTCCGCCTAACCCGTGAACGACGTGCAGGATCCGGCCTTCGATGCCGAACACGATGTGCGTCACGTCGCGGAGCGGTGCGAAGCCGAACAGCGCCGCACCGCCGAGGCTGGCCCACGCCGCGCTCGATGCGCGCGCGAGCTTGAAGTGCTGGTAGGCGCCCAGGCATCCGAGGGCGATGAGGAGCAGCGCGAGGTGCACGAGCACCCGCGTTGCGATCGATCGCACCGTCCTCCGGCGCTCGGTCGGACGCTCAACGGCTTCGGGGTTCAGCACGCGACGCTCCTGTGCACGGACCGCCACACCATGCGCGCGTTCGGTCACCCGGTCAAGTCCGCACCGCTCGTGACCACCCTTCCCTGACTCGATTCTTACCGGCTGCCGGTCACGACGGGCAGCTCCACGAAGCTCGCGTGGCCGGCCTCGTGGAACACCCGCTGCTCTGCCTTCTTGTAGTCGCCGGGCTTTGCCCAGAAGATGTTGGGCACGAAGGTCTGCGGGTTCCGATCGTACAGCGGGAACCAGCTCGACTGGATCTGCACCATGATCCGGTGGCCGGGCAGGAAGACGTGGTTGGCGGTCGGCAGCTCGAACTTGTACAGCAATGGTTCGTTAGGCGCGATCGCTTTCGGAGCCGAGAAGCTTTCGCGGTACCGCCCGCGGAAAATATCCATCGACACCGGCAGCTCGTATCCGCCCATGGCCGGATCGTCGCCCACTTCGTCGGGATAGACGTCGATCAGCTTGACCACCCAGTCGGCGTCGGTGCCGGTGGTGGACGCCACGAGGTTGGCCACGGGCTGGCCACTGATCTTGATCGGTTCCGTTAGGACGCCGGTCTCGTACGAGAGCACGTCGGTGCGGCCGCCGACCTCGCGCTGGTCGTCAACCAGCCACTGCACCCAGGTGAGCGGCGGCACGTACCCGACCGGCTGGATGGGCCGCGCACGGAACGGGACGGGCTTCGCGGGATCGGAGATGTACGAATCGAACGCGGCGTCGGGGGCCGTGGCCGTAGGCGCATCGAAACTCGCCGTTAGGCCAGCACCCAGGTAGAGCGGCGTTGGGCGGATGGCGCAGGCGGCGTCGCAGCCGGATGGCCACGCGCGGAGACGCTCCCACCGGTTGGTGCCCGTCTCGTATGCGTTGACGGCCGACACGTCCATCGGCGGCGCGCCGTCCTTGAGGTAGTGCGCGAGGAACGGCCCCAGGATGTTGCGCTGGAAGTAGTCCGAGCTGTTGGCCTGGAAATCGATGGCGCCCAACGAGCTGCCGTTCTCGATCTCCTGGCCGTGGTGCCACGGGCCGATGACGAGAAAGACTTTGTCGTTGGACGTGTCCTTCGGCTTGATCGCTTTGTACACGGCGATCGCGCCGTAGATGTCTTCCTGATCCCAGAGGCTGTGGACGAGCATCACCGGCACGCTGACCGGTTGGGCGGCGAGAATCTTGTCCATCGCCTGCTGCTGCCACCACGAGTCGTAGCTCGGGTGCGCGAGGATCTTGGTCCAGAACCCGACCTGGTCCAGGCCGTGCAGTTTGCCTAACGCGCCAGCGGACCCCGACTGCATGTACACGTCGTAATCGTCGAAGTGGTCGGTCCACCACTTGGCGCTGTTGTCGCGCGTCGCTTCCTGCTCGAGGATGTACGGCATGTTCTGCTCGCGGAACGCGCCATTGTGGAACCAGTCGTCGCCCATCCAGCCGTCGACCATTGGATTCATGGGCACGGAGACCTTGAGCGCGGGATGCGGATGCACGAGCCCCATCAACGGCTCGAACCCATCGTAGGAGATGCCGAGCTCGCCGACGTTTCCGTTCGTCTCGGGGATGTGCCTGATGAGCCAGTCGATGGTGTCATAGGTATCGGTCGACTCATCGACCTTCGTGGGATTGAGCGGACCGACGAGCGGGCGATTCATCACGTAGTCGCCCTCCGAGCCGTACTTGCCGCGGATGTCCTGGACCACGCGGATGTAGCCGCCGGGAATGATCACCTGGAGCGCGTTGTCGTAGCCGTTGAGCTCCGGGGCAAGGTGTGCGCTCTGCGCGTACGATGTGGTCGCGGTTGCGTCGTACGGCGTGCGCGTGAGCAGAATCGGCGCGCGGTGCGCGCCCTTCGGCACGAGAATCACGGTGTGGAGCTTCACGCCGTCGCGCATCGGGATCATCACATCGCGGCGCTCGTAATCGAACGTCGAAGTTGCCGGCGCGAACTTGGCCGGCGTCTCGCTGGGGAGCGTCGTGGCCTGCGCAACGGCGCGCCCAACCGGCAGCAGGGATACAGTCAACGCACCGGCAACCACGGCGCGAAACAGCGCGTTAGGCAAGTAGGACACTGACATGATGTGATCCCCGGAGATTGGACCGGCGAGCCGTCGAACGTTTCAGCGATCCGGCACGAGCACTTCGTTCCACTCTCGAATCGTCCATCGCGCGACCACGCCATTGGCCACGAACGGATCGTCACGAACGAACTGTTCGGCGGCTGCACGAGTCGAGAACACACCCATCGCGCCGCCGGACGGCTCATCGGTGAACGGGCCGATCAACAGCAGCCGGCCATCGGCGTGATAGGTATGCCAGAGCGCGCGGTGCGCGGCGAAATGCGCCGCGACTTTCGCGCGGTAGTCGGGTGTCCCTTCGTAGGTGAGGACGTACTTCACCGGCGGCTCCGATTGCTGCGGCGCCCGTCCTCGCGCGGCGGCGAGGCACGTGCGAGAGACGGGCGACGACTGTTGCACAAAGAGGCGCCGGGTGCGCCTCCGCCGCAAGACCGTAGCGGCGCGGCCCGCGTTGACGTGCTTCAACGTACGATGGGCGCGTTCGCCCTCAATACCTCGGCGATCGGCATGCCCTCGACGTTGGGCAGCGACACACCCAACATGCCGGCGAACGTGGGTGCGAGATCGAGCAATGATGGCTCGCGCTGCAGTCGTCCGGCGGACACGCCAGGTCCCACCGCGACGAACCAACCGCCCGGGCGGTGTTCGCCGCTCCGCCCGTATTCGTTCGCACCGACAATGGTGCCGATGCGCGGCGATCGCGCGATCACGCGCGTGCCGGCGCCTCCCGCCAACGCCGTGCTGCCCATCGCCGTGCGATCGCTCCACTCGACGAGCAGATCGGGCAAGGCGTCGAGCTGGTCGCCGCGGTACAGGTCGCGCGTGCGGACGAGGCGCGAGATGAGCGCCCCACCCGTGGTGTCGTCCACGATCGTAAGGAGATCCGATTCGAGTCCCTCGATGAAGCGCTCAACCGCTTCACCTGACCGCAGCCTGCCGTGGGGCTCGCGGCCGACAAGGTTGAGTCGGATGCCGCTCACGGCAAGCCCGTTTGACACCGGGAAGCACTGGCTTCGACCAGGCGCGACGCCGATGCGGCGCGCAGCCTGCGCCGCGTTAGGCATGATGCGGCGGGACCGGATGGCGGACAGCGGCCCGCGCACCGCGCGAGGAAGCACGTGCCACGCCGCCGCCGCCCAACTGTGCGCGCGGTCGCGCAGCGTGCGGCTCGCGCGCTCGGCCACGCCTAACGCAACCAACAGGTCGCGCAGAAGAAAATGCGCGCCGTAGCGGTGCGACATGCCGTGCGCGGTAAACACGACGCACGCGGCATCGCCCGCCGCGGCGACGATCTCGCCGATCGCGCGATCGATCGCCCGATACACCGAACGCATCGGATCCCCGGCCACCGCCGACACAGCCCGATCGTACGCGGGATGGCTGCGGTCGTGCAGATGCCAACATTGATGCCCAACGCAGTGCGACTCGCTGAACACTTGCATGAACAGGTCCCATCCGCCGCGCCGCAGGAGCTCCAGCGTCCACGCCGTTTTGCGCTCGACACCCGCCTCGAGCGCGATCACGAAATCGCGATACGCGCGCGCACTACGGGCGCCGCCATCGCACGATGCGCCGGCCGGATGCCGGCCCCACTTCGATTCGAGCCATGATCCCAGCTTGGCTGGCTGCGTCGAAAAGCCAAACAACCCATCGTGCGCGCCCCACTCGACGACGTGCACGCCGTTGAGTGGCTCGCGCTCGGGCGCCGCGATCGGCACATCGAGAACGGCTACCCTCTGACCCGCCCGATGCAGCACACGCCAGAACGGCTCGCGCTCCACGAATGCGCCGCGCACGCGGTCGGCGATGCGATACGTACCCGGTACCAGCTGCGACTGGTAATGGAATCCGTGCTGCGCCGGATTGGTCGCGGTGTAGAACGACGGCCACGTGGATCCCACGAAGAACCCATCCAGTCCGCGCGTGCGCCCCGTTAGGCCGCGGGCGGCGAGCGCCGCCAGGTTCGGCAGTGTGCCATCGGCAATCCACGTCTCGAGCAGCTCCGGGCTCGCCGCGTCGATGCCGAGCACCAGCAGCCGCGCGGGTGCGCCGGTCATCGCCCGCGGCGAATGGTCGCGCGCACGAGGTGTCGCAGGAACGGCGCGTAGCGCCATCCCGACGGCTGCAGGAGCGACCTGACGTGCCACTGCCAGGCTGCGCCTAACGCACCGACCTGCAGCTCGTGGTCGGCGGCAGCGTGGTAGGCGCCGGCGATGCGGGATCGCAGCGTCCGCCGCACGTCATTGGGCAACGGCAGCGCGATGATCCGGCGCAGCGCCGTCACCTGGCCGAGTACGTAGGCGCGCGAGCTCGACTCGGCGGATGGACTGCCGACGGTGTAGATGACGCTCGGCGTGTCGAGCCAGACGATCTGATGCTGCGACGCCAGGCGTAAACCGAGATACGTGCACTCGAGAAAATCGGGCATCGCCTCGAACACGTCGGCACCCACGCGGTCCGACCGACAGAGCCATGATCCCGGCAACAGCCAGTTGTGCGCCAGCATGGCGCGGACCGGATCGGCAGTTACGTCGTGGTGCGGCGACACCTGCAGCGTGTCACCGGTGCCGTTCCGGCGCCATCCGTTCGTCACCACCGCCGCGCAATCGGGTCGTTGGTCGAGTGCGTGCAGCCTGAGCGACATGGCGTTGAGCACGAGCAGATCGTCGTCGTCGAGCGCTGTGAACCATGGAGTCTCGACCATCGCGCGACCGGTTGCGAGCGCCGCCGGGAGGCTCGCGCGTTCGCGAACGACCAGCCTGATGCGCGGGTCCGCGCGCAGCGAACGCTCGACGGTTGGGTCCCGGCGCGGGCCGTTGAGCACGACGATCACTACCGGCCGCACGTCGCACTGACACAATGCGCTCTCGATCGCGGCCGCGAGCGACACCGCTCGTTCGCGAAGACCGCGCGTCGGGATGATAATTGTGACCGCCGGATCGGTCGGATTCACGATGGATGACCGCCTCGAGGAGACGACGTGCTGCTCGACGCAAGACGCTTGAACGGCGCAACGACGTTCGACACCGACGTGTGCATCGTGGGCGCTGGCCCGGCCGGTCTCGTGCTGGCGACCGAGCTGGCGAGCCATTGCGACGTGATCATCCTCGAGAGTGGCGGTGATCACGCCGAGCCGGAGGCGCAAGCGCTCAACGATGGCGACCTCATCGGGGACGAATATGCAGGCCTCGGCGCTACGCGCCATAGGCAGGTGGGGGGCACATCGCATCTCTGGAACACGCCGGTGGATGCCGTGGCGGGCGCCAAATACGCACCGCTCGACCCACTGGATTTCGACCGACCGGGCGGCTGCCCGTTCGGCAGCTGGCCGTTTGGCCTAACGGAACTGCGTGACGAGTATGCGCGCGCGCAGCGCATCTGCGGGCTCGGCCCGTTCGCGTACGAGGCGGTGTCGTGGTCGCAGAGCGGGTGCGAGCCGTGGACGGAGGCCGGTGCGCTCGTGTCACGAGTGTACCAACTCGGAACCAAACGGGCGTTGTTGGAGCCGCTGCGCCGCGATGTTGGCCGAGCCACGAATGTGCGTCTCTGCACGCACGCCACCGCCATGTCGCTGCACCGCGAACGCGCCGGCCGGCGGATCGGTCGCGTGTCGATCGCGACACCAGGCGGCGCGACGTGGAACGTCCGGGCCAAGCGCGTGGTGCTCGCGGCGGGCGCGGTGGAGAATGCGCGGCTCCTGCTCCTGACGGATGATGGCACCGGATGGGCCGGCAACGCCTCGGGCTGGCTGGGCCGCGGCTTCATGGAGCATCCGCGCGACAGCGCGATCGTCCTCCGACCCCGTACGGGCGACTTCTACGCGGCGTCGTCCTTTTACGATGTGCACCGCGCAGCCGACGGCACGTGGATACTCGGCCGCCTCGCGCTCGGCGACGCCGCGCTTCGCGCCGGTTACATGCCTAACGCGTCGGCGACGCTGCTCCCGCGTCCGCGGCCGGCGCTCGCGCGCGTGCGGACGCTATTGCCCGCGGCCGCCCGCCGATGGGTGCCCGACGGCGGACATGGGTGGGGCAGGCAGGCGCACGCCGCGCGGCTGTTCGACGGCTTCACCGTGCTCCTCAACCTCGAACAGCTGCCGCACCCGGAGAACCGCATTACGTTAGGCCACCGGCGCGATGCGTTAGGCGTACCGCTGCCAACGCTCGAGTGGCGGTGGCGCCCGGACGACCAGCGCGGGCTCGATCGCCTGCGCGCCGTCGTGGCGGCCGAGCTGCGCACCGTCGGCGCTGTGACCGTCGACGCGGCGCGGCACGCCGATCCCAACGCCCATCACCACGCCGGCACCACACGCATGCACGATGACCCTGCGCTCGGCGTGGTCGATCGTCACGCGCGCGTGCACGGCACGGACAACGTGTACGTGGCAGGTGCGTCGGTCTTTCCGACGGCGGGATTCGCGAATCCCGTACTCACCATCGTCGCGCTCACGCTGCGGTTGGCTCGGCACCTCATCGATCAGACCTGAGGCCGCATTACCAGCGCCCGTCGAACAAGCGGGTCTTAGGTGAATAGCTGCTGCAGGGAACGCGCCCAACGACCACTGCAACTTCCGCGGAACTTCTGCCGTGCACGCA
>Ga0157372_10008786_pt1 | contig 10729 bp, 11 predicted proteins | sample C55metaG_FD_115307 | JGI IMG/M metagenome (GOLD analysis project Ga0157372, IMG submission 115307) | Corn rhizosphere microbial communities from Kellogg Biological Station, Michigan, USA - C5-5 metaG | ecosystem: Host-associated > Plants > Roots > Rhizosphere > Soil | place: USA: Michigan...
CGTCTTGCTCAACGTGCAGCTTGGAGTGTAAACTGGAGTGCACAAAAAAATTCTAACCTCATTCAGACATATATAAAAGATTTAATTCAGCAGCTTGCAAGAAAAGATGTGCATGATGCAGTAATTCGTAACAGCGTTCGCATTCTGCAAAAAATAAAAATACCAGAAGAATTTCATGGAGAGTTGATGAATAATTGTTTTGCCTTTATCGAATCAAACACAACGCCTGTGGCTATTAAAGCATTTTCGCTAACAGTGCTGTCTAATCTTTCTGAAACTTATCCTGAAATAAAAAACGAATTAAAACTGGTTATAGAAGAAAGATGGAATAACGAAACCGCTGCATTTAAATCAAGAGCAAGACAAATTTTAAGAAAATTAAGTTCTTAAGAAAGTAATGATCTATAGTTATTTTTAAAGTGCTAAACATAAAATCCGGAAAAATTTAATGTAGCCGCAGCGTCAAAAATTTTTAAACACGAAGAAGCATAATAAGTAAAACAACAACAGCTTAATTTATCTACTATTGTTTTGTAAACACGTATGGATCGGTTTCTAAGAAATCGTTTACTTTAATAGTTACTGCCGTTACTTTATTCTCATCTGTGGTAAATCTTAATGGAAATATGCCAAACGATGGATTGTTGTATGTCATTAACCATTCACCGCTATCCATATATTGCAGTGTAGCTGTAAGGTCTTTATGATTACCGAACCTGATTAAAAGATCATTGCCCATACGTGTAATAAAAATATTTCCGAATAATTCATTGGTATAAGAACCAACATAGGAATTAATAAGAAACGGGGGTGCCTTGTGTTTTACACGTGCCTGCATATCTTTTATTTGGTTTAATGTTTCCTGCCTGCCATGAATGAAATTGGGTAATGCTAATTCGCTGTAATTGCGATAAGGCAGATTAAGATATGCATCTAAAATCTGGTAACGCAGCAATTCAAAAAATTCCTGGTTATCATTATTGGTAAGAATGGAAATGCCTAAATTTTCATCCGGCACAAAACAAGTATTGGTTACAAAACCGTCTGCGCCGCCTGTGTGTTCGTAGGTAAGATGACCGCCGTAATCGCTAATAAAAACACCTAATCCATAACCATAAATATTTATAGGTAAGAAGGGATTTTTGCGGCTGCGAATAATTGTGTTCATGTCTCTTGTTTTCTGTATTGCAGGCCAGGGAATAATTTGCTTTCCATTTGCCTTGCCGCTGTCGAGTTGCATCAACAGCCATTTTGAAATATCATTTACACAACTTACAATAGAGCCTGCGGGTGCAAGGTTATCAACATTATCATACGGCAATAATTTCAGCGAATCAAAAAATGAATTTGAATAAGGGCTTGCAGCACCGGGCATTTGTTCCATATTATTTCCAAGCGTGTGTGTGTTGGCCATGCCAAGCGGTTCAACTATACTGTCGTACACATATACTTCCCACGGCTTGCCGGTAACCTTTTCAATTACCTGCCCTGCAGTTAAAAAGCAACTATTGCAATAGCCCCATTGCTGGCGAAAGTTGCCGGTAGGCTTTAGCAAACGCATTTTATACATAATAGAATCGCGGGAAAGTGTAGAGTTCCAAAATGTAAAATCTCCCTGGAAGGTTTTTGTACCCAGGTGATGCGAAAGCATATCTTTTATAGTAACAAGTTGGGTGGTGCAGGTATCATAATCAGCATACCACGGAAAATATTTTGTAATCTTATCATCGAGTGAAAGCTGTTTATCATAATCAAGTTGTGCAAGCGATGTCGCTGTAAAAAGTTTGCTGTTGCTCGCAATCATAAAGAGTGTATTCTCATCAACCGGCTCTTTTGTTTCTAAATTGCGGACACCATAACCTTTCATTAAAACAACTTTTCCATCTTTTACAATTACGATGGCAAGACCGGGAATGCTCCAGTCTTTCATGCCTTTATTAATGTAATTATCAATACTATCTTTTACAAATGAAGGTTGAGCATGCAAACTGAAACGAAAAACGTAAAACGAAAAAATAAACAGTAATAATTTTTTCATGGCAAGTAATTGAAGCAGCAAAATAAGAAATAAATAAAAAAAGGAAGTATATCAAAAGTGAATTAATATTCACCAAAGATTTTCCTTAATTCATCTGCAATCTCTCCAAGCGTGCAAAAATTTTCAACGGCATCAATTACAGCAGGCATTATATTTTCTCCGGTAGCTGCTTTGTTGTTTAACACCTGCAAGCAATTTTTTACATTGATATTATTTCTTGATTCTTTTAAATGCTGCAATTTTTCAATTTGAATTTTTCTTGTTGTTTCATCAATCTTTAATACAGGTATTTCTTTTTTCTGTTCAGATGTGAATTTGTTTACACCTACAATTATCTTTTCATCGTTTTCAATTTTATGCTGGTATTCGTAAGCGCTGCGGGCAATTTCATTTTGAATAAAGCCCTGTTCAATAGCGGCAACACTTCCGCCCATTTCATCAATTTGTTTTATTAATTCCCACGCGGCTTCTTCTACTTGGTTTGTAAGTGATTCAATAAAATAACTTCCGCCTAAAGGATCAACTGTATCTGCAACACCACTTTCATACGCTACAATTTGTTGTGTGCGTAAAGCAATGCGGGCTGCTTCTTCGGTTGGTAAACTCAAGGCTTCATCATAACCGTTGGTATGCAGGCTTTGTGTGCCACCCAAAACAGCAGCGAGTGTTTGTACAGTAACTCTTGAAATATTATTTAACGGTTGTTGTGCTGTTAAAGTACTGCCGCCGGTTTGTGTATGAAAGCGCAGCATCATGGCTTTGGAATCTGTTGCGCCTAATTCTTTCATGATGGTTGCCCACATTCTTCTTGCTGCACGAAACTTGGCAACTTCTTCAAACAAATTATTATGTGCATTAAAAAAGAAGGAGAGGCGTTTGCCAAAAACATTTATATCAAGTCCTTTTTCCAATGCAGCTTTTACATAAGCTTTTCCATTGCTTAATGTAAATGCAATTTCCTGCACGGCAGTGCTTCCTGCTTCGCGAATATGATAACCAGAAATTGAAATAGTATTCCATTTTGGCAATTCATTACTGCACCATTCAAATATATCCGTAATGATGTGCATAGAAGGTTTCGGCGGATAGATGTATGTACCTCGTGCTGCATATTCCTTTAAAATATCGTTTTGAACAGTGCCTGTAATTTTTTTTAAATCGGCATTTTGTTTTTTTGCAAGCGCTACATAAAAACTTAATAAAATAAAAGCTGTAGCATTAATCGTCATTGATGTGCTTACCTTTTCAAGATGAATATCCTTAAACAAGATTTGAATATCTTCTATGCTGTTAATGGAAACGCCTACTTTTCCTACTTCACCTTCTGCCAGTGGATGATCACTGTCGTAACCTATTTGTGTGGGCAAATCAAAGGCAACACTTAAACCGTTTACACCCTGCGATAATAAATAGTGATAACGTTTATTGCTTTCTTCTGCAGTTGAAAATCCTGCGTACTGCCGCATCGTCCACAACTTGCCGCGATACATATCGAGTTGAATACCGCGTACAAATGGAAAGTCGCCAGCCTTCTCAAACTCTGAAGCAACTTTCGAAGTATCCTCTTGTGTGTAGATTGTTTTTATCTCAATGCCGCTGTCTGTAAAACACTTTTTTTCATTGTGCATAAAATAGGTTTGCAATCGCAGTATGCAAATTACTCCATTAATTTTTTTGCTTCATAGCTTAAAGCTTCGCTTACTACTTCGTGCAATGTTCCTTTTTTATCATTCATTAAAAATTCAAGCAGCAGTTTATTTAAATCTAAACCTGTTGCATTTGGCGGAAGTACATTAGCAAGTTGATTAATGATAAGCAGGTTTTGTTCTTTTAAATTCTTCACAGCATTCCATGCATCAGGCGATACATAAATTTGTTGCGTAACATTATAATCAAATTCTGAACGGATATTTTGCGTAAGTAACAATTGCATTTCGCGGGCAGTGGCATGCGGTTGATTAATTCTGCTGATTAAATGAGGTAAAGCAATCCGGTCAACCAAAATAAGCAACCTTTCATACGCCTGCAATTGCATAGTTAAACCCGGTGTTTTTGCAGTAGTATGATTTTCGCCGGGCACTTTCATTCGGGTTAAAATAATATACATTAAGCTGGCAGTAACAAGTACGGAAACTACAACAACAAATATAACAGAGCTGGTATCCAACATTTTTGTTTTATGCAAAATAAACAATCCCGAACAATACGCTCAGGATTGTTAGAAATAAAAAGCCACGTAAAACGTGGCTTGTATGTTAGGGATGATTTCTTCCGTTATTTCTGCCTTGTCCGCCGCCGCCAAAATTTCGTGGCTCTTTGAATGTTTGCCGTTGAAATTGTTGTCTCTGCGGCTGCTGAAACTGTTGCCTCTGTTGTTGAAACTGTTGTCTTTCCTGCTGCCTGAATTGTTGCCTGTTCGATTGATTATTTTCGTTTCTGTATTGAGGCGGTTTATTTTGTTGTTGCCTGCGCTGTTGTTGCTCTTGTTGTCTTTGCTGTTGCCGCTGCTGCTGTTGATTAAATCTTTCTTGCTGCCTCTGATTTCTTTGTTGCTGTTTTTGATTATTATTATTCTGTATTCTGTCTCTTGGATCCGGCGCAGGATGAAAATTATTCTGATTATTTTGCTGCTGCGTATTTTGATTCCTGTTTCGTCTGCGATTATTTTCCTGCTGGTTAAGCTGCTGCTGTTGCTGCTGAATATTATCTCTATTATTATTTTGATTTTCTCTTTGATTATTAAATCTGTTGCGATCCTGCCCCTGGTTATTATTCCTGTTTGGATTACTCCGGTTTATATTAACGTTGTTGTTATTATTATTCTGAATACGATTTTGCGCTTTATGTTTTACACCCGGGCGATACATTTGAACACTGTTTTTATTTACAACTGTTCTTCCCGGACGATTTGTGTTTTGAATGTGAACTTCATTAATTCGCCTGCCTGAATATCTTTCAACATCAGATCTGTTTGGACCAGCAACAAACCTGTGATTATTATATACAGTTGTATTATTAATTACAGTAGTGTTGCGTATGATAGTTACATTTCTTCTGTAAGGCGCATAATATCTATGTATGTAAGGACTGCCCATATATCTGCATGGAGCAAATATCCAGCGGTTGTAAGGAATGCCAATTCCTATGTTCACTCCAATACTCATACCCGGACCTAACGGTGTCCAGCCGTAATAACCACCACCGGTTCTCCATGATACCCATGCTGGTCCCCATTCATAACCAGGAACCCACATCCATCCATAGAATGGATCGTAAGCCCAACGTCCATAGTGAAAAGGAGCCCAACCCCAGGCATAATCTGACGCCCATGTCCATCCATAAGCTGTATAAACCCAGTGGCCACCTGTTGAATATGGAATAAATCCATTTATACCTGCAATCCATACACGTCCGTATTGCGGAGACATAATCCAATGTCCGTACGGATCTAATGCATCATTAAATACATTGATGTTAACTTCTGATGGTTCCTCATCATAGTCGTTCGGATTGTCATAATCCTCGTTACCCTGATCATCATAACTATAATCGTTATTATCCTGGTCGTCATAATTCTGATCATCCTGGTTATTTTGATTATAAGAATTATTATTATCATCATAATAACCATCATCCTGAGCAGCCGCATATCTTGGCGAGCTGCACGACGCCGCAATGATCAGGATTAACAGTGGATAGACAAGCCTTTTAAAATTCGTTTTCATATATTTTGTAATGAGTTTCTTTTTTACTTAAAGTTCAATTGCTGTTTATAAGAGTTCAATTGTTGTTCCAGAAAAAAGAGAGTGATTTTTTATGTTTTTATGACCGGATTTGATGCATTAAGTTTAATACTCCGATAATTTTGTCAGGAGTTGATTTATCACAAAACAATTTAACAAAATGCCTTCATTCGACATTGTAAGTAAAGTAGATTTACAAACGCTGGATAACGCTGTAAACACCGCAAAAAAAGAGATAACAAATCGTTTTGATTTTCGTGATTCGCATGTGCAAATTAATCTTGATAAAAAACAATATATTTTAACTCTTGAGGTGGAAAGTGATATGAAAATGAAGCAGGTTATTGATGTATTGATAAGCCGTGCTGTAAAACAAGGAATTGATGCCAATGCTTTTGATTTTTCAAAAGATGCATATCAAAGCGGTAAAGTGCTAAAGAAAGAAGTACCGGTAACAAATGGTTTAAAGCAGGAAGATGCTAAAAAAATTGTAAAGATTATTAAAGACAGCGGGCTTAAACTGCAGGTGCAGATTATGGATGATGTGGTAAGAGTTACCGGAAAAAAAATTGATGATTTGCAACAGGCGATTGCTGCCTGTAAACAGGCAGGTCTTTCTATCCCGCTGCAGTTTGTAAATATGAAATCCTGATTCAGTTTGTTCATAAACTGTAAACACTTAACTTTGCGCTCCTTTTCCCACAAGGCTCAACAAGTTCCCGAAGGTTCGGGACGCCAGCAGGGAGTAATCTTAATAAGATTATAATGCCTAAAGTAAAAACAAATTCCAGCGCCAAGAAGCGCTTTAAGGTAACAGCTACCGGTAAAATCACATACCAAAAAGCATTCAGACGACACATTCTTACAAAAAAATCTACCAAGCGTAAAAGAGCATTGCGCCATGCAGGTGTAATTGACTCAACCAACCGCGATTTTGTATTGCGCTTATTACGTTTAAAAGGTTAACCCCATTAATTCATCTTATAAAATATTTATATGCCACGTTCAGTAAATGCAGTTGCATCAAGGGCAAGAAGAAAAAGAATTCTTAAACAAGCCAAAGGCTTTTACGGTAAGCGTAAGAATGTTTATACCGTTGCAAAAAATATTGTTGAAAAAGGTATGACCTATAGTTATGTAGGTCGTAAAAATAAAAAGCGCGAATACAGGCAGCTTTGGATTGCACGTATTAATGCGGCGGTGAGAGAACAAGGTTTAACCTACAGCGAGTTTATTCATAAATTAAATGCTGCAGGTATTGAATTAAACCGCAAAATTCTTGCAGATCTTGCAATGAATGAACCTGAAAGTTTTAAAGCGCTGATTGATTCAGTAAAATAAAATTATCATCATAAGTTTAAACCTTTCCGCAAAGCGGGAGGGTTTTTTTATTTGCTGATTGTGTCAAACAATTATTTTTGTATGCATTATTAATGTTATGTATAGCCAACGATGAATAATTCCTACACCTCGCTTGTAAAGCAAACTTTTCATTTTCCCCAGGAAGGTTTTGATGTTAATGAAGATGGTTACCTGCAGTTTAACGGGCTCGATATAAAATCAATTATTGATAAATATGGTACGCCTTTAAAATTAAGTTATCTGCCTAAAATTGGAATGCAGATAAACAAGGCAAAGAAAATGTTTGCTGCTGCCATAAAGCGGCATAAGTATGAAGGCACTTACAACTATTGTTATTGCACCAAGAGTTCGCATTTTTCTTTTGTAGTAGAAGAAGCGCTGAAGTACAACATTAATCTTGAAACTTCGTATGCTTACGATATTGAAATCATCAACCAGCTTTATAAAAGAAAAAAAATAAATAAGGATATTTTTATTATCTGCAATGGTTTCAAACAAAAAAATTATACTTCGCGTATTGCAAGATTAATTAATACGGGTTTTACAAATGTTATTCCCGTGCTGGATAATAAAGAAGAATTGCAGCAATACCGGCGCAGTGTAAAACAGCCATTTAAATTAGGTATTCGTGTAGCTGCAGAAGAAGAACCTACATTTCCGTTTTATACTTCACGGTTAGGTATTCGTGCAAAAGATATATTGGAATTTTATGTGGATGAGATTGAAGGTTACGAAGAAAAGTTTCAGCTTAAAATGCTTCATATCTTTTTAAATAAAGGAATAAAAGATGATATATATTATTGGAGTGAATTAAATAAAATCATCAACCTGTATTGCCAGTTAAAAAAGATTTGCCCTGAACTGGATTCTATAAACATTGGCGGCGGTTTCCCTATAAAACATTCTCTTGGCTTTGAATATGATTACCAGTTTATGATTAATGAGATTGTTTTGAATATTAAGAAAGCCTGTAAAAAAGCAAAAGTTCCTATGCCGCATATTTTTACTGAATTTGGAAGTTATACTGTTGGTGAAAGCATGGCGCATATTTACAGCGTAATTGGTCAGAAAGTGCAAAACGACAGAGAGCGCTGGTATATGATTGATTCATCTTTTATAACTACGTTACCTGATACATGGGGCATCGGTGAAAAATTTTTAATGCTGCCCATCAATAAATGGGAGAATGAATATCAACGCGTGGTGCTGGGTGGCTTAACCTGCGACAGCCACGATTATTACGATTCTGAAGAACATATTAATGAAGTGTTCCTGCCAAAAATTTCAAATGATAATGGCAATGGCAATGATGAATCAAATAAAGAGCCTTTATACATCGGCTTTTTTCATACCGGCGCTTACCAGGATCAGATTAGTGGTTATGGCGGAATAAAACATTGCCTGATACCATCGCCCAAACATGTAATTATCAGTTACGATAAAAATGGCAAGCTTACAGACTGGCTTTATGCAAAACAACAATCGGCGCAGAGCATGTTAAAAATTTTGGGTTATATGTAAAGCATAATAAACCTGCATGTTTTTTGAAAGTCAGAAAGCTCTAAACTTTTTTAAATGAAAAAAATTATTGCTCCTCTTGTTATTGCTGTTGCTGTGCTGTTCACCAGCTTTTCTACCCAGGCACAAACTTCCACTCATGGTAAACATGGAAACGGAACAGAGATGAAACAAATGCTGAAAGACTCTTTGCATTTAACTGATGCGCAGGTAGATTCTGTTACATCGATACGCCAGGAATTCAGAGATAAAATAAAAACGGTTATGCAAAATTCCTCTCTTTCAGCCGACGAGAAAAGAGAACAGATGAAACCTTTGCGCCAGGAAATGAAAACGCGTTTAAGCGCTGTCTTAACAAAAGAACAAATGAAAAAAATGAGAGAGATGCAACAGGAAATGCGTGGTGGCAAAAATGAAGACGGAAAATAAATTATTAGTAAAATGTGAAAAGGTTTCTTAAACAGGAACCTTTTTTTATTTCATATTATCTGTAACTCGCTTAAAAATTTTACTTTCAACTTTCATGTTAGCTAAAACTTACATAGCGCATTTTGATTTGGATTCTTTTTTTGTGAGCGTTGAAATGATTAACGACCCATCACTAAAAGGAAAAGCGGTTATTGTTGGCGGCAGCAGGGAAAGAGGTGTTGTTACCACCTGCAGTTATGAAGCGAGAAAATATGGTGTTCATTCTGCAATGCCTATGAAAAAAGCAATGCAGCTCTGCCCGCATGCAATACTTGTTCGCGGAACACATAAACAATATGGTAAATATTCAAACTGGGTTACAGATATTATTGCAGCAAAAGCGCCTAAATTTCAAAAAGCAAGTATTGATGAATTTTATCTTGACTTAACAGGCATGGATAAATTTTTCGACCCGTTTAAATGGACGATTGATTTGCGCGAAGAAATTATGAGCGAAACAAAACTTCCTATTTCTTTCGGGCTTGCCAGCAACAAACTCATTGCAAAAATTGCTACCGACGAAGCGAAACCGAATGGTTACCTGTTTATTCAGCATGGAAAAGAAAAAGAATTTCTCGCGCCGTTGCCGGTGAAAAAAATTCCCGGCGTTGGCAATCATACTTTATCTGTTTTAAATGATATGGGCATTGAATTTATCGGCGATATTCTTTTAAGAACGCAGGAAGAAATGGAAATGCATTTGGGCAAATGGGGTTATGATTTATGGAATAAAGCGCAGGGCTTGCATTTTGGAAGCGTGAATGAATGGCATGAGGCAAAATCTATTTCAACAGAAAATACTTTTGAAACAAATACTGCAGATGAAAAATTTTTGTTGAGTGAGTTGGTTAGAATGACTGAGAAAGTTGCATTTGAATTACGGCAGGACGGAAAACTTGCCGGTTGCATTGCTGTAAAAATCCGTTACCCAAATTTTGAAACTACATCAAAACAGATTGCGATTGATTATACTTTTCGTGATGATGAATTTATTCCTGCGGCAATTGAGTTGTTTCATAAATTATATCGAAAAGGCACCCCGGTGCGTTTGCTCGGAGTGCGGCTCACAGATTTTACAAACGTAACAGTGCAGGGAAATTTGTTTGATGATGTGTCTAAAAAAACAAATTTGTATAAAGCGATTGATGAAATAAAACTGAAATTTGGAAAAGGGTTTGTATCAAAAGCAAGAGCTGTGAAATAATTAATAGTACATAATTATTTTAAGTTGAATTTTTACTGCAAATAATAAATAATACTACTGATAGTATGAATAATAGATACAAAAAATTACAAGCCATTTTTAACTTAGCAGAATCTTTAGTTACAGGTTTTATATAAAACCAAAATAACTCTGTAGAATCGTTAATACCATTCAATGTTAATTCTCTTCCATTAATTTGAGCTATATAGATATGTAACCAAACTTTCGCAGGAAAACTTATTATCATTAAAATATTCAAGAAAGTTTGCATTTTAATAATGTATATCAATTGGTTTTTTATAAGCAGTAACAAGCCATCTTCTCATTTCTTTTTCAGTAAACCATTTCTTAAAAAATTTGCTTCCTAAAACTGCATCAACACCTTTAATAAAAATA
>Ga0157372_10008787_pt1 | contig 10729 bp, 9 predicted proteins | sample C55metaG_FD_115307 | JGI IMG/M metagenome (GOLD analysis project Ga0157372, IMG submission 115307) | Corn rhizosphere microbial communities from Kellogg Biological Station, Michigan, USA - C5-5 metaG | ecosystem: Host-associated > Plants > Roots > Rhizosphere > Soil | place: USA: Michigan...
GATGATCGACGCCCCGCCGTTCGAAGGCGAGGGGCATCCGGTCAAACCTTGCGGTTTGATCCGTTCGGCTTTTCGACCCTCAGACGATTCGACAATCTTCCCGTTTCTGATCCCGTCAAACGCGTTTGCCGTTGTTGAGCTTCGCCATCTTGCGGAAATTTTCGACATGGTCGTTAGAGATGCGGCATTTGGGAACGAATGTAAGGCTCTGGCAAATGAAGTTGAGCAGGCGATTGACAAATATGGCATTGTGGAGCATGAAACGCTCGGCAAGATCTACGCGTTTGAGGTCGATGGATATGGCGGCCGCTTGCTCATGGACGACGCGAATGTTCCCAACCTGATCAGCCTGCCGTACCTTGGGTTTGTTAAAGCCGATAACAAAATATACCAAAACACGCGCAGGTTTGTTTTGAGCGACAATAATCCTTATTTTAGACGTGGCAAGTTCGCGAGTGCTGTCGGCAGCCCACATACGGGTAAACGGAACGTTTGGCATCTTGCAACAATCATGCAGGCAATGACCTCAGACGATGACAACCAGATCAAAAATTGCCTTTCGACATTGAAGCGCACACATGCCGGAACCGGTTTTATGCACGAATCGTATGATCCCAACAATCCCAAGGACTTTACGCGTAGCTGGTTCGCCTGGGCGAATACGATCTTTGGCGAGTTGATCTTGAAGATTTACAACGAGAGAAGGCCGTTATTAAATAACGAATTTTAACTTGACTACAGATTTTTCAGAATTTGATATAGAGATGACCCGCCGGGCGCTGAATCTCGCGGCCAAGGGGGTTGGACTCGTATCGCCAAACCCGCTTGTCGGCTGCGTGATCGTTTCCGGATCTGGTGAGATCGTTGGTGAAGGGACGTATGTTTACGATGACATCATACACGCCGAGATCATCGCGTTAAGACAGGCAGGCGATAGAGCGAGAGGCGGGACGGCGTATGTTTCGCTCGAACCGCACGGACATCATGGTAAAACACCGCCGTGCACGGATGCATTAATAAATGCAGGGATCAAACGCGTCGTTTCGCCGATCGAAGATCCTAATCCAATGGTTTCGGGCGAAGGTTTCGAGCAACTGCGAAAAGCCGATGTCGAGGTTGTAAGCGGCGTCCTTTCCGAAGAAGCTTCTCGCCAAAACGAAGCCTTTATCTGTTGGCATAAGAAAAAAAGGCCGTTCGTTCATTTGAAACTTGCAATGTCGCTGGACGGCAGAATTTCGCTCAGAAAGAGTATTTCAACGGCTCTTTCAGGTTCGGATGCGATCGGACGTGTTCACGAAATTCGCCACGAAGCAGATGCGATCCTGATTGGCGGAAACACAGCGTTAGTCGATAATCCGAGCCTAACGGATCGCAGCGGAAAATTGCGACGAAGGCCGCTTGTGCGTGTCATTCTCGATAATCGTCTCAGACTGCCGCTTGAATCCGGTCTGGTTACAACGGCGGATGAATCACCGACTATTATCTATTCAAATTCCACTGACGAAGAAAAGATCGAGGCCCTGTTCCAGCGGGGCGTTCAGGTCCCGCGAATCGACGCGCGTGACCTTAACGGGGTCCTGCGTGACCTTTATGAACGAGAGATACAATCTGTTCTGGTCGAAGGAGGAACTGAGGTCGCAGGTGGTTTTTGTGACGCGGGGCTCGTCGATAAATTTACATTCATGGTCGCGCCGATAATAATCGGAGGGCATGACGCACCTACAGCTATCGGCGGCAACGGTGCGATGTCCGTTTCCTCGGCAAGAACTCTCGCGGACGTGCAATTCCGACAGCTCGGAACTGATTTTGAAATAACGGGTTACCCGGCAATGCGGCAGGCAGAAGGAGTATGAGCAGACTTCACGAAAAGCCTCCATTTGCCAAAAAATCCTTCGGTCAAAATTTTCTTAGTGACAGAAATATCATCGATAAGATTATCGATGCCGCTGATCTTGAGTCCACAGATACCGTAGTCGAGATCGGGCCCGGGCGCGGAGCGTTGACCGAAAGGTTTCTTGATAGGGCCGGCAAGGTGATCGCTGCTGAACTAGACCGCGACTTGTCCTCGCTGCTTCGCGAAAAATTCGCCGACCGCAGCAATTTTCATATTATCGATGCGGACGCGGTCAATTTTGATTTCACAGCGGTTCTAGCGTCCGAAGATGCTCCCGTTAAACTCGTCGCGAATCTGCCGTACAACGTCTCGACCGCAATTTTGCAGTCGCTCGCGGAACAGAAGAACCTGTTTTCGGAGATGGTGCTGATGTTTCAACGCGAAGTGGCCGAACGAATCACGGCGAAGCCGAGAACAAGCGAACGAGGATTTCTTACAGTGCTGGTCGAGGCCAATTTCGAAGTCGAGCGGCTGTTTGACGTACCGCCTGCAGCGTTTCGACCGATCCCAAAGGTGTGGAGTTCGGTTCTGCGGTTGAAGCCAAGATCTATCCAGATCGCCGATCATGATTTGTTTCGGAAACTCGTAAGTGCGGGTTTTGCCCATCGTCGAAAAACATTGCAAAATAACTTAAAGATCGAATTCTCCGAGCCGAAACGTCTGTTTGAAGCTTCCCGAGTTGACCCGGCCAGGCGGGCAGAAACTTTGAGCCTTGACGAGTGGATCGAGCTCACCGCGAATGCACTTCAAATCCGAGAGACGCAAAATTAACTGAAGCATATGCTGACTGATGCGACCAAAATCCAAGCCCCGGCTGGTTTTGAAATCACCTTTCAACCTGTTTGCAATTTCGATGAAGACTTCTTGTTTGAACTCTATATCGAAACTCGGGCGGAAGAGTTCGTTTCGATCGGATGGGACAAGCAGCAGCTTAGGCAGTTCCTTGGAATGCAATATCAAATGCAGGTCGGGTCGTATAAGATGCAGCATCCGAACGCAAGGCATTTTTTGATAATTTGTGGGCAAAGAATAGGCAGGTTGATCATCGACCGGTCAGACACGGCCGTTAGTTTAGTTGATATCTCATTGTTGAGATCCGCGCAAAAGCGAGGAATAGGTACATCGATAGTAGGCTGGTTGATCGAGGATGCTCGGGAAGCGGACCTGGTTTTGACGCTGCAAGTATCCGCAGCCAACACAGGTGCAAGGCGCCTGTATGAGAGGCTCGGATTTTACCCCGTTCGACACCATGAGATGTACACTGAAATGGAATGGAGAAAGAAAAACGGAAATTGAATTAAATGATTGACCGACTAAATTACGAACAATGTGCTGAATTGATCAACTCAGATTTTTCTGTAAAAGAATCCGAAGGGAAAATATCGCTCCGTCTCGTCAAAGTTGAAAATCTTGGTGAGAACAATGAATCGACTTCGTTTTCGCTGCGGTTTCTGGACCTCTCGAAAAGCGCCGTTGAACAAGGTACCTACACGTTGGTGACTCCACAAGGCGAAGAAAGTCTTGTCTTCCTCGTGCCTATTGAAGAAACAAGAGAAGGAAGGATCCTCGAAGCGGTGTTTAACCGAAACTCATTTTAGAGGCGATTAATGACGGCTATCAGAAGCGGTTGGCCGGCAGTGTTTTCTCCCGGCACAAGCAGCAAGCGGAAAAGCCCCGTCGTTGGATGAAAAAGATCATAGGCATCCTGCGGCAGTCCGCTGCCGTTAATCGCAAACGCTAATGAATACGGACCTGACACTTGCTTTTGCCTGGTTCGCCGGGGCAGTCGAACCGGATTGAAATCCTTCACCGTAACGAGCGTCGCGTTCACGGCGCCGTCCTTCGTGTAAACAGTGAAGGTGCTGCCTATCAAAGCCGTAAAGTTTTCGGAAGACTGAAACAGGAGCCCGGCTGCCGACGTGTCCACGGCTACGCTCCCTTTTGCCCGGGCATACAGCGTCTCGGCTCCGAACAGAGCTGTAGTCACACCAAGGCCACCAAGTTTAACAAAGTCTCTTCTTGAATATTTCATTTTGATCCTCAAAGAATATGAAAGAAAGGCATAGACAGCATAATATGAAACGGCATATTTTGACAATCCTTTTTTATCGAATTTTTATTCGATAAACCTCTTGAATTTTCATACGAGTGTGATATAGAATAGTCCGGTCTTTCATTTTGTTGTATTTTTTTTGAAATACAAAATCTATATCAAATTTCGTTTCCTACGTTAGCATAATGCAGATAAGCACTCTCCTGTATCCGTGAACGATCCATTCGCTTACTTAGGTTTCGCGTGCGCGCATTTTGCTAGCTAGTTAACATCGTCAAATTTCACATTTAGCGTTAATGATGAACGGGGCTTCTCTTGGATGAACTTCGTTATTAGCGGGAGAATTTTATGGCAGATCCTTATATAGGTGAGATCAGAATGTTCGGGGGCACCTTCGCGCCGAACGGATGGATGTTCTGCGAGGGCCAGTTATTACCAATTTCCGAAAACGATACTTTGTTTAACTTGATCGGCACGACTTACGGCGGAGATGGGCAGGAAACGTTTGCTTTACCGGACCTTAGGGGACGTCTGCCGATTCATCAGGGAACTGTCGTGGGCCAGACGTTTATCATAGGCGAAAGGGCAGGAACCGAATCGGTTACTCTGACTTCAAATCAGATTCCATCGCATTCGCACACGATCGCGTGTGATCCTAATAACGGCTCGTCGGGGAATCCTCAAGGCAATGCGGTTGGCGGAACGGCGTTAAATCCATACAACGTTGCCGGAACCGACATACAAATGGGAAATCAGATGATCGGGGCAAGCGGCGGATCGCAGCCGCACGAGAACATGATGCCATACCTTTGCGTTAACTTTATCATCAGCCTGTTTGGCATCTTTCCTCAACCAAACTAGAACATGGCAGGAGAAAATTTATGGGTACACCATATTTGGGCGAAATAAAGCTTATTTCGTGGAATTTTGCGCCGAGAGGCTGGGCATTCTGTAACGGTCAATTGCTGCCTATTAACCAAAACCAGGCGCTGTTTTCTATTCTAGGAACAACGTACGGCGGAGACGGGCGGGTAAACTTTGCACTGCCAAACTTGCAAGGCCGAGTTCCCGTGCATACCGGAAACGAAATCACCCTCGGCGAAAGCAGCGGTGAGATCAGTCATACGATAACTTCGGCGGAATTGCCGGCACACGTTCATCTTTTGAACGCCGTCAATACCGCGCCAAACCAAACGTCGCCCTCGGGCGGGTACCTTTCGACTCTTAGTTCTGACAACGCATACAGCCCGCCCGGAAACGCGGTTGCCGGATTAATAGGCACATCGGCGGTCGGGGCTAGCCAGCCACATAACAATATGCAGCCGTACCTTGTTCTTAACTTCGTAATTGCCTTAACAGGGGTTTTCCCGAGCCGGAACTAATCGGAGCAAAATATATGTCTAGTCCATTTCTCGCAGAAATTAGAATATTTGCCGGGAACTTTGCCCCGACGGGTTGGGCGTTGTGCAACGGTCAGCTTATGCCGATCTCGCAAAACACGGCACTTTTTTCATTGCTCGGTACATTCTACGGCGGTGACGGAAAGAGCACGTTCGCCTTACCTAATCTGATGGACAGTTCGCCAATGCATCCGGGCCAGGGGCCTGGATTAAGCCTCTACGATCTGGGCCAGACGGGGGGCACTTCAAGCGTAAGCTTGCTTTCATCCGAAATGCCTTTCCATTCGCATCAGATGTTGGCGTCCTCAAACAGCGGTGGGCTGACATCTCCATCTGGCAATAGTTTTGCCAGTGGCGCACGCGGTCGCCCTGCTTTCTATAATAGCGGACCGCCAAATGTTCAAATGGGAGCGGGGACTCAGCCCGCGGGTTCGAGTTTTCCGCACAACAACCGTCAGCCGTACTTGGGCCTTACGTTCATTATTGCGCTTCAGGGAATATTTCCGCAGCGCCCATAGCCACTGTTTTCTATAGCTTTTTAATTAAAACGTTAAAAGGGAATCATGATCAACATTACCAAATCTTCCAGAGCTGCGGTTTTATCAACCGCTCTCGTCGTTTTGTGTCTTGGACTTGCGGCGACCGGTTATTACAAGGTTTCTGCGATCGAAAAAACGTCAAGTCCGAGATCGCTCGTGGTTGACGGTAACCAACGCGGCGAAGCATCGATAAACAGCGTCCACTCACCCTGGTTAAATTTGCGTGTAGGCAAACGTGCCGCGACAGAATATGTAGGTGATGAAGCCGCAGTTGCTGATTTTGCCGGAGGCTCGGTCCGAGCGGTTTCAGTCGCATCGGCGGACATAGACGGGGATGGCTTCCCTGATCTTATTAGCGGATTCAACTCGGGTGACGGCGGTGTTGTTACCTTGCATCGGGGTAACAGGTCAGCGTTTGCGCCGGAAGATGTCGAATCACGGTCGGGACTTAACGTCGGAGAATTTGCGGCGCCATTTACTTATCAATCCCAGGCAGTACAGCTTCCGTTTTCGCCGGATTACATTGCTGCCGTCAATTCGTTAAACGGCGTCGCTGTAGCGGCGAACGGGGGAAATTCGATTGCGATCCTAACCGCAGACGAAAACGGTGTTCTGACAGTCGCTAGGCAGATCAATGTTGCCGGCCAAATCACTGCGTTGACCTCGGGACAATTAAACGGTCAAAATCCGGCTGGTGTTCTTGCGGTCGCGATCCAGAATGAAAACGGTAATTCCGTGATCGTTATGGATCCTTCCGCAGAGAATATCTTGCAGACGATCTCGGCTCCGTCAGCCGTCGCGTCTCTTAAGCTCGTCGCGATCGACGGAGTAGCACGATCTAGTGATCTGTTTGTGCTTGCGGGTGGGGGAATATTTCGGTTTTCAAATAATGGGACAAGTTTTGGCCCCGCTCAGGCGATCAGGTTACCATTTCAGGTCGCTGATTTTGCATTGGGCGAATTTATTAGGGATCGTCAGGCGAAGACCGAGATCGCCGCACTCTCGGATAACGGATCAGTTTATTATCTGAAAAACGGAACGCTCGATACGCGACCATTCACGGAAAGTGAGATGAGAGCGAATATCGAACATTACGGCAGAGGACGAGACGTTCTCGATACGTCGCCCAAACAGCGCTCGCGCCAGCTCGATTCGAAGTGGTCGGTAGCAGAAGAGCATCAACTCGGAATTTCACCCTTTGCAAACGGCGAGGTTTCGGTTCATTTGGAAAAAGCTCGGCTTACCGGCTACGGTACTGACGATCTGCTTGTCGTCGACCAGATCGGTCAAAAGGTTCAGATCTTGTTCAAGGAACCGGCGGAAGTTTCTTTGCAATCCTTTTCAAAGCCGACACAGATCGAAACTGTGGATTTTAGTTCGGCTCCGACAGCAATTGTTCCGATGCGGCTGAACGCGATGGCACAGGAAGGATTTGCCGTGATTCAGGACGGGCAAACCGAGCCAACACCGATCGTTGCGGCGCCGGCAGCGACTTTTACCGTGTCGAAGACCGCCGATACTAACGACGGTGCCTGCAATGCAGATTGCAGTCTGCGTGAGGCTGTTCGGGCCGCAAATGCGAATCCTGGCGCGGATCTAATCCTATTAGGTGCCGGTACATTCCAACTTACACTCGCGGGAGCAAACGAAAATGCGGCCGCGACAGGCGATCTTGATATAACGGACCCGGTCACGATACAGGGTAATGGTTCGGCAACGACCGCCGTCACCGCGGGTACGACCACCGCCAACGGCATTGATAAAGTGTTTTCGATCAACCCCTTATTTACAACCGCATTTGCCACAAGTATGTCTGGGATGACGATTCGCTATGGCCGAAATCCCAGTTCTTTTGGCGGTGACGGCTTTGGCGGCGGTTTCGATTGGGAGGGAAGCGGCACAGGAACGTTAAGCATCAACGACCTGATAGTCACGGGTAATAGCACGCTCGACGGAGACGGCGGAGGTATCACGGCAACGAACTCAGTCGCCGGTACCGGATCTGTAACGATCACAAATTCTACTATCTCAAATAATGCTCCGGCTCGAACATCTCCCGGAGCATCCCCGTTCGGCGGTGGTATCTTCTTCGGAACTACGACGAAATTTTCAATAAGCGGTTCCGCAATCACGGGAAACAATGTCAACGGTTCCGGAGGCCAAGGTCAGGGCGGCGGCATCATGGCTTTTGGTCCAAGTGGTTCCGGCGGCATTTCGACGATTGCCAATACCGCGATCTCGACCAACGCAGCGCCGAGCGACGGCGGTGGTATCTACTCGACCCAGCCTATAACCTTTACGACGCCGATCGCCTTTTCCGGAAATTCATCGGGCAGGTTCGGGGGCGGCTTGTTCATAAATCACTCAAGTGGAACGACGACGCTTAGCAAGGCCGTCTTTACCGGAAATTCTGCGACTACAACAGGATCCGCCATCTACTTAGGTTCCTCGACGACCGCAAATATTCTTAATATGAGCTTTTCACGCCTCGCGGGAAATACGGGCGGCGGATTGAAAGGCGTAGCCACCGCGGGTGGAACCGTGAATGCCGAAAATAACTGGTGGGGTTGCCCGACGGGGCCAGCGGCTGCGCCGTGTGATACAGCCGGAACCGCAGGCGGAGGAACGATCGATTTCAATCCGTGGCTGCAACTCAAAACATCAGCCGTATCGACTACACTCGTCACCGGACAGTCGACTACCTTAACAACGAGCTTTCTGAATAATTCGGACGGCGTTGCTGTCGGCTTGGCAAATTTAACGGTCCTGATCGGCTTGCCGGTTACATGGTCGGGTGGCGGCGGCTCGATCAGCGGCGCTCAGACGACCATTCAAAGCTCGGGCACGGCGACCGCAACTTTTTCGTCGGCTACGGCGGGCTCAAAATCGCCTGGAGCAACGGTTGACAGCGGCGTTGCGAGTGTAAACATAACGGTTAATAAGGCGGACACGACGGCGTCGATAGTATCGGACACGCCTGATCCGACAGTTACCGGCCAGCCATATGCCGTAAGCTTTACCCTCTCGGTTAACGCTCCTGGCTCTGGAACGCCCACGGGAACCGTTACGATTTCCGACGGCACGGATTCTTGTACGGCAACGCTTCCCGCGACGAGTTGTAACCTGACAAGCACGACCGTCGGTTCAAAAACGATAAGCGTTAAGTACAACGGGGACGCAAACTACAACGCCTCGCCGACTGTAACGACGAGTCATACCGTGAACGCAGCCAGCACCTCGATATCAATATCATCCGACACCCCGGACCCAAGCGTTGTTGGCCAGTCCTACCCGGTTTCATTTTCGCTGACCGTCGTTGCTCCCGGCGGCGGCACGCCGACTGGTACGGTAAGTATTTCCGATGGGACCGGAGCAACCTGTACGGCAACGCTTCCGGCAACGAGCTGCAGTTTGACCAGCACGTCTGTCGGGGCTAAAACGATAAGCGCGACATACAATGGCGACGCAAATTATAATGCATCGCCGGCGGCCACGACGTCCCATACGGTAAATAAAGCCGACACGACAGCGACCATAACCGGCCAGTCCGCGACTACTACCGGACAGAATGTTCCGTTCACGGTTTCGTACAGCGTTTCGGTTAACTCCCCAGGTGCGGGCTCGCCGACCGGTAATGTCACGGTATCTGACGGATCCCAAAGCTGTACCGGAACCGTTGCTGCGGGTCAGTGCACATTGACCTTGACCACTGTTGGTTCAAGGACGCTTACGGCGACATATGCGGGTGATGCTAATTTCAACGGAAGCGTTTCCGCGGGTGTCTCTCATACAGTAACACCGGTAACCGCGGCCACCGTTTCGGTTGGCGGACGTGTTCTAACGCCGAGCGGCGCTGGCGTTTATCGTGCCAAGGTCTCACTTACCGGAACCGACGGCATCGTGCGTTCGGCTATGACCAATCAGTTCGGCTTTTACAGAATCGACAACGTGCCCGTCGGCCAGGGATATATCTTGTCCGCCACGTCAAAAGCCTATGTGTTCGAACCCCAGTTTGTAAGCATCACTGATCAGACTAGCGCCCTAAACCTTGTCGCTCTTCCATAGACGACGATTTGACGATCATACGGCGAACGGCAGGAGTTCAAGTCCTGCCGTTCTTTTTTTCATAGGTATTGTCGAGATTTAAGCTGTGTTACACTAACAACTTAGTTTAGTTTGTCAGTGTTTTGCATATTGTGAATAAGATCGAGATCATACCTCTTGGCGGTATCGGCGAATTTGGAATGAACTGCATGGGCATCCGGTATGACGATGAAATGATCATCGTCGATGCCGGAATGGGCTTTCCCGAAGAAACGCCGTATGGCGTCGATATTTCCATTCCGAACTTCGATTTTCTCGAAGAGTATCGCGAAGACCTCACAGCGATAATCCTCACTCACGGCCATGAAGACCACATCGGAGCACTTTCGTACATCCTTAAAAAATACAATCTCCCGGTTTATGCGTCGCGCTTCACGCTTGCACTTGCGGAAAAAAGGCTGGACGAATTCAAGATGCTTGATGAGGTTCTGCTGCACCGTGTCGAGGCAGGCGAGGTAAAAGAGATCGGCGGGTTCCGCGTCGAATTCATCCACGCATCGCATTCGCTCGTGGATTGTTTTTCGCTGGCTATCCACACGCCGCTCGGGACATTGATCCACACCGGCGATTACAAGATCGACGATACGCCCGTGATCGGTCCGCCGTACGACCTGCAAACGCTTGGACGCATCGGCGACGAAGGCGTTCTTGCACTTCTTGCGGATTCGACAAATTCAACCGTGCCGGGCCGCACGCCGTCCGAGCGCGCCGTGATTCCCGCATTCGAAGCGATTTTCGA
>Ga0157372_10008788_pt1 | contig 10729 bp, 9 predicted proteins | sample C55metaG_FD_115307 | JGI IMG/M metagenome (GOLD analysis project Ga0157372, IMG submission 115307) | Corn rhizosphere microbial communities from Kellogg Biological Station, Michigan, USA - C5-5 metaG | ecosystem: Host-associated > Plants > Roots > Rhizosphere > Soil | place: USA: Michigan...
CTATTGGCAGGATTCTTGGAAGATGCGTCGCGGCATGACGTTGAACTACGGTCTGCGATACGATGTCGAGATTCCACCGAAATTTAAGGCACCCACGGGACTCGCGGCTGATGGCTACCGGCTATTGGGATTACAAAAAGGAATTCAGACCGACAAGAACAATTTCCAGCCGCGCGTCGGAATTGCATGGGACCCCAAGGCCGACGGCAAGACTGTCATCCGCTCATCTTATGGACTCTTTTACGATCACCCGCTGCTAGGCCTTTATTTCCTCGGAGATGCTTCCGATGGTTCAACCAGCGGGCAGTTAGCATTCGGCGGCACGGGTGGTTGCGCTGGTGCCGGACAGCCGGGAAATTTGAACGCCATTCCGATATTCCAGGGAACGCTGGTCAATCCCGATTTCCCGCAGTGTGCCCCTTCATCTCTGGGCCCTGTGAATTCCGCTCTGGGATATCTGCCGAATCAGCAGCAATTCCAGGCTCTAAACTTTCCTCAATCGGCTTTCTTGAACCAGAACTATCTTTCCAATTCGCCGCTGGCGCTCGGGTTCCAGCCGTTTGGTTACCCGCAGGCGAAGAACTTTGTGTACGCCTACTCGCAACAGGCAAGTCTGAGCGTAGAGCGTGATCTCGGGCAAGGCTATACCCTCGACGTCGCATACACATTCAACGGCGGGCGCCACCTGAATCGTCCTATCAATGCGAACACGATTCGCGGCGATTTAATGGTCAACAATTTACTTGTTGCACAGCAGGCCGCGCAGGCCAGCGGAATTCAGCCCACGGATCCAAACTATCCGACGAGCCCGTTCACGGTAGGCACTTCAACTGCGTTTGCGCCGTGCGGCGTAGTTGGCGGTCAACCCTACGTACCCGCCGCCCTGATGAACTTTTTCCGTCCAGGCGGATTGAACCCTTCGATTGCCGGAGCTTTGATTGCTGGCGGTGGCGGTGCATGTGTTGGCTTGGCCGAGCAGATTCTGCAGGGACTCAAGAGCCAGGGCTTCAACGCTGCGTGTGACCCCTTTACGTCTCTGAATAACTGCGTACCTTTCGGCGACATGGACGCTAACTACTCGAACGGCAGCTCCGTGTATCATGCGCTGAGCGTGAACCTGAAGAAGCGCCTGAGCAGGCACTACGAACTCCTCGCCTCCTACACCTGGTCACATACCATTGACGACTCAACTGACCTGCAATCCACGCTGACCCCACAGGACAGCTTCTTCCCCAGCCTGGATCGTTCAAGTTCAACCTTCGATCAGCGCCATCGGTTTGTCTTTAGCGGTGTTTTCCAGGCCGGCAAGGTTGGAGGTGATGGTTTTACCGGAAAGCTGCTCAGTGACTGGACTTTCGCGCCGCTGATAGATTTCAACTCCGGACGACCGTTTAACATCCTGACCGGAAACGGAGATAACCTGCAGCTGTCCTCATTGACCGGCAGACCAAACACATTTGTGAACCCGGCATGCGGCAACGTAGTGAATTCGAAGTTTTCGCCAACCGGAGTATTCCAGGAGCCTTGCCTCGCGAACTTCAACGGCACCTTGCTTTCGCTGGACGGTAATCTTGGCCGTAATTCGGGTGTGACGCCGTGGACAGTGTTTAACGATATTCGCATTGCCCGCAACATCAGCTTCGGCGAACGCCTGAGTCTGGACGCGATGGTCGACATCTTTAACATCGCGAACCGCTATAACGTCGCCGCTGTCAGCCCGTTGTATACCAACGCCGGTCAGGCGACAGCCGCGTACGATCCTCGCCAGATTCAGTTTGGATTAAGAGTCAACTGGTAAGAAGGTAGAGACGTTTGCTTGCAACGTCTTGCGTGCAACTTAATGAGGCGTAGCAAGCTACGTCTCTACGGCCAATCCGGATAATGTAGGGACGGGCGTCCACGCCCTCCACAAGTTAAAACGACAACAGCACCACGCCGCAGGCCACCAATGCCGCCGCGGCCCAGCGCCTCGCTCGGACGTCTTCGCCGAGGATGTACTTTGCCAGCAGAGTTTCCAGCAGGTAGCTGATTGCGGTCGCCGGCACCGCAAAGCTGACGGAGCTAATCGAAAGCAACGAGAGCAATGCAAAAAACGAAACTGCCAGAGCCGCAAATCCGCATAGAACCAGCGGATTTCGCAAGATTCGCTTGACCATGACTCCGAAGCTGCGAGGTCCCAGGTTTTCGACCTCGCCCTGGCGCTTCATTCCAGCGGTGTTTAGAACATCCCCCAACGTGTTGCACACGGCAATGATTGCCACCAGCAGCCATTTCATCGCAGCCGCTCCGGGGGTGCTTTCGTAGTCCGATCAGGAGTCTCTTCGGCAAGAATCACGCCAAATGTGATTAACGCAATTCCAGTCCATCGTTCCCAACTGATGTGATCGTGCAATATGAAATGTCCGCCAATCGCCACCAGTACATAAGCGCTGGCGGTGACCGGAAGCACAAAGCTGAGGTCCGCCCGGCTAAGCAGGGCAAGATCGGTGAGCATCCAGACCACGAGAACGCAAATACCCACAATGGTCCAGGGGTTCGCGAACGCTCGCAAGTAATCCAGCGGGGAAGCCGAAACAATTCTTCCTACCTGGTGCATGCCACGGCTCAACGAGACATTCCCCAGGACGTTGGTGACGACCACCACCAGTACCAGGACCTGGGTTTTGCGAGCATGGCCTTGCCGGAAATTTGTGCTCCTGACCGGATTCAACGAAGTAACTGGCATTGCCCCCCAAGAGGACTTCGATTGAATGTCGCGTGAGACAAAAGCTTCCTGTGTCGTGCTGCAGAGCTCGTTTCTTCGAGCGCTCAGCCAAACCAAGGGACTATATATTTGCAGTTTACCTAAGCGGCGATTGCGCCGATACACCCGGGATGATCACAGCCACAGTTGTTGCTAAGGCTGCCGCTCCCGGCGGCCTCCGAGCAAGCCTGACTGCAATACTCTTGTCCTTCGGAAACTGGGCAGGTGCATTTCGGGTGTGCGCATTTGTTCTGGTCGGCCATGGGATTTCTCCTGTTAGGTTACTTGGTTTACCGTTCTTCGATGCACAGGTCTTAAAGAAGGTAAAAGGAAGCGGAGCTTATATCCGAAGTTTCTTCCGGGCTTTTCGGAAGTTTGGCTGGGACGGCGGACGTAGCGCCTTTCCGAACAGCCGGCACCAAAAACTCTGCTGCTGGAAAGATAGTGACGCACGGTTTGAGAATCTGGACAAGTCCCGATTGTACGTTTGGTCTGTTCCGGAAGTAACTTCGGCAAACCCCTTTTGACGTTGACCCGTCCAAATACAGGGTAGTACGATTTGCTATTCGCCCAACCGGCGACACGGCGGTAAGTGATAGATGCAAATGAAGATTAAGCATTTTCAAATGCTGATCGCCGCGTTGGCGGTGCTGGTTGGCGGTTCAGGCTGCCACACAGCGCAGAAACCGACCGCTGCGCGTGTTGTGCCTTCGCAGGCGCCGCCTCCGCCCGCAAAACAGGCCAAGCCATCAAAACCGATCGTTGCTCAGAAGACCCAGCCTGCCCCGAAAAGCGAACCATCTACCCAAGCCCGAAATCAATCGAGTGCTCCTGCAAAGCCGAAAGCTGAGGCCAAGCCTGATCTGGTCGCCGAACTGATCGCGACTGTCGAAAAGGAATACCAGGCTGGCCTCGATCAATACAAGGCCGGCGACAAGGATGCAGCCAAGGCCCACTTCGACCGCGCCTTCAACCTGCTTCTCGAGAGTTCTACCGATGTTCGCAGCGATTCGCGCTTTCAGCCCGAATTCGACAAGGTGCTTAACAACGTAAATGACCTTGAGCTGGCGACCGTACAGCAGAGTGATGCTGCGCCCGAGCAGAAGGCTGAGCCAGCGCCCATCGACGAAGCCAATGAGGTTACGAACTACCCTGTCGACCAGAACCTGAAGGCCAAGGCGACCGCGGAAATCAAGGTCACGCACTCTGATCTGCCGCTGATGATGACCGACCAGGTCGCCAGCTATATCAATTATTTTTCGACTCGTGGCCGTCCCACTTTGGAACACGGTCTCACGCAGAGCGGCCGCTACAGGGACTTGATCGAGAATGTTCTCAAGGAAGAAGGCGTTCCACAGGACTTGATTTACCTCGCGCAAGCCGAGTCTGGGTTTCACCCGTATGCAGTTTCACGAGTGGGCGCGCGCGGTATCTGGCAGTTCATGGGAAGTCGAGCTAAAGGCTACGGCCTGCACCGCGATTTGTGGGTCGACGATCGGCAGGACCCGGAGAAATCCACCCGCGCCGCCGCTCGCCATTTGAAGGATCTGTACAACCAGTTTGGTGATTGGTATCTGGCCATGGCCGCCTACAACTCCGGTCCTGGCACTGTGCAGAGTGCCGTAAAGCGCACCGGCTACGCGGATTTCTGGGAGCTCTACCGCCGCAACGTATTGCCTAAAGAAACGCGCAATTACGTCCCGATCATTGTCGCAGTGGCGATCATGACCAAGAACCCGTCGCAATATGGGTTGCAGAACATCATTCCTGATCCGCCGATGAAATACGACACGGTCAAGATCAACTATCCGGTTGATCTGCGGCTGGTGGCGGAGTGCATCGATGTGACACCGTCAGAGTTGCAGGAGCTGAATCCAGCTCTCCTCCGTATGACCACGCCGAAGGGTCACTTCGATCTTCACTTGCCGGTTGGGACTGCGGACAAATATCAGGCTGCGATTGCCGGTATTCCGACAGACATGCGCCTGTGGTGGCGTTACCACACCGTCGATCGCGGTGAGACTTTGATGTCGCTCTCGCGCACCTACCGCACTCCGTTGAAGACGATTGCGACGGCCAATCAACTCGATATGTCTGACACGATCGATGCGGGCGCGAAGCTGGTAATTCCGATCGCACCGGGCAGGCACAATAGCGGTGACGGTCAAACCTATGCCCGGCGTCTCACAATTTATCGCGTCCGAAAGAAAGATACCCTCGAAAGCGTGTCGAACAATCTGGGCATTGCGCCTACGACGATTCGGCGCTGGAACCGCATGAAAGGGGACAGTCTGGCGGGACGGCGAGTGCTCTACGTTCATCTTCCGGTTAGCCCAACCGTTGCCGCTGCCGAGCACCAGACCAAGTCTAAGTCTCATCGCACCAGCGAGTTAGCCGATAACAAGCCGAGTTCACCGGTTCATCACACGGTCAAACGGGGTGAGACTCTGTATTCCATCGCGAACAACTATAAGACCAGTGTAAAAGCCATCAAGCAAACTAACGCCAACGTCGCAACTCTGCGTCCCGGCATGGTGCTGGTAATTCCTGCGCAATAAAAACTTTCCGCATCCAAACAAGAATGCATCTGAAATCGGTTGCGATGGAGTTCGCACTTGGTTATAATCCGCCGTCGCTAGTTTTGTCTTTTTAATTTTCCCGCGCGAGGTAAATGCGCAAACCGGCGCTGCGGCGACCGGAAAAATCTGAGGAGGAAAGAATGAATTTCGAGGAGACCCTCTACCTGCGTGACGATGAAGCCGACGAATTTGGTGACTCCGGCACCTTCAACGACTCGCTCGACGAGAATTACGAAGAAGAAGAAGAGGAAGAAGAAGCTGAAGCTCCAGTTGGTTCTATGCCAGAGCGGGAGCCTTTCAGCGCACCAATATCGACTCCGTCAATAGGCGGCGGAGGTGGTGGAGGTTCCAGATCAGCGCCGCGCAAACCAGCCAAGAAAAAGGCGGCAAAGAAGGCCGCGAAAAAAGCTCCGAAGAAAGCTGCCAAGAAAAAAGCGGCGAAAAAGAAAGCCGGCAAAAAGTCGGCGAAGAAAAAATCAGCTAAGAAAAAAGGCGGCAAGAAGAGCGCAAAGAAAAAAGGTGGGCGCAAACGTCACTAGAATTGTTTTGAGTTTATGAAAAGCCGCAGCGAAGCTGCGGCTTCTTTTCCTGACTTAAACGCCGTTGTTCGAAAGTGTCCGTGCCTTTATTGCACTTTAACCGTCATCTCATATTTCGTATTAGCCCGAATCTCGACGTCGACGGCTTGTTCAAAATGTGTCTTCAAGACGGCGGGATCAGCCCATTCCAAGTCCCATCCGCCTTGGATTCCGACGATTTTGTATTTTCCCGGAAGGATGTCCTTCAGCGAAAACGAGCCGTCGCTGTCGCTCTGGTCCCGCCTGAAAAGCGCCAAATTCGAGTTGGCGTTTTCAGGTACAAGCATGATTAGAGCACCTGGGAGCGGCTTTCCGCTGCGTTGCGCCGTACCAGTCATCTGTGAGAGCGCATGCGATAACTGGATGCTCAACGAAACCGGCGTCTTGCCGTTAACATAAATGCTCTGTCCAGTCACCTTCGCTCCGGTTGCAGTGATGGTACCGACCATCAAACTTTCTCCGTTAATCAAAAAAAGAGAGTAGGTCCCGGGAAGGATAAGGTCTTCGTCAAAAGCAAATTTTCCGTTCGCCCCAAGGACGGTGTCAAACGCTTCCGCTCTTTGCGAGTTCCAAAGGCGGACGAATGCCTGACCGGTTAAAGTCAGACCGCCCTCCATCTGAACCTTCCCAGTGATTGCTGGTATCGCGACGCCGATTTTGGCATCGGTCTCTTGGTCCGCCGTTAATTCGATTACGCGGCCATGAAGGGGAACTGTGGGGGATGGGGAGTCAAACTCCAAAATATATGTGCCGGGAGGAATGCCGCTGATCTCGAGGGTATCGTCAGGCAAATAATGTTGCGTAGACGGTACGTCAGCTAATACTCCAAATACGTATTGTTTCAAACTTATTTGCGCCGCGGAACTGGCTGCGTGGTTGATTCGAAGGCGAAGAGAGGGTATTGCCATTAAATCAATATCCGCACTGGCACTTTGAGCTTCGTTCAGTACGATTGGGGAGGCCAAAGAAGGATTTGTAGTCCCAGGATAGTAGGTGAACGGATAGGCTCTATCCAAATCGTTACCATCGGCGGCGACAACATCATATTCGGACGATTCGCGTAAGGATGCTGCGATCGAGTTATACCAAGGCTGCGCCGATACCGCGACAAAGTAGCGGCCGGCCTCGAGGTGGCCAAAATGATAGTAACCGCGATCGTCGGACACGGTCTGGGCTATCTGAAAAGTTCTCACAAATCCGCTGCTGGCATCTCTGCGAAATAGGGAAACGATCGCATTCGGAACCACTTCGTTTTCCGAGTCATTGATCTTGCCACTGATTGAGGCATCGGGATGAATGCGAAAAACTATGTGATCAGATGACAAGGCCGGCCCTACCACGACCGCACTGAAAAATCCTCCATGCTGTTCATAGGTTTGTTTTCTGAAACCATTTTTGCTTGCAGACAACCAGTATTTGCCCTGTGACAAGCCAGAAAACGAAAAGCTGCCGTCCTTCCCTGTTAATAGCTGTTGTAGCGTTTGATCCAGGTGCTCGGTTGATCCGATTGAAACGTCGGTTCGGTCCATTGGCTGACCTGTAATCGCATCGACAACGCTCCCCCGAATTAAAAAAGTGCCTTTGCCAGCTTGAGCCATGAGACTTCCGGCGAGAACCATAAGAAGGACTATGGTGCTGATATGTGGTAAACGCATGATCTACCTGCTCGCTCGAGAAACATTCAGCTTGACATTCGCAGTCGCGTGCGACTGCAAGCTGATGCGGTTAGCTGTCGCCAGATACGAATCCAGAACTTCCGGATTCATGTATTCCAAATTGATTAATTCATCCGAAGCGATCAGCGAGTACTCACCCGGCGCAAGACCACTGAAACGAAAGTTGCCCAACGTGGTCCTAACTATCTGGAGGAAATTTCTGCCCCGGCGTTGTTGAACCAGGAATACGTTTGTACTACTCCCTCGGTCACGCGCCACTGTTCCTACTACCGCAGCGCCGTCGTCTCGCAAGGCGATTTCAATGGCACCGGGCGCGGAGCCGGGGGTCACAACCAAATCATCGTTCAGAAGATCGACGCCACCACACTCGGCTGATTCAATTCGCCATTGGCCAAACGTATTTAGTTCAACCTCGTACCTTCCGCCTTCGACGTAAGGAATCTCGTGGGCATGAGGGCCAGCCCACGACGCCTCGTGGCTGTGAAGAGAAGGCGGGTTTGACGCGCCATGCAACTTGACTTCAACCATGCTGTGAGCGGTTGAATCATCCACTTCTTCCCGACTATTTCCATCTGAATTTGTGCGTACTATGACCGGAATCGAAATGCCAGGGCTCAACGGGATTCGAACATCCGACATATCAGAACTAATAACGAACGAGCCGCTGGTCGAAACCCGCGCATTTTGCGCAGTGTAAGCTTCCACGGCATATGAACCGGCGGGAAGTTCGATCTGAAATGTTCCGTCATGCGCAACGACATTTTCGAAAAAGTCGACATCCTGGCCAGCCAGCCTCTCGAACACCACACCGGAGGAAATCTCATCGGGGGCGCTGAAGACACCGGCTACTTTGTATGTCATCTCTGCGGTCAATGAGAAGTCCGCTTCGACCTCTTGGCCTGCCCCCAGATCAATCGGACTGGCCATGCTGAGCTGGGTAACGCCCGGATAAAAAGACTGGGCGTATACCTGCCGTCTGGCATTGGGAACCGCTGAGGGCATCCAGATTGGTTCTCGGCTTTGCTCAGTAGCTATGAAATAGATTGATGGAGGCAAACCGGCAATGCGGAAAGCCCCATTCTCATCAGTCTGTGACTGAACCATTCGATCAACCCAAACCTGTCTTCCCGCCGAAATCTGTCTTTGGAAGGCCTTTACCCTGACACCCTCGATGGGTTCGCCGGCCTGGGTCGTTATCTTTCCGCAGATCGCGCCGGCCGGAACCATGCGCAATAGCGGCTCCGATGCTGCGGCGTCAGCAAGAACTTCGGCTTGATCTCGTTCGTCAAAGAACCCCGGCTTATCGACAGTAAAGGAAACCCTGATTCCCTGCAGGTTGTGGAACTCGAAGTGACCACTCGCGTCGGTGATAGTCGCCCGGTTTAGTCCGCCAAGTTGCACCACCGCACGATTGATCGGCTCGCCCGTCACGGAGTTAAGAACTGTGCCGGTTATTACGTCTCTTTGCGGTTCAGCTTTAGAAAGTTTGGGTTCTGGTGCGTCAACTTCCTGGGCCCATACTGTTGTCCATGCACCCCAGAACGAAGCACTCAGAAGTATCACGGCCAAGCTGGTTAATCTGGATCTGAACCCTCGCAACTCAGAATTGACGGCTCTCATTGATTGAACGCCTAAGCTTACGGAAGTTTGTAAGCTAAATCTGACAGACCCCGTCGCCGCCTGCTAGGTTCCCGAAGTTACCGAACATGATCCGAATGTCCTTTTCAGGCGTAGCTGCGGAATCGATTTTGGTGGACGTTTGCGTGGTAGATTGGAGAGTATCCATTGCCAATATTAGATAAGCGTGATCCTCGTTGTCGGTCATCAGTGCGCACATTAGAGATGGACGAATCATCTATCATAAAAATCCTAAAATGCGGCATACCGACATGGCTTTCTTCTTGCGTTCTCTGACCACTGCATTCATTTTTAGCCTGACCGCAATCGTCAGTCCGGGATTCGGTCAAACTGTTCCATCAGCACCGATCTCTGTCTCGCATACCGAGCGTCCTACTCCACCGACGCGCGACCCCAACACTCCTGGCTACGTCACTGCGAAAGAGTTGCCCGACGGCGCAATCCCTCCCGCCAATGTCGACGGTAATTTCATCATCAGACCTACCCACAACGCTGCCCCGGAAATATCTGCTCACGCCGACCTCACGGGCGGAAGTGCGATTGAGTTCACGATGAGTTCTTCCGACAGCAAAATCTACCCTGGAATCGCGCGTGATGCAGGTACCTTCGGAGCCAGCGATCCTTCCGATCCGGCAAAGCTGGTTGTGACCACAAGCCATCCGGCGCCGTATACCAGAAAGGTGGCCGTGTATGTTCCGAAGAAATACGTGCAGGGCAGTGTCGCGCCTTTCATAGTTGGAGCAGACGGCCCTGACCGGCTGCTGTTTTCGGCTCTCGATAGGTTGATTGCCAAGCGCAAACTTCCTGTGATGATTGCGATATCAATCGGCAATGGAGGCGGCGACGTCCAGGGCAGCGAGCGCGGCCTCGAGTACGACACGATGTCTGGCACATATGCCGAATTCGTCGAGAACGAAGTCTTGCCGCTGGTCGAGAGCCGTGCGCACGTGAAGCTCAGCAAGGACCCCGACGGCAGGGCGACCATGGGGGCCAGCTCAGGAGGATCTTGCGCCTTGATCATGGCGTGGTACCACCCTGAGCTATACCATCGCGTTCTTACGTACTCGGGAACTTTTATAAACCAGCAATGGCCTTACAATCCGGAAACGCCGCACGGCGCCTGGGAATTCCACGAGCACCTCATTCCCAACAGTCCAGCAAAACCAATCCGCCTTTGGATGGAGGTTGGTGACCGCGATCTTTTCAACCCCAATGTCATGCGCGATGGTATGCACGACTGGGTGGTCGCGAATGAAAATATGGCTCGAGTGCTCGCCGCCAAGGGCTATCACTACCAGTTCGTCTTTGCTCGCAACGCCGGGCACGTTGACCGCGGGGTCAGACAGCAGACACTTGCCGAGGCTCTTGAATACATTTGGCAGGGCTACGCGAGTTCAGCCGTAAGACATTGAAAGCGCTCAGGCGCCCGAACGAACCAAAGCGCATCTTTCCTCGATGAATTGCGGCCTGACTCTTTGGGATCATTACTTCCGTTACGGTGCTTCGTACCAAGGA